>Ga0123328_1004515_pt1 | contig 11289 bp, 9 predicted proteins | sample BioC12SIPDNA_2_FD_89702 | JGI IMG/M metagenome (GOLD analysis project Ga0123328, IMG submission 89702) | Anaerobic biogas reactor microbial communites from Washington, USA - Biogas_R1_A C12 SIP DNA | ecosystem: Engineered > Bioreactor > Anaerobic > Unclassified | place: Washington, USA...
ATCTCGGTCACGCGCGTGTAAGTCACTTTGTCTCCTTCCTTGCAATCACAAGAAGGAAGTGTACTTCACCGCGTGGCCGTTTTCAAAACTTCAGGTGTTGCACTGGCCGGTCGCGCGCGCGGCATGACCAACCTGAACGCGGGTGCGCGGCTCGCGGCGCTGGGAACACCGGCCTGGCTGGGCATCGTCGGCGGTACGGGCGGCTGCTACGGGCAGCAGATCGTCGATGCATTCACCTTCTCGTACACCGACGAAGCGACGCGGAGCTTCACGAATGCACTGGAGCTGGCCGCCGGCACAGCCTCCGCCATCGAAGCCGTTCCATCCGTGGCGGAAGGGCTGCCGCTTGCCGTGGGCACCGTCACCGTCAACGCGGGCAGCTCGCTCGATCTCCTGCCGGCCGCGGACACCGATCCGGACCGTGTATTCCTGAGCCTCGGCGACCTGATCGTGCGCGGTGACGGCACGCTGACGGTCGCGCCTGAAGGCACGGCCGCTATCGCGGGAGATACCTGGACCTTCACGCCGAATGCTGTGCTGACGTTGTCGGGCGTGTTGACTTTGCCGACGAACGTCACGATTGTCATCGACGGCCCGATCCCCGACGGTCGCATGAATCTGGTGGACCTTCGCGGGGCCACCGTCCTGAATCTGGAAGAAGTGACCTTTACGCTGGTCGGGGGCGATTCGACAGACCGTGTGAGCCTGCGCGACGGCTGGCTTTACACAATCGGATCACAGGGAACGCTGTTGTGGTTTCAGTAATCGGCCTTGATCCCCGGCTTGTCGGTCGGCGTGGCGCTGATCGTATTGGGCGTGCACCTGCGCTATCTGTTTTCGGTGATCATGCCGCACCTGCGCACACAGCTCAAGACCCCGTCGCTCCGCAGCCGGGAGGGACGAGCGGACGCTCGTCCAGCCTTGGGACTATCCTTCGTAATGGCCCGAGCAGGAGGCAATGATGACGTCGCCACCCCGGACATAGAACACCAGCCGGTTCTTGTCGTCGATCCTGACGGAGTAGAACCCCGAAAGTTCCCCTTTCAGCTTTTCCACTTTCCCGATCGACTGATATCCGTTGCGCCGGATGGAGGTCAGCAGGCTGTTAATCTTTTTCAGCGTTTTCCGGTCTAGGGTTTGCCAGTCGATGTAATGACGCCAGGCCATATCGTCAAAGTGGATTCCCATGTCACACCTCGATGAGTTCGTGTTCTGAATACTGGCCGTTCAGGATGCGTTTCTTGGCTTCGAGCAACTGTTTTTTGTACGCTTCTCCCGTCAGACCGAAAGTTGGCGACGGCGTGTAAGCGGGAACTTCAACCTTGAACGGGATAGACTTCGTCGCGGCGACGCGGGTGAGGTAGACCGAAATGCCGTTGGCCAAACTCAGTCCCATTCCTTCAAACGCTTCGGTTGCCGCCGCCTTCAACACCTCATCGATGCGGATCGTCACAGTGGTGGATGCCATCTCTTCCTCCCTTCATTTGTGTTCAAATGATGATGGATTGTGTTCGGAATGTCAATTGAAGAAAGCATCGGACGCATAGTCGGTTCGTGGCAGACAAGGGGTACGCGAAGAGTATGCGTTTCTCATGAAAAGGGGAGCAGGAAGTCGGGAACGCGGCCGTCCCCGTCGAAGGAGGGGCCGCGTGTATAAACCCGCGGTCCATCGATTAACACTTGGCGGATTCGAGTTTTTTGTTACATTAAAGGCACAGTGTGATGCGGGCCTATTCCACGTCGGGCAGAATCCCATGGAATGCGGGCGGGCGGACAGGCCGCCATGAAAACGACTCGACGAGAGCGCCGTGTTGATGCGGGGATCGTGCGGGGGACCGCGCGTTGTTTCTCAACGTAGGAGGAGGATGCCATGAAACACGCCATAGTGATGGGAGCCCTCATGTGTGCGGCGGCGGGCGTCAATGCCGACGTCACCACGAACCTCTGGAACGGGGCGGAGGGCGGTGTGTGGTCCGCGACGAACGCCTTGGGCGAATACGTGAACTGGGTGGGTGGGGTGTTGCCCGCCGGCACCAACGTGGCCCACTTTCAGCTCGACGACCAGCAGACCATCGGCACCACAGGGGCCACGTATATGGGCGGCCTCGTGTTTGAGCCCGCTGCGCTCGGGGAGGGCGAAGAGGCTCCCGAGAGCTATCTGTGGTGGATGCGAGGATGGAACAACAACGACATCTTCTGGGCCTCCACGAGCTCGCTCGGCTATTTCCCGCTTTGCGTCAGCGGCGGCACGCTCGTGCTCGGCAGTAACTGCTTGTTCTATCCCAACGACTACGGCACCGTGCGCAAAGTGGGGGACGGCACCGTGCGCGTGTCGTCCTTCTATCCCGCAAGCCGCCCCCGCCGCACGCTCGAAGTGGCGGAAGGGCAGGTGATCCCGATGACGGATTCCGCGCTCGCCTTTACCGATGTGCGCGTGACGGGCGCGGGCACGCTTACGCTCTCGAACTTCACCTCGCAAGTGGGGCTGGGCTCGCTGCAAAGCGAAACGGGCGCGGCGATCCCGCTCGCGGGCAACGATCTTCAGCTCGGCGCCACGCGGTCGGACATTCTCACCGACGCCGTTTCCGGCACGGGCCGCGTGACGGCCGTGGTCAAGAACCTGTACGTGACGAATATCGCCGAGAACATTACCTACGCCGCGCGCGCCGGACGGTTGCGCCTCGACTCGCTAACGCCCGCCGCCGTGCCGTTTGTGAAGTACGATTTTGAGGAATCCCTCACAAAGGATTCATCCGGCCACGGACGCGACCTCGTTCCGGGCGGCGCGGTCGAACGCACGTTCGACGCAACGCGCGGCGGGTACGTGGCGCGCTTCACGGGCACGGTGAATTCGGGCGGCGAGCTCGTGGCCACCGTCACGGACACCACCGAACTCACAGGCGACTCGGACTACACGATCAGCTTGTGGGCAAAGACCTTCGCCACGCCCGTGGCGAACGGCTACCCGACGCTGGCCGCGATCGGGTCGCAGCAAATCGACCATAGCCTCGTGCAGTTCCGTTTCGTGAACAGCTCCTGCAATACGCTCCTGCTCGGCCACTGGAACCCCGCGGGCGACAGGAGCAATCTTCCGGGCCCTGCGGACCCCGCGCAGTGGCACCACTACATGGCGATGCGCGAAGGCTGCCGCCTCACCGTGTGGGTGGACGGCGTGAAGGTGCTCGACGACCGGAGCATCGTCCTCGAAATGACACTGCCTGAGACTGTGCAGATCACCCTCGGCCGCCTGCCGGGGTCGGATCGTTACTTCTGCGGCGACATCGACGACGTGCGCATCTACTCGCGCGCGCTCGGCCCTACGGGCGTCGCGCAGCTTCTCGCCGGCGGCGAGCCGGTTTCGGACGGCGACCTCGCCGGCGCGGCGGGCGAGCCGGTGGCGATTCCCGCGAGCGCGCGTCTGCGCACCGAGCTGAACGGCGAAATCCAGCTCGCCGGTACGCAGACCCTCGCCCGCGTGGCCGGCAACGCCGCGCGCGGCGGCATCGTGATGAACGCGGGCGGCGAACTCGCGATGACGGGACCCGGCACCTACAACGCAGGCGTGCGCGGCGCGAACGTGTTCGCGAAGACCGGCCCGGGCACGCTCGCGCTCGGCGGCGCGCTCGCGCATACGGGCGGCACCGAGGTGCGCGCCGGCACGCTGACTCTCCAGAGCGAGGCCGCGCTGCCGCAGCCGTTCGCCGTCTACGACTTCGAAGAGGACGACCTCGGTTTCGACGCCACGTGCGGCGGGAACACCCTCACCACGCAGAGCGGCGTCACGCGCGAGTACGACGCCGGGCGCGGCGGCTGGGTGGCGCGTTTCCCCGGCACTTCGACGCAGAAGCTCGAGGCGACGATCACCTCGCCGCACTTCTCGGACAATACAGACTACACGCTCAGCGTGTGGGTGAAGCCAGATGCGGACTGCGGGGCCACGGGCACGTTCGTTTCGCTGGGCAAAGAGAGTCCTTTCCAGGAGGTCGTGTTCCGCTATATCAACATTTCCGCCGGCACGCTCTGCCTGACCCACTGGGGTACTACGCTTGACTTCGCCGCCATCCCGTCGCCCGCGAATCCGCAGGGTGCGTGGCATCACTATGTGGCCGTGCGCGAGGGGAGCACGTACACCGTCTACTGCGACGGCGCGCACACGTGGACGACGAACAAGCTGGGGCCTCTTTCGATCCCGCTCGCGAAACAGGTGTGCATCGGGCGGCAGCTCAACAAGACCGACCGCCAGTTCAAAGGGCTCATCGACGACGTGCGCATCTACACCGAGGCGGTTGACGCGGCGGGCGTGCAGCGCCTCTTCGCGGGCAAGGACCCCGTGGCACTCGCGCGCGGCACGGTGCCGGACGCAGGCGCGGACGCGCCCGCGCCCGTACTGCACTACGCATTCGAGGATGCGTCCAGCGTGGGCAAAGACTCCGCCGGTACGAACGACCTCTCCACGATCGGCACCGGCACGCTCGCGCTCATCGACTCGCCCCTCGGCGGCAAGGCGCTCAAGTTCGACGCATACAGGTCCGTCTACCTGCGCAGCGCGGGCTTTCCCGAGGCGATCCCGTCAAACGGGCAGCCGTTCACGGTGTCGTTCTGGCTGCAGACCCACCAAGCGGACGAGTTCACCAGGCAGGGCATCAGCACGCACTACCCCTCTTTCGTCTGCTGGGGCTGCCCCACGAACTCGACGATCGGCTACATGCTCAGCTACTGGTTCGACGTGAACGACAGAACCTGGAGCGCGCGTTGCTACGTGCGCAAACAGGGCGGCCTCGGCGCGATCGACCTCTGCGCCGGCACGACGGTCCCGGGCCTCCACGACTGCGACGCCTCCCAGCGCTGGCACCATGTCGCCACGACGTATCATCCCAGCGTGGGCGTGCGGAACTACGTGGACGGGCAATTCGTGGACGGCTTCTCGGCGAACGGCGCGTTCACGAGCGATACCACGCGTGACGGCGGCTACTTCTATCTTGGCGCGAAGTCGACGGCGACGTGGGCGCGGTTCCGCGGTGCGCTCGACGAAGTGAAGGTGTTCGACCAGGCGCTGAGCGTGCACCAGATCCGCGCGACGATGCGCGCGGCCGCGGGCGGCGCGCGCGTGCTGCCGGCCGGCGGCGCGGTGACGGTGGCGGAGGGCGCAACGCTCGAAGTGAACGGGACGGACGAGGAAGCCAGTCACATTTCGGGCTCGGGCACACTCGACCTCGTGAGCGGGCGGCTGGCGATCGCGGGCACGAACACATTCGCGGGCACGCTCGCGGGCGACGGCACGCTGATGCTGCCGGCAGGCGCGGAACTCACGCTGGGCGCGGACCCCGCCGGGTTCACGGGCTACTTCGAGATGGCGGGCGGCGCACTCGCGCTGCCGGAGGGCGTCACGCGCGTGAACGCCACCTTCCGCGCCACGGCGATCGACGGCGCGGCACAGGTTTCGTATCCCGGCGACGTGGAGATCCCCGACGGCGCGGCGCTCACGCTGACGGCGGCGAACAAAGGGCCGCTCATCACGGCGAACGGCACGGTGACGCTCTTGGGCGGCGGCACCATCACGTTGCCCGAGCCGCAGGCCGTGGGCAGTTGGGAGATCGCGCGCGGCACCTCCGTCGTGGACGCCGGCTCAGGCGATTTGAACGAACGCTGGAGCGTGGCGAATGCAGGGGAAAAGCACATCGTGAAGTTCTCTGTTTCGTCCGGCGCTTTCCGGTGCCGCGTCTACGGCTCCGGCTCGTTGTTCTTTGTGCGGTAACGGCGGGATCTCTCAGCCGGTAGGGCGGTCTCGCCGAGACCGCCGCTTACCTTCGCGGGAGGGAGGGACGAGCGTCTGCTCGTCCAGCCGCTACACATGTCATGGGGTCGTCGGCTGCCTACATTGGGCGAGACACCCGCACCACCGGTTTTATTGCCCATTGCCCATTGCCGCTTGCCACGGCTTATTCCTTTGGCCTGAGTCTTGGTTTGATTGAGCGGATGAGCGCGAGGGCCATTGAAGGATGTCCGGCGAGGCGTTCGATGGTTTCGGGCACGGGGTCGAAGGGCGCGGCGTGCAGGAGAACGAAGAGCGCGGCGTTGGCGATGAGCGCAAGGGCGGTGACGACGCGCGGGTTGCGCGAGCGTATCCTGTCCTCGGCGAGCAGTGCGTCCCTGCGCCAGTGGGTCTTGTTCTCGACGGCCCAGTGTCCGCGGACGAGCGACTCCCACTGGGCGTGGGTACGCTCGTGCGGTTTGAGGCTGGAGATGTAGCGGCGCGTCTGGCGGGAGGTTTTGCGCGTCTTCTTGTTGTAGGAGAGGCTGCGCACGGTGACGAGCGTGCGGCAGTACGGGAAGCCGGACTCGCGGGGGCTGAGGGGCTGGACGCTGACGGCGCGCGTCTCGACGCGGCCGTGGCCGCTCAGGTTGAAGTCAAAAAGGGGGCGAGTCCTTCGAGGGCGCGGGCCTTCGCGAGCAGCTTCTTCTGATTGGCCTTGGCCTGGAGCAGGTACTCGCCGTCGCCGTCCACGATCTGCCGGGCGGTCTTCTTCTGGCAGTGCGCGGCGTCGCCGGAGACGGTCGCGCCCGAGAGCCCTCCGGGGATGCCCGCGAGGGCCTCGCGGGCGGCCGGGATCTCGCCGCCCTTTTTGCGGATCGGGACGCACGCCACGGTGCGGCCGGTGGCGGTGTCGGAGACGTTCAGGGTGCCGGCGAGGTCGCGGACCATCTTGCCGTCCATGGCCAGCGAGGGGGGCAGCGCGCCGGTCTGGGAGAGGAACCAGCGGTTGAGGGCGTCCGCGAGCGCGGCGTGGTCGATGTTCCTCAGCAGCGACCAGTAGGCCTTGTAGGACGGCGCCTTGCGCAGCCCGGGGTGCCTCGGGTGGCTGCGGAAGCACAGCAGCCTCTTCTGCTCCTGCGTGAGCGCCTGGGCGAAGCGGAACATGGCGTTGAGGCCCGTGCGCCCGCACAGGGCGGCCAGCACGAGGCTCGCGAGCATCGGCCCGGCCGCGTGGCGGCGGTTGCGGGCGCGAGGGTCGGGCACGGACGAGAGCGCGTCGACGAGGCTCTCCGCCTGCCTGGGCGTCAGCGGCAGCGCCCGGCAGGGGGGCTCCGTCAGCGCCGCCGCGTCCTGCGGCCGCAAGGCCGTGCGGCACAGCGCGTCCCGCCACTGCGGGTCGAGCGGCTTGAGCCAGAGCCGCTTGGGCCTGTCGTGCCCGGCGTAGAAGTCGGCCGCGTCCCGCGAGTAGCCCGCCGTGTCCCCGGCCTCCGTCCAGCCCGAGGCCCTGTAGCACGTGCCGCGGTGCGCCTCCGGGTCCGTGAAGGTCTCGGCCAGCACCGGCGCATAGCCGTGCTCCTCCCGCCACTGCGCGGGCAGCGCGCGCAGCGCGGCCGCCAGCGCGCGGGACGCCAGGTTGGGCTCCCGCGTCGACTCGACCACGAGGAACCGGCTGTTCTGCGCGACCAGCTTCAGCCGCGACGCGCGCTTGGCCGCGTCCCAGCCGACGTACGCGTCTCGCGCCTTCAGCCGGTACGCCGCCGAACCCCAGAGCAGCAGCGCGACCCACTCGCCGTCGCTGCGCACGACCGCCTGGCGCAGCGTGTCGCCGGCGGGCTGCCGGTCGCCGAGCCCGTGCTCCGCCCGCAGAAGCCTGTGGAACCTCGCCACGTCCTTCTTCGCCTTCACGACAACCACGGACAGCGTGCCGCCGCCCCCGACAGAACCACCTGTTGACGCTTTCATTCGAGCATATCATGGCACAAGGGGGAGCCCTTGTCCAGCGGAAAGCGTCCCCTTCAATCAGAATCGCATGATCCGCTCACCAAAGGAATAAGCCGTGCCTTTGAATACACAGCCGATGAGTTGAACTTGCGGGAGTCCCCCCTCGCGTGTTATAGTCCCGGGACAATTGAAGCACAATGACCCTTTTTCGGAGCGGAGCGTAATGAAACTGGTACTCGGTTGCGATCACGGCGGATTAAATGTCAAGCAGGCTGTCAGCAAGGTGTTGGCGGAGCGAGGGGATGAGGTGACGGATCTGGGCGCGTTCACCGCCGATTCGGTCGATTATCCGGATTTCGCGGTCGAAGCCGCCGAGCAGATTGTCGAGAAACGCACGGATGCTGCGATCCTGATCTGCACGACCGGTATCGGCATGAGCATCACCGCGAACCGTTTTGCCGGCGTGCGCGCAGCCCTCTGCGGGTCGGTTGAGACCGCGCGCAAGACGCGCACGCACAATGATGCCAACGTCTTGGTCCTGGCCGGCACGCTGGCCCCCGAGGCCGCCGCCGACATCGCGCGGGCTTTTCTTGAGACAACGTTCTCGCAGGAGGAGCGCCACGCGCGCCGCATCGGCAAGCTTGAGCGCGGCGAGCGCCTCTCTGAAGTCTCTCACCTCGCGGAGGCTGATCCCGAGGTCCATGCGACGGTTGTCGGCCAGCTCCGCCAGGAGAACAGCACGATCAACCTGATCGCTTCTGAGAACACGGTGTCGCGCGCGGTGCGTGAAGCGTCCGGCAGCGTGCTGACCAACAAGTATGCGGAGGGCTATCCGGGCCGGCGCTGGTACAGCGGCTGCATTCCGGTCGACACTGCTGAGTCTCTGGCGATCGCGCGCGCCAAAACGCTGTTCGGCGCCGAGCACGCCAATGTGCAGCCGCACTGCGGCAGCTCGGCCAACATGGCGGTCTATTTCTCGGTCCTCAAGCCCGGCGACACAATTCTCTCGATGAGCCTCGATCAGGGGGGGCATCTGACGCACGGCAGCCCGGTCAATTTCTCGGGCCAGCTCTTCAACATTGTTCCTTACTGTGTCTCGCCGGAGACCGAGGTGCTGGATTACGACGCGATCGAAAAACTCGCGTTGGAGAAGCGTCCGCGCCTGATCGTGGCCGGTGCCAGCGCCTATCCGCGCGTGCTCGACTTCCCCCGTTTCCGCAAGATCGCCGACGCCTGCGGCGCGATGCTGATGGTGGACATGGCACACATCGCGGGCCTCGTGGCCGGCGGCGTGCACCCGAATCCGGTGCCGTACGCGGAGTTTGTGACGACGACCACGCACAAGACGCTGCGCGGCCCGCGCGGCGGCCTGATCCTCTGCCGCGAGGCGTTTGCCAAGGCGGTCGACAAGACGGTCTTTCCCGGCCTGCAAGGGGGACCCCTCGAGAACATCATCGCCGCCAAGGCGGTCTGCTTCGGCGAGGCGCTGCAGCCGGCGTTCAAGGCGTACGCGTGTCAGGTTGTGGCCAACTGCAAGGAATTGGCCGCGACCCTCACGGCGCGCGGCTTCCATCTGGTCTCGGGCGGCACGGACAACCATCTGATGCTGGTGAATGTCGCGCGCGCCGGGCTCACCGGCAAGGACGCCGCCGCCGCGCTAGACGCGGCGGGCATCATCTGCAACAAGAACACGATTCCGTTCGACAAGAACAGCCCGTTCGTGACCTCCGGCATCCGTATCGGTACCGCGTCGGTGACGACGCGCGGCATGAAGGAGCCCGAGATGCAGCGGATCGGTACCTGGATCGCCGACATCCTCTCCGATCTCTCCAACACGGCGTTGACCGAGAAGGTGCGCGCGGAAGTCGCCGCCCTGACCGCCGGTTTCCGCGTGCCATGAGTGTGAAAAAAAAGATCTATCTCTCCGGGCCGATCATGGACGAGCATCCGGAACTGGCCGCGACGTGGCGTGAGCGGGCCAAGGAGGGGCTGCGCGATCACTTCACGCTGCTCGATCCGATGCGGCGCAACTTCAAGGACCGCGAGGTCGACAGCGCCAACGAGATCGTGGAGTTCGACCTGCAGGATGTGCGCGACGCCGACATCCTGCTCGTGAACTACAGCAAGACCTCGATCGGCACCGCGATGGAGGTCTTCTTCGCGGCGCATGACCTGGGCAAATTCGTGGTGGCCTTTTCGCCGTTCTGCTTTCAAGACTGCTCGCCCTGGATGGTGCGCTACTGCACCAAGATCCTGCCGTCGCTGGATGCGGCGGTCGCCTATATCCGCGACAACTTCATTGTGCGGCACGTCGAATAGAAAGTAATAAGTAATATGTAAGAAGTACGAAGTATGAGACAATTTTCCAACACAGTTGTGTGCGAATAGACTTTCAACTCTCAAGGCATGGACGATGGGCGTAATGGAGAGTGACGAGGTCGACTGGGAGAAGTGGGTGCCGAAAGAGCGGGCGGTGCTCACGTTCATCCGTTGCGCGGGCCGGATCCTGCTGATCGTCAAGAAACGCGGGTTGGGCCATGGCAAGGTGAATGCGCCGGGCGGTCGCATCGAGGCGGGGGAGACGCCGGAACAGGCGGCGGTGCGCGAGACGCGTGAAGAGGTGGGGCTGACGCCCAGTGGACTGCGCCCCGCCGGCCGTCTTGATTTTGCCTTCACGGACGGATATTCACTGAGCTGCCGGGTCTTCACGGCAGACAGTTGCAGCGGCGCACTCATGCAGACCGACGAGGCCGAGCCCTTCTGGTGCGCCGAGTCCGACATTCCCTATGATCGCATGTGGGCGGACGACCGCCTCTGGATTCCACTGATGCTCGACGGCCAAGGCTTCGAGGGACGCTTTGTTTTCGACGGCGACCGCATGCTCTGGCACCGGTTAAATCTCACGCATCAATAAACAGTTCGGACGATGCGAAGAAGGGATCGCTGGTGCAGCGCAGGCCGACGCGCCGCAGGCCGGCCTCGTCGCCGGGCGTCACCATGTGGGTCATGTGCATCTCGCAGTCGCGCAGATCGATCAGGCGCTCCATGGCGATCTGGGCGGCGGGATTGGTCGCGCAACTGATGGCGAGTCCGATCAGCGCCTCGTCGAGGTTCAGGCTCGTGTACTTGCCTTTGAGGATGTCGTGCTTCATGTGCACGATCGACTGCACAACCTGCGGGGCGATCAGGTGAATCTGGTCCGGAATCCCTGAGAGCACCTTGATCGCGTTCAGCACCATGCTCGCTGCCGCATGCATCTGCTCGGAATTCTTGCCTACGACGACACGTCCGTCTTTGAGCTGCACGGCGGCGCCGCAAAAGATTCCGTTACGTCCCTTGCCTTGGTTCATGGCGTCCTGGCCTGCCTGGCGCGCGGGTTTCACGACCGAACGGTCTTCAGGGGCGAGGTCCAGTTTCTGCATCAGCATTTCGATGCGGTCCACGGTGATGTGTTCGGTCTGTCCGGCTGAGAATTCGCAAAGGTGGCGGAAGTAGCGGCGGATCACCTCCTGTTTGGACGCCGCGCAGACGACCGCGTCGTCGGTGATGCCGAAGCCCACGCGGTTGACGCCCATGTCGGTCGGCGACTTGTA
>Ga0123328_1004524_pt1 | contig 11279 bp, 10 predicted proteins | sample BioC12SIPDNA_2_FD_89702 | JGI IMG/M metagenome (GOLD analysis project Ga0123328, IMG submission 89702) | Anaerobic biogas reactor microbial communites from Washington, USA - Biogas_R1_A C12 SIP DNA | ecosystem: Engineered > Bioreactor > Anaerobic > Unclassified | place: Washington, USA...
CTGCACCGCATCAACCTCGACCCACAGGCCTGAAAGGAGGCGATATGGCCGAAAACAAGACCCGCCCGACAGAGGCCAGCGTGGAGGAGTTTCTCAATAATGTGCCCAACGAGAGGCGCCGCAGAGACAGCTTCCAGGTGCTGGAGATGATGCGCGAAGTGTCCGGCGAAGAGCCACGGATGTGGGGAGACAGCATCGTCGGCTTTGGCCAATACCATTACAAGTACGCCAGCGGGCGAGAAGGAGACGCGCCGCGTATTGGCTTCTCGCCGCGCAAGCAGAACCTGACCCTCTACCTCAACTTCGATTACGACGGGTTCGACGCGCTGATGGCGCGCCTCGGCAAAGCCAAAACCAGCGTCGCCTGCCTGTACATTAACAAGCTGGAGGATGTCGATCTGACCGTCCTGCGCGAGATGGTCCGCCGCTCCCTTGAAGTGCCGGATCCGGATGGATGCTAGGGCGGTGTGCTCCTCTCCATAGCTGATTGCCAGCTTAGCGCCGGCTGGCCTGCGACCAATACTCTGGTAAAATAGGCGTCATACGGGGCCTGGGTGCGCTTCGCAGGGAAGAGGCTGCAGCCCATAGGAGCACAGATGTCTGCAGAGAAGCAACAGAAGAAGACCCGTTCGGCGCTGGATCGCCCTGATCTCTCCGGCGAGACGCGCATGCGCCGGTACCTGCCGTGGCGGCAGGAAATCGAGCTGCGCCCGCCCAACCGGGGCAAGGCGATCATCGACAACCTCCCGACCGTTGCCGTCGATCCTCGCGCGCTGGACATCGCCAGCGAAATCGAGCCACTGACCGTGGAGGGTGTGCCCTTCTTCGCCGATTTCAGGGCGACCATGTGGCGGCTGGCTATTCCCATGTGGCGCCGTCACGGCCAGTTCTGGCGCTATTTTACGGGCATACGGGCCGGCGCCACGGGGATGCAGAAGCAGGAACGCGAGAACCGCTTCCGCGTTGGTCGCCGGCAGGTGGGGCCGTCCGAGCTTAAGGAGGCAATCCGCAGCTACGCCCGCGCGCTCGGCTTCGCCCTGTGCGGATTTACTTTTGTCGATCGCCGGTTCATCGGCGCAGGCGATGACAGTGCCTTCCCCTACGATACCGCCGTTGTCCTCGGCATGGAGATGGACCGCGAGCTGGTGGACAAAACGCCCTCCCTCGAGGGTCCACAGCCGGATTTCGAAACGTACGTCGCCGCGGGCAAGGCCGCGCTCGAGCTGGCCCAGCACATTCGCTCGCTCGGCTATCGCTGTGTGGCCCGCGTCGCCTTCGACATGCCCGTCAAGTTCGTGCCGCACGCCGTCGCCGCCGGGCTTGCCGAGCTGGGCGCGAACGGCATGGCGATCACGCCTCAGTTTGGGCCACGCCAGCGCTGGGCGATGATCAGCGTGGACGCCGAGCTGGAACCCGACGAGCCCGCCGACTTCGGCATCAGCGACTACTGCGAAGACTGCCTGCTCTGCGTGCGCGGCTGTCCGGGCCGGGCGCTCAGCGAAGAGAAGATGTGGTGGCGCGGCGTCTACAAGCACAAGCTGGACCCCGTGCGCTGCTGGTCCTACTTCTCCCGCTTCGACGGCTGTATGATCTGTGTTAAGGTCTGCCCGATTCACCGCTTCGGTTACGAGGCGTGTATGGAAGCCTACCGCCGCGACGGAACGATACTCGGCCGGCCGAAAGGGATCGACCGCTTTTTGGCGCGGCGGGCGGCGCGAGCGAAGCACCAGACGAGCTAGCAACGCCGGCAAACCCTCAATTGACACAGCTCCTGCGGAGCCCGCGAGACGGGTAGGGACGAGTGTTCTCTTTGTCCTGCCCGGCCGAAAACGGCCCATACTGGAAACAGGTTGCGTTAATCGCTTGACGCCTGCGCGGTTTCAGTATAAATTTGTCATACAACCATACAAATTCGCGCATTTCCCTGGGAAGAGGGAAAACGTGCCGGAACCGCTGTGCTGCAACGCAAACCTTCACTGACCGATCAGGCCAAGGCCTACATCAAACAGCGCATTCTCGACGGCGATTTTGCCGGCGAGCGCATTCCTGCCGAAACCGAGCTGGCGGCAGAGCTGGGCGTCAGCCGGACGACAATCCGCGATGCGCTCAGCCGGCTGGAGAGTGAAGGCGTCATCTATCGCAAGCAGGGCGCGGGCACCTTTGTCAACGAGCCGGGGCTACAGATCAAGACGCGCCTCGAAGAGATCTGGTCTTACGAAGCGATTCTGGAGGCCCACGGCTACACCCCCGCGACGCGAATCCTGGGCGTTGACGTGCAGCCGGCGCCGGAGGCTGTCGCCGGCCAGCTGCAGATCGCGCCGGGCGACCCCCTGATTACGGTGCGCAAGCTCTTTCTCGAAGATGAAGAGCCGGTCATCCTGACGATCAACCAGGTGCCGGCGGCGTTTGTCACGGCGCCCTATGAGCCGGACGATTGGAAAGTACCCATCTTCCGCTTTCTCTCGACCTTCGGCTCCCAGCATTTGTCCTATTACCTGTCGGAGATCGTGCCGGTGCTTGCCGGGGAAGATATCGCAGAGGCGCTGCACGTGGAGCCGGGGACGGTGCTGCTCAGCTTTGACGAGCTGGGCTACAACGACGAGAACAACCCGATCCTACACACCAATTCCTACTTTCGTGACGATCTGCTGCGCCTGCGGCTCATCCGTCGCCAGTTATAAGCCACTATTCAGGCCAAGTAGAGGAGAGACATGGAGGAACTGATCAGCAGAATTGAACGACTTGTTGCAGATGCGGAAGACGATATTCTTTCGTTCTTTCGCGAGATCGTGGCCATTCCCAGCATGGACGGGCAGATTGGGGAGGTAGGCAAGCGCATCGGCGAGGAGATGGCGCGCCTGGGCTTCGACGTCGTCTTCACCGATCGCTATGGCTCGATTGTGGGCCGCATCGGCGACGGCGAGAAGATCCTGCTCTACGATAGCCACATCGACACGGTGGGCATTGGCGACCCGGCCCAATGGGAGTGGGACCCCTTCGAGGGCAAGGTTGTGGATGGTAAGCTGTATGCTCGCGGCGCCCTGGACGAAAAGGGCAGCACGCCGGGCATGATCTACGGCCTGGCCATGGCCCGCGATCTGGGCCTGCTGGACGGATACACCGCCTACTATCTGGGCAATATCGAAGAATGGTGCGATGGCATTGGTTGCCAGGCTTTCGTGGAGTGGAACGACGTCCGTCCCGACTTCGTCGTCATCGGCGAGCCCACGAGGATGCGCGTCTATCGGGGCCACAAGGGTCGCGTCGAGCTGGAGGTCGTCGCCAGGGGCAAGAGCGCGCACGCGGCGAGCAACCAGTTTGGCGACAATGCCATCTACAAGATGCTTCCCGTCATCGAGGGCATTCAGGCCATGAACGACCAGCTTCCCAGCCATCCATTCCTGGGCCAGGGACGCATCACGGTGACGCGTATCCAGAGCGTCAGCCCCAGCGACAATGCCGTGCCCGACGAATGCCGCATATTCGTGGACCGGCGCATCACCTTCGGCGAGACCAAAGAGAGCGTCTTCGAGAGCATCCGTGGCCTCATTCCGGCGGACAAAAAGGGCGACTTTGAGTTAGTAGACCTTGTCTACTCTGAACCCAGCTACACAGGGGCCGTCTTCCATTACGAGAAGTTTTTCCCGTCGTGGGCCCTGGACGAAGACCACCCGTTCGTGGTCGCCGGGCAGGAGACGGTGCGGGCCTTGTGGGGCGAGGAGCGCGAGACCGGTAAGTGGGACTTCTCCACCAACGGTAATTACTGGGCAGGCAAGGAAGGCATCCCGTCCATCGGCTTTGGCCCTGGCGACGAGATTTACGCCCACTCTGGAGACGAACACGTCGCTCTGGCCGACGTGGTCGAGGCGACCAAGTTTTACGCGCTGCTGCCTTACATGCTGCGCGAGAAGATCCGGTAACGTCCGGCACATACGAGGAGATAGCAAATCATGCAGACCAGCTTACGGGGCCGTGACTTCATCAGCGACCTCGACTTTTCCAAGGAAGAAATCGATACCGTTCTGGACGTCGCCTGGGACCTGAAGATGAAACGAGCCCTGGGCATTCCGCACCCGATCCTGCGCGACAAGGTGCTGGCGATGATCTTCTTCTTCAGCAGCACCCGCACGCGCGGCAGCTTCGAGGCCGGTATGGCCCAGCTTGGCGGACACGCGGCCTTCATCGAAAGCCGCACCACGCAGATCAGCCACGGCGACACCGAAAGAGAGATGGGTGAGATTTACGGCCGCTACTTCGACGGCATCGCCATCCGCCACGTTGACTTCGGCATTGGCAACCGCTACCTGAACTACGTCGCCGAAGCCTCGCGCGCGCCGGTCCTCAACATGCAATGCGAGATCTACCACCCGCACCAGTGCCTCGCCGACCTCATGACAATTATGGAGAAAAAGGGGCGTAACCTGCGCGGCAAGAAGATCGTCGTTTCCTGGGCCTACGCCTCCTCTTACCTCAAGCCGATCTCCGTCCCCCAGTCGCTCATTCTGCAGATGCCTCGTTTCGGCATGGATGTCGTCCTGGCGCATCCGCCGGAGTTCCCGCTGATGCCGGAGATCATGGACCAGGCGCGCGAAATGGCCCGCAAGTATCACACCGGCTTCGAGGTGATGGACGATATGCAGGCCGCCTGCGAGGACGCGGACGTGATCTACGCCAAATCGTGGGGCCCGCTATTGACTACTCAGGACCCGGAGGAAGGCAAGCGGCTGCAGGACCAGTACAAGAACTGGTATGTCGACGAAGCCCTGTTGGCCAAAGCTAAGGACGACGTCATCTACATGCACCCCCTGCCGGCCGACCGCGATATCGAAGTGGCCAGCGCCGTGCTTGACGGGCCGAACTCAGTTGTCTTTGACGAGGCGGAAAATCGCCTGCACGCGCAGAAGGCCGTCATGGCCCTGACAATGTCCTGAAACGCTATTGATTGTGCGGATAGGGGCGGGCCGCCCCTATCCGCCATCCCTGGAGGATTATGACCCGGACTGACCCCCAAAAGCGCGTGGCCGTCATTGCCATTGGCGGCAATTCGCTCATTACCGACAAGGACCACCAGACTGTCGAAGACCAGTATGCCGCCGCCGGGGAGACAACTCGCCACATCGCCACGATGATCAAGAATGGCTGGGACGTGGCTATCAGCCATGGCAACGGTCCGCAGGTTGGCTTTATCCTCCGGCGCTCCGAGATAGCTGCCAAGGTCGAAGGGATGCACGAGATTCCTCTGGACGTCTGCGGCGCTGACAGCCAGGGAGCGATCGGCTACGCTCTGCAGCAGAATCTCTACAACGGCTTCCGCGAGATGGGCATCGACAAGAGTGTGGCGACCATCGTCACCCAGACCGAGGTCAGCGCGCAGGATCCGGCTTTCCAGAACCCCACCAAGCCGATCGGCGGCTTCATGAGCGCTGAGGAGGCCGAGCGCCGCCGGCTGGAAGATGGCTGGCAGGTTGTGGAGGACGCCGGTCGCGGCTGGCGGCGGGTCGTGCCCTCGCCGCAGCCCGTGCGCATCGTCGAAGAAGAGGCCGTGAAGGCGCTGATCAACGCCGGCATTGTTACCATCACCGTCGGCGGTGGCGGGATTCCTGTCGTCGCCGACGAGGAAGGCAACCTGCACGGCACGGCCGCCGTGATCGACAAGGACCTGGCCTCGGCTTTGCTGGCGAACGTCATCGGCGCCGACATGTTGATTATCAGCACGGCCGTGGAGAAGGTCGCCATCCACTTCGGCACGCCCAACCAGCAATGGCTTGACGAGATGACGCTGGACGAGGCGCGCGCTTATCTGGCCGAGGGCATCCACTTCGCGAAGGGCAGTATGGCGCCCAAGATCCAGGCCGTTATCCAGTTCCTGGAGCGCGGCGGCGAACACGCGATCATCACCAACCCGGAGAACATCGCCCGCGCCCTGGCCGGCGAGACCGGCACGCACATCGTGCGCCAACGCACTGCGGCGCGTGCCTGAGACGCGGCGAAAGATGAGCAACGTCACCCACCTGCACTGTCTGGTCTGTGGCCGCGACTATGCGCCCGGCGAGATTGAATACGTCTGCCCCGAACACGGCAATGAGGGCATTGTCGACGTCCGCTACGATTATGAGCGCATCGGCCGGCAGATCAGCCCGCAGATACTGCGGGAGAACGGCGACATGACCATCTGGCGTTACCGGCCGCTGCTGCCCATTGCGCCCGGCGCGCCTGTCCCGCCGCTCAGCGTCGGCTGGACGCCCCTCTACCCGGCGCCGCGCCTCGGCCAGCCGCTTGGTCTGCGCCACCTGTGGGTGAAGGACGACGGTCGCCAGCCGACCGCCAGCTTCAAGGACCGGGCGAGCGCCATTGCCGTCGTCATGGCGCAGGAGAAGGGAGCAGCCGTCATCACCACAGCCAGCACGGGCAACGCCGCCGCAGCCCTCAGCGGCCTCTGCGCCAGCGTCGGCCAGCGCAACGTCATCTTCGTGCCCGAGAGCGCGCCGCAGGCCAAAATCGCTCAACTGCTCGTCTTCGGCTCGACGGTCATGCTCGTCCAGGGCAGCTACGACGATGCCTTTGAGCTGTGCCTGCAGGCGGCGGCCGAATACGGCTGGTATAACCGCAACACCGCCTACAATCCCTACATGAGTGAAGGGAAGAAGACGGCAAGCTACGAGATCTGCGAGCAGCTCGGCTGGGACGCGCCCGACGCCATCTTCATCAGCGTGGGCGATGGCTGCATCATCGGCGGCGTGCATAAAGGGCTGAAAGATCTGCTGGCGCTCGGCTGGATCGACAGAATGCCGCGCCTCTACGGCGTGCAGGCCGCCGGCAGCGACTATATGGTCCAGGCCTGGGAAAGCGGCGAAGATGTGCTGACCAAAGCGCCAATCCAGGCCAGCACCGTGGCCGACAGCATCAGTGCGGGTCTGCCCCGCGACCGGCTGAAGGCGATGGCGGCGGTCAGAGAGACGGGCGGCAGCTACGTCCGCGTGACCGACGCAGAGATTCTTGATGCCATCCTGCCCCTCGCGCGCGCAACCGGCGTCTTCGCCGAACCGGCCGGGGCCGCAGCCTACGCAGGCCTCGTCGCCGCCGTCCGGCTGGGACTCGTGCGGGCTGACGAACGGATCGTCGTCCTCAACACAGGCAGCGGCCTGAAAGACATCGCCAGCGCCATGCGAGCCGTCGAGTCCTCCGGCACCCGGCCCAATCGGGTCCGGCCGGATATGGACGATTTGCGGCGGGTGATGTCCAGTCTGAATGAAGAAGCCACTACCAGGTAGTGACAGATATCAGAGCAACAAGGAAGCAACGATGATTGACCTGACCATTCACAGTGAAGACGTGCTGGAACGCGCTGTCGAACGGGCGCGCGAGCGCAATATCATCATCCCGACTTTCAGCCAGATGGTGAATCCGGAGCTGATCCCGCAGCGTATCAAGCGCCAGCTCCGCGATGTCGGTCTCTGGGACTTGAATCCACTGAACCTCTTCCGCATCACCTGGCACAACGAGCCGGTGGAGAGGGGCGGCGGCTTCGGCGGCGTGAACTACCTGGAGATCCCGCCGGCCATCAGCGGCGTCGATGCCCGCATCGTTCTTCTGCTGGGCAAGTATTTCCCCACCGGCGCACACAAGGTGGGTGCGGCCTTTGGCTGCCTCGTCCCGCGGCTGGTAACCGGCCAGTTTGATCCCACCACGCAGAAGGCCGTCTGGCCTTCGACCGGCAACTACTGCCGTGGCGGCGCCTACGATTCCCATCTGCTGGCCTGTGAATCGATCGCCATCCTCCCCGAAGGCATGAGCCGCGAGCGCTTTGAGTGGCTGGCGAACGTGGCCGGCGAGACAATCAAGACGGCAGGTTCCGAAAGCAACGTCAAGGAGATCTTCGACAAGTGCTGGGAGCTGCGGCGCTCCGGTGAAGACGTCGTCATCTTTAACCAGTTTGACGAGTTCGGCAACTACCTCTGGCACTACGCGGTCACTGCTCCCGCGATGGTCGAGGTCCTCGACGAGATCATGCGCCCCGGCGACCAGTATCGCGGCCTGGTGGTCACGACCGGCTCGGCCGGAACGATTGCCGCCGGCGATTACCTGAAGCAGCAGTACCCGACGAGCAAGATCGCAGCCAGCGAGGCGCTACAGTGTCCTACCCTCCTGCTCAATGGCTTCGGCGCCCACCGCATTGAAGGCATCGGCGATAAACACGTGCCCTGGGTCCACAACGTAAAGAACACCGACATGGTGATCGCTATCGACGACAACGCCACGATGGGTCTCCTCCGCCTCTTTAACGAGCCGGCGGGCCAGGAATATCTGGCGTCGCAGGGCGTGCCGGCGAGCTTCATCGAGCAGCTACCCCTGCTCGGCATCTCCGGCATTGCCAACATGCTTTCGGCCGTCAAGTTCGCCAAGTTCTACGAGCTGGGTGGCAACGACGTCGTGCTCAGCGTGGCGACGGACTCGATGGAAATGTACGAGAGCCGCGTGCGCGAGCTGCGTGAGGAGCAGGGCGAGTTCACCACGTTGGATGCGGCCGGCGCCTATCACCGCTATCTGCTCGGCACGACCATTGATTATGTGGAAGAACTGGGCTACTATGAGCGCAAGCGCATCCACAATCTCAAGTACTACACCTGGGTCGAACAGCAGGGCAAGACGTACGACGAGATCCAGGCCCAGTGGTACGACGACGATTACTGGACCAGTAACCAGGGCGCCGTGGGCGAGATTGACGCGCTGATCGAGCAGTTCAACGAACGGACCGGCCTCCTTTCCAGTAACAACGGCGCCTGACGACAACGTCCTCCGGCGGGTTGAGGCCGGGCCGTCCGACCGGTAAGCATTGGGAGCCGCCATTGTGCGGCCCCCTGTTTCCCGGACGCTGGTCAACAAGGAGGAGGTCATGGGCGCTCAGATCGGCCTGCCGCGACACGGCCGCAGTCGAGAGGAGCTTCTGCAGGAGATGCGCGCGCTGCGAAGCTCCGACGTCAACTGGCAGGACGGTCGCGTCTTCAGTCTGGTCTTTCCGGCCGGGGGGGAAGCGCTGCAGCTTCTGAAAGACGCCTATACCCTCTACTTCTCCGAAAATGCGCTGAACCCCACCGCCTTTCCCAGCCTGCGGCGTATGGAGACGGACGTGATCGCCATGAGCGCCACGCTTCTGGGCAGCCAGGGGCAGGTCGTGGGCAACATGACGTCCGGCGGCACCGAGAGCATCCTCATGGCGGTGAAGACGGCGCGTGATTGGGCGCGCGCCGAACGGCCCGACATCACGGCGCCGGAGATGGTGCTGCCCCGGAGCGCTCATCCCGCCTTCGACAAGGCCGGCCACTATTTTGGCGTCCGTGCCGTCCATACACCCCTGACTCCCGATTTCCAGGCTGACGTTGCTGCCATACGGCAGGCCATTACGCCCAATACCATCCTGCTCATCGGCTCTGCGCCGTCCTACCCGCAGGGCGTCGTCGATCCCATCCCGGAGCTGGCGGCTCTGGCGCAGGAGCATGGGCTGCTCTGCCACGTGGACGCCTGCGTCGGCGGCTTCATGCTGCCCTTTGTGCGTCGTCTCGGCTATCCTGTGCCAGAGTTCGACTTCGCCGTTCCCGGCGTGACCAGCCTCTCAGCCGACCTCCACAAGTATGGCTACGCCGCCAAAGGCGCCTCGCTTATCCTCTATCGCGATGCGGCCCTGCGCCGCCACCAGCTCTTTGCCTACACCGACTGGCCCGGCGGCATCTACGCTTCGCCTACCATGGGCGGCACCCGGCCGGGTGGGGCTATCGCCGCGGCCTGGGCCATCATGAACTACCTTGGCGAGGAGGGCTACCTGAAGCTGGCCGGAGAGGTGATGGCGGTTACCCGGCAAATTCAGGATGGCGTGGCTGCTATAGCCGGCATTGAGGTGCTCGGCCGGCCGGTTATGAGCGTGATGGCGCTCGGCTCGTCGAAGGTCAACGTCTACGAGGTGGGCGATGAGATGGGGCTGCGCGGCTGGCATCTCGACCGCCAGCAATTCCCGCCTTCGCTGCATCTCACCATCAACCCGGCCCACGTTCGCCAGACCGACGCCTTTCTTCACGACCTGCAGGCCGCCGTACGCGCCGCGCGCCGGCTGAGTCCGCAGCGGCTGGTCGGTTCAGCAGCGGTTCGGGCGGCGAACCTCGCTTCCCGCGCGCTGCCCGCCCCGCTCGTCAGCCGCTTAATGGCCGGCGCCTCGACCCGTCTTGGCGGCGACGGATTGCCGGGGCGAAGTGCGCCAATGTATGGTATGATGGGCACGCTACCAAATCGCGGCGATCTGCGCGAGCTGGTTCTCGACCTCGTCGAGCAGTTCACACGCCCACAGGAGGAAGGTTGACGGGCGCGCCGCTTCGTTATTCAGTCGCCATTTGCCAGGAGAGCTTAATGCCAGCCACGACCACGATATCCTTTGTTCGTCACGGCGACTTTGAGAACCCGGACGGTGTCTATCATGGACGCCTGTCGGGTTTTCCGCTCAGCGAGCTAGGACGTCAGGAGGTAGAAGCGGTTGCCGCTGTCCTTGCCGCCATGGAAGACGAACCGGTCGTGGCTATCTATACCAGCCCGCAGCTCCGCACCCGGCAGACGGCCGAGATCATTCAGGCCGCCCTGCAGCCGCCACCGCCTCTGAAAGAGACTTCACTTCTGGACGAGATCCGCTCTCCATTTGACGGCAGTCCACGCGAGCAAATGGACAGGCGCAATTGGGATTTCTATACCGGCACCAGCTTCCCGTACGAACAACCCCAGGATGTTCTCCAGCGGGTCCTTTCCTTCGTGCAGCGCATGCGCCGACTGCACACGAACGAGCACGTCGTCGCCGTGAGCCATGCCGATCCGATTGCCTTTCTCTGGCTCTGGCTCGCCGGAGAAGAGCCGACCGTCGAAATGCGCAAGCGGCTTGACGAATACGGCATGGATGTGCCTTATCCGCAAACGGCCTCCCTGACAACGGTGCGCTTCCGCTCTGTCTCTCTGGACGAGCGTCCGCAATATCGTTATCAGCGGCCTTTTCAACTCCCGCGGAACAAGGAGGTGAGAAATCGCAGAGAGTGATGCTGCAGCCTGTTTTTTGCAGATAGGACAACACCTAGAGGAGTGAAGCCATGAAGAAGATTACTGTTCTATTTATCCTGGCCCTGGCTCTTTTGCTCGTCGCCTGCGGCGGCGAAGCTGAGCTGGGCACCGAGGATAACCCCATCGCCATGTCCTTTGTCCCTTCCGGCGATACGGAAGACATCGTTGCCAGTGGCGATCAGCTTGCCCAG
>Ga0123328_1004532_pt1 | contig 11268 bp, 9 predicted proteins | sample BioC12SIPDNA_2_FD_89702 | JGI IMG/M metagenome (GOLD analysis project Ga0123328, IMG submission 89702) | Anaerobic biogas reactor microbial communites from Washington, USA - Biogas_R1_A C12 SIP DNA | ecosystem: Engineered > Bioreactor > Anaerobic > Unclassified | place: Washington, USA...
AGGGAGGGCGGAGGCCGATCTGGAGGCGCTTGCGGGCGCGTTGGCGCTTCTGGACCATGTGGCGTCCGGACACGCCTCCGGCGGGTTCAAGGTGCGCGGGACCTGGGGCGCGCCCCTGCTGACCGTGGACGGCGCGGTAAAGGATGCCAGATACGAGAACCTCAAGACGGGGACCCTGCTGGAGGGCATCGCGGGCCGCATCAGTTCCGAAGGGAACAAGGTCACGTTCTCAGGATTCAAGGCGCGGGCTGGACAGGGCACGGTGACGGCGGACGGTCATGCGGCTGTCTCTTTCACAGAGGGCGCCTCGGTGAAAATCGCCGTGTCCATGGACCGTGCGCTGCTGGCGAGGACGGACCGTGTGCAGGCCACCGCAGACGGCACACTCACCATCGGCGGCCCGCTGAGCCACCCGGAGGTCTCAGGCAGGCTGGTGTTTTCCCAGGTGGAAGTGACGATGCCCGAGCAGCCCGCAGGGCGCGTGAACGTCGTTGCATTCAGGGAAAAGGGGACGGCTCCGGAGGCCTCTCCGCCGGAGGCACCCGTGAAACGCGCCGCGCCGCCCCTGGACATGAATGTGGAACTCGAGTTTCCCGGCCGCTGTTTCGTGCGCGGCCCCGTGCTCGACTCGGAATGGCGCGGGGGGCTGAAGATGGCGGGAACGGTGGGGGAGCCGGTCCTCAACGGCCAGATGACCGCCGTGCGCGGCCATGCCGGCCTCCTTTCCACCCGGTTTTCCCTGGAGAACAGCACGGTGTCGTGGAACGGCCCCATGAGAAACCCCTATCTCGGCGTTCGGGGAACCGCGCAGTCGGCCGGCACCGGGGTGGAGCTTGCGATCACGGGCCCCCTCTCCGACGCGCAGCTGACGCTGACCTCCAGCCCGGCCATGCCGCAGGATGAGATTCTCTCCCAGCTCCTGTTCCGGCGGAACCTCGCCAAAATATCGCCGGTACAGGCGGTCCAACTGGGGCGCGTGGCCCGGCTGTTCAGCGGGAAAACCAGCGTGGTGGAGCTGATGACGGGGTTCATGCGTCTGCCCGGCGTGGACATGTTCGACATCCGCACGGGCGAGCAGGCGGACGAGGCCGTGGTGGGCGCGGGAAAGTACATCAACGAGCGCATCTACATCGAGGTGGAGCAGGGAACCGCCGCCGACAGCGGCAAAGTCTCCGCCGAGGTCGGCGTCACGCCGAACATCTCGGTCAAGGGCGACGTGGGCGCCCGCGAGCGAAGCGGCGTGGGCGTCTTCTGGAAGCACGACTACTGAGAGTCATGGACCACGCCTGTGGATCGTGGCGGCAAGAGGTGGCACGGGCTTCCAGCCCGTGTTTTGGGTCATGAACGAGGCCCAAGAACCACGGGCTGGAAGCGCGTGTCACCTCAGCGTTCTTCTCAGAACGACAGCAGGCATTGCCAGATGTAGACGTAGGCCAGGGTGTCCACGTTTTCCCAGATGCGCTGCGCGAGGGCCTCGTCGCCGGAGACCACGGGGATCTCGGCGCGCTTCTTCGCCCACGGGAAGCACACAAAGGGTGGAACGTTCCCCTGGGGGATCGCGTCCGGCTGCGAAGCGGGGACGGGCTTCAACTCGGGAACCGCCGGGGCCGCGCCGTAGACGCCGTACTCCCGCGTGAAATCCGTCATGGCCTTCACGTTCTCGATCCTGGCGTCGTTCTGCACGATGCACGAGGCGTCCATGACGTACCCGCCGTTCGGCGCGCAGGTGTCAATGAGCTCGCGGCATTTCGCGGTGACCTCGTCCGGCGTGCCGTAGGTGAGCATCGCGTTCGGAACGCCACCGGTGAGGCAGAACTTGTCCCCCAGCGTCTTCGCGGCCGCCTGCGGGTCGGTGCGGTCGAGATGGAACACGATGGACTGCTCCGGAAGCTCGGCAAAACTCTCCAGATGGGCCGTCCAGTCGCCCTCGGCGTAGAAAAGCGTCTGGTGCCCCCGCGCCCAGAACTCCTCGATGATCGGCTTGAGCGTCGGCCAGAAGAAGGTGTTGTACTGCTCCATGGTCACAAAGGGCGTGCAGCCCCGGTGCATCCAGAAGCCAATGGGCACGTTCTTGTCCGGGTCCGCGCCTGACAGGCCCATCTGCAGCAGGTGCGGCATCAGGGCGCGGCACGCCGCCATGACCTTGTCCGGCTGCTCCAGCAGGTCCATCGTCAGGCCGAGGTACCCGCGCAGCTTGTCCCCGATGATGTCCAGCGGCGCTTTAAAAATGCCGGAGATGGCCGAGGCCGTGCCGCATTCCGTGCGCAGCTTCTCCCCCTGGGGCCCGAAGGCGTTGAAGTAGTTCAGCATTGCCATGCCGCCCTTGAGGAAGGACAGGTTGTTCTGGAACGTGTTCGGGCTGCCGGGGGGGACCGCCTCCGTGGACACGCGGGGCAGCCACACGTTGAACAGAAACCCCGTGGGGTCGGCGATAAGCTGGTCATACTCGTCCGCCCGCATGAAGGACTGGTCCTCCGGCGGCTCCTTGTACTGGAACCCCGTGTCCGGGGCCACGTCCAGCCCGGGGACGCCGTAATACCGCAGGCCGATGGTCTGCGTCAGACCCGTCCAGACATACACCATGTTCCCCACCACGGCGTCCCAGTCATACTCCGCCGCGCAGCGGCGCGCCGCCAGAAAGGCGTTCTCGTAGTCGTGCGTGACCTCCTGGCACGTCATGCCGCAGTGCTTCGCCGTGAACTCTGCCACAAAGGGCCGGATCGGCACCCGGTCCGGCTTGCCGTTCCGCATCGCCGTCACATAGCGGTTCAGGCGCTCCTGGTACAGTGTTTCCATCTCAGTGGACATGGGCGAACCTCCGGTTGGTTGACAAAGGTAGACTAGGGAAAAGAACCGGGTTTTTCAAGTTTTGGGGGGCGGGCGAATGGGCAAACTTACTGCCCGAGCCGGAGGGAGGTGGACGGAGTGGACGTTGTGGACAGTGCTGACGGAAACCGGTGTTCTATCCAGGCGGGTTGGTGCGGGTCTGCGCTTGATCCCGCGCTGTTGTCCGGGGGCGCAAGTGTTTGCACGACAGCGGTTTTGTGTGCTAAAATGGCCACCCCTTGCGCCCGAAGTCTGTTTTTGCGGCGGGCGCGCGGAAGAGGGACACCAAGAGCATGCGCCGCCCTGTGCGGCATGGTTTCTGAAAGGAGATTTCCCCGTGAAAAAGGACATTCATCCGGCCAACTACCGCGAGGTGGTTTTCTTGGACGCGGGCGCGGGCGCCCAGTGGTTGACCAAGTCCACGATCAAAACGGACAAGACCATCGAGGTGGACGGCAAGACCTACCCGCTTCACCGGGTGGACATTTCCAGCGCGTCGCACCCGTTCTACACGGGCAAGCAGAAGTTCGTGGACAGCGAGGGACGCGTGCAGCGGTTCCAGAAGAAGTTCAAGTAGTCCGCGCCGCCCTCCGCCATGGACACCCCCATGCGTGACAGGCTCCGCTCCGTGGCGGAGGAGTACGACCGGCTTTCCGGGGAGATGGCCTCCCCGGAGGTCGCCATGGACCCCCAGCGCTACATGAAACTTGCACGCCGCCACGCCGAAATGTCGGCCATTGTGGCGGCGTTTCGCCAGTATGAGCGCAGTGAGGAGAGCCTCGAGGAGGCCCTTTCCATGCTGGAGGGGGAGACGGACGAGGAGATGCTGGCCATCGCGCGGGAGGAGCGCGACCTGGCGCGGGCCGACCAGGCGCGGCTCGACGAGGAGCTCCGCCTGCTGCTGGTCCCCAAGGACCCCCTGGACGAGCGCAACACCATTGTGGAAATCCGCGCCGGAACCGGCGGGGACGAGGCCGCGCTTTTCGCAGGCGACCTGTTCCGCATGTACAGCCGGTATGTGGAAGTGCGCGGGTGGCGGGTGGAGGTCCTGAGCTCCAACCCGACCGGCCTCGGCGGCTACAAGGAACTCACCTTCCAGGTCACCGGCGATTCGGTGTACAGCAGTTTCAAGTGGGAGGGCGGGGTGCACCGGGTCCAGCGGGTGCCGGAGACGGAGGCCCAGGGCCGCATCCACACCTCCGCCGTCACGGTGGCCGTGCTGCCGGAGGCCGAGGAGGTGGACGTCCAGATTGACCCCAACGACCTCCAGATAGATGTGTACCGGTCTGGCGGCCCCGGCGGCCAGAGCGTGAACACCACGGATTCGGCGGTGCGCGTGACGCACAAGCCCACGGGGCTGGTGGTGATCTGCCAGGACGAGAAGTCGCAGCACAAGAACAAGGCACAGGCCCTGCGCGTGCTGCGGGCCCGCCTGCTGGACATGAAGGTGCGCGAGGAGGAGGAGCAGCGCGCCGCCGCCCGGAAGAGCCAGGTGCGCTCCGGCGACCGCAGCGAGAAAATCCGGACCTACAACTACCCGGAAAACCGCGTCACGGACCACCGCATCCACCTCTCCCTCTACAAGCTCAGGCAGGTGCTGGAGGGCGACCTTCAGGACTTCATTGACGCCCTCACCGCCGCCGACCGCGCGGCCCGCCTCACGGAAACCACCTGACATGGCCGCCCCGCTGGGCGAAACCCTGCGCAGGGCGGAGGAGAGGCTGGCGGCGGTTTCGGACTCCCCCCGGCTTGACGCGGAAATCCTGCTGGCGCACGCCGCGGGATTGACCCGCGCGGGGCTCCTCGCCCGGCTGCGCGACGCGGTGGACTGTCCCGGGTTTGAAACCCTGCTGGCCCGGCGTCTTGCCCATGAGCCGGTGGCCTACATCCTCGGCGAAAAGGAGTTCTTCTCCCTCCCGTTTCACGTCGCCCCGCCCGTGCTGATTCCCCGGCCCGAAACGGAACACCTCGTGGAGACGGCTCTGGAGCGGGTCACGGAGGCGGGACCGAACGCCGCGCCCCGCCTGCTGGACCTCTGCACCGGGTCGGGCTGCGTGGCCGTCACCCTCGCGCGGCAACTGCCGGAATGCCGGATGACCGCGACCGACATTCACCCCGCCGCCCTCGCCCTCGTTGCGAGAAACATCGCACGCCACTGCGTCGCGGTGTCGCTGTACGCTGGGGATCTGTTCGACGCCCTGCCCGCGGGTGCGGAGCCTTTCGACGGTATCGTTTCCAATCCCCCCTATGTGGAGGAGGATGACTGGGAAGGATTGGCCGCCGACATCCGGCTCTACGAGGACCGGGCGGCGCTCGTGTCGGGAAGGGACGGCCTTGACCTCATCCGTCGCATTGTCCGGGAATCAAGGGCGCATCTGCGTCCAGGCGGCTGGCTGGCCTTCGAGATCGGCGAGCGGCAATACCCCGCCGCGGAGGGCCTCCTTCGGGACGAGGGATACACCGGCATCCGCCCGACCCATGACCTCGCGGGCATCGCCCGCGTGGTCTCCGCGGTCTTGCCGGGCTGACGTTCCCCTGAACGCCGGACACGATGAGACAGCGGGCCTTCCCACCATCCCATACTTCCCATAGCTCTCCTTCGTTTCTGCCCGGCGACCGGGTTTCCCCCGCTCTTGCGGGCGTGTTATGCTCGTGTGACCAGCAGGGAGGGAGCGTCATGAGCGATCCGGCGGCACCTACCAGAAGAATGCAGGACCATCCGGAGGAGGAACGCCCCCGGGAGCGCCTGGTGACCGCGGGTGCGGGGGCGCTCAAGGACGCGGAGCTGCTCGCAATTCTTTTTCGCACGGGGTCGAGGGAGTTCAACGCGCTGCGGCTGGCGGAGGAGCTTGTGCTGGCCTTTCGCGATCTGCGCGGGGTGGCCCGCGCCTCGCTGGAGGAGCTTCAGCAGGTGAAAGGGGTCGGGCGTGTGAAGGCCATCGAGATCAAGGCCGCCCTGGAGCTGGGGCTGCGTCTGGCGACCCACCACCACAGCCACGACATCAAAGAGCGCATGGACCGCCCGGAGGCGGTTCACAGTTATCTCAAGCACCGGTTCAAGGAATACGAGACGGAGCATTTCGTGGCGCTGCTGCTGAACACGAAGAACGTGCTGCTGCGCTTGGTGGAGATTTCCCACGGGGGGCTGGACGAGACCGTGGCCGCGCCGCGTGACGTGTTCCGCCAGGCCGTGCGGGAGGGCGCGTCCGGGGTGGTGGTGGCGCACAACCACCCCAGCGGCGACCCGGAACCCAGCCGGGCCGACCTGATGCTCACCCAGCGCCTGAAAGAGGCCGCCGACATCATCGGCGTCCGCCTGCTGGACCACGTGATCTTCGGCGACGGGGACCGCTACGTCAGCCTCAAGGAGCGCGGGCAGATGTGAGAAGCCCCCGGCTCGCGGGGAACCGGGGGCTGGCAGGTCCAAAGGGGGAGGGGGTTACGCGATGTAGGTGGACGCCGCCGTGTTGCCGCCGCGTCCGGTCCAGTTCGTGTGGAACCACTCCCCGCGCGGCTTGTCCACCCGCTCGTAGGTGTGCGCGCCGAAGTAGTCGCGCTGGGCCTGGAGCAGGTTGGCGGGGAGCCGCCCGGAGCGGTAGCCGTCGAAGAAGTTCAGGGCCGACGCGATGGCCGGCATCGGCACGCCCATCTCCACCGCCTTGGCGACCACACGCCGCCACGCCGCCTGCGCCTTCGTGATGACATCGGCGAAGAAGGGGTCCAGCAGGAGGTTTTCCAGGCCCGGGTTGCGGTCGAAGGCCTCCTTGATCTTGCCGAGGAAGACCGAGCGGATGATGCAGCCGCCGCGCCACATGAGCGCGATGCCGCCGTAGTTCAGGTTCCAGCCGTAGTGGGCCGCCGCCGCGCGCATGAGCTGGTAGCCCTGCGCGTAGCTGACCAGCTTGGAGGCGTAGAGGGCCTGCCGCAGGTCGTCCACAAAGGCGTCGCGGTCGCCGCTGAACGCCGTCCCCTGGGCGGGGAACACCTTGGCGGCGCGCACACGCTCGTCCTTGAGCGCCGAGAGGCAGCGGGCGAAGACCGCCTCGCCGATGAGCGTGAGGGGCTGGCCCTCGTCCAGGGCTGCGATGGCCGTCCATTTTCCGGTGCCCTTCTGGCCGGCCGTGTCCAGGATCAGGTCCACCACCTCGTTGCCCTCCTCATCCTTGAATCCGAGGATGTCGCGGGTGATTTCGACGAGGTAGGAGCAGAGTTCCGCGTTGTTCCAGTCCGCGAAGACCTTGTGCATCTCGGCGTTTGTCAGGCCGAGGCCCTGGCCCATGAGCTGGTAGGTCTCGCAGATCATCTGCATGTCGCCGTACTCGATGCCGTTGTGGACCATTTTCACGAAATGGCCCGCGCCGCCCTCGCCGACCCAGTCGCAGCAGGGCTCGCCCGCGTCCGTCTGGGCGCAGATGGTCTGGAAGATGTCCTTGACGTGCGGCCAGGCCGCCGGAGACCCGCCCGGCATCATGGACGGCCCGAGGAGCGCGCCCTCCTCGCCGCCGGAGACGCCGGTGCCGATGTAGAGCAGGCCCTTGCCTTCCACATACTGCGCGCGGCGGATGGTGTCCGGAAAGTGGCTGTTGCCGCCGTCAATGATGATGTCGCCGGGCTCCAGATGGGGGAGCAGCAGCTCGATGAAGTCGTCCACGGCCTGGCCGGCCTTCACCAGCAGCATGACCTTGCGCGGGCGCTTGAGGCTGGCGCAAAGGTCCTCAATGCTGTGCGCGCCGTAGAACCGTTTCCCGGCGCCGGGCCCGCCGATGAAGTTGTCCACCTTCTTCACCGTGCGGTTGAACACCGACACGCCGAAGCCCTTGCTTTCCATGTTAAGCACGAGATTCTCGCCCATGACTGCCAGGCCGATCAGCCCGATATCCATCTTCTCAGACATTCCTGTGGACTCCTTTGGTTGGGGACTCGATGAAGGGGACGGACCCTCCGCGCGGGAAGGGTATTCCCGGAAACGTGAAAAAGTATAGCAAACCGCCGGGCCGCGTTTCTCCCCCGGGATTTGAGGTCAGGGCTTGAAAGCCTCCACCAGGGCGTCCATCCGGTCGCCGTCCCGGAGCAGGGAAACCCGCCCGAATCCGGCCTGGGCAAGCGTTTCCGCGATTTCGGCCAGGGTGTAGCAGTTGCCGCCGTTGGTGCAGGCGAGCATGTTGAGGGCGAAGAGCGCCCCGGACACCGGCCGGGTCCGGTCGTCGCTCAGAACGTGGTCCCGAATCAGGAGACGCCCCCCCGGCACCAGCGCGTCGAAACACTTTCGGTAGAGGGCGATGTTCTGCTCCGGGCTGTTCTGATGGATGATCGCGGACAGCAGCACAAGATCATGGCCGCCGGGAAGGTAATCCTGGTAGAAGTCGCCGGCGGTGAGCATCAGGCGCGGCCAAATGTCGAGAGGCTCCATGCGTCGGCGGGCCATTTCGATGACCGGCGGGCGGTCGAAGACCGTGGCCTTCATTTGCGGATACTCGCGCAGGAAGGCCTCGGCGTAGGTGCCCGTCGCCCCGCCCACGTCCAGGAGCTTTCGGGCTTCCTGCGCGCGCACGGTGCGCGCGATTTCGGCGGCGGTGTCCCGGCCGACGACATGCATGGCCCCGATGAAGGCTTCCAGCTCCCCCGGGTCGTCAAAGGCCCCGGCGGGGCGCTCGCCGCCTTTTCCCGTGCGGACGATGGCGGTGAGTTCGGACCACCGGTTCCACAGGGAGGCGGAGTGGCGCATCATGGGCAGCACGGACTGGGGGTGTTTTGACGACAGGGGCAGGGCGCCTGCGCCGGGGGAGTAGCGTCCGTCCTTCTTCTCCAGCAGGCCGAGAGCCGCGAGCCCGTCCAGCAGAATGGGCGCGCCCCGGGGGGAAAGGCCCGCCTCCACAGTCACCTCCTCCAAGGTCATGGCGCTGCCGTCCAGCAGCGTGAAAAGGTCCAGCTCCACCGCGGTCAGGACGATTCGGGAGTCCATAAACCCCCTGCCGGCGGCGAGCAGTTTTTCGGTGGTCCACGTTTCCATGGTGAGGGCTCCTTAGTTGAGCCTTAGTATAGCCGATTTCCGCCCAGAAGCGGGAGGCCGCGTTGTTTTTACACGGTGGGGCGCATACAATACGGGCAACAGGGACATTGTCGAAGAGAAGGGAAAGGTTGCCATGGGCAGTCCGGTGTCCTCCATTGTCAAAGGCACGAAAATCAGAAGCGAATACTCCCCCCTGGGCCGGTGGATCGGGCGCATGGTGCTCCGTCTCGGAAGGTGGCGGCTGGTCGGGGTCAACCCCAACGTGCCAAAGTGCGTGGTGGCCTGCGCGCCGCACCAGTCCTACTGGGATTTTCCGTACACGCTGGCGGCCGCCCTCGCCCTGAGCCTGCCCTGCGTCTTCATGATCAAGGACTCGGCCTTCTGGTGGCCCCTGGGCAGCCTGCTGCGCTGGCTGGGCGGCATCCCGATCAACCGGCGGAGTCCTGTGGGCATTGTGGACCAGATGGTGGAGATTGTGAAGGCCCATGAGCGCATGCACGTCATCGTGACGCCCGAGGGCACCCGGAGGAATGTGGAGCATTGGAAACTGGGCTTCTACCGCATCGCCGTGGGGGCGGACATCCCCATCCTGTTCGGCATCATCAATTACAAGGAGCGCTGGATCGGGGTGGACGAGTTGTTCTACCCCACGGGAAACCTCAAGGAGGACTGGAGCGCCATTCAGGAGCGCTTTCGGATCAAGGTGGGCGTGGTTCCCACCTACAAAGGGATGGAACGGGCGGGAGACGGGCCCAAAGGTTCCTGAAACGTCCGAAAAAACATCGGCAAGGGAGAAGAGCGGGACATGAGATGTTTTTTTTCAGCGTGCGCCGTGCTGGCGTGTTTGTGGGCGGCGGATGCCGCACCGGAAGAGGCGTTGAACATCGGAACACGGCTGGAGCCCTTCCTTGACCGGTTCCTCATCGACCGACTGGAGGGGGCCGCCCTGGAGATGCAGTCTCCAACCGAGGCGGGGGTGGCCCTGCGCTTTGACGCGCCGTGGGAGGGCCGCTACTGCGGCTATGTCACGGTTTTCAAGGACGCGGAGAAGTTCCGACTGTATTACCGCGGCCTGCCGGAACCCAACAAGGACGGGTCGGACACGGAGGTCACCTGCTACGCTGAGAGCGCGGACGGCATCGCCTGGACCAAGCCTTCGCTCGGCCTTCACGAGGTGAACGGCACCCGGGAAAACAATGTCATCCTGGCGGGAATGGCCCCGTATTCCCACAACTTCGCCCCCCTTTATGACACGCGGAACGGGGTGCCCGCCGAGGAGCGTTACAAGGCCCTGGCAGGCACCAGCGAGACCGGACTCGCCGCCTTCGTTTCCCCGGACGGGGTGAACTGGCGGATTCTGCAGAAGGGGGTCATCACCGAGGGGGCCTTTGACTCCCAGAACGTCGCTTTCTGGTCCGAGGCGGAGGGGAAGTATGTCTGCTATTTCCGGACCTGGTCGGAGGGTCCCTTCGCCGGGTACCGCTGGATCAGCAGGACCGTGTCGGATGACTTCCTAAATTGGACAAAGCCGGAGGAAATGGGCAACGGCGGGGCGCCGCTGGAGCACATCTACATCAACCAGACGACCCCCTATTTCCGCGCGCCGCACATCTACATCGCCCTGGCCGCCCGATTCATGCCCGAGCGCACCGTGGTGTCAGACGCGGAGGCCGCCGCCTTGGGAATTCAGGGGGACTATGGAAAGGACTGCTCGGACGGGGTTCTGATGACCAGCCGGGGCGGCACGCGCTATGACCGCACCTTCATGGAGGGGTTCATCCGGCCCGGTGTCGGGGTGGAGAACTGGACCTCGCGGTCCAACTACCCGGCCTGCGGCATCATTCCCACAGGGAAAAACGAGATGTCGTTCTTTGTCCAGCACAACTATGGGCAGCCGGCGGCGAATCTGGTGCGCCACACCCTGCGTCTGGACGGCTTCACCGCCGTCACCGCCGGGTATGCGGGCGGGGAAATGACCACGAAACCCCTCCGCTTTGAAGGGGACACGCTGTTTCTCAATTTCGCGACCTCGGCTGCGGGAAGTGTCCGGGTGGAGATGGAGGACGCGGACGGGAACGTACTTCCCGGCTACGGTATGGAAGACTCCATGGAGCTCATTGGCAATTTCATCTCGCGGCCCGTGGCGTGGAAATCCGGAAAGACCCTGGGAGACCTCGCCGGGAAAACCGTCCGTGCGCGGTTTCTCATGAAGGACAGCAGCCTCTTCTCCATCCGTTTCGGACAAGCGGGAGAATGATGGGCAAATCCCCGAAACAAACAGGCGTCTCCTGCCCGGCCCCACCGGGGGAGGGGGAGACCGGGAAGGTGGGTTTCGCCCGCCGGGCACTGCGGTCTCCCTGGGTGTCCCGGCTGGTTGCGCCCGCCGTGTCCGCCGTGGCTCTGTTTCTGGCCTTCCCCACGGCGCACCTGTA
>Ga0123328_1004541_pt1 | contig 11255 bp, 9 predicted proteins | sample BioC12SIPDNA_2_FD_89702 | JGI IMG/M metagenome (GOLD analysis project Ga0123328, IMG submission 89702) | Anaerobic biogas reactor microbial communites from Washington, USA - Biogas_R1_A C12 SIP DNA | ecosystem: Engineered > Bioreactor > Anaerobic > Unclassified | place: Washington, USA...
AGCGCTCGGCGCGCAGGTTGCGCAGCACCAGCTTGCTGGCGACCAGCATGCCGAGGAGCGACCCCATCGGATTGAAGGCCTGCGCCAGGTTCAGGCGCCGTGTGGCGGTCGCGGGATCGCCCATCGACAGGATGTACGGATTGGCGGTCGTTTCCAGAAAAGCCAGTCCGAATGTCAGGATGTAGAGAGAAAACGGGAACCAGTAGAAGTTCTCGGTGAGGGCTGCCGGAAGGAAGAGCAGCGCGCCGAACGAGTAGAGGGCTAAACCGAGAAGAATGCCCGATTTGTAGGAGAACTTCTGGATGAAGAGCGCGGCGGGAATCGCCATTGTGGCGTAGCCGCCGTAGAAGGCGAACTGCACCAGCGAGCTTTGCGTGTTGTTGATCTCGATGAAGACGGCTTTGAAAGCGGCGACCATTGGATTGGTGATGTCGTTCGCGAAGCCCCAGAGAGCGAAGAGCGTGGTGGTCAACACGAACGGGAACACGAATTGCGCCGACACCACGCGGGCATCGGGCTTCGCCGAATGATCTGCCATAGTGATCTCCCTGTCGATAGATTCTGACGGAAAACCGCACCGCGAGCTTTCCTGTTTTTACGAGCAGAACTATACACCATTTCGGCGTTTCTGTGGCAATCCCTTTTTTTTGAGCCAAACGTGCGCCGGGCGGTCCAGCCCGAGCCCCAGCATATAGTTGTAGAGGGCAAGGCGCAGTCCCTCGCCGAGCCGGGTGTGGTCGGGCGCACCGGGCTCTTCATACGGGATCTCGTTACGGGCGAAACGCCGCCCGGGATCGGCTTCAGGAAGCAGGCGGATGCCGAACGCCGCGGGGTCGCGCGCGATCGGGCTGTGCGCCGTGAGCGCGAAGCGGTGCCAGTAGGCGGACTGGATGTGGCCGTCCGCAAAACGCTGGCGCACGTACTCCAGCGCCGCCACGGTCTCGTCTTCAGTCTGGGTCGGGAAGCCGTACATCAGGTAGGCGTGCACCAGGATGCCGGCGTCGGAGAAGGCTTGGCATACGCGGGCCGCGCCGTCAAGCGTAATGCCTTTGTTCATGAGCCGCAGCAGGCGGTCGTGTGCGCACTCGAGGCCGCCTGTCACCGCGATGCACCCGGCGCGCGCCATCAGCTCGGCGAGGGCCGGCGTGAAGCCCTTCTCAAACCGGATGTTGCCCCACCAGGTGACGGTCTCGCCGCTCGCCAGCAGCGCCTCGCAGAGCCGGCGGACCAGCGCCGGCGCCAGCGCTTCGTCGGTGAAATGGAAGCCGCTCTGGCCGGTCTCGCGCTTCAGGCGGACAATGGCAGCGACGATCGCCTCGGCCTCCGGCGCCTCGTACCGCCCGATGTAATCCAGCGCGACGTCGCAAAAGGCGCAGCGGTGCCAGTAGCAGCCGTTGGCGAGCTGCAGCTTGAGCCATTTTCCGTCCGACCACAGGCGGTGCATCGGATTGGCCATCTCGACCAGATTGAGGTAGCGCGAGAGGTCGAGTCCGTCATAGCTCGGAACATGGAACGTCCTTTGGTGCGCGTCGGTAGTTGAGCGTTGAGCGTTGAAAGTTGAAAGTTGAACGTTGAGGTCATTCTGCCCGGCGCTCAGTGTCCTCACGCGGGGTCCCTGGCCGAGGATACCCAGCCACGGGTCAAACCCCTCGTCGAAACAGAGATCGTCCACATAGGCGAAAACGCGCGGGTCGTTCACCTCGCGCAGTTCGGTATTGACGTAACCGCCGCCGAAGACGATGCGCGCGGCGGGCGCGAGGCGGCGGACGGCCGCGGCGATGCGGAACGCGGCGTAGACGGTGCCGGGGAAGGGCAGCGTGAGGCCGACGATGTCGGGGGCATGCCGGCGCAGGGCCGCTTCGGCCAGGGTGTCGATCAGGCGGTCGATCAGCGTGGGCGGCGCGGCCAGCCGTTCCTGGATCGGATCGAACGACGGGGCGCTGAGCGCCAGGCGTTCGGCGTAACGCGCGAAGCCGAAGGCGGAGTCCACGCCTTCGCGCACGATGTCGGCCAGGTCGTCGAGGTAGAGCGAGGCCAGCAGCTTGGCGCGGTCGGTGACGCCCAGATCGCCGAAAAGTTCCGCGAGCGTCTGGTCGGCGTCGAGCCCGGTGCCGGCCGGGGCGAGCGAGTCGAAACGCGGTCCCTCGGGCAGGTAGCCGCGGCGCGCGATCAGCCAGCCTGCAGAGTCGTCTCGCCCTTGCAAGAAGGCGACCGCGCTCGCGACGGTTGACTGATAGTCGGCGAACCGGTTGAGGAAGAGGCGCACGAGCGGCGAGGGCGCGGTCTGGGCGCGGCAGGCTTCGGCGATCTGAGCGAGGCCGTCATGCGAGAAGAGGCGCAAGACCAGTTCGAGCGAGAGGTCGGTCTGGCGCACCACGGCACCGCGCTTCGCCAGGAACCCGGCCAGTGCGGGCGTGGCCGGGTAGGGAGTGTTGAGTTGAGCCAGCGGCGGTGTTACGAGCAGGATCGTCATGGCGGGGCACTCAGATTGCAAAAACGGCGTGAATTATGCCATAACCGGGTGAACGAGGACAAGGCAGCGCACGGGATCGGTTAAAGGAAGGAGAGAAGAAGGAGGAGGAGGGAGGAGTTGGCGAAACCAGAAACAAGAACCAGAAACTCCAATGGACAGCGTTCAAGCTGCTGACGAGGGAGGGGCGAGGGGAGGGACAAGGCTCAACAGCCCATGTTGCCGAAAAGGAGTGGCGCGCCCACGGAGAGTCGAACTCCGCTTCCAAGGATGAAAACCTTGTGTCCTAACCGATAGACGATGGGCGCAAAAGAGATGAGTAACTTAGCAAAAATGAGTGCTATATGGCAAGGGGGGGTAAATGAATTTTTTAGGTTTATGACCTTTATGACCCGTCAGCGAATCGCTTCAAGTGGAATTATTTAGGAGCGGGCTTGAATCAAGACGGGCGGGGGCGCGGTCGCACACGGTGTGTCGGTACGGCTTGATGCGGGTCTTCGGGCCAGTAGTGTTTCGGATAGCGTCCGCGCAGGTCCTTGCGTACCAGCGTGTAACCGGTCGTCCAAAAGCTCTCCAAGTCGCGGGTCACCTGTACCGGGCGCTGCGCCGGCGAGAGCAGATGAAGCACGACCGGCACGCGCCCTCCGGCCACGGTCGGCGTGCGCGTGAGGCCGAACACCTCCTGGATGCGCACCTCCATGTAGGGCGGATCGCGGTCGTAGCGGACCTGAATGTTTGAGCCGCTGGGTACCGGCAGGTGCGTGGGCGCGAGCGTGTCCAAGGCACGGCGCGAACAACCGCACGCCTCCAGCCGTCGCAGCAGGATCGCGGTCAGGTCGAGCGCGTCCACATGGCTCCAACGGGTGACGCCGTCGCAGAAAGGCCCCAGCCATAAGTCGAGATCGGCCAGCAGCGCGTCGTCGGACAGGTCGGGCCACGCCTGTTCCGGCAGGGTACGTCGCAGGAACATCACGCGGGCCTGCAGGGAGCGCGCGCTTTTGCTCCAGGGCAGTTGGCCTAACCCTTTCTGGCGGATGCCGTCGAACAGGGCGGTGCGCAGGTTGTCGGCATCGGGCGTCGCCTGGCCGCCTTCGCGTACCGTGATCGCGCCGAGACAGAGGCGGCTCACCGCGATGACCGCCTCGCTGCGTTTGTCCCAGAAGGTCAGTGCGCGACGCTCCATCTGATCGGGAAAGGCGACTTCAACTTCCTCTTCGTCGAGCGGCGCCGCCAGGCGGATCTTGGCATCGGCAGTGTCGTCGAGTAACTCGGCGGCGACCAGCCACTCGGCGCGCGCCAGCGGATCGGCGGTGTCGATGACTGCGCCGCGCCCGTTGCACAGCAGATAACGGCCTGCGGCGTCGCGCCGCCGCGCCAGGCGGTCCGGGAAGGCCCAGGCCAGCAGCAGCCCTTCGGAGAGGCGTCGCGTGTCGGTTGCCGGATAACCGCGGCCCCAGCGACGGGCAAGCTCATGGACGCGGTAACTGAAACCGTCGCGGCCCCCCTCGCGCACGCGGTCTAGCAGGCGGCGGACGTCGGTTTCATAACGAACTGAAGACTCGGTGGCGGCCTCGGTGAACACTGCCGCCAGCAGGCAAGCCTGCTGTGCGGCGCCGTCGCGTGCGGCTTCCAAAATCATATGGGCGAGGCGCGGATGGGCAGGCAGCGCGGCCATGGCGCGTCCGCGCGGTGTAATCGCTGGCGCGGGCGGTTCGGACGCGCCGGCGCCGCTTGCGGCGGGCCTGCTGACAGTGGGTGCGAGTGCACCGAGTTGTTGGAGCAGGCCGACCGCCTGCCGCCACGTCGCATCGGGCGGCGGCGTGAACCAGGGCAGGCCGTCGCGCGCGCTGGTACCCCAGTCGGCCGCTTGCAGTACCGTCGCGGCGAGGTCGGCGTCCAGGATCTCGGGCAGCGCTTCGGGCGCGAGCTGGTGGTCTGTGGCCTCGTCCCACAGCCGGTAGCAGACACCGGGGCCGAGGCGGCCGGCGCGTCCGCGCCGCTGATCGGCCCGGTCGCGGGTGATGCGCAAGGTTTCCAGTCGCGACATGCCGTTGCGCGGCGAGAAACGCGGTACCCGCATCCAGCCGGTGTCGATCACGACGCGGATGCCTTCGATGGTGAGCGAGGTTTCCGCGATCGAGGTGGCGAGCACGACCTTGCGCCGGCCCGGGGCAGGCGGGGCCACGGCCGCGTCCTGCTCCTCGCGCGGCAGGGCGCCGTACAGCGGGTGCAGCGAGACCTCAGGCGGCAGGTCGGCACCGCGCAGAAGATCCTGCGTGCGGCGGATCTCGCCTTCGCCGGGCAGAAAGAGCAGCACGCTGCCCGGTTCCTCGCGCAGCGCGCGCAACACGGCGCCGGCGGCCTGCTGCGGAAGGGACGCGGTGGAGAGCCGCTCCAGCAGGCGCGTCTGCACCGGATGCAGGCGCGCGTCGGCCGTGTGGATGTCGGCGTCGCCGAGGTGCGCGGCAATGGCTTCGGGGCGCAGGGTGGCCGACATGACGACTAGCCGCAGGTCCGGCCGCAGCGCGCGGCGCGTGTCGAGCGCGAGCGCCAGCGCGGTGTCGGCGGCCAGGCTGCGCTCGTGAAATTCGTCAAAAATCACCAGCCCGGCATCCGCGAGTTCGGGATCATGCAGCAGGCGTTGGGTGAGCAGACCTTCGGTCAAGAGTTCGACGCGCGTACGCGGTCCGACGCGCCGTTCCAGGCGGATGTGGTAGCCGATGGTGTCGCCGACCGCCTCGCCGCGCTGGCGCGCCATGAAGGCAGCGGCGGCGCGCGCCGCAAGCCGCCGCGGTTCGAGCAGCAGGATCTTCCGCCCCTTCAGCCAGGCGGCGTCCAGCAGAGAGGGTGCCACACGCGTGGTTTTGCCGGTGCCGGGCGGTGCCTGCAGCACGGCCGTGCGATTGGCGGCCAATGAGGCGGCCAAACCGGGCAGGATGGCGTCGACCGGAAACACGCTCACTCGCTTTCGGTCAACGGACCGTGTTTCTTGACGTCCTTCATCGGGATCGTCTGACTGATGCCCGGCGTGATTTCGAGGCGGATGCCCTCCTCGTTCATGAACTCAAGCACGCCTTTGTAATGGGAACGGGCGGTGATGACCTCGTAGTTCGGGATGAACTGCCGTTCCAGCTTGAACTGGAGGGTCAGCGTTTCGCCGCGCTTCACCGTGATGCGCCGTTTTTGCGTGGCGTAACCCTTGCGGAAGATCTCGATGTCATGCTCTCCCTCCAAAATCTCTTCGACTGCGAACGGGTCTGAAACCGCTGTGCTGTCGGTACCGTGGGTGCTGGTGATACCGACCTTCTTGCCGCCGACCAGTACCGTGGCGCGTGACGGCGCGGTGACGATTTCGAGGCGTCCGGTGATTTTGGCCAACCGGAATTCTTCGGTGATTGATGCGGCTTTTGCGAGCGTCACATCGCGCGCGACGGGTTCATGTCCGGCGCTTTCGACGCGGACACGATAGGTTTTTGGCTCGGCCTTCGTCAGGTCGAACGGCGTCTCGCCTTTGTATTCGTCGTCGATGTAGACGCGCGCGCCTTCCGGGATCGAAACCACACGCAGCGTGCCCGGCAACGGTTTTAACTGCACCTCTACATTTTGGACTTCGCCGGCGGCCAGCGAGATCTCCCGCGTATGCGGCTGAAACCCGTCGGCCTGGACTTTGACTGTAACCGTTCCGCCGGGGATACGGTCGATACGGCAGGGTGCGCGACCGCGTGCGATGCCGTTGATCAGCACCTCGGCGCCCTCCGGATCGGACGTCAACGTCAGGGTGCCGGAGTCGGAGAGCAGGGCAACCTCCTGCCGGACCGGGGTGCGGCCTTCCAGTGTCACATCGATCTCCTTGGTCTGGTAACCGGGCGAGGAGACCGCGAGGCGGTGGGTGCCGCTTTCGAGGGTGGTGACGAGCAGCGGGGTGCTGCCTAACGAGACCCCTTTGACCGACACGTCGCACGCTGGCGGATCAGATGTGACCAGCAGGATACCGGTGAGCGGTTCCAGGCGGATGCCGACCGTGCGCACGACGCCGGGCTCCAGCGAGACGCTTTCAAAAGCGTCTCGGCTGCCGGCTTTTGTGAGTTGCACCAGATGGGGGCCGGGGGCGAGGTCGATGAGGGTCAGCGGCGTGACGCCACGTTCGCGGTGGTCGATCAAGACCGTTGCCCCTGCGGGTTGAGAGGTCACGTCGAGGCGGGTAGTAGGCCCCTCCTTCTGTGCGGCGCGCAGGGTGGCCGCGGCGAGCAGGGTGGCGAGGAAGCGTGTTGTGAAATGGCGTGTCATGGCGGTTCCCTTAAGTGAAGCAGGCAGGTTAACGGCGGATTTTTTTGAGGCGGCCCTCGACATCGATGAGCTTTTGGGTGGCCTCCTTGTTGCGGCTGTCCGCCGTGTCCGGGATCATCTCGCGCAGGATCTTCAATTCGCGCGCCGCCGCAGGCCAATCTTGCAGGTTGATGGCGCGGTTGGCTTGGAAACGCTGTTCATCATAGCGTTTGTCGATTTCAGCTTCGGCTGTTTCGAACCCTTCAGTGATCTCGGTGTAGAAATCAGGCTTGGGGTTGACGGTGTCAAGGTAGAAGACCGCCTCCTGATAGCTGCGGATCGACTCATGCAGATTGCCGAATTTGACATCGCGCTCGTCAAACTTTTTACGGGCCACCGACAAGGCGTTACGTGCGAGTTCCGTGAGCTTTTCAGTCGAGAACTGGATGGCCCAGATGCCCAGCTCGTTCTTACTGAAGGTTTCGAGACGTTCACGCAGTGCCCGGAAACCCTCGGGTTCGAGCCGGTTGGTGACGCGGCAGGTGTGGATACGCGGGCCGATGGCGACGGTCAGTACCCATTCGTTGAGCTGGTTGGGAGTGGGTGCGAAACCGGAGTAGCTCTTGTCGAGTGCGAAGAAACCGCTGGTCTCGATGTCGCGGACTAATTCGGACAGCAGCGCCGGCTCCACCAGTTTCTCCTTGCGCACATGGCGGTTCTTGCCGGAGAGGTCGTCGATCTTGACCGCCAGCATGCCGGCCGGCGAGAGCGAGAGTTCGTAGCGGAAAAGGTTGTCGGTCGACGCCTCGACCTTTTCGTACTGCACCAGCAGGGTTTTGTCCTGCTCCAGGCTGACCGGCTTGACGGCGTCTGCAGCATTCGAGCGGCGCGCGGGATCCATAATGAACGTCGTGCCGACAATCAACACCAGTACCGCGCCGAGTGTCCAGATGACCGGGCGCAGAAACGATTTTTTGGCGGCGTGCCCCTGCGCGTCGGCCTTGCCGAATCCAAGGTCGATCACCACGTCGTTGGCAGGCGCCGTGCTTGGGGCCACGGACGCGGAATCGCCTTCGGTTGCGGCGCTGTCGTGCTCAACACGGAGCGTGGTTTGGCCGACCTCAACCCGGTCGCCGGGATTCAGCATCCTTTCGTCAATCGCTTCTTTATTGACCAGCGTCTGGTTGGCGCTGGCCAGGTCGACGACCCACAAGGTTCCGCCTCGCAGCTCGAAGCGGCAGTGGCTGCGGGAAAGCAGCATGTCTTTGATCGCGATGTCGCACTGGCTAGAACGGCCCAGCGTAAGTCCGGCCAAGGTGACGGTATAGCGTTTGCCCATCAACGGGCCGTCATCGACGACAAGGTCGTACGTGGTTGTGCTCATAGCTTAAAACAAGGTTTTCAGGGTTTGTTGCAGAATGGGGCCAAGCAGGATGATGAAGACGGCCGGGAAAATGCAGAGCATCAGCGGGCCAAGCATTTTCACCGGTGCCTCGTTGGCCAGTTTCTCGGCGCGGTCGAAGCGGCGCGCTCGCATCTGGTCGGACTGGATGCGCAGGATCGCGCCGATGCTGACTCCCAGTTCGTCCGCCTGGATCAGCGCGTGGGCTACGGAACGCAAGTCGCCGAGATCCACGCGCTGCGCCATGTTGCGCAATGCCGTGCGGCGCGGAATCCCGACCTGTATTTCACGCATCATGCGGATCAGCTCTTCGTTGAGCGCGTCCAGTTTGCGCCGCTCGCAGTTACGCTGAAGCGCGCTCATGAAGTCCATGCCCGCCTCGACCGAGAGCGTGAGCAGATCCAGAACGAACGGCAGCGCGCGCTGGATAGCCGTGTGGCGCGCCCGCAGCACGCGCCGCAGCCAGAGCAACGGGAAATAATAAAAAAGGGCCAAGCCCAGCAGGAACGCGAAGCTCATGTTCTTGGCCATTTCAGACTGCGGATTCAGCACTGAAACGAGATGGAGCAGCGCGAGCCAAAAGGCTCCGCAGATGACCGGCATCAAAAGCTTCAACGCCAGGAACTCCTTGCCGGAAAGCAGGCCTTCGAAGCCCGCCGCCACCAGTTTGCGGTCGGCTGTGACACGCGATTTTGCGAATGCGGGGCGGGTTGCCAGGTGGTCGAGATTTGGTGCGAACGGCAGAAGCAGGCGGAAAATGATCGGTATTTTCCGTTCCTGCTGGCGGCCGTCCGCCAGCGTGACATACGTGATCTGCTGTGCGACATTAAGGCAATACCAAACGATGCCGGTTGCGCAAAGCGCCCAGGCCATTGAAGTTAAAAGGCTTAAGACGTCCGTCATGAAGCGGCCCTTCGTCTTAGGATCACGTTTCGGTACAAGTAATACCACGAATCGGGGCGGTCTGTCACCCATCAACCAGCAATTCTGATTTTGGCCAAAATTTGAATTGTTGCCCGGAACGGTGAAGGGCTTGCATTGCGCCGGGTGTTCGGGGTATGATGGTTCAAAGTACTGACAAGGAGGGACGGATGTCTGAGCATGTGACGGATTTGACAATGGAGACTTTTGACGGAACCGTGGGCAGCGGGGTGACGTTGGTCGATTTCTGGGCGCCGTGGTGCGGGCCTTGCAAAATGCAGACGCCGATTCTTGAACAGCAGGTGGTTCCCGCGATGGGCGGCCGGGCCAAAATCTGCAAGGTGAATGTGGACGATGCCAAAGATCTCGCGGTGCGTTACGGCGTCAAGGGAATCCCGGCGCTTTTCATCTTCAAGGACGGACAGGTCGTGCAGCAGTTTGTAGGGCTGCAGCGAGGGGATGCCCTGGTGTCGGCACTGGAAACCGCGCTGGGAGCCTGATTTTTTTCTCGCTTCCGGGTTGACCGTCCGGCCAGATCCGCTATTATATCCCGCTTTCATGTGTTTCGAGGAAGTGGATTAAGGAGCAATGTTTCATGGCGAATATCAAGAGTGCAGTCAAGCGTACGAAACAGGCCGAGGCTAACCGCCTGCAAAACCGGTCTGTGAAGAGCGGCGTGCTGACGGCCCGCAAAAAGGTGATTGACGCGATCAGCACGGGGAATAAGGATGCGGCTCAGAAGCTGTATTCCGAGTACTCCTCGAAGCTGGATAAGGCTGCCAAAAAGGGCGTGGTTCCCAAGAACAACGCCAGCCGCAAAAAGTCGCGCGTGGCGCTCAGCATCGCCAAAATGGCGTAAAGCGTTCGCGCTCGCTATCGTGTCCGTGACCGGTCGCCGCACATCAGTGGGGGGACCGGATTTTGTGTTTAGACCGCTGACGGGGGGCGATGTGCAGACGTTGAGGGTCATGGACCTGGGACGCGATGCCGGTTATCGCGAGGTGCTGTCCCTGCAGGAACAGGTGCACGCGCAACGGGTGGCGGGTGAGTGCCCGGACACTCTGTTGCTGTTAGAGCACCGTCCGGTCTACACGTTGGGCCGTTCTGCCGCCGCGTCGCATGTGCTTTATTCCGAGGAACACCTGCGTGCGCTCGGCATCGAACGGGTGCTGACCACGCGTGGCGGCGATGTCACCTATCACGGCCCGGGGCAGTTGGTGGGTTACCCGATCGTGCATTTGGGAGAGGCCGGGCTGCGGGTGCTGGAGTACATCGATGCACTGGAGGAGGCCCTGATCCGCGCCGTGGCGGCGTTCGGGGTCGCGGCCGGCCGCGACAGGCGCAACCGCGGCGTGTGGGTGGGCAACGCGAAGCTTGCGGCGCTGGGTATACGTGTCGCCCGCCAAGTGACGATGCACGGCTTCGCGTTGAACGTGTCGCCCCGGATGAAGGACTACAGCGGGATTGTGGCGTGCGGATTGCAGGATGCCGGGGTCACGTCGTTGGCCTTGTTGCTGGGCGAGACGCCGGATATGGCCGCCGTGAAGCGGCAGGTCGAGACATCCTTCCGGGACGTCTTCGGGTATGGAGGGGTGACATGAAAACAAGATGGCGCGTGGTCGGCCAGCTCGTGGTGTCGACGTTGCTGGTGCCGCAGGTATTTGTGTTGGCCTACTTTTCCCCGTTGCTGATTACAGGCCCCCGGCGCTGGGCGTTTCTGCAGGCAGTCGCAGAATTGGGCGTGAGTATCTCTTGGGTTTCCGCTCCATTTTTCGTTTGTGTCGCTGGCCTCTACCAGGAGATGGTCAGACGACGTGTGCCGTATGCGGTTATTTTTCTGAGTGTGCTGGTTGCGGGATTCGGCGGCGTGGCGCTTTGGAACAACCTGGTCTTTGATCTGTTCGGCTATCTGCGTTCTGCGTTACCGCTGCTGCTCTGTTGTGCCGTGTCCATCGGTTACATGCTGGCGGAACGTCTGTACAAAGCCGGTTTGCCGACAGTGCGAGTCGCGCGTCTGGGGCGGCCGTCTGAATCGGAGAATGATCCTGCGGGGAGCGAGGAAGGGTAATTGGCCCGTCCATAACTTGAGCGTTGAGCGTTGAAAGTTGAGCGTTGAAAGTTGAGAGTTGAACGTTGAGAGTTAAACGTTGAAAGTTAAAGGAGTCCCATGGCCAGCATTTTTAAAGCGTATGACAT
>Ga0123328_1004551_pt1 | contig 11238 bp, 5 predicted proteins | sample BioC12SIPDNA_2_FD_89702 | JGI IMG/M metagenome (GOLD analysis project Ga0123328, IMG submission 89702) | Anaerobic biogas reactor microbial communites from Washington, USA - Biogas_R1_A C12 SIP DNA | ecosystem: Engineered > Bioreactor > Anaerobic > Unclassified | place: Washington, USA...
ACCAGCGCAGCATCAGCTACCTCCCGTAGCGTGCGCTGCCCACCGTGGCTACGATCGAGCAACAGCAGCACGCGAGCCCGCCCAACCGTACGCGCCGCATGCACGCCCGACTTCATCAGTTGTTCCAGTTCCGTACGTTCACTATCGCTTAAGTAGATATGTCGTCGTTTGGTCATACCGGCAGTTTGCCATATCTGCCGGGTAATTCAAGAACTAGGCTAACTGAGCACTAGTGCAAGGACAGAATAGATCCTCCGGAATGGACTTCCTCACCCGTGCTGAGACCTTTGGGGTTTCCTTCACAAACAGGTGCCTCCTCGACGAGGAAACCCCAAAGGTCTTCGCCGACCGTCGTGGCTTTCCCGAAGACGTCGCTTGATCTTGCACTAGAGAGCGCTGCTCTACGGTGAAAATCCCGGCGTGATTGGATCATGCGTCGGGTCGATGCGGCAATCGGCTCAACTTGGCCGAATATGAGCTCTCAGTGTTGAAATGGCAGTGTCTCAAGGCACGTATGGCCGGCACCGAAACCGTCACGTGCGAGGTCGCGGCCTGGGAGAAACGTCGCAATCTGGATCTGGTAACCATCGACTGGCGGTTCGCGGCTGCCGATGTACATATCAAGCCGAAGCACTTGTATGCGGTTGCTCGAGAACAGGCTAACTGAATGCTAGGTACAAGCCCCTACGGCGCGATGGCTGCCGCGAGAAGGGCGCTCAGCGCGAAGCACGTCTTCGACCGATGAGATCTGCCTTGAGGATGTGGCGCTGGCTTGAGTTTCCTCAGAAACTGCAGATACTAAACCAAGGGACGAGCTCCTCTACCTCGTTACCTGGCGTGTGTCAGGGTGAGGGCGATGGATGTGGGCTCGCGCAAGGAGGCAGTCGTGGGAGATGAAACTGAGACGTTTGGCAAGTACCGCGTGCTCGAGGAGATTGGCCGCGGGGGCTTTGCGACCGTCTACCGTGCCATCGACACCACATTGGGACGCGAGGTCGCGCTCAAAGTGCTCGATCCGCTGCTCTCGCGCGATGTCGCCTGGGTCGAGCGCTTCCGGCGGGAGGCGCGCGCGGTCGCGGCGCTGGAGCACCCCCACATCGTCACTATCCACGAGATTGCCGAGGCCGAGGGGCGCCTGTTCCTGGCTATGAAGCTCGTGCGTGGTCCGGACCTATCGGGTGAGCTGCGTGAGCGTGAGAGATTGCCATGGGACGAGGCGCTGCACGTGATTCGCGACGTTGCGGTTGCCCTGGACTACGCCCACAGTCAGCACGTGCTGCATCGCGATCTGAAGCCCGGCAATATCCTGCTCGATCCAGCCAACGGCGCCGTGCTCACCGACTTCGGCTTCGCTCGCCTGGTCGGCGAGAGCTCGCTAAGCGTGTCCTTGAGTGGCGGCCTGGTGGGCACGCCGGAGTACATCGCGCCGGAGCTCTGGTACGGTCGCGAGGCCGGGCCAGGCAGCGACCTCTACGCCCTGGGCTGCGTGCTCTACGAGACGCTGCTGGGCTACAAGGCCTTCCACGGCCCGACGCCGCCCGCGGTGATGATGGCGCACTTTCAGCCTCTGGTGTTGCCCGAGACCTGGCCCGAGGGCGTGCCGCCGGACGTCACGGACGTGCTGCTGCGCGCGTTGGCGCGGGAGCCTGACGCGCGCTACGCTAGCGCGGGGGCGCTGTTGGCGGCGCTGGAGGGATTGGTCATAGACCGGCTGGCAGCGCCCTACGCTCAGCTCGAGGCGGCGCTGGCGGAAGAGCGCTGGGAGGCGGCGCAACGGCTCGCCGAGGATATCCAGGCGCAGAACCCAACCTATCGGGAGGTCACGACGTTGGGGGAGGCCGCGCAGGCGGGCTGGGCGCAGGCCGAGCGCGCCGCCGCCGCGGTCCAATGGCGCGAGCAGACCCGGAATGCGCTTAGCGCAGGGGCGTGGGATGTGGCTCGCGCGGCGGCGGCGCAGTGGCTTCTTCTGCTGCCGGACGACCCCGAGGCGCGCCAGGCGCTGGCCGTGCTTGACCGGCGCGGGGACGCAAGCAAGGCGCCCACGCAGGCGCCGGCGTCTGCGGCGATCGTGAACGTCGGCACCGCGGCGGGGCGCCGGCGTGGTGAGGCGGAGAAGTCACAGCAGAAGGCCAACCGGTCGCACACGTCAGGACGACCAGGGTGGGTATGGGCGGCGGTGTTGTGCGTAGTTTGGGTGGCGATCGCGGTGTGGGCAGTCAGCCCGGCGCAGGATCGGCCCGCGGCTGTGGCACCGACGATCACACCTTCGGTGCTTCCTGCCACTAGGACACCTGCCCCTTCGTCTCCAGATGGGTCGCCAGCCGGCGCTGCACTGGGCGACCAGCGGATTCGCCCGGCGGACGGGATGGAACTGGTGTACGTGCCGGCAGGGAGCTTCCGGATGGGCAGAGAGACGGGAACCGTCGACGAGAAGCCAGCACACACCGTGACCTTGGACGCGTTCTGGCTGGACCGGACGGAGGTAACCAACGCGCACTATACGCAGTGCGTGGCGGCGGGCGAATGCGAGAGCACCTTGTCTGCCGGAGACGCGGATTGGAATGGCGCTACGTACCCGGTGATCGGCGTTTCGTGGAACTATGCGACAGCCTATTGTGCCTGGGCGGGAGGACGGCTGCCGACAGAGGCGGAGTGGGAATACGCGGCAGGTGGACCGGAGAGCCGGATCTACCCGTGGGGTGATGACCAACGGCAGGGATATGCGAACTGCCATGAGGATGACTGCCGGGATGGCTTTGAGACTACGTCCCCGGTGGGCACCTTTCCGGAGGGTGCCAGTTGGGTGGGGGCGTTGGATATGGCGGGGAACGTGTGGGAGTGGGTCAACGATTGGTACAGCGATAGCTACTACGGTATCTCGCCCACAAGCAACCCGCCGGGGCCGGCAAGTGGAACCTACAGGGTGTTTCGCGGGAGCTCGTTCGTCGACAGTCTGCTCAACCTCCGCGTGGCGAACCGCGACAGCGACAACCCGGACGTCTGCAGCGACGGCGTCGGGTTTCGGTGTGTGGGGGGCGCCCCAGGAAACTGAGTTTCTGGACCTCTGGTTTCTGGACTACTGAAAGGGGAAGGGGTGTGGGGAAGGGGGCGCCCCCCTTCCCCAGATCAAATTGAGGGTGTAACTCCTCCACCTTTCGGCCAAACTGGTTCATTGGGTGGCTGACGGTGCTGCGTTGTTAGGGGGCGTGCCCCGCAGGGATCGCCGCGCAGCGGCCGCCGCAAAGTAGGGCCACATGAGGACCTAACGCCATCCGTATCCGGATATTCGTGCGTTCGATAGCCTGTATGTAGCCTTCCGGCGCGCGCGGCGCGGTGGGCAGCGTGAGCATCCGGAGGTCGCCGCCTGCGAATACCACCTCGAAGAGGCACTTAGCGCGTGGACCTGCCGGTCGGGGAGCACGGCGCAGGGGCTGCGGTCGGAGGTGCCGGACTGGCTAAGCGCGCTGTGGGCGCGGTGCTCGGCGCTGGCGCCGGAGGAACGTCCGTGGGACGGGACGGAGCTGTTGGAACCGCGCAGCAGCTCGCGGATAAGACATAGTGGGCGCGACCAAGCCGGAGCCGGCAGCCAGGCGCTTCATGAGCAATCGGTGAGGAGAATCGAGTATGCGCATCTTCTGCGGTACCTGCTCAGCTTACTTTCCGGCGGGCGCGACCTGCCCCACCTGCGGGCAGGCGCGCCCGCCACTGTTGACGCCCTCCGTGCCGGGGACCGCACTCTGGCAGGCGGAGCTGCCCGGCAGCATCGGGGTGCGGCTCGCCTATACCGAACGTCGTGGGTGCGCCTACCTGCTCGTGCCCTGGTATCATCATCCCCAGGGCACCGATGAGCGTCCGCCCGATGGCGGTCTGATGGCGCTTGACCCCGCCACGGGCCAAACCGTTTGGACGTGTCCGCTAGGCGCCGCGGTCGAGGGCGGCGCCGCCGTGTCCCGCGATGTGGTCTACGTCGGCGCTGGCCAACGAGGGCTTGGCGCGGGCACAGGCTGGCTTGCCGCCCTGGCATTGGCCACCGGTGAGGAGCTCTGGCGCGTGCCCGCCGCCGGCGTGGTGCGCAGCACGCCGGCACACGACGAGGCCCGTGTCTATGTCACGGCGGGCGATGGGGCGCTGCACACCCTTAGCGCCCGCGACGGACAGCCGTGGAGCCGCGTCCCGATTGCCTCGCGACCGGTCCCCATGCCAGCCGACCCAGCCTTGGCCAACCTGCGCGGGGCGCGGGTGGTGATCGCGGCGAGCTACAGCGCGCGGTTCGACCGCGATCCAGGACGGGTGACTGCACTGGGCCCCGGCGGGCAGATCCTCTGGTGCGTTGAGGTGCCGGGCAGCGTTCGCGGGGCCCCGGTCGTGGATGGCGAGCGGGTCTACGTGACCGCGTTCCAGGAGCGTCCCTCCACAGGATTGCTGCTGGCGCTCAGCGCGCGCACCGGCGACCCGCTGTGGCCCGCGCCGTTCACGGTGGGCCGGTCGTCCGTGGGAGGCGCCGCTGCCGGCTTCAGCGCCGGCGCGCTGGTACACGCGGGCATGGTCTACGTCGGGTCGTTGAACCACCGTCTCTACGCGCTGGATGCCGCGACGGGTGCGCTGCGGTGGGAGACCGAAGCTGAGGCCGGAATTGCGTCGACGCCGGCCTGGGTCGAGGGCCTGGTCGTCTTCGGCGCGAACGATGGCTGCATCTATGCCGTGGACGGCGCCACGGGCGCGGCTGCCTGGCAGCACGCAGTGGGTGGCCATATCCTGACCGGCCCGCTGGTTGTTGGGAGCAAGATCTTCGTTGGCACCGATACGGGTCGCGTCGCTGCGCTGCCATGGCATCTGGGCCACTACGCCTGGGCGGCGGAGCGGTTGGAGGCCGGCGGACGCTGGCGAGAGGCGGGTGATCATCGAGCGATGGCCGCGCACTTCAGCACCGACCCAACGCTGGCGGAGATGGAGTATCAACAGGCAGCATCCCACTGGCAGCGCGCGGGGACGCCGGAGTGCGCCGGTGAGCTCTGGTCTAGCCTGGACCGCCCGGCGGAGGCAGCGGCAGCCTTCCGCGTGGCGGGCGAACGGCTCAGGCCGCGGGATCGGGAGCGCGCCGCCAGGTACTTCTCTCGGGCTGCCTACCGATATGCACAGCTTCGCGAATGTGAGCCGTTGACCGCCTGCACGCGCGCCCAGAGCCGCTGCGCGTCACTCCCCTTCATCCGCGTCCGCTCGGTCAACACCACTTTGGTGCAGTGGGAGCCGGGACAGCTCACCCTGGAGCTGATCAACGATGGTAGCGGGATGTTGGAGCGTGGCTTGACGCTCTCGTTGAGCGGCGCGCTGCCCGTGCCAGTCACCGCCGGCATCGATCAGCCATTGGCGGTGGGACAGAGCGCGAGGCTTCCGCTGACGGTCACCCCGGTTGAGCCGGAGAGTCAACTGGAGGTTGAGGTGGTGTACGGCGCCGGCGACTATCCCGCCCTGCGCGGCCTCTTCTTGATCCCCCTGCGCGCCGCAGCGCGGCCGCGGCCGCCGCTGCAGATCGGTGACGTGGCATCGCTGCAGGTTGTGCTGCCTGCAGCCACGGACGAAGGCGTCGCCATTCACGCGCGCGATGTGGGTCTAATGCGCAGCACGACTGTTGGCGACGTCACGGTTAACGCCGAGGGTGACATCGGCGCCGTGATGCAGCGACCCCGGCAGAGCCGGGGAGGCGACGATGACCGATGACGTACGGCTGCAGCCGGGCGATACCCCTGTAGAGCGAGCTGCCACCAGGCAGTGAGAACCATCCAACGACCAGTAATCCATGGGAGGCAACTGGATGCGCGTTTACCCGATCTTCTGCCCAAGCTGTGACGCGTTGATCCTTGACGCGCCGGCATGCCACGCGTGCGGCTGGGCGCGGCCCGACGATACCGCGGCAGTCGGCGAGGAGGTGGGTGCCGGGATCGATCTGCCGCTAAATCCGATAGCCGGCTCAAGGCCGGCCGCCGTGCTCCAACATGTCTGGGTCACGGGAACACATGGTGGGACGGGACGCCTGTTGGGGACCAACCCGGACGCCGGCGATCTCAGGATCCACGATCTGCCCGATGCTCATCTGGCCCAGGACCTCTGCAGCACCGCGGGCCTGGTCTTTGCCGGATGTGGCGATCCGGCCACCGCGCCCCTGCAGGGCAAAGTGTTTCTCGCGTTGGATGGGCAATCGGGGCAGGTGGCCTGGCGCGAGACGCACCTCGAGGCGTATTTGCTCTCGCCGGCGGCCTGTTCGGACCAGACCGTCGCCTATCTGACCGACGCGGGGGAGCTCTGGTACCGCGAACCTGCCACCGGGGCTCCGCAGCAGACTGTGCGGGTGGAGGGCGGTGCGGTGCGCTACGCGCCGGTCTTCGCCGGAGATCTGACGCTCGTGACGGGTCAGGCGTGGACTGTCGATCAGCCGGCCCTCGTAGCGCTTCAGCGCCAGACCGCAGCCGTCGCTTGGCGCCTGCCCGCGAAGGACCCGCTGGTCAGTGCACCGGTAGCAGGCAGCAAGCGTGTCTGCCTGAGCTATGCTGACGGCCTGGGCTGCGTCGATCTGGAGAGCGGAAACGCGCTCTGGCCCAGCCACTTCACACCGCTCCGCAGAACTCGCCGGGGTGCACTGACCTGCGGGCCTGCAATAGCAGCCGGTCACGTGCTGGTGGGCGGCGGTGACTGGGCTGACGGCGCCCCGGCGTACGCGCTCTATGCGATCGATCTGGCGAGCGGAACCAGCGTCTGGTCTCACCGGCTCTCTGCGCGCATGAGCTTGCCCCCTGTGGCTATGGGTAGCACTGTGATCTATGCCGACAGCGCAGGCGCTGTCGTGGCACTGGATATCGCCTCGGGGCGCCTGATCTGGACGATGCACCTGCGCGGCAGGCCCGCGACGGCGCCGGTGATCGTGCAGGACTACGTGTATGTTGTCGACGAGGGCGGGCGCCTGGCGCGTATCCGCTATCGCGAGCGGACATCGCCGCCCTCCGAGCCGCCCGAAGCCTACGGCGCGCGCCAGGCGTGGGAGGGCGCAGCCGCGGCCTATGCCCTGCGCGGTCAGCTTGCCGAAGCCGGGCGCTGTCTGCTGGAGGCACGCGATGGACGCCACGCCCTCAGGCTCTTTGAGGCCGCGGGCGATCAGGCGGGGCGAGCACGCGCGCTGACGATGCTGGGTGAGTGGGATGAGGCGATCCTGGTGTACGAGACCACCGGACAGCCTATACAAGCTGCTGAGGTGATGCTCTGCGCCGGTCGCCCGGCCGATGCCGCCAGGGCCTTTGAGGCGCTGGGGGAGAGCTCCCGCGCAGGCGCAGCCTTTGAGCAGGCGGGGCAGTTGATAGATGCTGCACGCTGCTATCTGGCCGACGATGGACAGGCGGCCTTGCACATACTCGTGCAACGCGCCGACGCTGACGCCAGCTTGGCCGAGTGGCTCAGCCATACTGCGCACTGGGAGCTGGCTTCGGATCTCCTGATCCGACTCAATCTCAAGCCGGCCGCCGCACGTCTGCTGCAGGATCGCGAGCGGCTCCGCGGGGCGTTCGATCTTTGGTGGGACAGCCAGGCATGGGATCAGTGCCGTGCGCTCGCGCAGAGACTAAGCGACAGGGGAGCCGAGGCGCGGGTGTGTGTCGAGCAGAGGCAGTACGGGGAGGCCGCCCGCCTCTATGCCGAGCTCAACGAGTGGGAAAAGGCGCTGAAGTACTACGATCTTGCGCCGTCGCTGGATGGTAGTGTCAGCGCGCTGTCCGGCCTCGGACGCTTTGAGGAGGCCGCCGACCGCCTGACAAGGGCACAGCGTCACGCTGATGCCGGGCGCTTCTACCAGCGCGCAGCGGAGCAAGCGATCGGGGGCCATGCCTATGATCGCGCCGCGGCGGCGCAACTCATGCGCAAGGCGGCCGAGAGCTATGCCTTTGGCAGGGAAAAGGCGGACGCGCAGGCCTGTCACCTCGCGGCAGCAAAGGTGCTTTCGGAGCCCATCCTGCACTTGACCGACGTCAGGATCAGCAGCACGCTGACCGTGGGCCACGAGTCGCGACTACAGGTGATGGTCGCCAACCAGGGCTTTGGGCCAGCGCGCAAGGTACAGGTTGCGCTCGATGGTCGTGGCTTTGGCTACGAAGGTCCCACGTCGGCCGGCAACCGGATCGATGTGCTAGCCGATGGCGATATCGCCACGGTTCAGGCGGGCCTCACGCCTGTCATCCCCGGCGCCGGCGTCGAGCTCCGGTTGCGGCTGACGTATGAGACACTCGGTGCCGAAACGCAGGCCGTGGGTCCGTTTCAAGCCTTCCTGGCGGTCCAGCAAGCGACGGGAGCTGGGCCTACCTCGATCCACATCGGGAGCTTCGAGTACATCGGCCCCGGTGGGATGCACGCTCAGGACGTGGTGATGGTCCGCCCCACCTACGACGTTGCCGGGCGGGGAGGGTCCGCAGCCAGGGACGAGGGCCCGGCCCTCCACAGCGATCAACTTGCGCGCGGCCTCATCCAGAATACACTGTCGGAGGGGGCTCGCTTCTGTGCGCGGTGCGGACACAGATTGATGCTGGGGCAGAGTCAGTGTCCGAATCCGGACTGCGCGGCGCCGCTCTGCGTCCATTGCGGCGCCTGCTTGGACGCGCCTGGACAGGACTGTCCGAAGTGCAGTATGGAACTCAAGAATCTCTGACAGAGGGAGAGGGACGATGACAGAGTCTGCAGCTACGCGCGCTTTCGGTAGGTTCCAACTCATCCGGATGCTCGGGCAGGGCGGGTTCGGAGAAGTCTGGCTCGCTCGCGACCCGCAGACTGACGTGCAGATCGCCCTAAAGGTCCTGCATCAGGGCCTGATGTCGGATGGTCACTTCGTCAAGAGCGTGCAGCGCGAGGCGAGCCTGACTCAGAAGGTCGACCACCCCAACGTGGTCAAGATCCTCGAGATTGGAGAGACAGCGGGCCGCATGTACATTGCAATGGAGTACATCGATGGCCCAACGCTGGCTGACGCGATCGCGACGGGACGCCGGTGGACGATCGACCAGGTGATTATGCTGGTGAGCCAGGTGGCGTCGGCGCTGGACGCCACGCACGCTCAGGGCGTGATTCATCGCGATGTGAAGCCTGCTAACATCCTCATCGACGCCGACGGCCGCGCGCATCTGGTAGACTTCGGGCTGGCGCATGCGGCTATGTCGAGCATCGGCGCCTCCGCGAACTCGGTGGGCATGGGCACCGCCGCCTATATGTCGCCCGAGCAAGCGGGAGGCCAGACCGGGGACCGGCGCGCAGACGTCTATTCCCTGGGTGTAATCGCCTATGAGCTGCTGACAGGGAAGATGCCATTTCAGGCTGACACACTGATGGGCTATATGATGGCGCATCAGAATGACGCCCCGCCCTTTCCGGCCAAGCTCAACCCGGGGATTTCCCATCACCTGCAGGCAGTGATCCTGAGGGCGTTGGAGAAGGATCCGGACCGCCGCTTCAAGAGCGCAGGGGCCTTCGCCGGTGCGCTCCAGAAGGCTGCTGCACACAAGTTCCGCAAGGCGCGCACGAGGCTACCCTCGCGGGTGGGCCGCGCGCTGCGTTGGGCTGTGGTCGGGCTTATCCTAGTGGCCCTGCCAATCGGCGCCGTTGCCGCGGGGCTCGTACCGCTCCCAGCTTCCCTCCAGGAGCGGATCAATCCGGTCGCGCCGACGGCGACCGCGAGCGATATCCCTGCCCCCGCCACGGCGCCAGCGACAGACACACCGACGCCGACCGAAGCCCCCACGGCTACAGCGACGCCCACAGACACGACAGCTCCTGCGGACACGGCAGAGCCCGAGCCCAATGACCCGACCCCAGCGAACACGGCCACACCTACCGCGACAGCTACTTCCACCCCCACGCGGACCAGCACGCCTACCCCTGCAGCAACAACGGGCGCCGAGGGTGAGATTCTGCCAGCATACCAAGTGCAGTTTGTGAGTGGCAGTACCGAGAGCGGCAAGGGGAAGTTGGCTGTGCAGATTGCGTTAGGAGATGGCAAACCACTCACCAACTGGTATGTCAGTGTCCAGAGCCAGAAGCCGGACATCTCCGGCAACTGGGTCACCGACTCGCGGCTTGCTGATGGTCGTACCAACAATGCCGGTCTGGTGGAGTTCTCACTGCCTGCAGGACGATACATCGCAGCGTTGGAGCTCCCCGGCTATCGCTGGGGCGATGCCTCGGATATTCAGGGGCTAACCGACGTGCCTGTAGAGACTAGCAAGGTCACCCAACTGCAAATCAGCCTGGGCAAGCTAGTAATCGGGTTCCGGTACGGTGACGGCAAACCGATTGCCAACCAATATGTCGCGGTTCATCTCCAGAAACTGGACGTGGGTGGCAACTGGGTCACCGACGGCAGGGCGGCGGATGGACGTACAGACAATGGCGGCACAGTGGCGTTCAATTTGACACCGGGCAAGTACATCATCCAGAGTGACTTTTCCGGCTACAACTGGGGCAGTGCCTACGACGTCGAAGGCCGAGTCGATGTCCCTGTACCGCCAGGCGTCGTCAGCACGCTGATTTACGATCTAGGCCGGCTCACGGTAGGCTTGCTCAAGAGCGATGGGACCGCACTGACGAATAGGTACGTGAGCATCCACGTTCAGGACACCGATATGGGCGGCAATCCTGTCACGGGCAACAGGGTTGCCGATGGCCGGACAGACAATGCAGGCATGTTAAGCTTCAACCTGACGAGCGGCGTCTACGTCATTAGCACTGAGGATATCGCGAGTTTCAACATTGTCATTGAAGGTGGCAAGATCACCCAGTGGGACGGGCAGGCGTACAGCATTATCGATCCGTAGCACAGCCTGGTGACAGGCTCCACCTTTTGTGTCCAGGGGCATCATCTGGATGGAAACTGGTAGTCCGTGTGCGCCTGGCCTTGGACTCAGTATCTTGCTGAGGCGGGATAAGTTGCGTTTTATCATTGTTTGCGTGATTTGGGTTCTGCACTACACTTGCTGTCGTAGGCTAGCACGCAGCCCATAGTTCGATGAGCACAACTTGTACGTCCCTCATCTTTGGTGAGCGGCGCTGATGTTATGTGAGACCGCATTTCCAGGCTGAACACGGGAGGTCAGATGCTCTGTCCCTACTGTCTCCGCCGGACGTCCACGGCTACGTGCAAGCACTGTCATACTCCATTGCCGCCCCTGTATGCCAATGAGCACAAAGGAGTCGCCAGGGATCCAGCCATACTCA
>Ga0123328_1004558_pt1 | contig 11225 bp, 9 predicted proteins | sample BioC12SIPDNA_2_FD_89702 | JGI IMG/M metagenome (GOLD analysis project Ga0123328, IMG submission 89702) | Anaerobic biogas reactor microbial communites from Washington, USA - Biogas_R1_A C12 SIP DNA | ecosystem: Engineered > Bioreactor > Anaerobic > Unclassified | place: Washington, USA...
CGTCGTCGCCGTGAACGACGCCGAGTCCAAGGTGGTCGTCGAGGCCGTCCGCCAGATCTACGGCGTGACGCTGCTCACCTACCCCGGCTGGCACGACCGCAAGCTCACGGACAACACCCAGGCTAAGGCGCTGCTGGACGCGGTCACCGCGAAGGTCGGCGGCGCGCCCGCCGAACCGGCGGTCGAGGACGCCCAGCCCGCCGCCGAGGGCTGAGCCCCTACTCCGCCCCGTCCGGCACCGTCATGCGGAACCGCTCCAGAACCCGGTGGACTTCCGGGCGGTCCAGCGGGTGTTCCCGGCTGAAAAACAGGTGGGTTTCGCACGCGCAGTCGCCGCATCCAAACCCCTTCGGACCCGGCGTCAGCACCTCCCCCAGCGCCCGCGCAATGTCGCACTCCCGGCGCTCCGCGCTCCGCAGCGCCAGCACCTCCGCGCCGTCCGCAGCGTCCCGCAGGTAGTCCGCGTGCCAATGGCGCGCCTTGCCGCGCCGCAGGTGCCGCGCCATCCGCGCCCGCAGTCCCCGCATCGCCGACCCCACATACACCCAGTGCCCCGCCGGAAAGGCCAGCGGGCCCAGCGCGCCCGTTTCCACCGTCTTGGGACGGTCCAGCCGCAGGATCAGCCAGTAGGCCCCCCGGTCGCCCTGCTCGCACGCCACATGCCCCCACGGCACGGGCAGCTCCCGGATGCGGGACGTGTCCAGCGCCATCCGCGCGTTCCACGACAGGGCCAGCGGGACCACCCGCACCTGCTCCCGCACCGCGCACAGGGTCCCGCTGAACGCCGGGTCCGTGTGGTAGTCCGGGCTGAACCACGCGACCTCCGCGTCGTGCACAAGAAACAGGACCGCGCAGCGGCGCCCGGCCCGCGCAAGCTCGGCGAGTTCCTCCAGATGGCGGCGGCCGCGATCGGTCACCGCGTCGGGGAACATGGCGCAGTTCCCGCCGAAGAGGGTGCAGGACTTCACCTCGACCAGCATCTCCCCCGCCGGGCCGCGCAGCAGGAAGTCGAAACGGCTCCCGCCGACGGGCACCTCGGCGCGGACCACCTCCTGGTCCCCCCAGCCGGGCACGAGACGGCGGTCGAGAAGCCACCGGGCCACCCGGTTGTTCCACTGCGTGTGCAGCAGCACGGGCCGCTTTCCGCGCATCACGGCGACCACTGTCGGACGCCGCCCGGGCGCCTCCGCCGGGGGCGGCGCGAGGAGCAGCCGCGCGCCGGGCAGCAGCAGCTCGCGCAGGCGGCCGGGGTTGGGCATGTGCGCCTCCACCGCCGCGCCGTCCGGCCCCTCCGCGACCACCACAAATCGGTTGGGGCGCGACACAAAGGACGCCCGCACGAGCCGGGAGGGGTTTACGGGCAGCGGGGATTCCTGGGGCGGGGACATGCGCGGGGCGCTCCTTCTGGGGTACACTCTCCCGCCGGGAGAGACGGTTTGCATGTCGGATCTTGAGCCCTATTATGCCGGATTGGACCCCTGCGAGCGCCCCGAAGTGGCGCGCGTGCCGCTGCATGTGGTGCTGGACAACCTGCGAAGCGCGTTCAATGTCGGCTCCATCTTCCGCACCGCCGACGCCTGCGGCGCGGCGCATGTCCACCTCTGCGGCATGACCGCGCACCCGCCCCACCCCAAACTGGAGAAAACAGCCCTCGGCGCGTTTGACTATGTCCCCTGGACCTATTATGAGCGCAACCGCGACTGCATTGACGCGCTGAAGGAGATGGGGCTGCCCGTCATCGCCGTGGAGACCGTGGAGGGCGCCGTGGCGCACACGCGCTTCGACTGGCCCCAGCCCGTGGCCGTTGTTTTCGGCAACGAGGAGAACGGCGTGAACGAGCGGGTACTCCGCCGCTGCGACGCCGTGGTGCGCATCCCCATGCTCGGCCACAAGAACAGCATGAACGTCGCCACCGCCTTCGGCGTCGTCGCCTACGGCATCCTGCACCATTGGGGCGTGGTCTGATCCCGACTCATTCGTCCGCGCAAAACGTCTTTCAGACATCCCCAAGCCGTTCTCTCTCGAGCACCGCCCGCCCTATTATTTTACACACCTCTCATTTTTTGTCTTTTTTGTGAATTTCTGCTTATACTCTCCCTCAGGGATCTTGGCGATTATTTCGGGTTACTGAAGGGAGTCATTCGGCCATGGCTGATGAAGTGACGGGCGCGCGCAAGCCGCGACGCAGGATCTTTGTGCGCCTGCTCATCGGGGCGGGGCTGGCGTGCTGCATGTATTTCTCGTGGACGGGGCATCTGGCCCCGCAGCCGAAACCGGCCACCGCGCCGGAGCGGGACTTCTCCGCCGAGCGGGCCATGGTCCATGTGCGCGCGATGTCGCGGGCGCCGCACCCGGCGGGGTCCGCGGAGAATGACCGGGTGCGCGACTACCTTGTGGAGCAGTTGCGCGCCCTGGGCACGGAGCCGCAGGTGCAGGAGGCGACGGTGAACCGGGGGCCGGGCGAGGCGGCCATGGTGCAGAACGTGCTCGCGCGGATTCCCGGCACGGACAGCGACGGGGTGGTGCTGCTGCTGGCGCATTACGACAGCGTGGCCTTCGGCCCGGGGGCGGCGGACGACGGGGCGGGGTGCGCGGGGCTGCTGGAGGCGCTGCGCGCCGTTAAGGCGGGCCCGCCGCTGAAGAACGACCTGGTGTTTCTCTTTACGGACGGCGAGGAGGGGCGGATTGCCGGGGTGTCCGGACTGCGCGGGGCCTACGGCTTCGTCCACCACCATCCCTGGGCGAAGGAGGTGAGGGTGGCGGTGAACTTCGACTGCCGGGGCATCCGCGGCGTGTCCTACATGTACGAGTGCAGCGCGCCGAACCGCTGGCTGGTGCGGCAGTTGAACCACGCCGACACCCGCGCCGTGGCCACGTCGTCCATGGCGGAAATCTACCACCGCATGCCCGTGGCCACCGACCTGACCATGTTCTTCGATGAGGGGATTCCGGGGCTGAACTTCGCGTTCATTGACGGGCTGGAACACTACCACACCGCGCTGGACAACCCGGACAACCTCTCCCTGAAAAGCCTCCAGCACCACGGCCAGAACGCGCTGGGGATGGCGCTGCGGCTGGGGTCCGTGCCGCTGGACGGCGCGGGGCGCGGCGGCAACAGCGTGTTCTTCTACGTCCCCCTCATCCGCATGGTCCAGTATTCCCTCTCCTGGGTGTGGCCGTTGACGGCGCTCGCCCTCGCGGTGTTTGTCGCCGGGCTGGCCGTGGGCCTCCGTCGGGGGCGGATCCGCCCGCTGGCCGTGTTCTACGGGCTCCTGCTCTACGCCGTGGTCTGGCTGGTCTGCGCCCTCGTCGGGCTGGCCATCTTCCTCGTCGCCTACCACGGGGAGAGCTTCTACTTCGTCTACACCTCCCTGCCCCTGATGGTCACCGCGCTGGCCGCCGCGGGCGCGCTGTTCTTCCTCGTCATGGGGCTGGCCCACCGGCGGCTGGGCATTGCGGACCTGTGGGCCGCCCTGCTGCTGCCGTGGGCGGCCCTGCTCGTGCTGTCCTCCCGCTTCATGCCCGGAGCGAGCTACCTTTCCCTCGTTCCCCTGCTGCTGGCCTCCCTCGGGTTCCTGTGGCTCATGCTGCGCCGGAAGGACCCGGAGAAATGCGGCTTCGGCGACGCCCTCGTGATGCTCGCCCTGTCGTTTCCCGCCATGTTCTTCCTCACCGGCACCGCGCAGGGGCTCTACACCGCCATCCTCCTGCTGGGCGTCGCCCTCCAGGTGAGCCTGTTCGTGCTCATGCTCGGCGCGGTCTTCCCCCTGTTCGCGTGGATGGCCGGGGGCCACCTGCGCACCACCTCCGCCGTCTTTCTTGCCGTGGGCGTCGCGGCGCTGGCCGTCGCGGGGTCCAGGGCCGGCTTCTCGCCGGAACGCCCCAAGCTCAACTCGCTCACCTACGCCCTGAACGCCGACACGGGCCAGGCCTTCTGGCTGAGCTGCGACGACGAGCCCGACGCGTGGACCGCCGAAAAGCTGGGCGAGTCCCCGCGCCGCGAGATCATCCACGACCTGCTGCCCCTCGCCACGCGCCCGGCGGACTACCTGCGCGCGCCCGCCCCCGCGTTCCCCCTCGCGCCACCCACGCTCGAGATCCTCGCCGACGAGACGCAGGACGGCGTCCGCAGAGTAAAACTCCGCGCCGACTCGCCGCGCGGCGCGCAGGTGCTCGAGATCGCCGCCGAGCCGGGGCTGGTGGTCCGCGCCGCCCGGTTGAACGGCGTCCCCCTGAAACCGGGCGACGGCGGCCGCTGGTTCCTCACGTGCAGCATTTACCGGGGCGGCGGCCTCGACCTTGAGCTCGACGTGGACGCCGGGCGCGTCTTCCAGCTCCACGTCACCGATTTCAGCTACGGATTCCCCGAGGGTGCGGACATCTCCCCCCGCCCGCCCCACATGATCCCCAAGCCCAACACCGTGGATTTTAACAAGGACCGCCTCAAGACCGATGAGACCGTCGTCACCCGGATGGTGAGGATTTAGGAGAAGGCCGGTCCTTGAGGGCGGCTTGGCCTTGTGGTAGCATCTGAGGCAGGAGGGACCGAAAATGCTGAAATCTCTGCCTTTCGGAATCGCCGTCCTGGCGGTGGCCGCGTGCCTTTGCGCCGCCCAGGAAGTTCCCCAGGAAGACGCGGCCCTGCTGCGCGTGCCTGGCAGCGGCAGCAGCCTTGATCGGTCGGCGTCCCAGGCGAACGGTCCCGGCCCACGCCCAACGACCGGCAACCGAAAAGACGAGAAACGTTGGCTGTTCGAGCTGCAGGAATACATCCTGTATACCCTGCCACGCAGCGGCAAGGTGGACAAGGCGACGCTGACCCCAACAGAGAAGGCCGAGATCACCCATGCGGCCGATCTGATAGCCATGGCCTCCGAGGCCCTCGCCGAGCCCGAAGTGGACTGGGGGTATGTCTACAGTGCCATCTGGCCGCTGGCGAGCCTCACGCCGGAGTTGCCGGAGGTGGCGGCGCTCTTCCGCAAGGTCATGCACGGCCGCTGCACCGAGATCCAGGCCTACACCTCCTACGAAATGACGGTGGGCGCCGCCGTGGGCGGGCTTTACGAGGCGGGCGAGGAATACTACGAGGAGTTCATGGGCCTGCTGCGTCCGGAGGCGTGGACGCATGTGACCTGCGGCGGCGATCCGGAGAAACTGCGCGCCCGGTTCCGGTCTTGTGTTGTGAGCAGTCAGGTTTACGTTTTGCCTCCCGCAGAGGCGCGGGCGCTGCTGGCGCGGGTTCGGACGGAATATGCCGGCGATGCGAAGTTGCTGGAGTGCCTGGAGTACCTGGACGACCAGATAGACCGCCGGGAACAGGGGCGGCCGCCTGTGGACATCATTCCCGGCGAGACCCCCATGCCCTGACTCGGGAGGAGGCATCCCATGAAACATCGTTCATTTTGTCTTTTGCTGGCGCTTGCCGCCGGCCTTTCCCTGCTCCCCCTCGCGGCGGCGCAGGACATTTCCGCGTTCATCTCCTCCGGCCACGACGGGGACATTCTGAACCTCAAGCCCAACTTCGAGCGGCTCGCCGCGCGCGGGGAGATTCCCCCGGCGTTGCAGGAGCGCATGAACGGGCTGACCGTCCTGCTGGCCACGGAACGCCCGCTGGAGGAGGTGGCTGCGGCGGTGGCCGCCGTCCGGCGGGATTTCCCGGGGCTTTCGCCCGCCGTCGCGCCGTGGCTGGTCTTCATGGAGTCGCGGATGCTGGTGGCGGCGGGGGACGTTCCGGGGGCCGAGAAGGCGGTGGAGGCCTGGGCGGCGGCAGCCCCGGAGAACGATGTGGACCTCGCCGCAAAGCTCCGGTTCTACCTTGCGCGGGTGTATGCGGACGACCCGGAGCACACAAAGGGCCTGCCTGTCGAGGAGCGGCTTGAATGCGTGCGGCGTCTGGCGGGGGGGGTGTTCCGCGACGAGCGGGTGGCGGGGGTGCTGCGGCTGCACGCGGGCCTTTATCTGGCGGACCAGATCGGATACATGAGCCACCAGTCGCTGGCGGAACAGGACGTGCAGGACGGCACGGCGCGGCGGGATTTGCTGCTTGAGCGCAACCGGGAGCGGGAGCAGGTGCTGCGCGAGGCGGAGCGCCTCTGCGGGCGCATCGAGGCGGCACTGAAGCGCGCGCCGGAGAACCCCGGCACCCCCGCCATCGCCCCCGGCGAAATCCTCATGGGGCGCCAGCGCATCACCGCGGCCCTGGACGACATCCGCCGCTTCCGCGAAAACCGGTAGGCAAAGCGGAACATTCTGTTCATGAGAGTCCAGGGCAAGCGCGTGCAGGACCGCTGCTTGCCGCGCGAGGGGGCCCTGTTCGCCCGCGCAATGCGCCCGACCGCGGACGTTGCGGCAAGAGGCCGCCGCGCCGGCCGCCGGACGGCCTCCCCGCGATAACCGTCGGAAACACACGTCATGGCGAGCCCCAGACCGCCCGGAGGCGGGAATTCCGCCAATGAACACTGAGGGCTGCGGGAGCGCCGGAAACGTAGACGCGCCATCTTGGCGCGTTCCTGGGATTTTCGTTGGCCCAAAGAACGCGCCAAGATGGCGCGTCTACATTGCGGGCGTTCTCGCCGACTTACTTCATTAGCAGGGGCGGAGCGGCTGCGGCAATCTCGTTCTCGCTTCGGCTCCGGCTCTCACAGCCTCTTGTCCGGCAATCCGGGCCCGATCACGCTGGCTGTCGAATCCGCGGCATGGTGTATCCTTGTGCGCGCGCGGATGCGCCCCCCCGGCGGGGCGCGGCGCAACCCGGAGGCGCTGGCGGGGCTGCCGGAGCTGCCCGGCCTCCTCATCACGCACCGCTTCCCCCTGCGTGACTACCGGAAGGCCGTCCGCGCCTTCCTCAACAAGCGGGAATCCGGGGCGATCAAGATTGTGTTGGAGCATTGACGTGACCACGAAAGGATGTCTGACGTCTTCGGGTTGCCTCTTGAGCGAGATGATTCCGGAGGCCTTCCCTCTAGGTCCCCCCTTGAGGGGGGTGGTTCGCGGGAGCGAACCGGGGGATGTTCCGGATTCTGGGATGCTGGCGGGCAGTAAGAACATCCCCCGTCCGCGAAGACGCGGCCACCCCCCTCAAGGGGGGACCCGGACTTTCACCTCATTCCCAAGCGAAACTTGGGAACGAGAGAAAACTTCTCCGGAGCGACCATGACCGAACACAAAATCCAAGCCGTCCTCTTCGACTTTGACGGACTGATCCTGGACACGGAGACCACGCTCTACGGAACGTGGCGGGAGACCTTTGCCGCCTTCGGGCAGGAGCTGCCGCTGGACCTCTGGACCGCCAATGTCGGCGGGTACTCCTATGAGACCTTCCACCCGATGGACTATCTGGAGCAGTGCCTGGGCCGGCCCGTGGACCGGGAGAAGGTGAACGGCGAGCGGCGGGCGCGCTACCGCGAGCGGGTGCGCGTGCAGCCGCCCATGCCGGGCGTCGTGGAGGCCGTCGCGGAGGCGCGGCGGATGGGGCTGCGGCTAGGGGTCGCGTCGAGCTCGGAGAGGGCCTGGGTGGCCGGGCATCTGGAGCGGCTGGGGCTGCTGCCGCAGTTCGACGCGCTGGTCTGCGGCGACGAGGTGGCGCGGGTGAAGCCGTCGCCGGAACTTTATCTGGCCGCGCTGGATACACTGGGGGTGGGCGCGCGCGCGGCCTTCGCCCTGGAGGACTCCCCCAAGGGGGTTGCCGCCGCGCGGGCGGCTTCCCTATACTGCGTGGCGGTGCCCAACCCCGTCACGTCCCGGATGGACCTGGGCGCGGCCCCGAGGCGCCTGGCGTCGCTGGACGCGGTTCCTTTCGGGGCCCTGGTGCGGGACGTGGAAAAGGACCTTTCCCTTGCGGTTTGAATGGTATGCGGCGTCCCGGTATCTCCGGGGCAAGCGCAAGACGCGCTTCATCAGCCTGATCACCCTCATCTCGGTGGCCGGCGTGAGCGTCGGCGTCATCGCGCTCATCGTCGTGATGAGCGTGATGACGGGCTTTGACATCGCCCTGCGCGAGACCATCATCGGCAACCGCGCCCACGTCACCGTGGTGCTGCCCGCCGGGCAGCGCATGGACGATTACTCATCGGTGATCGGCGAGGTGCGCGCCGCCTGCCCCGAGGTCCTGGCCGCGGGGCCCATCACGCAGGTGGAGGGGCTGCTCAAGATGGGCCGCGACACCACGGGCGCCATCATCCTCGGCGTGGACCCGGCGCTGGAGGCGGAGGTCACCGACCTGGAGCGCAACCTCACGAAGGAGGGCGGGCGCATGTTCGGCGCCGGGAAGCTGCCCGGCGAGAAGGAGGTGGTGCTGGGGTACCGGCTGGCCCACCGCATCGGCGCCCGCGTCGGCTCGGAGGTCGGCGTGATCACCGACAAGCCCACCGTCACCCCCTTCGGCGTGCGCCCGGGCAACCAGGTCTACCTCACCGTCAGCGGCATCTCGCAGGCGAAGATGTCCGACTTCGACAGCCTCTACGCCTTCGTGGACATTCAGACGGCGGAGATGCTGACGGGCCGCCCGGGCGCCGACGGCATCCACATGAAGCTCACCGACCCCTTCCTGGCGGACGCCGTGGCAAACCGGGTCGAGGAGGCGCTTCCCTACCGCGCCGAGACGTGGTACCAGAACCAGGAGGCCTTCTTCGAGGCGCTCAAGCAGGAGAAGCTGGCGATGTTCATCATCCTGGTCTTCATCATCCTGGTGGCCGCCTTCAACATCACCAGCACCCTCATCATGATCGTCATGGAGAAGCGGCGCGACATCGGCATCCTGCGCACCCTCGGCAGCAGCAGCTGGTCCATCCTGCGGCTCTTCGTGCTCGAGGGCCTCATGATCGGCGTCGGCGGCACCCTCCTCGGCGTCATCGCGGGCACGCTGCTCGCCTACAACATCAACCCCGTCGCCGAGTTCGTCGCCGGGCTCTTCGGCATTGACCTGTTCAACAGCACCATCTACTACTTCGACGGCATCCCCGTCGCCGTGGTTCCCCTCGACATCCTCTGGATCACCGTGTCCGCCGTGGCGCTCACCTTCCTCTCCACGCTCTACCCCGCGTGGAGCGCCGCCCGGCTCAACCCCGTGGACGCCCTGCGCTATGAGTGACCCCGCGCCCAGCCTCATCGAATGCCGCGGCGTCCGCAAGGTCTTCCGCGACGCCGAGCGCACGCTCGAAATCCTGCGCGGCGTGGACCTCGAGGTCCCCGTCGGCGGCATCATGGCCATCAGCGGCGCCTCCGGCGCGGGCAAGAGCACCCTGCTCCACATCATGGGCACCCTCGACCGGCCCACGGACGGCGAGGTCCTCTTCCGCGGAGAGCCCCTCCACCGCATGGCCGCGTCCAAGGTCAACGCCATCCGCAACCGCGAGGTCGGCTTCGTCTTCCAGTTCTACCACCTGCTCCCCGAGTTCACGGCCCTTGAAAACGTCATGATGCCGGCCCTCTGCAAGGGGAAAACGGTCCGTGCCTGCCGCCCCCGCGCCGAGGAGCTCCTCGAGCGCGTCGGCCTGCGCGACCGCATGACCCACAAGCCCGGCAAGCTCAGCGGCGGCGAGCAGCAGCGCGCCGCCATCGCCCGCGCCCTCTTCAACAAGCCCTCCATCGTCCTCTCCGACGAGCCCACCGGCAACCTCGACGAGAAGACGGGCCGCGAAATCGTCGAGCTCCTCTGGGAGCTGAACGCCGCCGAAAACGTCACCCTCGTCCTCGTGACCCACGACGAGAGCCTCGCCGCCCGCGCCCACCACTGGGTGGCCCTCCACGAGGGCCGCGCCGAAAAGCGCGTGTAAGCGCCTCCCCTGCTCGCTCTTCCCTTTGCGCCTTCGCGCCTTCGTGGTGAAAACTCCGGAAAGATTCACCACGAAGGCACAAAGAAAGCAGGGAGAGCGCAAGCCGTCCACCCCGTCATTGCGAAGGCGCGCAGCGCCTGAAGCAATCTCTTGCAGGCAGGGCCACGGCGGGAACGAGATGGCTTCGCGGTGCTGCTAATGAAGTAGACGTCTTCTTCCGCAACGCAGGCTGCCGATTGCCGCCCGAACACGAATCCCAAACGCGGAAATGGCCGGAAACGAGCGCCTTGGGCATCCCGGAGGGATGCACGACATTAGCCGGTGGTTGAGCGCAGCGACACCACCGGACAGCAGGCCTCCTCCCTTCTTGAAGAACCCCGGCAGGGGTTCAGGACGCGTCGGCTCCCGTTGGCCCCGGAGTCCCGCACCCCTACCGGGGTGCCACAGAGGGGAGAGGCGACACCCGTTCCCGGTGGTGTCGCTGCGCTCAACCACCGGCTAATAGCCCTCACCCCTCCGGGGTGAAGAGGAAAAGGACTCTCGCATCCATACCTTCATGAACAGAATTCCCGCCTCCGGGCGGTCTGGGGCTCGCCATGACGCGTGTCCCCCCGTCATTGCGAACGAGCGAAGCGAGTGCGGCAATCTTGTTCCCGCCATCACCACAGTCTTCCCCAGTCATTGCGAAGGCGCGCAGCGCCTGAAGCAATCCCGTGCCCGCCATCGCCCCAATCCCCCGCCCCTCCCGCCCGGCAACTGCGCGCGCCTGGAACAAGTTGCCCGTCCCCCCCCGGCGTGCCGTACACTCTCCCCGATAACGAGAGGGAGACCTGCCATGCGCCCTGCCCTGTTCCTGCTCCTCGCCGCAATCCTCTGCGCCCTCAACGCCCCCGCGCAGGAATCCCCCGCCCCGACCACAGCCCCGCCACAAGCCGCCCCCCCTGTCGCGGCGGTCCCTCCTGCCGCCCCCGTCACGACAACGCCCGTCCAGACTCCGGCGTTACAAGCAACCCCTGCCTCCCCTCCCGCCATCTCAAGTCCTCCGGCAACTGACGGCAAGGAACTCACGCTACTGGAGGAAAAGATCAACAGCCTAGAGGACAAGCGCATTGACGAGGCCACAGCAAGTATGGAGAGGAGTGCCAGCTGGTTCATCGGGTGGACCCAGATTGGCTTGGCGATCTTGGGATTCCTTGCAACAGTCCTGGGAGTCCTCGCAGCAATGCTATCTATAGCCATCGCCGTGTTAGCACAATGGGCCAAGGACCAGGCGTCAGGCGCAATAGAGTCCGTAGCCGAGGCAAAGAAGAAACTAGAAGAAGCAAGGAATGCTCTCACGGAGGCCAAAGATCAAGCATTACACGCAATGACGGCCCTTGCCGAAGCAAAAGAACAAGTGAAAGAGGCAAAAAGCACTGCTAGGGCAGTACAAGACTGGATGCACCAATTGCA
>Ga0123328_1004560_pt1 | contig 11220 bp, 8 predicted proteins | sample BioC12SIPDNA_2_FD_89702 | JGI IMG/M metagenome (GOLD analysis project Ga0123328, IMG submission 89702) | Anaerobic biogas reactor microbial communites from Washington, USA - Biogas_R1_A C12 SIP DNA | ecosystem: Engineered > Bioreactor > Anaerobic > Unclassified | place: Washington, USA...
CCGGTGATGCTGAACTTGCCCTCCTGGAGCGCGGTGAGCAGCGACTGCTGGGACTCCATCCTCAGCATGTTGATCTCGTCCACGAATAGCACTCCCTTGGACGCCTTGTGAATGGCACCGACCTCCAGGCGCTCGTGCGCCGGGGTCTCCAGACCACCTGACTGGAACGGGTCGTGCTTGACATCGCCGAGCAGCGAGCCGGCGTGAGCGCCCGTGGCATCTATGAACGGTATGGCCGCCCCCTCTTCGTGGGTGATCAGCAGCTTGGGGATCATGAAGTTCTCCTTGTGCTGGCCCACGTAACGGGTGGCGAAGAATATCATTGCCGCGGCCATTATTCCGAACAGCAGTATCATGGGGTCCCTGGCCTGGAAGTACAGTATGACCGTCAGCACCATCACCATCATCACGATGGCGGTAACCATGGAGGACTTCTGCGACTTGCGCGCCATTGCCTCCTTCTTCTGGGCCGTGACGATCTCCTTTCCCTTGCCTGCCGGAACCGTTCGTATCCGGGGCTCGTTCGGATCGTCAGCGTTGTGATAGGCGATGACGTCCTGCAGCTCGTCCTTGGGAAGGTATTCCGTCATGGACTTGGCCAGCATCGATTTGCCAGTACCAGGCTCGCCTATGAGCATGACATGGCGCTTCTGCTCGGCCGCCTTGCGAACGACCTCCACCGCGGACTCCTGACCTATGACCTGATCGGAAAGCCTCTCCGGGATCTTGATGTCAGCGGTGGTGGCGAACTCCTGGGTCTCTATCCAGGTCTCCACGTCCGGCATGTTCACCGCCTTCTCTTTAACATCCTCTTCCATGCTTCACCCTGTCTCAAATTCATCCCATGCAGGCGCTGCTATATAAACACATTCCTCTCAATGAGCGTGCCGTGAACCTGGCCAGCCGTCGGACTTTTTCTATATGATGCTACGTCCTCATCGTGGATAAAACGTTCCCCCGAACCTTCATCCCGGCCGGTCATCCCTGGACGAAGCGGGGCGCCGAGCCCACTGGGAACGCTGGAACAAACGACTATTTATCAATTGAGCGTTTATGAGTAAGCATCCAGAGAGGTATCGATTTGAAGGTGTTCGTCTACGTGGGAATGAGCGCGGACCTCGTTCACCCCGGTCATCTGAACATAATCAGGAAGGCTTCGGAGCTGGGAGAGGTCACCGTGGGGCTGCTCACAGACCAGGCCATAGCCCAGTTACAAGCGGCTCCCGTTCATGGACTACGAGCAGAGGAAAACGGTGATCGGGAGCATAAAGGGGGTGGCCCAGGTGGTTCCGCAGGAGACCTTGGACTATGGACCGAACCTTCGCAGGTACCGGCCCCGGTACGTGGTTCACGGGGACGATTGGAGGGAGGGGGTCCAGAAGAAGGTGCGGCAGGAGGTCATCGACACGCTGCAGGAGTGGGGAGGGGAGCTGGTGGAGGTGCCCTACACGCAGGGCATCTCCTCCACCAAGCTCAACCAGGCCCTGAAGGAGATCGGGACCACGCCGGACATCCGGCGCAACAAGCTGCGCCGGCTCATGGACGTCAAGCCCCTGGTGCGCCTCATGGAGGTGCACAGCGGCCTGACCGGGCTGATCGTGGAGAACGTTTCCCTGAGGACCGAACGCGGCCGGGAGGAGTTCGACGGCATGTGGGCCAGCAGCCTTACCGAGTCCACCGCCCAGGGCAAGCCGGACATCGAGGCGGTGGACGTGACCTCCAGGGTGAACTTCCTGAACACGATATTGGAGGTCACCACCAAGCCCATCGTCTATGACGCGGACACCGGCGGCATCCCGGAGCACTTCCAGTTCACCGTGCGGACCCTGGAGCGCCTGGGCGTTTCCGCGGCCATAATCGAGGACAAGACCGGGCTGAAGAAGAACTCCCTGTTCGGAACTGACGTCTGCCAGACCCAGGACGGCATCGAGAGCTTCTGCCGGAAGATACACGCCGGCAAGACCGCCCAGATAACCGACGAGTTTATGATCATCGCCCGCATCGAGAGCCTTATCCTGGGCAAGGGGCTTAAGGACGCCCTGGAGCGGGCGGCGGCGTACATCGAGGCGGGGGCGGACGGCATCATGATCCACAGCAAGTCCAAGGACCCGAAGGAGGTCTTCGAGTTCTGCCGCGAGTACCGGAAGATGCCGAAGACCGTGCCGCTGGTGGTGGTGCCGACCACCTACTCGCAGGTCACCGAGGAGGAACTGATCGAGAACGGCGTGAACGTGGTCATCTACGCCAATCATCTCATCCGGGCGGCGTACCCGGCCATGATGGACACCGCCAAGTGCATCCTGGCCAATCACCGGGCGCTCGAGGCCGAGGATCGCATCATGCCCATCAAGGAGATACTGGAGCTGATACCGGGAGGCAAGTGATGATAGACCCGGAGCACCTCTTCCATGTGCTCGGGGAGAACGGCATGGTCCGCTTCACCGGGGTTCCCGATTCACTGCTGAAGGACCTCTGCGCCTACATCACCGACAACGTCCCGGCGGGAGCCCACGTCATCGCGGCCAACGAAGGGAACGCCATCGGGCTGGCCGCCGGCTGGTATCTGGGGACGGGCGCCCCGGCCATGGTGTACATGCAGAACTCCGGGCTGGGGAACGCCATCAACCCCCTGGCCTCCCTGAGCGACCCAGAGGTATACGGCATACCCATGCTCCTGGTCATAGGCTGGAGAGGAGAACCCGGCAAAAAGGACGAGCCGCAGCACGTCAAGCAGGGCAGGATAACCCCGGCCCTGCTGGAGGCCATGGAGATACCGTTCAAGGTCCTGGGACCGGAGGCGGACCCCGCGGCGACCGTCGCCTCCCTCTGCGCGGAGATGAGGGTGCGGAGCGGCCCGGTGGCCCTGATAGTGCGCGAGGGCACCTTCTCCCCGTACAAGCTGAAGGCCGCCCCCGTTCGCTCCTTCCAGATGGACCGGGAAGGGGCCATCGTCAAGGTGGCGGAGCGTTTGCGCTGCGAAGACGTGGTGGTGTCCACCACCGGCAAGGCCTCCCGGGAGCTGTGCGAGTGCCGCCTGCGCTCCGGCAAAGGTTCGGAATGCGATTTCCTGACCGTGGGTTCCATGGGCCACGCCTCGTCCATAGCCATGGGCCTGGCCGGCGCGAGACCGGAAAGGAAGGTGCTGTGCTTCGACGGGGACGGGGCGTTCATCATGCACATGGGCGCCCTGGCGGTGATAGGGCAGCAGGCCCCGGAGAACCTGGTGCACCTGGTGTTCAACAACGGCTCGCATGACTCCGTGGGCGGGCAGCCCACGGCGGGATTGGGCATGGACATGCCTGCGATAGCCAGGGCCTGCGGGTACCGCAGCGCGGTGTCCGTCTCCACCGATGAGGAGCTGGAGAAGGCCGTGGACCTCGCCCTGCGGGAGGCGGGGCCGTCCTTCATCGAGGTGAAGGTCAACGGCGGCGCCAGAAAGGACCTGGGACGGCCCCGGACCGGTCCCCGGGAGAACCGGGAGGCGCTGATGGCCAACCTCGGGCGGGGGGATTGAGATGGAAGGATGGACGTTCCACAGCCCGGTCAGGATCATGATGCGCGACGGCGCCCTGGACGCCCTGGGGGAACTGGTCCCCTACGAGAGGGTGGCCCTGATCACCACCCCCGGTTTCGTGAGAAGGGGCGCGGCCGCCCGCGCGGAGCGCTCCCTGGGAGGCCGCCTGGTCAGCGTTCTGGACGTGGTGAGCCCCAACCCGGACATGGACGATATTGACGGGCATCGCGAGCTCTTCCGGCAGGGCGACCCCCAGGCCCTGATCGCCCTGGGAGGGGGCAGCGCCATCGACACCGCCAAGGCGGCGGCCCGTCTGATGTCCACCGAGGTTACGTTATCGGAGAACCTGCGCGGGGGGAGGGAGTTCCGCTGTGCGCGCCGGATACCGATAATCGCCATCCCCACCACCTCCGGCACGGGATCGGAGGTGACCCCGTTCGCCACCATCTGGGACCGCAAGGCCCGGAGGAAGCGCTCCATAGAGGGAGCGGACCTGCTGCCGGAGACCGCGCTTCTGGACCCCACGCTCACCCTTGGCCTGCCCAAGGACGCCACGGTGTCCACCGGACTGGACGCCGTGTCGCATTCCCTGGAATCGGCGTGGTCCCGGAGGGCCGGTCCGATGAGCACCGCCCTGGCGGTCGGCTCGCTACGCCTCTCCCTGGATTCGCTGCCCAGGCTGGCGAGGGACCTGGACGACCTGGACGCCAGGCGCTCCATGATGACGGCCAGCACCATGGCCGGACTGGCCATCGCCCAGACCAGGACGGCCCTGGCCCATTCCATATCATATCCGTTGACGGCCGAGCTGGACGTGCCGCACGGACTGGCCTGCGGCTTCGCCCTGCCGGAGGTGCTGGAGTTCAACGCCGGGAGCGACGACGGGCGCCTGGAGAGGCTTTCCAGGGAGCTCGGGTACCCTTCCGTCGAGGGGCTGAAGGAGGCTCTCGAGCACCTGCTGGACGTGACCGGCGCCGACCGGATGATGAGGGAGCTGGTCGGCGATCCGCGGGAGGTCCTGAACCGGAGGGACCGGATGATGGACGGCTCCCGAGCCTCGAACAACCTGCGCCCGGCGAGCGCCTCTGACCTGGAGGGCATCCTGTCGGCATGGGCGCGCCGGTCCGCAAGGGAATGAGCGGGGTTTCTGGCATGCGGAGGCGGCACGGCCACCAAGTTAATTTATCCGCCCACCGTCATTCCCGGGTCGGCTTCCGCATGCCCGGACCACTTCAGAGGTTGTTGAGCAACGCTGGCGTTCGCCCCGTCTTCCAGTTCACCCTCTACCTGCTGGACTGGGGCTAGAAGAAGGAACGGAAGCTGGTGGCCTTCACCGGGCTGGACGGGATGTGGTACACCGACAACAGTCGCTACCTCTTCGAGCACTGCGTGCGCAACAACCCGGACGGCCTGCGCCTGATCTGGGTGACCAGGAACCAGGACCTCATAGACCGGATGGAGAAGGACCCCGAGATGGCCGGGAGGTTCCTGTACCAGTATTCCCTGCCAGGCGTCGTGGCCTTGCTGAAGGCCAAGGTGGTGGTGCACGCTTTCCTGACCTACGACCTGCCGGTGATCTTTTCCCGCCGCACCGTCACCCTGCAGCTGTGGCACGGCATACCCATCAAGGCCATCGGCATCCGGGAGAACAAGAGGTCCCCGGTGAACAACCGCTTCAAGAGGCTGCAGATGGACGTGCAGCACACCTACTGGATGGCCAGCTCGGAGACGGACAAGCGGACCACCGTTCTGTGCACCGGACTTCCCGAGGAGAGAGTGCTGGTGACCGGGTATCCCAGGAACGACCTGCTGGCCCGGTCCCGGGGAAAGGCCGCCGGGGAAGGCGACCAGCGTGTTCCCCTTCCCGGACATGGACCTGGAGGAGCTGGAACGGCTGCTGGAGGAGCTCGACGCCTGCCTGCTGCTGCGCGGGCATTACCGTGACGACGTGACGGTGCGCGATGGCGCGGGAGGAGCGGAGGGCGGCGGAAGGGTGATCATGGCCAACCGCGACACCGTGGAGGACGTGCAGGAGCTGCTTCCCTTCGTGGACGTGCTGGTGAGCGATTATTCCGGGATATGGGTGGACTACCTTCTCCTGGACCGTCCGATCATATTCGTCCCCTACGACCTGGAGGAGTACTCCCGGAGCCCGGGGCTCATGTACGATTTTGAAGAGGTCTCCCCGGGACCCAAGGTGGCCAGCTTCCAGGAGTTCGCCGCCTCTCTGCGGGAATGCCTGCGGGACCCCTCCCGGATGGGAGAGGAGCGCCTCAAGGCCAGGAGGATGTTCCACGAGCATGAGGACAGCAAGGCCTGCGAGCGCCTCTACCGGATCATCTCCGGGAACGCCTGACGGTGAAACTGTAATAACCCGATAGGACATGACCTAATGTCCATGTCCGACTGGAAGAGCATGCTGCCGCCGAAGGTGCTGGAGATCCTGGCGGAGGACGGGATCACGTCGTTATATCCGCCGCAGGAGAAGGCGGTGCCGCTGGTCCTGCAGGGCAAGAACCTGGTCCTGGCGGTACCGACCGCTTCCGGTAAATCGCTGGTGGCCTACCTCGCGGCGGTCAAGAGGGTCCTGGAAGACCATGGAAAGGTCCTTTATATCGTTCCGTTGAAAGCGTTAGCGGCCGAAAAACTGGAAGAGCTGCGGCGCTTCGAGCGGCTGGGCATACGTGTCGGGATGTCCATCGGAGATTACGATGACGGGGACCGGGACCTGGACCGCCTGGACGTTCTGGTGGCCACGTCGGAAAAGGCCGACGCCATCATGCGCCACCGCGCCGAGTGGGTGCGCTCCATGTCCCTGGTGATAGCGGATGAGGTGCACCTGATGAACGACCCCGGACGGGGTCCCACGCTGGAGATAACGCTGGCCAAGTTCCGCATGCTGAACCCCGGCGTGCAGGTGATAGCGCTTTCCGCCACCGTCGGCAACAGCAAGGAGATGGCCGAGTGGCTGGACGCGGAACACGTTGCGATGGACTGGCGGCCTGTAAAGCTAAAAGAGGGCGTGCTGCTGGAAGACACCATAAACTTCACAGATAACTCCAAGCGCAAGGTGAAGCGCCTGGGCGACCCGGTCTGGTCGCTGGTGAAGGACACCGTTGACGAGGGCGGCCAGGTACTGGTGTTCGTTAACACCAGGCGCTCGACGGAAACGCTGGCGGTGAAGTTCTCCCGGTCCATCAAGGACGGCCCGGACCAGAAGCTCTCGGAGGAGCTTGACGAGGGGTTCAGGGACGAGCACACCACCATGGGACTGTCGCTCAAGGACTGCATGCGCCACGGCATGGCCTTTCATAATGCCGCTCTGAGCAGCGAGCATCGGACCCTCGTGGAGAAGCTGTTCAAGGCCGGGAAGATCAAGTGCATCGTGGCTACGCCGACCCTGGCGGCGGGCATCAACCTCCCGGCCAGGCGCGTCATCGTTAGGGACGTCAATCGCTTCGACGACGGCGGTTACGTTCCGCTGCCGGTGATGGAGGTCAAGCAGATGTGCGGTCGCGCCGGGCGGCCCCGCTACGACCCGTACGGGGAGGCGGTGCTGATCGCGAAAACGGTCGACCAGAGCCACATGCTGTTCGAGAACTACCTGCTGGGGGAGCCGGAGGATGTTGTTTCAAAGGTAGGCAACGAGCGGGTCCTGAGGGCGCACGTTCTGGCGCTGATCGCAACGGACACCGCGAACACCAGGGCGGCCCTTCTCGATTTCCTGAGAAGGACGTTCTACGCCCACCAGCGCGGCGAGATGGGCATGGAGGAGGCTGTGGAGAACATCGTTCGATTCCTGTGGGAGGAGGGAATGGTGCGCTGCCCGGGAACGGAGATGCTCGCGTCGGAGGCGGAAGCGGACCTGAAGGCCACCTTCTTCGGACGAAGGGTCTCGGACCTCTACATAGACCCGATGTCCGCCGTGAAGCTGAGGGACGCCTTGCTGGCGTACGTCCCGGGAGAGAAGACGCTCGGCTTCCTGCACGCGGTGTGCTCGACGCCGGACATGCTGAACCTGTACCTGAAGCGGGACGATTTCGATCATCTGACGGACGTCGTCCTGGAAAGGAAGGACGAGCTGCTGTTCATGCTCCCGGACATGGAGACGCCCGATTACGAGTACTTCCTCTCCGAGGTGAAGACCGCCCTCGTCCTGGATTCCTGGATAGCCGAGAAGGACGAGGAGGAGATGCACCGGAGCTTTGGCACTGGACCGGGGGACATACACAACAAGGTGGAGATCGGGGAGTGGCTTCTTTACTCGATGCGCGAGATGTCCAACATATTCAACAAGGACTGCTATCCAATTCTAACGAAGCTCATGACCCGGATGCGCTACGGAGTTCGAGAGGACATACTGGAGCTGGTGGAACTGAAAGGGGTGGGACGTATACGTGCACGGTCCCTGCAGAAGAAGGGTTTCGACTCCTGGGACAGGATAAAGGATGCTGACGTTCACGACATATCGGCCGTCATCGGCATCGGGGACACCTTGGCGGAACGTATCAAGAAGCAGGTCGACCCCGATTTCGTGCCGATCAAGAAGGCCAGGCCGCGTCCGAAAAAGGACGAGGCGCCAGAGGTCAAAAGCGAACTAAAGGAAGAGAGGAAGGGGCAGACCAAGCTGTTCGATTTTTAATTGGAAGGGAAAGGTCCGAACCCTTTTTTCGCCTCTTTATTTATACTCTGCTCCGACTAATTTATACCGGTTAGGGGGCGCTTAGTATCACTTCGATCAGGCCATCCTTCGGCGTCAAGTTGTTATCATGGCTATTCCTTTTGATGATGATCGCTTCGGTCATTGTTCTCGTCCCTCCTCCCGTTGTCGCTGAACCGTCCTTCGTCAGGAGCGCAACTGGTTGGGCCATGGAGATCGTGGACTGCAGTGGCCAGGTCGGGGAGTATGCCTCTCTGGCCCTGGATACTGACGACAAAGCGCACATCAGCTACTGGGATCGCATTAATCAGAACCTGGTCTATGCCACCAATGCCGATGGCCGGTGGAAAAGGTCGGTGGTGGATGACTCCGGGAACGTAGGAATGTTCACCTCGATAGCCGTGAACGCCACCGGGACTCCGCATATATCCTATTACGCCGTGGGGAGCCAGGACCTCCGCTACGCCACATTTGCGGATGGCATTTGGATAATCCTGACCGTGGACAGCGCCGGGGACGTCGGTCAGTACTCCTCCCTGGCCTTGGACGCCGAAGGCAAGGCGACATCAGCTATTATGACAATACCAACGGGGACCTCAAGTACGCCACCAACGCCGGGGGATGGTTCGTGCCTGGCACCGTGGACTCAGCGGGCAACGTGGGACAGTATTCCTCCCTTGCGCTAGATGCTGGCGGATTTGCGCACATCAGTTACTACGACGCTACCAACGGGGACCTCGAGTACGTCAGGAGGACCGTCTCCGACTGGCAGTTCGAGACGGTCGACAGCGAGTGGGATGTGGGCAAGCACACCTCCCTGGCCCTGGACAACGCCGGACGGGCGCACATCAGCTACGTGGATGTCAGCTACGGCAATCTCAAGTACGCCGTTAAGGACGGGGTCGCCTGGTCCACCAGCCCCCTCGACCTTGTGGGCACCTCAGGGGGCTATACCTCGATCGCCCTGGATTCCCAGGGCGAAGCGCGCATAAGCTACTTCGACGCCCTGGATCTGAAGCTCAGGTACGCATCCCAGGAGGGCGGATCATGGTCGATGATGAACATTGAGTCCAGGGTCGGGTACCACACCTCGCTTGAGCTGGACCGGGACGACCGGGCGCATATAGGGTACTGCGACGGCGACCTTTACCTCAAGTACGCCACCGAGAACGTCTGGTACCAGGAGACGGTGGCCTCCACCGGCTTCTCGGGGGAGCACAGCTCCATTTCCCTGGACCAGCGTGGGAGGGTCCACATCGCTTACTACGACGGATGGGACTTCCGGTTCAAGTACGCCACCAACGCCCTTGGTCACTGGACCGTGGGGATCGTGGATTACTACGACGTCGGTCTCTATCCATCTTTGGCCATCGACGTTCACGGCGTAGTGCATATCAGTTATTGGGACCAGGCCAACCACTGGCTCAAGTACGCCAACAATTCCGTCGGGACCTGGTCTGCCGTGGCCGTGGACGAGGTCAACAACGTGGTGGGGGAGAGCTCCCTGGCCCTGGATGCTGACGGAAAGGTGCACATCAGCTATTACGCTGAGGATGGCGGAAACCTTATGTACGCCACCAACGCCGGGGGCGGCTGGGCCACCTCGGTCATCGACGGCGGCGCTGAGGATACCGGCCGACACAGCTCCCTGGGCATCGACCCCGCCGGGCACCTGCATGTCAGCTATTGCGATGTCAACTCCCTTGATCTGAGATATGCCACCAACCGCTCCGGTACCTGGGTCGCCCAGGTCCTGGATTCCGTGGGGGATGTGGGAACCTTCACCTCCCTGGGGCTGGACTCCGGCGGCCACGTCCACATCAGCCACTACGACGCCACCAACGGCGACCTGCGATACGTGACTGACGCCCTGGGGGGGTGGACTCAACTACCCGTCGTCATCGATGGCGACGTCGGTTCCGGAAGCTCCCTGAAGGTGGACCCCTCCGACCGGGTGCACATCAGCTACATGGACGCCACGCTGGGAGCCGTGAAGTACGCCAACAACGCCAGCGGGGTATGGTCGGTGACCACCGTCGACCATGTCGGAACGAGCGGCCTGACCTCGCTGGCCCTGGACACCGCCGGACGGGCGCACATCAGCTATCACGACTCCAGCGACGGAAGCCTGTGCTACATCACCAACGCCCCCTGGCGCCTGGAGATGGTGGACGACTACGGAATTTCCGGGTATTACTCCTCCATGGCCTTGGACGGCCAGGGGAATGCGCATATCGCTTACCTTTACATCAACCAAGATCTTGGTGAAAGACACCTGCGGTACGCCACCAACGCCGGCGGGGATTGGGAGATCGCGGTCGTGGACAGGGCGGGCAATGTCGGATGGCGGCCATCCCTGGCCCTGGATGCTGATGGGGGGGCGCACATATGCTACTACGATCATGACAACAGTGCGCTGAAGTACGCCACCAACGCCGGCGGCTCCTGGATGAACCTTACGGTGGACGAATCTGGCGACTCGGGGTGGTACAGCTCCATAGCGGTGGATGCCAACGGAAAGGTCCACATCGGCTATTACGATGGGAGCGGCCTGCGATATGCCGAGAACACCCTGGGAACATGGACGATAAGGACGCTACAAGCGCAGAGCGGTCAATCCTGCTCCATCGCCCTGGATGGGGAGGAGAACGTGCACTTGAGCTACCGCGATTATGAGGGGAAGCTTGGATACGCCACCAACGCCCTGGGCTATTGGTTGTTCCAGCAATTTGATTCGTCCTCTTATGGCTCGGTGGGAGAGACCTCCTTGGCCCTGGATCACCTGGGATGGGTGCACATTGCCTACATGGCATACTCAGGCGGCGTATCATCCGGTAAACCAGTGTATGTCACCAATCTCGATGGGGAATTCAACATCGGTGCCGTGGACCCAAAAAGTGGCGCCTCATCCGTCAGCCTGGCCTTGGACCCCGCCGGAAAACCGTTCATCAGCTACTATCACCGGGACGACATGAGCCTCAGGCTGGCGACCAGAAACGGGGAACACCTGAACAACCCGTTCGGAGCCTGGGATTTCGGACCGGTA
>Ga0123328_1004567_pt1 | contig 11210 bp, 9 predicted proteins | sample BioC12SIPDNA_2_FD_89702 | JGI IMG/M metagenome (GOLD analysis project Ga0123328, IMG submission 89702) | Anaerobic biogas reactor microbial communites from Washington, USA - Biogas_R1_A C12 SIP DNA | ecosystem: Engineered > Bioreactor > Anaerobic > Unclassified | place: Washington, USA...
CTGCGTGGTGTGCGGCGCTCCGGGCGCCTGGCTGTGCGACGCCTGCGAGCGGGATCTTCGTCCGCTGCCGGACGACCGCTGCGGCCGCTGCGGCGCGCCGCAGCGGCGGGCCGGGAGGCCCGCCCGCCGAGCCCGCCCCGGCGGCACCCGCCGGCGCCTGCCCGCCTGCCGCGAGTGCGCCGGTCGTGACCTGGCCTTTGCCAGCGCGTCGGCCGCCTTCTGCTACGAGGGTCCGGCCCGTGCCCTGGTGACGGCCTGCAAGTTCCGCGCCCTGCGCTCTCTCGCCGACGAGCTCGCGGCCCGCGCGGCGCCGGCCTTCTCGGCCACCGCCGCGCGGGTCGGGAGCGGCGCCCTGGTGACGGCCGTGCCGGCGCATCGCGGCCATCGGCTCGACCGCGGCTTCGACCTCGCCGAGTCGCTCGCCCGCCGGCTTGCGGCCGGCGCCGGGCTCACCTATGCTCCGCTGCTCCGCCGCGTGCGCCACGGAGCCCGTCAGAGCGGCCTCGACAAGGCATCGCGGGCCTCCAACGTGCTGGGGGCGTTCGCGTTGCAGGAGGATGCGTTCCGGGTAGGTAATAGACTCAAGCGAGTGATCATTGTCGACGACGTCTACACCACAGGTGAAACGTTGAACCAGTGTGCGCAAGCGCTCGCTCAGGCAGTCCTCGACCCCCACGTCTTCACCTTCGCGCGTACAGTACGTGCGACGCCTGCGCCGGCATCGCGAGACCACGCCGTCACGAAGGAGCGATGTAGATGAAAACCCAGATCAAGGGCCGCAACTTCACCGTCACGTCTGCCCTGCGGGAGTACGCGGAAGACAAGATCGAGCACGTGCACAGACTCCTGCAGCAGCGCAAGATCGACGAGGTCACGAGGGTAGAGCTCGAGCTCAAGGTGGAGAAGAACCCGAGCATCCCCGAGCCGTGCATCGCCGAGGCGACGGTGTTCACACGCGGACCCGTGATCAGGGCGCGAGAAGCGTCGGTCGACATGTACGCGGCGATCGACCTGATGACCGACAAGCTCGTGCGCCGCGTCAAGAAATACCACGACCGGATCCACGGGAGGACCAGGCACGGGCGCGAGAGGGTGGCAGTCCCGGCTCTCGCCCCGGATCTGGAGCCCGTGGCCGCCGCGGCGGCGGTCAGCGACGAGCTCATCGGAGAGCCGGAGCACGCCGGCGACAACGGGCGTATCGTGAAGTCCAAGCAGTTCGCGCTCAAGCCCATGTCGGTGCACGAGGCCACGCTGCAGATGGAACTGGTCGGGCACGACTTCTTCGTGTTCACGAACGCCGAGTCGAACCGGACGAACGTGGTGTACCGCCGCAAGGACGGCCACTACGGGCATATCGAGCCCGCCGAAGACTGACGACGGCGGAGGATCGGGCGAGGGGCGCTCCGTGGGGGCGCCCCTCGTCGCGGACGCCTCTGCGTCGCAGGCCGGCGGGGCGACACCGGCTGCCGGGCATGCGACGCGGATGCCGCTCTGTGCGAGAATGGACGCAGACCTCATCTCCGCGATCCCGGGAGCGCTCCAGTGATCAAGATCGTCGACAAGCTTCTGCACGCCGGTGAGGGCCGCCGGCTCAAGACCCTCCGCGAGCAGACCGGCAGGGTCGGGGAGCTGGAGCCGGACGTCGCCGTCCTCAGCGACGACGAGCTCCGGGCCAAGACGGCCGAGTTCCGCCAGCGCTACGCCAACGGCGAGCTCCTCGACGACCTGCTGTTCGAGGCCTTCGCCGTCGCCCGCGAGGGCGCCAAACGGGCCCTGGGGATGCGCCCGTTCGACGTCCAGGTGCTCGGCGGCATCGTGCTCCACGAAGGCGACATCGCCGAGATGAAGACCGGCGAGGGCAAGACCCTCGTCGCGACGATGCCGATGTACCTTAACGGCCTCGCCGGCAAGGGCGCGCACCTGGTCACGGTGAACGACTACCTGGCCAAGCGCGACGCCGAGTGGATGGGCCAGGTGTACCGCTTCCTCGGACTGGAGGTCGGCTGCATCCAGGCCAACATGTCGCCGGAGGAGCGTCGCGCGCAGTACAACGCCGACGTCACCTACGGCACCAACTCCGAGTTCGGCTTCGACTACCTGCGCGACAACATGACCATGCGGCGCGAGCACATGGTGCAGCGCGGCCACGTCTACTGCATCGTGGACGAGGTGGACTCGATCCTCATCGACGAGGCGCGCACGCCGCTCATCATCAGCGGCGCGCCGGAGACCGCCGCCGGCACCTACCGCCAGTTCGCCCGCGTCGTCCCGCGGCTCGTCCCCGGCGAGGACTACGAGGTCGACGAGAAGCAGCGCACCGTGGCCGTCACCGAGAGCGGTGTGGCCAAGGTGGAGAGGGCGCTGGACATCGACAACCTCTACAAGGACTCCAACGGCGCCCTGGTCAACCACCTCATCCAGGCGCTGCGCGCCCAGGCCCTGTACCAGAAGGACGTGGAGTACGTGGTGCAGAACGGCGAGGTGCTGATCGTCGACGAGTTCACGGGACGGATCCTCGAGGGCCGGCGGTACTCCGAGGGCCTCCACCAGGCGATCGAGGCCAAGGAGAAGGTGCCGATCCGCGAGGAGAACCAGACCCTCGCCACCATCACCCTGCAGAACTACTTCCGCATGTACGAGGTCCTGGCCGGCATGACGGGCACCGCCAAGACCGAGGAGGACGAGTTCCGCCAGATCTACGGGCTCGAGGTGGTCCAGATCCCCACCAACGCGCCGATGATCCGGCTGGACGAGAACGACCTCATCTTCACGACCACCAAGGAGAAGTTCGCCGCCGTCGTGCAGGATGTCGTCGCGCGCTACGAGAAGGGCCAGCCGGTGCTCGTCGGCACCGTCTCGGTCGAGGTCAGCGAGATGCTCTCGCGCCTCCTCGAGCGGCACGGCGTGCCGCACAACGTGCTCAACGCCAAGCAGCACGAGCGCGAGGCGCATGTCATCGAGGGCGCCGGCCAGCCGGGCGCGATCACGATCGCGACCAACATGGCCGGCCGCGGCGTCGACATCAAGCTGGGCGAGGGCGTGCGCGAGCTCGGCGGCCTGTACGTGCTCGGCACCGAGCGTCACGAGAGCCGCCGCATCGACAACCAGCTCCGCGGCCGCTCCGGCCGCCAGGGCGATCCCGGCGAGAGCCGCTTCTACCTCTCGGCCGAGGACGAGCTGATCCGGCTGTTCGCCGGCGACCGCATGTACCGCATCCTCAGCCGCCTCGGTCCGTCTGAGGGCGAGCCGATCGAGGCGAGGATGCTCAGCAACGTGGTCGAGAAGGCGCAGGTGAAGGTCGAGGAGCTCAACTTCATGCGCCGCAAGAACGTGCTCAAGTACGACGAGGTCATGAACGAGCAGCGGCGCGTCATCTACGACCAGCGCCAGCGCATCCTCATGGGCGAGGACTTCGGCGAGCAGGTCCGTGAGATGGTGGCCGAGCTGGTCGAGGATGCCGTGCGCGGCGCCCTTGAGGGGGAGCAGTACGCCGAGGACTGGGACCTCGACTCGCTGCTCATCGCGCTCAAGCAGGTCTACACGCCGTCGTTCAGGGAGAAGGACATCGACACGGATGCCGCCGGCGTCGACGAGGTCGTCGATCTCGCCGTGGACGACGCGCTCGAGCAGTACGACGAGCGCGAGCGCGTGATCGGCGAGGAGCAGATGCGCAGCGTGGAGCGCGCCGTGATGCTCCAGGTGATCGACGGCCGCTGGAAGGAACACCTGCTCGACATGGACTACCTGCAGGAGGGCATCCACCTGCGGGCGCTCGGGCAGCGGGATCCGCTGGTCGAGTACAAGGGTGAGGGGTTCGACCTCTTCCAGGACATGCTCGAGGGCGTGAAGCTGAGCACGGTCACCACTCTCCTCAAGAACACCCCCGAGGACCTCGCCATGTTCACCGCCATGACGCTGGACGAGCCGATGATGGCCCTCGACTACACGAGCGGCGACGACCTGGCCTATCAGACGTCGTTCGCCGGGGCCGCCATGGCGGCCGGCGAGTACCCGCAGGACGGGTTCACCGACTCGCCGCCGCCCAACGCCGCCGCCGGCCGTGGCGCCACCACCAGTACCGGTCCGCAGCCGGTGGCCGTGCAGCAGCGGGTGGTGCACGAGAAGGTCGGCCGCAACGACCCCTGTCCGTGCGGGAGCGGGAAGAAGTACAAGAAGTGCCACGGAGCATGAGCGCCCGCACCGGCGCGTCGCGCCGCCGGACGTCGTCGGCCGACGCCCCCCGCTCCACAGACGACTGAGACGGGAGCGGCGCCCCCGTCCGTCGACGACCTCGGGTCGCCTCCCTCGCGGGCCTCCACCCGCGCACCCTGGCCCGACGCTTGACCGGCTGGTAGTATGCGCATGACTCGGCGTGGCCGCCGTCGTGCGGCGGCCGCACAGCGTGTGTCGTTGGGGGGAACATCTCGTTCCGACACACCGGGGGAACATGGCAGGGCCATGCTGAGAACGACGGTCGTCGCGTTCGTCCAGTGGCCTCGGACGTCCTCGGCCGCGCCTGCGCGCTCCACGACGCGCTCTTTCCGGCGCGTCGCTCCTCTCCCCGGACTTCGACCCTCCCTCAGCTCGCGCCGACGCGTGGTTCCTCTCGTGCGCCGACGGCCGGGTACCGCGCGCCCCGCATCACGCGCCCCTCCGGGCCGCATCCATCGTCGGCGCCGCCTGCCGGGACGACCGACTGGCGATGCCCCGTCCGCGGGCTCCGGCGCCCGGGCGACGCCGACCGTGAGCGACGGGGCAGTCAGAGCAGTCACCGATGTCAGGAGAGGAAGGTGAAGCGATGCAGCACACGCAGCGGTGGACGCTCTTGACGCGTCCCGACCGGCCCCCCTCGCTCAGGAGGTGTGATGAATGGTAGCGGCAGCTGAGATCCTCGACATCGGGCACTACGAGCACGGCACGATCGTCATCGTCATCCTCGCCCTCTACATGGCCGGCATGATCGGCGTCGGCGTGTGGAGTTCCAGGCGCGTCAAAGACTCGACCGACTTCATCGTCGCCGGCCGGCGGCTGAACACCTTCTTCACCACCGGGACGTTGTTCGCCACCTGGTTCTGCGCCGGCACGCTGATGGGCTCGACGGCCCAGGCCTACCTGTTCGGCAACCAGGGTGTGATCTTCGACCCATGGGGGGCCGCGCTCTGTCTCGTGATCGCCGCCATCTTCTTCAACCGTCTCATGCGCAGGGGGCGGTATCTGACCCTGGTGGACTTCTTCCACATCCGTTACGGCAGGAACATGGGGCTCGCCTCGGTCATCGTGCTCGTCACGGCGGAGGTGGGCTGGGTGGGAGCCCAGCTCGTCGCCTTCGGCACCCTGCTCAAGGTCTTCACCGGGATGCCGTTAGGCTGGGGCATCGTGATCTCGGCGGCGGTCGTCATCGTGTACACGATCCTCGGCGGCATGTGGTCGGTGACGATCACGGACGTGATCCAGATGATGATCCTTAGCGCGGGGCTGATCATCATCCTTCCCTTCGCCGTGGATCACATCGGCGGCTGGGGGCACCTGTTCACGCAGGCGGGCAACTGGAACGACCTGCCCACCTGGGCCTTCGCGCCGACCAAGGACGCCGGGTATCTCGGCTACTTCGGCGTACCGGGGTGGTTCTACTACGTGGCCGCGTGGATGGCGATCGGCCTGGGCAGCATCCCCGCCCAGGACCTGATGCAGCGGGTGCTCTCCGCCAAGAGCGACAAGGTCGCCGTGAGGAGCTCGTACTACGGCGCCATCCTGTACCTCACGATCGGCATGATCCCGGTCATGCTCGGGATCGCGATGTTCGAGGTGCACCCGAACCTCACCATCGGGGCGACCGACGACATCCTGCCCTGGATGGCGATGCAGTGGCTGCCGCCGATCCTCACCGGGGTGTTCGTCGCCGCCATCGTCGCGGCGCTGATGTCGAGCTGTGACAGCGCCCTCCTGGCGATCTCGTCGATGATCGGCTACAACGCCCTCAAGTTCGTCAAGCCGGACGCCTCGTCCGAGCTGACCCTCAAGACGACCCGGGCGGTCGTGCCGATCGCGGCCGTGGTGGCCACGCTCATGGCGCTCTACCTCGAGACGATCTACATGCTCGTCGTGATCGCCTGGTCGATCATCCTCGTCGGGTTGTTCGCGCCGTTCGCCGCGGGGTACTTCTGGAAGAAGTGCAACGGCAGCGCGGCGCTCACCTCGTTGATCGCCGGCTTCGTCTCCTGGGTCGGACTGAGCTTCGTCTACTACTACTCCGACACGGCGGCCGCCAACACGGGCGTCGTCACCGAGGGAGAGGTGTACGTCGAGTGGGCGATGTGGGACGCCGTCTACATCGCCTCGGTGCCGGCGTTCCTCATCTCGATCGGGGTGCTGATCGTGGTGACGTATCTCACGCACAAGAAGTACCCGCCGATCCCGTTGCGCGACATCGACGGGAACCTCATGAAGCTCAGACCTTTCTGGGGGTGGGGCTTCGGCAAGACGGCGGAGGCGGAGCTCGCGTCCGGCGGGACCGACGAGGCCTGACCGGATCAGAGGGAGGCCCGCGGGGCGTCCCGCGGGCCTCCCGTGGGGCGGACGTCCGCCGCGCGCTCCGCGTCGCAGGGGGCCGGCTCCCGGGAGCCGGCCCCCTGCGCGTCCCGGGTCCTGGGCGATTCGTTGTGCGCTTGACATTGGTGTGTAAGACACAGTATAGTGTGACGCATGGACGAGAAACGCGTCGACGACGAGATCCTCATCGGACACGTCCAGGAGATCCGCCGAGGCTCGGTGGTGCTCGCCTGCCTCGCCGTGCTCCGGGAACCGCGTTACGGGTATGCGCTGCTCGGGACGCTGCGGAAGGCCGGCATCCGTGTGGACGGCAACACGCTCTACCCGTTGCTGCGCCGGCTCGAAAGACAGGGTCTGTTGACCAGCGCCTGGAACACGGAGGACGTGCGGCCGCGCAAGTACTACCGCATCAGCCCGGCCGGTGAACTGCTTCTCGAGCGCCTCCGCACGGAGTGGCGGACGCTGAACGCCGACCTGGAGCGACTGCTGAGGGAGGAGACGTCATGAACGACCTGGTCGATCGCAACATCTGGGCGGTCGTCAAGCGCCTGCCGGCCGAGCTGCGCGACGACGTCGCCGACGAGCTGCGGACGACTGTCGCGGACATGCTGGAGGAGCGCGGGGCGGAGGGGGACGCGAGCGTCCGCGACGTGCTGCTCGAGCTCGGCGACCCGGCGGAGCTCGCGCTCGGCTACACCGGGGGCAGGCGCTATCTCATCGGCCCTGACCTGTACCCGATGTACAGCCGGCTGCTGAAGCTCCTCCTGCTCATCGTGGTGCCCATAGTCCTCACGGTGAGGCTGCTGGAGGAGCTGTGGACGGCCGCCGGCGGTCGCATCTCGGGCATCCTCGAGGGCGTCGGCGCGGCGTTCAACGTCGGCGTGATGATCGCCTTCTGGGTGACGCTCGCCTTCTTCATCATCGAGCGCAGCGGAGGGAGCCGGGAGATCCTGCGTGGCCGGGGCCGCTCCTGGGATCCCGCGTCGCTGCCCTCGGTCGCGACGCGGCGCCGCATCACGTTGGGGGAGACCGCGGGGTCCCTCGCGCTCCTCACTCTCCTTCTGGTCGCCGTCGTCGGGGAGCGGGGGCACCCGGTGTTCCACGAGGCCGGCGGACCTGTCTTCTTCCTCGACCACGAGCTGTGGTCCGGCTGGATGCAGGCGTTGATCGCGATCGTCGTGGCGAGCATGGCGTTGGAGGTCTGGAAGTATGTCTCCGGTCACTGGACCGCCCCGCTGGTCGTCGCCAACGTCGCCGTCGACGTGCTCTTCGCGGGGCTGGTGGTCGCGGCTCTGGCCACACAGCAGGTGGTCGATCCCGCTTTCCTGGCGGCCTTCCGGGAGCGCACAGGAGACGCCTTTCCCGTGGGCCTCGTGGGTGGACCGGTCCTGGCGTTCGTGATCGGCATCACGCTCTGGGACGTGATCGAATGCCTGTACAAGTACCTGGCCAGGCCGCGGCTGAAGCCGCTCCGCGATTCGGGTACAATCCCCCGGTCATGAGTCCCACCGCCTCAGAAGCACTCGTCCACCTGGACGCGCTCCGCGAGCGGCTGAAGGAAGCCTCCGGGCGCCTCGGCTGGCTGCGGAGCTATCTTTGACCCCCCTGCGCTGACAGCGAGGATCGAGGCGCTCGAGGAGCGCATGCGCGCCCCCGGGTTCTGGGGCGACCAGGACGAGGCCGCCGCGGTCTCCGCCGAGTACCGCCGCGCCAGGCGGAGGCTCGAGGAGTACGAGGAGCTCGAACGGCGCTTCGCCGACCTGGAATCCACCGAGGAGCTGCTGCGCGAGGAGCTCGGCGCCGGCGCCGTGGACGACGAGCTCCTCGAGGAGCTGACCACGGGCGCCGATGAGCTCGAGGAGGACCTCCGGCGCGGGGAGGAGGCCCGGTTCTTCAGCGGCAAGTACGACGAGGGCGGCGCCATCGTCACGATCCATTCCGGCGCCGGCGGGACCGAGTCCCAGGACTGGGCCCAGATGCTGCTCCGTATGTACCTGCGCTGGTTCGAGCAGCGGGGTTTCACGGTCGAGCTCAACGACTCCCAGGAGGGGGACGAGGCCGGCATCAAGAGCGCCACGCTCACGGTCGAGGGCGACAACGCCTACGGGCTGCTGCAGTCGGAGAAGGGCGTCCACCGCCTCGTGCGCCTCAGCCCGTTCGACTCCGCCAACCGCCGTCACACAAGCTTCGTCTCGGTCGAGGTCTCGCCGCTGGTGAGCGAGGACGTGGACGTGGAGATCGACGAGGACGACCTGCGCATCGACACATACCGCTCCAGCGGCGCCGGCGGCCAGCACGTCAACAAGACGAGTTCGGCCGTGCGCATCACGCACCTCCCGACCAACATCGTCGTCCAGTGCCAGAACGAGCGCTCCCAGCTGCAGAACCGGGCGGTCGCGATGCGCATGCTGAAGTCGAGGCTGATCGAACTGGAGGAGCGCAAGCGGGCGGAGGAGCTGGCCGCCGAACGCGGCCAGGTCATGGAGGTCGACTTCGGCAGCCAGATCCGCAGCTACGTGCTGCATCCGTACCAGATGGTCAAGGACCTGCGCACCGGCCACGAGGTCGGCAACGCGCAGGGCGTGCTCGACGGCGACCTGGACGGGTTCGTGCGCGCCTACCTGGTCTGGCGCGCGGGCGGGCACGAGACGCGCCGGTAAGCCGGCTCGCAGGCGTGCCGTCCGGTGACCTCCCGAGACTCCGCGGCCGTCTCACGTCGCTGCGGCCGGTGCGTCCCGAGGACCTGCCGGCGCTGCGCGCCATGCTCGAGGAGCCCGAGGTGGCGCGTTGGTGGCGGCGCGACGAATGGGAGCGCACCGGGGAGCAGAGCGCGACCGGGTTCTCCATCCTCCTGGATGGAGTCGTGGTCGGCTGCGTGCAGTATGCCGAGCAGACCGATCCGGACTACTTCTCGGCGGCCGTGGACGTGTTCGTCGGCACGGCCGCCCAGGGGCGCGGCGTGGGCCCTGACGCGATGCGCACGCTGATCGCCTGGCTGATCACGGAACGCGGACACCACCGCATCACGGTGGATCCGGCGGCCGACAACAGCCGCGCGATCCACGTGTACGAGAAGCTGGGCTTCCGCCCCGTCGGCGTTCTGCGGCGTTACGAACGCGTCGCCGACGGGCTCTGGCGTGACGCGCTCCTCATGGAGCTGCTGGCCGACGAGGCGGCCCGCTGACCCTCGTGCGGTCGGGGCTGCGGTAGCATGGACCGATGACGGTCCGCCCGTACCCCAAGATCGAGCTGCACGTGCACCTCGAGGCCACGATCAGGCCGGCGCGTCTTCTCGAGATCGCGCGGCGCAACGACCTGCGGCTTCCGGCGCGCACCGCGGAGGGCCTGGAGCGCACCTTCCGCTTCCGTAGCTTCCGCCAGTTCGTCCGCCTCTGGATCGCGACCACCTCCGTGCTGCGGCGTCGGCGGGACTTCCACCAGGTCGTCGTCGACTACGCCGGAGAGTTGGCCGACCAGGGCTGTCTCTACGCCGAGCCGCTGTTCTCGCCGTCGGAGCCGGTCTCGCGCGGGGTCACATGGCAGGAGGTGTTCGAGGGCTACTGCGACGGTGCGGCAGAGGCGCGCGAGCGCCACGGCGTGGAGCTGCGCTTCACACCCGACGTGACGCGCGACTTCCCTTCCGAGATCGGCGAGCAGGTCGCCGCCTGGGCGGTACGCTACCGCGACCGCGGGGTGGTCGGCCTCAGCCTGGGGGGGAGTGAGCACCGGTTCCCGCCGGGACCGTTCAGGCGGGCGTTCGCCATCGCCCGTGAGGGCGGGCTCAGGGCGGCGCCGCACGCCGGCGAGATGGCGGGGCCGGCCTCGATCCGCGGCGCCCTCGACGACCTCGGGGCGCAGCGACTGCGGCACGGGGTGCGCGCCGTGGAGGACGCCGCGCTGCTCGAGGAGCTGGCAGAGCGCGGCGTGGTCTGCGACGTCACCCCGGTGAGCAACCTGCGCACCGGAGTCGTGCGCTCGCTCGACGAGCATCCGCTGCCGGCCTTGCTGCAGGCCGGCGTCAGATGCTCCATCGGCAGCGACGACCCCGTGCTCATGCGGACGTCGCTCACGGCGGACTCCGACGTGGCCGTCCGGCTGGGCCACACTCCAAGGGCCATGTACGAGCACGCGCTGGCGGGCGCGTTCTGTGACGGACGCACGCGCGCCCGGCTCGCCGCCGCCGGCGCGGCCTTCGACTGGGATGCGGCCCTCTCGGTTCCGTAGGAGCGCCGGCGCCGGAGCGGCCGCAGAGCCACACCGCGGTGTTGCCAGCGCAGGCGGCGCGGAGCCCGCGTCACTCCCGTCCGGAGCGGGCACCAAGTAAGTGACCGACATCCCGGGAGGCCTGCATGCGCCGGTCACGGATGCACACCATCATCACGCCGCTGGTGGTGGCTTATGCGGTGGCGGTCCTCCTCGTCCCCCTCGAGATGATCCAGGTGCTCGGCGTGCCCGTGGTCGTGGCCGGCGCGTACGTGGCCGGCATGAGGGGAGGGGTCACCGCCGGTCTCTGGGCGGTGATCGTCTCCGGCGCCGCCTTCCTGCTCTCCGGCGCCGGCCACGTGGGTCCCTACGTCGCCACGGCCGTGGGCTACATCGTCATCGGCCTGCTCGTCGGACTCGCGGTGGACGACTTCACCGGCCAGCGCAAGCGGCTCCAG
>Ga0123328_1004570_pt1 | contig 11205 bp, 7 predicted proteins | sample BioC12SIPDNA_2_FD_89702 | JGI IMG/M metagenome (GOLD analysis project Ga0123328, IMG submission 89702) | Anaerobic biogas reactor microbial communites from Washington, USA - Biogas_R1_A C12 SIP DNA | ecosystem: Engineered > Bioreactor > Anaerobic > Unclassified | place: Washington, USA...
AAGAACAGTGGCGGAGTGACACGGAAGTCAGCCTGCATTGGACGGTGCGCGACACCGGCATCGGCATTCCGGCCGAGCAACAGGATGCCATCTTCGAGGCCTTCAAACAGGTCGACGCCTCGACGACACGCAAGTACGTCGGTTCCGGCCTGGGGCTGACCATCTCGTCGGAACTGGTGCGGATGATGCAGGGGCGGATCTGGGTGGAGAGCACCGTGGGACAGGGGAGCACCTTCCATTTCACCGTACGTCTGCGGTGGAGCGAGGCACCCGTTGCACTGCCCGCCAGCACGCCGCGCGCACTGCCGCGCCCCGCGGACGGGCCCAACGAAATGCTGCTCGCGGTGCCCGCGCCGCGCCCACTGCGGGTCCTCGTGGCCGATGATCACGACGCGAATCGCAGTCTCGCGACCACGGTGCTCGCCAAGCGGGGCCACCAGTGCGTGCAGGCCGCCAACGGCTACCAGGTGCTTGCCGCGCTGGCACGGCAGCCGTTCGACGTCGTGCTGCTCGACGTCCAGATGCCCGGACTCGACGGATACCAGACGACGGCCGCGATCCGCCAGCGGGAAGCGCGGGAAGGAGGACACGTGCCGATCATCGCCCTGACGGCCCATGCCATGAGCGGTGACCGCGAGAAGTGCCTGATGGCCGGCATGGACGCCTACCTGGCCAAGCCGCTCCGCCCCGCCGAACTCGTGCGGCTGGTCGAAAGCGTGCCGGCCTCCACTACATCCACCACGCCTGCCACGTCCACCACGCCTGCCGCACCCGCCAGCACCCCGGATGCTCCCGTGCCGGGCTACGATTTCCAGGCGGCCCTGGATAGCCTGGACCAGGACGCCGACCTGCTGGTCAGCCAGATGTCGTTCTTCCTGAACGACGGCCCGGCCCTGCTCGCAGACATCCACCAGGCGATCCAACAGCGCGATGCGCACCGGCTGCAGCTGGCCGCCCATCGACTTAAAGGCATGGTCGCCCGCTATGCATTCCAGCAGGCGACGGACATCGCCCATCAACTGGAGCAGCTGGGTAGACAGGGTACGGTCGACGGTGCCGAGCCGCTGGCCCGGCAGCTGGGTCCCCTGGTCGCTCAGCTGGCCGACGGTATTCGGCAGTACATCCGGCGGAGTACGTAGCACGACCGCAGACAGATCTTCGCTGCCTGCCCGGTCTGCCCAGTCTGACCGACCCGCACGCTCCTCCATGTTTGTGCAGGTGGCTAATCGAACTAAACCTTAAGATTGTCGCGATTATCACCGATCTCGCATGACAGGTGTATTCGATATCTTCTTCGACGGGAGACGCAATATGCGACGTCTGTTTGGAGCATCGGTGTTGGTGGTCAGCGCGAGTCTGGTGCTCAGTTCGACGGCAGCGGCCCAGGAACCGGAAGGACGTGTAATCAACACGAACCCGAAACGCGTGGTCAAGAAGCTGGTCGACACGTCAGGTACCAAGGCCGCCCCCACTGAGCCCACACGCTCTGGCGAGACCCGTTGGAGACGTGCCGGAGCGCCGCCGGAGGAGCCTGCGCCGGTCCGGGCAGTGCCCACGGACGAGACGGTCGTGGCATCGGAACCAGCCGAGTTCGATCAGCCGACGACAGAGAACCTGACAGATGACCCGCTGGCGGAGCCCACGCCCAAGGTCGTGCGGACGTTTGAAAACATCCAGGTAACGGAAGAAGAGAAACGGCGGGCGGCTGCGGGCCGGCAGGCGGCTGCCGCAGAGGAACAGCAGATACATGGGCGTATCCGCAGCCTACAGATGCTCATCGCGAAGGAAGAACAGCTGCTGGCAAAGCGGCTGGAGTATGCGGCCCAGCTCCGCGAGAAGGGACTGGCGTCCAACGACCAGGCGATACTCACCAAAGCCGAACAGTTTGAGCGTGCATCGCTGATCGAATACCAGAAAAAGGTCGAGCAGTTCGAGCGGGCCAGCGTCATGAACAGCGCACCGGAACAGTCGCGGCGGGCGCAGCCGCAGCGTACGTCCAAGAATACGACGGTGCCGCGCAGCCGCTAGGGCGGGGCGTACCCGCCTCCCGGCCACCGCACGCCGCCGGGCTGTACAGCTACGTGCGGCAGGCGATGAGACGGTAGGCGCGTGGCCCTCCTGGGTCAAAAGTTCCGGGCGGCACGTGAGCGGCCGCCTCCATCCGCACCTCTTCGAGAGATTCGATTGTCCAGCCTGCCGCGAAGGCCTCCTGCAGTTCGCGGCGCGAGATCCGGCGCGGGCCCGGCTTGGGCGGTTCCTGGTCGCTCCAGCACAGCAGCCAGAGGCGACCACCCGGCCGCAGCACATGCTGGATCGCGGCAATATATCGCGTGCGGTCCAGGTCGGACAACACATGGAACAGGCCACTGTCAATGACGTTATCGAACGAACGGGGCAGCTGGTCCAGATTCGTAGCGTCCAGGACCAGGAACTGGGCCTGCAAGCCGCGGTCGGCCGCCTTGGTCCTGGCCAACGCGATCACTTCGGCGACGATGTCCACGCCATGGACTTCGTGGCCGCGTTCGGCGAAGAACAGGGCGCAATCCCCCGTGCCGCAGCCGGCATCGAGGATGGAACCCTGGATGCGGTCGGCGACGGCCGCCAGCGCCGGCTGCAGGCGTCCGATTTCCCACGCAGGCTGGTTCTCGTATGCGTCGCGAAAACGGTCGGCCGGAGAAGGAGTCGCGTCTGCCATGGCGGTGATCTGCTGTAGAACCCATAGAACAATGAGTGTTCGTGCACGCTGCGAGCGCGTCTCGGAAAACGTGACTCAAGCCTACCCGATAGCCGCCGGGAAAGCGAGTCGTGCGGTCGCGGCGGCCACCGCCCGTCTCCTTTTCCGCAGGCCCGCTTGTGGCTGGTCCCCCGACGCGATAGCGTAGCGGTACTGGCAACCTGATGACTGATGATCCTGAGCCAGGCCCAGCGGGCTGTTGCCAAGGCACGTCCGGGCCATTGTCTCTCCAAGTAGCCATTGTCTCTCCAAGTAGCAGAGCAGTCTATGAAGGCGTTAGTGAAGCGGGAGAAGGCCCCGGGACTGTGGCTCGAAGACGTGCCGGAACCTCAGATCGGCATCAATGACGTGCTGATCAAAGTCGGGCGCACGGGCATCTGCGGGACCGACGTACACATCTACAACTGGGATGCCTGGTCGCAGAAGACCATTCCCGTCCCGCTGATTGTGGGGCACGAGTTTGTGGGGGAGGTCGTCGCGGTCGGCTCGAACGTGGCCGACTTCCGGCCGGGGGATATGGTGAGCGGCGAGGGGCATGTCGTGTGCGGCCGCTGCCGCAACTGCCTGGCCGGCCGCCGGCACTTGTGCAAAGCGACGAAGGGGATCGGCGTCAACCGGCCGGGGGCCTTTGCCCAGTATATGGCGCTGCCCATGACCAACGTGTGGCTGCTCGACCCGGCCATCGATCGCGACGTGGCGGCCATCTTCGATCCGTTCGGCAATGCCGTGCACACAGCGCTGTCATTCCCCGTGCTGGGCGAAGACGTCCTGATCACCGGCGCCGGCCCGATTGGCGCGATGGCGGCGGCGATCGTGCGGCATGCCGGCGCGCGCTATGTCGTCATCACGGACGTCAATCCCTATCGCCTGGAGCTGGCCCAGCGGCTGGGTGCGACGCTGGCGGTAGATGTGCGGCAGACGCAGTTGGCGGATGTCCAGCGGCAGCTGCACATGCAGGAAGGCTTCGACGTGGGACTGGAGATGTCGGGCAACCCGGCCGCCTTCCGCGACATGCTCCAAAACATGTGCCATGGTGGCAAGATCGCCATGCTGGGGATTCCGGCCGAGGACATTGCCATCGACTGGAGCACGGTCGTGTTCAACATGCTCACGATCCAAGGCATTTACGGGCGCGAGATGTACGAAACCTGGTACAAGATGACCGTGATGCTGCAAAGCGGCCTCGACATCCGCCCCATCATCACCCACCGGTACCATTATACGGACTTTGAACAGGGCTTCGCGGCCATGCGGTCCGGCAAGTCCGGCAAGGTGGTCCTGTACTGGAATGATCCGCTGTAGTCCAGCCCGGCGTCGCACAGCCAGAAGGTGGATCCATGCACGATTCGATCACACAGCATGTCCAACAGCAACTCGACGAGATCCGCGCCCGCGGACTGTTCAAGGCCGAACGGGTGATCACGACCCCGCAGAGTGCGCACATCCGGGCGGGGGACGGGCGTCTGGTGTTGAACATGTGCGCCAACAACTACCTGGGACTGACGGAACACCCGACCGTCATCCGGGCCGCGCACGAAGGACTCGATCGCTGGGGTTACGGGCTGTCCTCGGTCCGTTTCATCTGCGGCACCCAGACCATCCACAAGCAGCTGGAAGCCAAGATCAGCGAGTTCCTGCAGACCGAAGACACGATCCTGTACACCTCGTGTTTCGATGCCAATGGCGGACTCTTCGAGACGCTGCTGACGGCCGAGGATGCCATCATCTCGGATGAACTCAACCACGCCAGCATCATCGACGGCATCCGGCTCTGCAAGGCGCAGCGGTTCCGGTACCGGAACAACGACATGGCCGACCTGGAGCAGCAGCTTCAGCAGGCTCGGCACGCCCGCTTCCGGATGATCGCCACGGATGGTGTGTTCTCCATGGACGGCTACATCGCCAACCTGCCGGGAATCTGCGAACTGGCGGACAAGTACAATGCCCTGGTGATGGTGGATGATTCGCACGCCGTCGGGTTCCTGGGCCCGCGAGGACGGGGCACACCCGAGTACCACGACGTGATGGACCGGATCGACCTGCTCACCGGCACGCTCGGCAAGGCGTTGGGCGGGGCCAGCGGCGGGTATACCAGCGGGCGACGCGTGCTGATTGACCTGCTGCGGCAGCGTTCCCGGCCGTACCTGTTCTCGAATTCCCTGCCTCCGCCCATCGCGTCAGCGTCGATCGCCGCACTGGATCTGCTGCTGGAATCGACAGAGCTCCGCGACCAGCTGGTACGCAACACACAGTTCTTCCGCGCCGAGATCGCCAGCGTGGGCTACGACGTGCTGCCCGGCGAACATCCGATCGTGCCCGTCATGCTCTATGACGCCGCACTGGCCGGCCGCACGGCCGATGCCCTGCTGGAGAAAGGCGTCTACGTGACCGGCTTTTCCTACCCGGTCGTGCCGGTGGGCAAGGCGCGCATTCGCACCCAGATCTCCGCGGCGCATTCGCACGACGACCTGGTCTTCGCCCTGGAGAAGTTCGCGGAAGTCCGGCGCGAGGTCACTTGACATCGTCAGGTCCCAGATACGCGCCGCCGACAATCCCGGCCCTTTCGGGAAGTTGGAAAAAAGCCGCTCGGGAGGTGAGAACGCCCGAGCGGCCTGTCTTGGAGGATCAAGGTTCGATCCAAACCAATAAGCTCTTGAACACCCGGCGTGCGGCAGGGTTTCGCCACGGGCACCCGGTTTCTGGCAAAATCGGCTAAGGCTTGCAGTAACGGTCCAGCCAGTCGAAGAAGACGCGATGCCACAAGACTCCATTCTGGGGACTGAGCACCCAGTGCCCTTCTGACGGGAAATAGAGGAAGCGTGAGGGCACGCCGTTGAGCTGCGCGGCAGTGAATGCCTCCATCGCCTGCGTCACCGGAATTCGGAAGTCCTTCTCGCCGTGGATGACCAGCAGCGGTGTGCGCCAGTTCGCCACGAAACGGTGGGGTGAGAAGCGGTCGTACGCCCGCCGGACCTGGGCATCCTGCCAATACGGTCCACCCAGATCCCAGTTCGAAAACCAGATCTCATCGGTGGCGCCGTACATGGACTCCAGGTTGAAGACTCCGGCATGGGCGATCATGCAGCAGAAACGGTCCTGGTGGTGGCCCATCAGCCAGTAGACCGAATAGCCACCGAAGCTCGCGCCCACCGCCGCCATCCGCTTCGTGTCGATGTACGGTTCGACCATCATCGCATCGGTGGCGGCCAGGATGTCCCGCATCGCCTGCCCACCCCAGTCGCCACTGATCTGATCGTTCCACGCGCGGCCAAATCCCGGCAGGCCGCGGCGATTGGGTGCCACGACCACATAACCTTGGGCCGCCATCAGGTGGAAGTTCCAGCGGTACGAGAACCACTGGCCAATCTGCGACTGCGGCCCCCCCTGGCAATAAGTGATCAACGGCCACTTCTGGTTCTTGTGCGGATCGAAGTCGGGCGGATAGATCACCCAGCAGTGGATCTGCTGGCCGTCGCTGGCCGTGACCCACCGCTCGGCCACCTGGGGCAGTTCCAGCTCCGCAAGCGACGAATCGTTCAGATGCGTGAGGACTTGCGACGTGGTGTCCTGCAGGTTCAGCAGTGCCAGTTCCCGTGGGCGCAGCATCGACTGCGAGTCGACCAGCAGCGTGTGGCCGTCAGGCAGCACGCCCCGGAGGGACCAGTCGTACCAGCCGCGGCTGATCTGCGTGACGCCCCCGTCGGCCAGGGTCACACGGAACAGCTGCTCGCAACCGTGGCACTCGGAGGCAAACACGAGACTCCGCGAGTCGGGCATCCAGGTGGCGCCGTGGCTGGTCTGGTCGATGCCGGCCGTCAGATCGCGCATCGTGTGGCTGGCGCGATCCAGCAGCAGGAGGCGGTTCTTGTCTGCCTCGAATCCCGGACGCTGCATCGAGTGAAATGCCAGGAACGCCCCGTCGGGCGAGAAGACCGGGTCCGTATCGAACCCGTCCATGCCGGGTGTGACGCAGACCGTCGGCCGGCTGCCATCGATACGTGCCACATAGATGTCACTGTCCGTCGACTCTGCCGGGTTGTTGACAACCTTCGCGGTGAACGCGATCTCCTTCCCATCCGGGGACCAGTTGAACTGTTCGTCACCGCCGAACGGTGGCAGCGGACAGTCGGCGTGCAGCCCCTCCATCACATCGATCGGTTCCCCCGCCCGGCCGTCGTCCTGGAGCGCCGCGACATGCACGTGACTGTAGGCGTGGTCGTGCCAGGAATCCCAGTGGCGGTAGAGCAGCGCGTCAATGATCCGGGCGTCCGCGTGGGGCAGGTCCGGATACTGCTGCGTCACCGTGGGATCCATCGTCACGGCCGACGTGAAGGCGATATGCGTCCCAGTGGGCGATACCTTCAGGTGCCCCACTCCGGCAGCCACCGACGTGACTTGCCGCGGCCCCTGTCCCGCCAGATCCACCGACCAGACCTGTGGCTCCGTATCCTGGAACTCGTCCCCTCGCGGCAGCCCGACGTAGAACAGACGCAACTCCTCTCCCGACCGGCCGAACGTCAGCGAATCGGCTGCCTGGAGATTCCCGATCAGCACCCGACTCTGCCGCGTCGCCAGATCCAGCAGGTGAATCTCCGACGTCCCCTGGTTGTCTGGCAGGCTGTACCGCCGCACTGCATAGGCGACCGCGGTCCCGTCCGGATGCACACAGGCACTGCCGAGTCGGGCCAGCCCCCACAACCGCTCGGGAGAGAGCCGCTCGCCCGCTTGAACCAGTGGCTGCCCGAACGCACATAGCGTACATACAATCAGACTGATCACGAGATTTCGCATGGTCATCAACTCCCACCACCCGCTGCGGAGTGTCCCCCGATTCGCAGTGCCCCTGTTCCATTCTAGGTCAGCCCGAGGCGTGACAGGGCCGGCAGGGGGGCGGCGGGACGGGACGGCACGGCGCAACGTTGCGCGTCCTGGCCGGCCGTGTCGCAGAGTTGCCTGGGACCGGGACCGCGTCAACTCGCCGGTGCGTCGTTCATCTGCACCAGATCGAACATCGCGCCCTGATTATCGGCGACCACCGCCAGGCGTCCTTCTTCAATGTCGAACGGGTGGACCAGCACATAGCCGCCGAGTTGCCGCACCTGATCCACGGTGATGTCAACGTTCCGTACCGCGAAATAGATCAGCCAGTTCGGTGGCATCTCCCCCCAGCGCTGATCCATCTGCAGCAGGCCGCTGCACTCCTCGCCCCGGTGCCGCACCACGTAATGCTTCCCCACCTGCGAGGGATACTCTGCGTACTCCCAGCCGAACATCTGCGTGAAGAATTCGGCCGCTTGGTCGATGTTGCGGGTGCAGAGCTCGTTCCAGCAGAAGCAATGGAAGTCCTGGTGCAATTCAGCGCCGAAATGCTGGTCTTTCTGCCACAAACCCACCTGCGCGCCGGTGGGATCCCGGATGAACGCCAGCCAGCCGGCTTCCTCGACTTTGGTCACCGGCACCGTCACCGTCCCACCCAGCTCGGTCGCCTGCGCGCACGCGGCCTGAATGTCCTCCACGTGAATGTAACTGTTCCAGGTGGCCGATACCCGCTTGCGCACCAGTTCCTGACTCATCTGGCCCAGCCCGGCGACCGTCATCCCCTGCAGCTGGAAATGGCAGTACGGCGCGTCGCTCTCCGGGCCCCGGTCGACACTCTGCCAGCGGAACAGACGCTGGTAGAATTGCCGGGACTCGGCCATGTCGCGCGACGTCAGATCGACCCAACAGAATTGCCCGAGTGCATAGTGATCGCGAACGGCCATCTCGGTTCCTTTCGAAAGAAGCATATCGTGCCTTGACAGACTAAATGACCGGGGGCGATTAGGCAATGTTATGCCGGCCATCCGGACGCAGCCCGCACGGTCCCTACGTCCGCCCTGTCGGGAGAGGCCCGCAAAGCTGCCAAAACCGTAGTGTCTGCCCCGGTTCGCTGGCCAGTTTTCCGCGCACATCAGGAAAGACTCGACCAGTTTGCGGGCGTGTGTCGACACTGGACAGGGTAGACTCTGCATGGGGAGCACTGATCGGTGAATATACTCTTTGCCAGCAGTGAAGTCGTTCCGTTCGCCAAGACGGGTGGGTTAGCCGATGTGGTCGAGGCCCTGCCGCGGGCACTGGAAAAACTCGGCCATCACCCGGTCGTGTTTGTCCCGGCCTACCGGCATGCACGGCAGTGTGGACAGCCGATCGAACCCACGGACATTTCCGTGATGGTGCGGATCGGCTCAAAGGACGTCCGCGGCCGGCTTCTGCGCAGCCGGCTGCCCGACTCCCATGTGCCGGTGTACCTCGTCGAACAGGACAGCTATTACGATCGCCCGCAGTTGTACCGGGACGGTGGCAATGACTACCGCGACAACTGCGAGCGGTTTGTGTTCTTCTGTCGCGCCGTCATGCAGTCGCTGGGGGTGCTCGAGATGCCCATCGACGTGCTGCACTGCCACGACTGGCAGACCGGCTTGATCCCCGCGTATCTCAAGATCGAACATGCTCGCGTGCCCGGCTATGAGCATATCGCCAGCCTCTTCACGCTGCACAACCTGGCGTACCAGGGCAACTTCTGGCACTGGGACATGCTGATCACCGGTCTCGATTGGAAATACTTCAACTGGCACCAGATGGAGTTCCACGGCCACTTGAATCTGCTGAAGACTGGCATCGTGTTCGCCGATGCACTCAACACAGTCAGTCCGCAATATGCGCAAGAGATACAGACCGAACCGCTCGGCTGCGGCCTGGCGGGTGTGCTGCGTGACCGCCGGGATGTGCTCAGCGGCATTCTCAACGGTGTGAACTACGACACCTGGAACCCGCAGCGCGACGGGTTGATCGCGGCAACCTACGACGTGTCGTCGTGGCAGGTCGGGAAGGCCCGGTGCAAGGCGGCACTGCAACGGGAACTGGGACTGCCGATCGCGCCGCGCCAGCCCCTGATTGGCCTGGTCGGGCGTCTGGCAAACCAGAAAGGCTGGTGCCTGGTCGCCGAACTCATGCGGCGCTGGGTGGGGCATCGCGAAGTGCAGTGGGCCGTCCTGGGAACCGGCGAAGAGGAATACCATCACCTGCTGCATCGCCTGTCCGGCGAGTTCCCCACCAAGGTCGCCGTACGGCTGGGATTCTCCGACCCACTGGCACACCGCATCGAAGCCGGCTGCGACATGCTGGTGATGGCCAGCCAGTATGAGCCGTGCGGTTTGAATCAGCTTTACAGCCTCAAATACGGCACCGTGCCCATCGTCCACCGCACGGGCGGCCTGGCCGACACGATCACCGACGCCACACCCGAACAGATGGCCCAGGGCACCGCCAACGGGTTCTCGTTCTCCCCGTACACCAGCGAACAGCTGGAGCATGCGCTCAACCGCGCCTGCCACATGTACGAACATGAGCCGGAACACTGGCAGAACCTGGTCACGACCGGGATGCAACAGGACTGGTCCTGGGATCGCAGCGCCCAGCGCTATGTCGAACTCTATACCTCGATTCTCGCCCAGCGGCGCCTGTGACCAGACGCGACTCCGCCCCCCAGCGCCACGCGCGTGCACCATCTGCCCCCGAACCGCCGCTGAGCACTTCCAGGCCCCCATCGTAAGGGTAAACGGTAGCGACGGAGTTGGTTATCTCGCCAGGCCCTGACGGGGGAATGACGGGTTGCCAGACAGTCACGCTCGGCGCACAATCCGTGCCTGTCGCCTTGGTCGTCCGGTGCCTGGGTATCACCAGCACCATGTGTCACGTGTGACAACATGTTACATGTTGTTACATGTTACTGAAGCACAGCAACCAAGGGGCAGACGTCTCCCCGGGGCAGTGTTTGGGGGCAGTTCCGACAGTGGGCCGTTTCGCCCGGAGTGCCCTTGAGCAGACTCCCAGATCGACCACCATGCACGGGCATTTTCCATGCCGCATCTGCGAAAAGATCCATTGTCCGACCGCTGGGTAATCTACGCCGAAGGACGGGAGCAGCGGCCCAACGAGTTTGAGCGTGTCGAGCGGCGGCGGGCCGACGCTCAGTGCCCCTTCTGTGTTGGTAACGAAGAGAATACGCCGCCTGCCATCGCTGTCTATCGCGCCGTGGCGGGCACCAGCGCCAGCAACGGCGATGACTGGACCGTGCGGGTGGTCCCCAACAAGTACCCAGCGCTGCTGGCCAGCGGCTGTGCTGATCCCACGCAGAGCGGGATCTACGTGCTGTGCGATGCGGTCGGCGCTCACGAAGTGATCGTCGAGACGCCACGGCACGTCGCCAGTCTCACACAACTGACCCCCCAGGAAGCCCGCCTGCTGATGCGGGTCTACAGCGATCGGATCCGCGCCCTCCAGACGCAGCCCGGCGTCCAGTACGCGCTGGTGTTCAAAAACGTCGGACCAGAAGCCGGGGCGTCGCTCGAACACTCGCACAGCCAGATCGTCGGGACGCCGATGGTTCCGAGCGAAGTTCAGCGCGAGCTGGTCGCCTGCCGGCGTCTGTA
>Ga0123328_1004571_pt1 | contig 11205 bp, 5 predicted proteins | sample BioC12SIPDNA_2_FD_89702 | JGI IMG/M metagenome (GOLD analysis project Ga0123328, IMG submission 89702) | Anaerobic biogas reactor microbial communites from Washington, USA - Biogas_R1_A C12 SIP DNA | ecosystem: Engineered > Bioreactor > Anaerobic > Unclassified | place: Washington, USA...
CGTTGGACGATATCGACGATTTCGCCGTCGGGGAACGTGACGTTCACGCTGAGCCAAGGTGCCGGCATCACCACGTGGGCGTGTGTTCCATTGGCAAACACGTAGTGTTGCGAGCCCGTGTGAATGCGGCAAGCGCCTCCGTCGAACCAGAAGTCGAAGTCTCCGGCCAGATCGCCCTCAAGGGGCTGGGACCGACGGTTGTGAGGGGCAGCAATCTTGGTCAGGACTTCGGCGACCCGTTGTTCATCGATTCGATTCAAGAATGCTTGTGACATGTTCGTTTTCCCGTTGGAGTCGCAGATGCGTTCCGGCGTGGTGAGACGTCTCATCCGTGAAGGGTGAGTCGTCGGACAAGCCTGGCCGGTCTGTCGGCTGCGGGGGCGTGTACCGCCACGGTCGCAGCCCATCCCGATCGTTCCATAGTACCCCTCGGGCGTTGACGGCCTCTGGGGGCTGTGGACGGTGGGTGTAACATGGCCCCCAACGCGGCGGCGCGCCGGAATTGACTTATACTTTGGAACTCCCGGGTATCCAATCCTCCTACATGGGGGAGAGCCTTGGCACGCTCGTCCATCCTCGGGCCCTCCTTCATCCACCGTGGATGTAATAGGGCTCACCCCCTCCTTCGGCTGGTCGACAGGCCTTGGTGAAGCTGCGATACTGGGAAAATTGCCCCCAAATCGGATCCACGGCTCCCGGCTGGGCCGCCAGTTTGCGACAACTTTGATCCCCTTCTATTGACGGTCTTTGTCGCGGCCGGCCGGGATCACGCACGCAGGCCGCAATCGGCTCGTGGCAGTTCGCCTCTTCTACGGTGTCGCAAGTGAGGAGCTTCCTTTCTTGTTGGGGTTCTCGCCCATTGGGAGGTGGCGCGATGTCTAGGCACAACACACACACATGTATTGCTCTTCTTGTCATGACGGCAGGTCTTGCCTGCCCCGATGAGAAGGCGGTGGAATCGAGACAGGGCGGTGTGGCTGAAGATCGATATGCTCCGATCGCAATGTCGCGGGAACCGGCGGCGTTCGAGGCCGAAGACGAGTACTTCATTTTCGCGGCTCCCGAAGAACAGGGAACCGTCGACAAGTTCACAGGTACGTTCCGTCTTCACCTGGCGGATCTGTTTGTTCCCGCGGGAATGACGGGTTTGGAATTGGCCCGATCCTACAGGGAAGCAGCCCTCTCGCCAGGTACCCTCGGCAGCCGCTGGTGTCTGAATTGGGAATCGTCGCTGCTCCGCGATGCGAACGGCACACGGGTCGTCGACGCCAAAGGAGTGACCGAATTCCGGCAGGTCGATGGCGAACCGTCTATCCTCCGCTCCCTGTCGGGCGAACAGCTCACACTGAGGGACGGCAACGCCCTGCGCTTGTGTGTGGATGGCACAGAAGAAGCGTTCTTGCCGAACGGAAAGCTGGCAGAGCGGCGTGCAAGACACTCTACGTTCTCACTGCGCTACGACCCCACGGGACGGCTTGATCGCGTTGACGGTCCGGAGGGCACATCTCTTGTCTTCACCTACGCGGCCGACGGCACCATCCGCGTGAAAAGTTCGTCCGGCGACACGGTAACCTACACCCTGCGTCAAGGTCGTCTCTCCCACGTGGAGCGGGCTGACGGCGTGCCAATTGACTACACCTATGATGCGACGGGCCGGTTGACGAAGATCCGGCATCCGCAGTTCGGATCGGTGGAACTCACGTATAACGCGGAAGGATTGCTTTCGAGTCGCCGCTGGTCGGACGGTTCGGTGGAACAGATCGATCGCCCCGCGACCGGGACGATTCGGCACATGGCCCCGGACGGCGGCCTGACGGTGACGGAGTTCGACCCGCCCGCACGAGTTGCGACGATCACCGATCCGGCCGGAAGACGAAACGTTCTGCATTTCGACCGAGGCGGAAGAATTGACGAAGTTACGGACCCCCAAGGCAAGTCGATCCAGTTTGCACACGATGAAAACGGGAGGCTCTTGGGCGTCACCGGCGCCGAGGCCGGCCCGCTCCTGTTCCAGTATCGCGGCGACGCAAGGGAACCGTCCGGCGCCGTCGGCCCCGGAGAGATCGGTTACGGCGTGAAACACGACTCGGCCGGTCGAATCTCGCAGGTGCAGGGCGGACCCGGTGCAAGCACGTCGTTCCAGTACGACGACCGCGGAAGGCCGACTCGTATTGAGGCTTCTCATGCACCGCCGCTGTTCCTTGCCTACGACAAGGAAGGCCGGGTGCAGTCAATCACTGACGCTGCAGGCCAGGTCATGCAGTTCGAACGGGACTCGCGGGGCAGAGTCAGCGGCATCGTCGACTTCGCCGGTGCGCGCAGCAGTCGAAAGTTTGACGACCTGGGACGCGTAACCTCGGCAACCGATGCCGCCGGGGCAACGACGCGCTACGAATACTCGCCGGCCGGAATGCTTCACGCCGTTGTCGACCCGAATGGAGCGACTACTCGATTCGAGTATCACGGCCGGTCAGTGACCACTACAGATCCCTTGGGAAACACGTCGGTCACTTGGCACGACCCGCAGGGGCGAATCGAACGCACAGAAGACGCCAACGGAGCCGAGCACCGCTACGAGTACGATCCGGCCGGAAACCTGGTCCGGGAGCTGGACGAATCGGGCGGCCAGACACGTTACGATTACGACAGGAGAGGGCAGCTTGTTGCGGTCACGGCGCCGGACGGCAACCGGACCAGCTACCGCTACGATGACTCCGGCAAACTCCTGGAAACGTCGGACCTGTTGGGGCAGCGGGTCGTCTACGAATATGATGAGAACGGGCTTCTGCAGAAGACCATTGCCGCCGACGGCACACAGATCCTTTGGGAAGTCGGACCGCTCGGGCTCCGCGAGCGCTCCCTCATTTCTCCCGTGGGGCCCGCTGCGCGACTTGGATACGATGCGCACGGAAACCTGGTCTCCGTGATGGAAGGCGATCGCACTGTGATGAGCCGGCGGTACGACAAGCTGGACCGACTCACCGAAGAATCGAATGATCGAGGGCTGACCGTCCGATACAGCTACGACGCGATAGGAAACCTGGTCGGTCGGAACGATTCTCTGGGCCGGGCGGAAACCACCGCCTACGATCCGGTCGGCAGGCCTGTGGTGAACTCCGGCGGCCTGCAAGGCGAAACGCGGCTTGCGTACGACCTTGCAGGAAACCTCATCGAGACCAAAGACTCCCTGGGGCATGCAACGCGGTTCTCGTACGACGCCGTGGGACAGCTTGCTGGCGTAACCTGCCCGTCGGGAAGAGTGGCGGCGTACCAGTACGATCCCGCCGGACGGCTGAGTGCCGCTCGGATTGGGCAGCACACGATTCTCCAAGTCGAACGTGATTCTGCCGGCAACCCTTTACGTCTCAAGGACGCCCTTGGCCGAGTGACCGAGCTGCGTTACGATACGGCCGGACGGGTTGTCTCCCGAACCGATGCCGCGGGAAGAACCGTCTCCTACGTCTATTCGTCGTCCGGCATACTGCTGGAGAAGCGTCTGCCCGAGGGCCGGACCGTCACTTATCTCTACGACGCGCGCGGAAACGTGACCTCCGTCGACGACAAGGTGTTTCCAGTGCGATACACCTATGATGACCAGAATCGGATTACTCGAATCGAGTACCCCGCCATTCGCCGCACGCTGGTTCGTCGCTACGATCCCACGTCGGGTCGGCTTGCCGAATTCATCGACTCGGAGGGGCGGCAATTCTCCTATCGCTACGACGATGCAGGCCGCCTCACCGGCATCGAAGCGGCCGATCAAGGCATGTTCACTCTCCAATATGATGCGGCAGATCGCCTGGTCGAAATGAAGTATCCCAACGGTGTCGTCGGCCGTTGGGCCTACGGCGGAAGCGATCGGCTTGTGGCAGTTGCCTACCAGGACAAAAAGGGGGTGGTCCTCGAAGGTGTTTCCTGCGACTACGACAAGGCCGGAAGACCGGTTCTCAAGCGGATGGTGAGCGACGAGGTTCACTACAGCTATGACGCCGACGACCGCCTCGTGGAAGAACGCCGCGAGGGCGGTGCCGCCATCCAATACGAATACGGCGAGACCGGCGCCCGCAGCGCAGTTGTCCGCGACGGCAAGAAGACCGACATTGCGTCCGACGCCGCCGGACAACTGAGCTCCGCCGGAGCGGCACGGTTCGAGCACGACGCCAACGGCAATTTGACGGCCCGAATTGAGAACGGACTCACCACCAGGTACCTTTATGATGTTGAGAACCGGCTGGTGGAGGTCAAGTTGCCGGACAACAAGTCCGTCCGCTTCGGCTATGCCGCGACCGGCGAGCGGGTCTGGCGTGAGGACGAAAAAGGACGCATCTACTATGTGACCGACGGTCTCCATGTGTGGGCGGAACTCGATGCCGATCTGAAACCGGCCTCACTCTACGCCCACGGTCCGATGATCGATCGGCCGCTGATGATGACCCGGGGCGGGCAAGCCTTCTTCTTCCACGCCGACGAACTGGGATCTGTGACGGCCATCAGCGACAACTCCGGGAAATTGGCCCGGTCCTATCGCTACGACGCCTTCGGCAATTCCCGGGACACTCGCAAGGCGAGCATCGACAGCCCGTTCCGTTTCACCGGCCGGGAGTGGGACCCCGACACTCACCTTTACTACTTCCGAAGCCGGTACTACGATCCCCAACTGGGGCGGTTCTTGTCGGTCGACACGCGACCTGTCGATCCAAGCAGCTTCACCACGCTGGAGGCATACGCCTATGCCGACGGCTCGCCCACGATGAGGACCGATCCCCTGGGAACACAGCCACGTATCGGGGATATGCAGCGTCTTCTTGACTCGACGCTCTCGAGTGAAAGCTGGGGGTCGGCCACCTACAACCCGTTGCTGGAGGATCTCGGCAAGACTTCCGGTGCCGACTGGATCATCGAACGCAACAGAGGCATCCGGGTAGAGATCGGACCATCGGCGGTCAACGCCGGCCGTGAACAGATCCTGGCTACCCGCTTCCACGAAGCACAGCACGAGATGCAGGCAATTCACGGACGCTGGTCGCGGGTTGGCATGACTCCAGGTGCGCCGCTGGAAATGGAGGCGCATGCCAGAACAGCCGAGTTCACTGTTCGAAAAGGATTCTCGTCGGAACTGACAGAACAGTATATCAGCAAGTACGAGAGTTACGGAGGCAACGCGGCTGAACTGCGCAATCGGTTGCAGTCCATGGGCTACCGGGGTGCGGGTCGCGGTGGAATCGAGTTCGGCACACCCGTGCAGGCAGCCCATGCGGCGACTCGCACCGCTTCGATTGCGGGGCTGGCGCTCATCCCCGCGAACCTCTATGCCAATTGGAATGAGAACCAGAGCGGCTGGGCCCTCGCAGAGGAGTCTGCTGTCTATGTCGCGGGCGCTGCGGTATTCTCCTACCTGACTCCCACCCTCGGTACCCTGGCTGCCGCCAATCCAGTATCGGCCGCTGTTGTCACCGTTGGCCTGACGGCCTACGGTTTCTATACCACTTCGGAGCGTCTCGGTGAATCGGTCGTGGCGGAGGAGATCCGGCAGGCACAGAGACGACAGGAGCAGGTCATTGCTGGAATTCTGGAAGGTGACTATGTCAACAAGCTGGCTGCGAAGCTTGCCGAGCTTGAGGCGAAGAAGAAAACGGCGGATACGCTCACGATGGCTGTTCAGGCATATGAGGCCACGATTGCCGGTTATGCGTCGGCTGCCGAGGCTAGTCGCACCGCTATCCGGGGTCTTGTCCCTCAACAGGATCCGGCCAGCGCACTGGGTCAACTCGATGCATTGCGAGAAGACGCAAACGTCCTGGCCGACGAGTGTGAACGGCTTGCGGCCGAAGTCGAATCGCTTCTGGCCAGCGGCGCAACCGGCGCCGGTCCCATCATCGATTCGCCGCAAGTCGAGGCACTCGTCTACCAGTGTGATGGCCTGGTGGGTACGATCTCGGGCCATGTCAACTCGTGTCGAGGGAAGAACAGCGCCATTGTCCAGACGCTCGGAAGGGTCGACCGGCAGGGCGCCAGACTGGCCGAAGCCGAGGCCCACATGGCCAGGATCGATTCCGCCAGCACCGGGGCCGATGCACTGGTTCAGTCGATCCGCCAGGGCGTGGATGCAATTCGTGGACTGCAAGGCGAAGTCCGCCAGGGGGCTGGCGTCTTGCAGCACCAGATCGAGGTCCTGCTGAACCAGTTGGCGGGCGTGCAGACTCCCGAGGCCACTCTCATCAGTCACGACTTAAGCCGCAACCTTGCCCAGCGAGTTCAAGCCCTTCTTGGCGACTCGTTGCCGATTGCCGAGAACCTCACAACGGATGCGGTCGCACAAGGCGACAAGATCCGCCTGGCGCGAATTGACGCATTGGCGTCCCTCGACGCCATTCGCAACGCAGTCCCCGCCGAGGTCGAGACCGCCGACGATGCCCTCGCACGGGCCGAAGCCGCCCACCAGCGGGCCCTGGCGGCGCTGCTGGCTTTCCTCAGTCGCATCCGCTCTTCGGAAGAAAAGACCCCGGCGGAACTCGCCGAGGAATCGGGCAACCTGAGTGATCTGGCCAATATGACCCGCCAGACACCCGGCACGGAGACCGAACTCCCCGACGACAGCCTCCAGCTTCTCGCCCAGGAGGCCGGTCCCGTCCGCCAACCCGGGAGAGTACCTGACGGGTACTCAGGGGAAGACATCACCGTCGACGCGATCCAGGCGATGCTCCCACCGGAACCGACCCCACCGGAGCCGACCCCCCCGATTCCACCGGAACCTACCCCGCCACCCCCTCCTCAACGGACCGCCGGATACGAACCTGTCTCGGTGGAAGGCGGGCTGACGGGCTCTCTCCAAAACGAGATGTCTGCTCGGGCAAACCAGGCCGGAGGCGGCGTCGCCGTCCAAGTCAACGGTTCCAGGATCCGGCTCACGATCAATGAGCGGGCCGATACCGGCATCTCGCAGGGCCAGGTCGACTGCCAGCTTGCCGAACGTGGATTCTCCATTCGGGAAATCACGACCATAACCTTCCAGCCGCGAGTGCTGAGCACCGTGCCCGGGACGATGGTTCCCAATCGCGTGGAGGGAAAATGCTCGTTTCAATCGCGTGGTACGGCGTTTGGTGTGTCAAATTCTCAAGGGGGAACGGGCACCTTTACTGCCGTCCGGCAGGCCGACAATTCATGGCTTGTGACGGTCAACTTGTCGCGCCGGCGCGACGAAGGCTGGCTGGTGTATTCGGTTGCGTGGTTACTGAAATAGAAAACACGGGCTATATGTTGACGAGGAGCATTCGATGTGGACGGACAAATCCGCCGGACATGCGTTTCGGGTCTTGGTTGTTCTTGTGACCGCCCTGCCCGCGTGGGCCGGCGGCTCGGAGCCGTCGACGGCCCGGAAGGATTCCCCCTCGAGCAGCCCGCCCGTGTGGGAGTTTCGTGGTCTGGTACCCGGCACGACCCCGGAGGAGGCGCTGATTGCCGATCCGCGTTGGGGGGAACCGGTCGCGAGAACGACGTCTGAAAACGCCTTGGAAGTGCTTCGCTACAAGGTGGCCAAACACGACGTTGATGTTTCGGTTCGCGACGGCATCGTGCAATCGATCGACATTGCTCTTCCCGCAGGAACCACGTTGGACAAAGTCGTTCAGACGTTCGGCCTGAAGGACCCCCTCCCCGACGGCCCGCTTCCCCAACCGGCCAGAATCGGCCCCGCCGTGTCTGACGATCTTCAGCCCCGCCAATTCGCCTGCGGCCGATTCGTCGTCTTTGTGGTCCCCGATCCAGACAGCCCCACGGCCAGGCTCATGCGGTATTACGGGCCGGATACGGTCGTGGAGCATCCGTATCTGGCGGTCATCTGGTTTCGGGGATATGAAGCCCTGCTCGACGACATGGTATGGCTTGGCGAGCTCTCCGGTAGCGCGAGCTTTGCCGGCGATGTCAAGAGATTATTCAAAGACAGTCCGTTGGCTCAGACGCTCTCGTCGCCCGACTATGCCCAGCGTCCATGGATCGCTGGCGTCAGCCGGAGCGAGTCGGGACCGGTCTTCACCGTTTTCCTCCCCACGTCCGACATCGGCTCCTTCCTTCGGCAAGCCGGACCGGGTGTGGCCTCGTTGAACGAACCTTCCCCCGGAAACTTGCAGTTCTATTTGCCATTCACCGGTTTCGACTGGTACGCGACCCAGCACCATGCGCGGTGGGCGGCTGTCAGCCATCAGCCTCTTGCCGATCAGGCACTGGTCGACGACCCCGAGCAACTCACGTCGGATTACTCCAGCGGATGCGATCTGGCAGCTCGCGTCTACGTGGCGAAGATCCCGGTCGACATCCGGAAACAATGGCTCGTGCAAATCGCCGGCGGCCTCCAGGCGGCTCTCGCGAACACCCGCCCGCAGGACCCGACTGCTCCCGCCGAACAGCTCGCGCTGAACGACGCCATGTTTCGGCAGAACCTGGCTGGACTCGTGCAGTTGTTCGCGAGTGTTGACCATGCCACTGCCCGATGGTCTCTCGACAGAGAAACGAAGACCGCGCAGTTGGAACTCGTTGTGACTCCCAAGCCCAACACCCGCATGATGGAGAATCTGGAAAAGTTCGGCGATACGGCTCGGACCCGATTTGGCGGATTTCATTTCCCGGATGCGGCAGTTTCCCTGCATGCCTGCGGCGAGCAAAAGACCGGCGACATGAGTCAATGGGAGTCAACCCTATCTCTCTTGCACAAGCAGTTTCAACAGGGTTTGAACTCGCCGTCCATCCCGCCCCAGGACGCCGCGATTCTGCAGCAGTTGTGGGAAGCCTTGATGCGCGCCGTGGATCAAACCGTTCGCACCGGCCGCAGTGACCTTGGCGCAGCGTTGGTTTGCCGCGGTGGGAAATGGACGGCAGTCGCAGGGGTCTACCTGGCCGGCGCAGCGAAACTTGACTCGCCGTTTCGGAGGCTCGCCGCCACCCTTGGTAACAAGAATGCAGATATCCAGATTCGGCTCGACGCCGAGCAGCTCGCCGACCTCACCCTCCACACTCTATCTTTTCCGATAGACCCAAGCAGTCCACTTGGCGAGCTGTGCGGGGCACGGCTGAATACGGCCGTCGGCCTGCGGCCCGATATCGTGTACCTTGCCTTCGGCAATCAGCCTTTGGCTGTGGTGAAGGAAGCCGCCGCACAGTCCGCTCTGGCCATGTCCCGACCGATGCCGCCGCTCGATCTCCGTCTGTCCCTGGGAAGACTGGCTGAACTGGTCGCCGCGGCAAGTCCGGAGCCGATTCAATCCGAAACGCGAAAGATCGCCGCCCAGGCACAAGCCGGCAGCGGCAAGGACCACGTGATCATGACTCTGGATCAGAACGCTCGCAGTCTGCGATCTCGGATCACTGCGGAAGAAGGCGTTTTGCGGGTTCTTGCCACGGCATGGGCTGACGCCATACCGCGATGAAAGACCCGACACAAACGTACGCCTCTTGCTGACTGACTGCGCTTTCACGGTTCTGGCGGAAACAGTCCTTGTGACCCTCGGCAAGGGGTCATGGCGCACGCAAGCTCCCTGCCACTCGACGCACCCGGCGGGTCGGATTTCGCGTCCCACACTTCCCGCCCTGATCGTATGGATCAGGCGAACACGCTCTTGCCTTCTGCTTCGGGCCAGACGGACGCTTCGCTTGGCGGCAAACCAAGGGGACCCCAGTAGCTTCCGCCCCGACGTTGCGGGTAATGATCCAATTCAGGACACGTTGTCAGAAAGCACTCGTCCACCTCGCTGTAGAGCTGCCGCGATCGGGGCGACCGGTGCATGATCGCAAACCACCAAGTCAGGCTGGACGGAGGAAAATAAGGTCCGCCATGCCTCGGCCAACGCGGCGGACTCCTCGAAATCGGCCAGTCCGCAATTGAAGAGGATGTGTGCGAACGACCGCAGCGGATCGACTCGCTCCCCCGCCTTGTTCGTCTTGATCGGGGCTTGAAGCAGTTCTATGCCACAACCGCCCAGGAGCGGTCTGGCCCGGGAAACGTCGCGGGCAGCCAGAACGACACGATATCCCCTTTCCCGCAAGCCGGCAAACAGGGGCACGACCGGAGCGAGATGCCCGAGTCCGCCCCCCAATTCCCAAGCGAACAAAACCGTACGCGGCATCTTGAGCCTCCGACGCTCTCTGGCAGTTGCTAAGCATCGTTCGAGGATTGAGTGTCGCACTGTAGGACAGGTTTGCAGTTCCTGCAACCTGTCCAAGGCATGTTGTCAGTCTATCCTGCGACAGTTGTCTCTCGAGCGATGCTAACCTCAAAGGTTGAGACGTTCACAAACGGGAGCAGACCACCTTCAAGTGGACCGCTCCTGCCGAGTGCAACATTAAACCACCACACCGTGATCCACGCAAATGGCAACACCCGGATGTTGTCACCCACCGGCAACTTACGTCGGCTGCCGGTCGTCCCGCCGTGTGCGGCAGCCGCAGTGTAACCGATTTCGGGAACCTGGAGAAAGATGGGTACCCATCCTTGTTGCCACGTTTCGGGGGTCGGCCGAGCCGGCAAGCACGGTCGTCGCCCTGCGATAACGCGAAGTCCTTTCACAACTTCGGGCCTCTCGGCCGGGCACTGCCGACACGACGATCCCGCCGCTCGGCACCGAAACGCAATTATTTCCAGAAATTCCTGTTAGTAATAACGATTCACGGGCCGAATCATGGCAGCCACGTGGTTGTCCACATGCTGTTGGCACCCGATGCGATCTTCACCCCCATGACTGTATTGCCGAGTTCCAACTCTGTGCTTTGCCCCCTCACCAGCACGGTTTTCGGATCAACATCAGCAAAGATACTTGACAAACTCCTTCGAGATGTCTTGGATTCCGTGCGCGGTTTGGGGCACCGTGAGTACTTCTTCTCTCTTCGGTCTTGGTTTTAGTGTCGTCGTTCAGGACTTGTGCGAATTGTGCGCACATGCTCTTGCGAAGGTTGGGTGGCAGGTTTGCCCCGCCGTGGGTCTGGTTGGGACAAGAAACCTTCTCGAACTTCGGGGGACGGCCGGTTCGGTCACTTCCTGCCAAGGAACATCTCATGGACAAGCCCATCAGTTTCTGGACGAACACGTTTGCCAAGTTGGGCCTGCGGCTTCGCAGAAAGACCGGGAGCCTGAAGCCGCTGAAGCATCGTGCCATGCGATTGGAGCAACTCCAGGATCGGCGAATGCTGGCCACCGACCTGGCGGTCTCGTCTTTCGAG
>Ga0123328_1004574_pt1 | contig 11201 bp, 11 predicted proteins | sample BioC12SIPDNA_2_FD_89702 | JGI IMG/M metagenome (GOLD analysis project Ga0123328, IMG submission 89702) | Anaerobic biogas reactor microbial communites from Washington, USA - Biogas_R1_A C12 SIP DNA | ecosystem: Engineered > Bioreactor > Anaerobic > Unclassified | place: Washington, USA...
GCCGCATCGTTTTCGATGATGCCGTTGTGGACCACCGCAATGGCCCCGGTGCTGTCGCCATGGGGGTGGGAATTGATTTCCGACGGTTCGCCGTGGGTGGCCCATCGCGTATGGCCGATGCCGAGGCCGCCGGCCAGCGGGCTTGCTTCGAGGGCTTCCTCCAGGTTCGACAGCCGGCCCAGGCGTTTGCATACCGACAGCGCGCCGTCGGAGCCGCGGATGGCCACTCCGGCGGAATCATATCCCCGGTATTCCAGGCGCTTCAGGCCTTCCAAGAGCAAGGGAACCGCGTTTTTGGGTCCCACGTATCCGACAATGCCGCACATATTGAGTTCCTGTCTGTTCCCGGCGGGTGCCGCACCTTGACTGGCACCGCCACTCTACAAAAAGACCGGGAACAATCAAGTTCCCGGTCCGTTTCAATTCAAGATTGAGAAATTACTGGGCGGTATCCACGGGTTTGGCGTCGCCGGTGGAATCGCCCGCCGGGTTGAAATTGTCGGCTTTCAGCTGCTGTCCCCGAAGAGAGAAAGACGCACCGCCCTTGAGCACGACGACAATGCCATCGGAACCGAACGGCTGCTTGCCCTTCAGGTCGTCTTCGCTGATGGTGGAGCCTTCGGCCGGGAAACTGCCGCCGCTTTCAAAATTCTTGGTGAAAATGAACGGGGTGCCTTCGGGCGCATCATCCAGGTTCAACACCAGGCTCCAGGCGTTGTTTTTTTCAGCAAACTTGGTGTCGTCCGTTGTCTTGGCGCCTTCGATGCCGCGGGCGGCGAAGAAATCGAACGTGACCGCCATGACCTTGGAGGTGACCAGGTGGGTGAAATACAACGTGGCGGTGTTGTACTCGTCATCCTCGGTCGGCCAGGCCGAGTAGCCGCCGCCCAGCACCACATCTTCCATCTGGCCCGCAAACGCGGACTTGTAGATGTTCGAGCCGTTGGAAACCGTCTGGGTCAGGGCGGCGCTGATCAGCGCGCGGTTGACCGCCGGAACCAGGATGGCGGCGAGCATGGCGATAATGGCGATGACCACCAGCAGTTCGATCAGGGTGAAACCAAAGACCTTGCGCTTCATGACTTATTATCTCCCTATATGTTGAGAATCTTCTGGTATCATACGCTTTTCCGGTTCTCCGTCAACCTTTTCAGCGCGCCTATTTTCCGCCTATTTTCAAGTGTTCAGGGCGGGCATCGGCCCGGCCCATTCGGGGAAAAAGCCATGCACCAGCAGGGCCACGACAATGCCCAGCAGCAACCCCATCAGCACTTCGAGCCGGGTATGGCCAAGAAATTCCACCAGCTTGTCGGGCGAGAACTTGTGGTTGCGGTAGAAGTCTTCCGCGATCTGGTTGAGCAGGCGCGCCTGGACGCCGGCGGCCCGCCGCACGCTCTGCGCATCAATCATGATCAGGGCCAGCAGTCCGGCCGCCAAGGCGAACACCGGCGAACCGAACCCCGAGCGCAGGCCTACCGACGTGGCGCAGGCGGCTGCCGAGGCGGTATGCGAACTGGGCATGCCCCCCAGCCGGAACAGAAATCCGTAGTCGAACTTCCGCTCGCGGATAATGAAGTTCAGCAGTTTGATCAGCTGTGCCAGCAACCAGCCGGTCACGGCGGATACCAGGGAGATATTTTGAATCAGATCGCGAAACATGGGCTGAGACTGTACGCAAGGAATCCGTATCGGCGCAATCATTATCCGGTATTCCAAGCGGATTTTGACCGGGAGGCATCCGCATCCGGAGCCGTCCGGTCTTGGAGTTTCCGCTGGTTTCCGGGCTGCCCATCCCGAAGATCGGCAAAGTTAAGGGATGGGGATATATCCGCTTGTTTGTCTCTGAAATTCATGGTTTTCTGCAGGGAGCAATCAGGCTTGTTTTCAAACAGGAGCCATTCATGGGCACATCCTCAAAAGCGCTGGCCCGGAAACTGCATGCAATAGCCAAGGCCCAGCATGGCTGTTTCACCGCCTCTCAGGCCGTGGAAGTGGGCTATGCCGACAGCGTCCATCTGTATCACGTCAAAACCGGCAGTTGGATCCGGGTGTACCGCGGGGTGTACCGATTGGCGGCAATGCCCGAAACGGCCGCCTCCCGCTGCATGGCCGCCCTGCTTTGGACCCGGGATAAAAACGGCGTGGTTCAGGGCGCTTTGACCAGCGAAACGGCGGAAGCCCTCCTGTCGGGGCAGCTGACTCCTCGCATTCCCGTTCGGATGGTTGTGAACCAAGGATTCCGGCGGTCTTCTCGCATTCCGGAAGGGATTGAAATCACCGTGGGGAAAGCCTTGAAGCACAAAACTTCAAAAATTCTTGGGCTTCTTGTGCTGGCGGAGTCCAAACCCAAAGAGAAACCGGAGCCGGCGCCGGTCCGGTCCGGTTTTGAGGACATCAACGACTACTACGATTGGCTCGATTACCGGAACGGCCGATGCTCCGCAGGCGATTAAATCTGGCGGCGGCCGGTTTGGCCCTGTGGGCCTGCCTGGCGCCATGGGACGCCCACGCGCTTTATTTTCGCCTGGACGGCGATCGGCTGTGGCTGCAGGCGGACCAGGCCCCGCTGGTGGATGTCTTGCAGCAGTTTGCCCATGCCGGCGTGACCGTCCGGCTCGATCCGGATATTCGCGCCACGGTTCAGGCCGCTTTTCGAGGAGAAGCGCTGGATGATGCCCTGAGCGAGCTGCTGGATTCCTACGATTATCTGGTGACATGGAAGATGCTGCGCGGACCGCTTGGCCGCATTCCCAAACTCCAGGAAATCGAGATATTTGTCCCCGGTTGCCGGCAATCCGCCCGCCCCCTGTCCAGTTCCCCTGCCCGCTTCAACACCACCCGGGGCGTAGCCGGAGACGCGCCGGAATTCATTCGGGACGAGCTGCTCGTCGGCGTACGGCCCGGAACCACCTATGCCCGGTTCCAGCAGCTGCTGGATCAGGTGGGCGGCATGATTGTGGATGTGGATCCGGTCACCGGCGTCTATCTGATCCGGTTTCCTCCCGGAACGAATGTCGAAGAACTGCTGACCCGTCTTTCCCGCCATCCCCTGGTGGCCCATGCCGAGCTGAATCACGCCATTCGCCTGCCCGCCGGGTCCCGCCCTCCTCCGCTTTCCTGGACCCTCCCGCCGGTCTCTCCGCCCGCCGACGGTTCCATTCCCGTGGCCGTGCTGGACAGCGGACTCGATCCGGCCGCCGGCATCGGGCCGCTGGTGGCGGCCGGCTGGGATGCGGTTTCGCCCGACCGGGCCCTGTCCGATCCTGACGGCCATGGCACCCATATGGCGCTGCTGGCTTCCGGCTTGCTGGCCGCGGACGGATTGCGGACATCCGGCGAAACCTTGCCTCTGGTGTCGGTCCGGGCCTTTGATGAGAATGGCGTGACGTCGAATTTCGCCATCCTTCAGGCCCTGGCCTATGCCCGGCAGGCCGGCGCGCGGGTCGTCAACCTCAGCTGGGGGTCGGAGGCCGACAGCGACTTTCTCCGGGCGGCGGTGGATACGGCCGCGGCCAACGGGCTGGTGGTGGTCGCCGCCGCCGGCAACGAGCCCTCCGGTCGCCCTGTATATCCCGCGGCTTATCCCTCCGTTCTGGCTGTCGGGGGTGTCGGGGCCGGCGGGCAGCCTTGGGAACAATCCAACTTCGGCGGATTTGTGGATCTGTCCGCGTCGGCTTTCGCCACGCTGCCGGTCCGGAACGATGGCGCCGCCGGCGCCTATGTCGGCACGTCCATCTCCTCCGCCGCCGTGGCCCATGCTCTCGGGCAGTACTTCAACCGGCATCCTGCCGCCACGCCGGAAGAGGCTCTGGAGGCATTGCGCGCCGCCTTGTCGCCGACTGCCGTCGGCGGCTACGGTACCGGCGTTCTTGACGCCGCCGCTCTCCAGCGGCTGCTGGCGCCGTAATCTCCTGCTGGCATCCGCACGCCGGTCGGGCGCCAAACGCGCAGAGCGATGGAGACGACGAGGAAAGGAAGAATCCCCGTTTTGCCAGTTGTCCCTTCGGGGCCGGGCTTGGTACAATCCTGAACGATTGGTTTCAATGATGTCGCTTATGGAACGTATGCCGGGGATGATGCGGACGGCGGGCCGGGGTGCAGACAGCGCCCGCAGAGCCGGCTGGATGCTCCAACGGCGTTGGTGCCCGTATCCCCTCACCTAAACCCCTAACAAGGAGATCCATCTTATGCCATCCCCTCTCGCAGTCGTTGCCATCGGCGGCAATTCCCTCATCAAGGACAGCAAGCACATGGCCGTGGCGGACCAGTACCAGGCCGCGGGCGAAACCTCTCATCACATCGCCGCGCTGGTGGCCGCCGGCTACCGGGTCGTCGTCACCCACGGCAACGGCCCCCAGGTCGGGTTCATCCTGCTGCGTTCCGATCTGGCCAAGAACGTGCTGCATGAGGTCCCCCTGGACAGCTGTGTGGCCGATACCCAGGGCGCCATCGGCTACCAGGTCGGCCAGACCCTCGCCAATGAACTCCGGCGCCAGAATCTTCACAAGCCCATTGCCACCGTGGTCACCCAGGTGCTGGTGGATGAAAACGACCCGGCGTTTGACCACCCCACCAAGCCCATCGGCCCGTTCTATTCGGAGGAAGACGCCCGGAAACACCAGGCCGAAGACGGCTGGGTGCTCAAGGAGGATGCCGGCCGCGGCTGGCGGCGCGTCGTCGCTTCGCCCAGGCCCCTGCGCATCATCGAGGAGGAAACCATCCGCCTCCTGCTCGAAAACGATGTCATTGTCATCGCCGTGGGCGGCGGCGGCATCCCGGTCGTGGAAAAGGAAAACGGCGAACTCGAAGGCAGCGCCGCTGTCATTGACAAGGATTTCGCCTCCTGCCTGCTCGCCAAGAACCTCAAAGCCGACCTCTTCATCATTTCCACCGGCGTGGACAAGGTGGCCGTTGACTTCAAGAAGCCCACCCAGCGCGAACTCGACAGCCTGACCGTGGCCGAGGCCGAGCAGTATTTCGCCGAAGGCCAGTTTCCCGCCGGCAGCATGGGCCCCAAGATTCAGGCCGCCATTGAATTTCTCAAGAGCGGCGGCGGCAAGGTCATCATTACCCAGCCCCACCTTCTCGCCGAAGCCATTGCCGGCAGGAACGGCACCCATCTCGTGCCGTAAGGGAGCCGTGGCGCCCGTCTTTCGTGGCCTCGCACGAAACGCCGGCTTGGCGCCGGCCGGAAAAGTTTCCGATGCGCTTGCTTTCGCAGCAAATGTACAGGATACTGTCCATATGAAAGCCATCACCTATACCGCCGCCCGGGAAAACCTGGCGGACACCATCCAGCGCGTGTGCGAAGACCGCGCACCCGTCGTCATCACCCGCCGGCGCGACCAAGCCGTCGTCATGATGTCTTTGGAGGATTACGAAGCGCTGGAAGAAACGGCTTATCTTCTGCGCAGCCCCCGCAATGCCACCCGACTGCGCGAAGCCATCGACCAGCTCCGCCGCGGCCAAGGCAAAGAGCGGCCCTTGCCGAACCTGGAATGATAATCATTTTCGCCGACCGCGCCTGGGAAGACTTCGCGTTCTGGCTCGAACAAGACCGGAAAGTCGCGGCGCGCATTGTGCGTCTCATCGCCGACATCCGTCGCGAGCCCTTCGCCGGTTTGGGCAAACCGGAGCCGTTGCGCCACGATTTGGCCGGTTTCTGGTCCCGGCGCATCACTGACGAACATCGGCTGGTGTATGCCGTCGAAGCCGACCGCATCCTGATCGCCCAGGCCCGCTACCACTATTGAACCAACTCCGGAGAGCGCAATGAAATCCAGCCAAGCCCGCCCCGGCCGCGTCTTCATTATCCGGCTCGAACACGGCGACATCATCCACGAGTGCCTGGAGCGCTTCGCCTCCGAAAACGGCATCACCCATGCCGCCCTGACGCTCCATGGCGGCGCCGATGCCGGCAGCCTCCTCGTCACCGGCCCGCGCGATGGCCAATCGCCGCCGCCCATCGAACCCCAGATGACGACCCTCGACGACGTCCATGAAGTCGTCGGCGCCGGCACGATTTTCCCGAATCCAACCGGCGTGCCGATTCTACACGTCCATCTCGCCTGCGGCCGAGGAGAGAAAACCATCACCGGCTGCATCCGCACGGGAGTTAAAACCTGGCACGTTCTCGAAGTCATATTGACCGAACTGCTCGATTCTTCCGCCCGTCGATCGCCGGACACGGCCTCCGGCTTCGATCTGCTCGTACCCTGACCGCCAGCCCCCCGCCCGTGGCCTTGCGCGGACCTCTTTGGAACCGATGCAATGCGGGAGAAGCCCTCGCTCTCAGCTCCTCGCAGCCATTCAGCTTGGCAACCGCCTGCTCAGCAAATCAGCCCAGTCATAATCCATCATTCTTGCGAAACTTGGCCTGAATTCGCTCCCACTGCTTGTCTTTCACCATCACAAAAGCGCAGGTGCCCCCGCTCAGTTCCTCCCACAACTCACCGACGAGGCGATCGGGCTCTGCCGCTTTCCAGCGATCCGCCCCCTTGTATTCCACGACCAGAATGCGCCCGTCTTTCAATTGGCACACAAAGTCCGGGTAGAATCTGCCCGTCGCGGTTTGCAGAAAGAACGAAGCCCCGTTTTTCCGGACCAGATTCCGCACCCAGAACTCAATTTCCGGCTGCCGGTCGATCCAGCAGGCGCATTCATACTCTTCCTTGGAGTCAAAACACCCGATGCGGGGATAGTAATGGTGCTCCATGACATAATCGCCATATTCGCCCCGGTCGTCCCGTGTGGGGGCATAGGCATCCGGATGAAACTCGAACTGGTATTCTGAACCCACCCGCACCCGGTTCTCTTTTCCTTCCGTGAACAGGAATTGTTCGCAGGCGGTTTGGATGGCCTCGGCCCGCAATTCGCCAATCCGGGCCTCCAGCAGATTCCTCAGCAGGAATTTCTGCCGATTGGCCAACGCCAGATCGATGTTTTCATGCGCCAACAGACTCGACAGCCATCCCGCCACAAAAGCGCGTTTGCTCTCGTGCGTGATATATGGATCATCCAACTGCCGACACAGCCACGCCGCCAGCTTGGCCTCGGTCCAATGCTCCGGGCGATACGACAATCCCAAATCGAGTGTCAAATCACGGGAAAAACGGGTCTTCACCCGCCCCTGCACTTCATCAACGTCGATCAGCCCGCTTTCCAGCATTTGGATGCTCAACTGCAAGGCCTTCAACTGCTCACCGGTCACGGATGACAGGTACAGGGGAAGTTCCCACGGATAGTCAATCGCTTCCGGCTCATCGAAAAGCCGCAGCTCTCCGTCCACCACCACTTCCATCTGCGGGACAAAAAAGGCCTTTCCCCGCTCGGAAGGCGTCTGGAAAAGCACCACGGCCGTTGTACGGCTGGCCTCCCCCGCCTTCCGAATCGCCTCCCGCGTGTCCTCCATCACCGCCACCGCCTGAACCTCCTCGGCTTCCTCCGGACTCATCGGGGCGGTGATCGTCAGCGTCTTTTTCTTTTGATTCCACTGCAGCTTCTTGCGGACATCGGCGGGCATATTCGCGAGGTTCAGCTCCTCCGCCAGTTTCACTTCCACCGGGGTGATTTGAATCCGCCCGGCCCCGCGCTTGAAATCCAGCTTGGCCTGCTCCGGCAATTTCGCCGCCACAAAATCAGCCGCTTCCTGGCGGTTGAATCCGGACGTCTGGACCAGGCAATCCCGCAAGGCTTCCGCCGTTTCGCCGAAATCCCGGGAAACGACGAACGCATACGAGCGGTTCAAGGCTTCATCCGGCCGTCGGCGGGCCTGCGGCTGGCGCAGAATCCGGCCCAGCAACTGCTCCACCGCCGTCGCGCTTTTCACCCCCGCCAGACTCACCAGCACATACGCAAACGCGCAGTCCCAGCCTTCCGCCAGCGCCTTTTGAGTAATGACATACTTGACGGGACATTTCTCGGAAAACACCCCGCCCTTGTAGGTTTCCGCCAGCGCTTCCAGCCCGCGTTCGCTGCCCGTCGCGATCACGATCTCCTCTTCGGGAATGCGGTGGTTCTCCATCAGCTCCCGCTTCACCCATTCCGCATGCCGGGTCTCCTTCGTCGCGGACTTCGGCTCCGACTGGATCAGCACCAGCGGTCGCAGATAAGGGGCACCGGCCGCCCGTTCCCGCGCGGCCAGAATGCCGAGTTGCTCGCATTGATCCAATGCCAGCGCCAGGCACCGCTGCTCATCCGGCACGGTTTCCAGCTGAATCGGCAGCTTGATCATTTCTTCGCGCTTCAATTCCACCGCGGAAACCGAATGCAGCACATTGCTGGGCGTGCGCTCCATGTCCGGCGTGGCCGTCAGCTCCATGATGCCCGCCGGCTTGAACTTGGCCAGCGTCTCAAATCCAAGCTCGGTCCGGCTGTTGTGTGCCTCGTCCACGATCACGAAAGGCCGGCGCAGGCGCAGCGCATTCACCAGGGAAAAGGGGATGGTTTGCCCGTCGCCGTCGGTCAGCAGCCCCGCCCGCTGTTCCGCCGTCAGGTCGTCGAACAGATGCATCAGCGCCCCGCTGCTCTCATACACCTTGCGGATTTCCTCGTCATCCACCTGGAACGCCTGCCGGTTGGCCACGATCACCACCGTGCTCGTCTCCAGCATGGATCGCGTCAGCGCCTTGGCTTCGTCCAGGTCGATCACACTGACCGGACCCGCCTCGCGCAAGGCCATATGGTAGGGATGATCCACCTGCCGCAGCCCGGCCAGCGTCTGCTCGCGAATGGCTGTGGAGGGCACCAGCCACAAAATGACGCTATGCTCCGTATGCAGCAACCGGCTGTTCACCAGCGCCACGCTCTTAGCGGCCAGATACGTCTTGCCCCCGCCCGTCGGCACCCGCAGACAAAAATACGGCATTTCCACCGGGAACCCGTTCAAGGGCCGGAAATCCGACTTCTTTCCCCAGAGTGCCTTTGTCGCCTCCTGGAAGGCATAATCCGCATGCCCCAGCTTCTGGCAATCCCGGAAATAGCGCTCCACGCTCGCCAACGCGCTTTCCTGGTACTTTTTCGGAACAAACGTGCTCATGATTCCCGGGTTTCCGGTTTCTCTGGCGGCGCCTTCTCCACCAGCCGCTTCTCGATCCGCGCCAATTCTTCAATCTCTTCGGCGTCGGCCTGTTTGGCTTCGGCGGCACGGCGATGTTCATCAAACTCGGCATACCGCTCGCCGGCGATCTGCTGCATGGCTTCGTGCGAAAGGCTCCCCGCATGACCCAGCACGGCCTTTTCGTTGAACTCCAGCAGGCGAACAACATTCTCGCGCCAGTACTCCAGAGTCAGCGCCTTGCGCTCCTTCACCCGCAGCTCCGCCTGTTCCAGAAAAATCACCACCAGCCGGTTCAGCGAATCCACTTCATCCGCCGTCAGATAATTCTTGGCCACAAACACGTCCTGCCGGCGAACGCGCGACCCGCTCCAGTTCGTCAGCGCCATATTGGGCGCCTTCGGGTCGGCACGGGCCACCACCAGCTCGGCCGCCGTCTTTCCGGTGACGGCATACAGCAGCTTGTTCTGCGTCTCGGCAAAAAAGAGCTGGGCCTCGGAGTCGCCCGGCCGGTAATCGGTGCTTAAGGCGAACAAATCGCGTACTTTCTGGTAAAACCGCTTTTCGGAGGCCCGGATTTCGCGGATGCGCGCCAGCAGCTCGTCAAAGTAATCCCAGCCACCGGGATTCTTGAGGCGCTCGTCATCCAGGATGAAGCCCTTGACGAGGTACTCCGCCAAATGCCGGGTGGCCCACTGGCGGAACTGGGTCCCGCGCACCGACCGAACCCGGTAGCCCACCGCCAGGATCATATAGAGGTTATACAGCTGGGTCTTCCGCTGCACCTCCCGGCTTCCTTCCGTTTGAACTGTCAAGGATTCCTTGACAGTTGCCGCATCCGGAAGCTCCCCCTCCTCTAAGATGTTCTTAATATGAAGACTTACGTTCTGCTTCGTCGTCGCAAACAACTCCGCCATGTCCCTCTGGCTCAGCCACACGGAACCGTCCGCGGTCTTGAGCTGGACCTCCGCCTGCCCGTCTTCGGTGCGATAGACGATCATGTCACTGTGATTCATCCGACTCACGCTTCAATTGCATACGGAGTTTGCTTGAATACGACCCCCGCGCGCTTCAGGGTCGGCCACCCCAAGGCAGTGGTGGCGGGAATAGGGGTCAAATAGGGGTCAGTCCTATGATTTAATTTTTTTTAACTGGGTCCGTCGATTGCAGGGTCCGACTCCATTACCTACCAGACCCCGCCCGGGTTGTCGATGCACTTGCCGGCCTCATTCGGCAGGAAACCACCCCATCCAATCCCCTTGGAACGCCACGGGGACGCCCTGGCGGCGGCAGACGCGGATGGTGTGGCCTGTGCCGCCTTTCATGGGGTCCCGGATATTCACGTAGAACAAGCCGACTGTCGCCGGCGGCAGCCCGTTTTCCGGCGAGCCGGTGACTTTGAGCGTGTCCCGCAGCAGATAGCGCGCCTTGGCGCCCACGCTCGGCACCGTTTCCCGCTTGGCCAGCAGGGAGCCGTAGGCCGGCGACGCCTCCGCAGTGTCCCGCGCGGCGCGCTCCTCCGCCACCTTCGGCAGATATGTCAGCGTGATCTGATAGGATTTCGAGGCCAGCGCTTTTTTCCGGTGGCCGCCGTACGGCAGCACGTACTCCAGCCGCGCCGGATCCACCGTCGCCACGCCGCGCGCAAACGCCGCATCCGCCCCCTCCGCGTTCCCGGTGCGGAAGCGCGCCCGCGGATACGCCTCCGCCAGCCGCCGCGCAATCACCTCCAGTTTCGCCGCATCCCCCTCCGGCAGCGCTCGCGTCCCCTCCAGCAGAATCACGGGAGCGTCGGCTTTGCCCAGAATCATCTGAAGTTCTTCGCAGGTCATGGTGCCCAGATGGTAACCGAGACAGGGGACTCAAGGCCAAGAAAATGAAAGAACACCCCCCAAAGGACGAAACGGCTTGCCTTCGTGGCATGCGGCTCCTGTCGCGTGCGGTGGATAGGATCTGCGCGGGACAAGAGCCCCGCGCTACGAGGGCCCACTCTGCCGACACCCAATCGAAGATGCGCCCTCTGCCCCATCCGTACTACTATCTGGCCACTTCGTCTTTTTTGTGCACGTTTTTCGACCTAATTCATTTCCGGGATTGCTCTTAGCCTGTCTTGTTTTCTTGCGTTTCCTGTTTTCCTGCTTATCCC
>Ga0123328_1004579_pt1 | contig 11196 bp, 7 predicted proteins | sample BioC12SIPDNA_2_FD_89702 | JGI IMG/M metagenome (GOLD analysis project Ga0123328, IMG submission 89702) | Anaerobic biogas reactor microbial communites from Washington, USA - Biogas_R1_A C12 SIP DNA | ecosystem: Engineered > Bioreactor > Anaerobic > Unclassified | place: Washington, USA...
GACGAGAAGACACGCAAGTGGCGCGGATCAGGGAGCTAAAGCATTGCCCCCATCCCCCAACCCCTTCCACAAGGAGGGAAGGGGAGTCGCTTCGTTCTCTTCCTTCCCTCCTCGTGGGGGAAGGAAAACCGACCGCAGGTCGGAAGGATGGGGGGCCGCTACCGCTAATCGCTTTACAGCGCAAACCCGTCCACGCGATACGGCGCGACCTTCACGCCGGGCAACTGCTCCCGCAGCCGCGCCTGGATCGTCTGAAGCTGGGCAGCGATCTCGCCGTCGCTCAACGGGCGGATCCCTGCCGCAGCCGCTTGCGCAGGGTACTCCGTGCCCGGCGCGGGGACGTAGTTCGACAGGTACACCAGGTCGCCGGGGCCGAGGTTCATCGCGCGAATCACGTCCATCGTGCGCGTGACGTGCGCCCCGGCGAACTGCTCGCCACCAATCCCGGCCATGACGATCACCCCGGCGGAGATGCCGCCCGCTCGCAGCGCGCACACCGCGTCGATCGCGTCCTGCGCGGTGCCCGGCTTATTGAGGAAGCGCAGCAAGTCGTCGTCGCCCGTTTCCAGCCCAATGTATGCCCGCTGCACACCCAGCGCGTGAAGCTCCGCCCACTCCGCCGGAGACTTGCGCTCCACATCGAACGCGCTGACGAACGAGTAGATCGGGCGCGGGCCGTCCGGCAGAGCGAAATAGGCTTGCGCGATCTCCAGCAGGCGGATGAGCCGCTTCTGCGGCGTGATCAGCGCGTTAGCGTCCGCCAGAAAGATGCCCCGCCGCAAGCTGATGCCCGCGCCGTAGAAGTCGCGGACCGCTTCACAATGCGCCGCGAATGACTCTGGTGAGTGGATGCGAAACGCCCGATCACGATACAGCCCGCAGAAAGTGCAGCGGTTCCACGAGCAGCCCTCGGTCGCTTGCAACACCAGCGCGAGGTATTGATCGGGCGGCAGAATGCTCACTGGTTTGTAGAGCGCGCGGAACGCTGCGCCATCGTCCGCCAGCCGCTCCGCGCCGAATGCCAGCGCCCGCGCCAGCGCGTCAGCCAGCAGATCGCGGTCGCCCGGCGATAGGTCCAGCGCGGGCACAACGCCAGCCAGATCGCGCAGGTCCGCGAAGAGGTCTGCGATCAGCGCGTCGGCCTCGTCAGGCGGCAGCTCGCGGCGTCGCGCGCCCGTCCCGCTGAGGCGTTCCAGCACGCGGTGATCGAGCGTTCGTTGATAGCTGCGCTCTCCGCTGAACAGTCCCAGCAAGCGCCCCGCCTGGTCGAAGCTGGCGCTGGCTCCATAGCGTGGCGAGATCACGATCGCGGCGCCGGCAACGCTGGCGGTGATCGTGTCTCCGGTGCGAGGATGTGTGGCGTGAATCGGCATCAGCGAAAAAGGTGGATGGCTCGGCCAGTCGCCGCGATTATACCCCACTGGGCGGACGCTGTTGAATCGGAGTATCATCAGATCAGCGTATCGCACACCGATCGAAGGCAAATCTGTATGCCAGACTTCAACCCCAACGAAGCGTTCGCGATCGTGGACTACGATCCCGCGTGGCCGGACCGCTTCGCACGCGAAGCCGCCGCCATCCGCGCCGTGATGGGCGAGGAAATCGTCGAGTTAGAACATATCGGCAGCACGTCGGTGCCGGGCCTGCCCGCCAAGCCGACGGTTGATCTGCTGCTCGCGGTGGACACCTTCGCGCCGCTTGACCATTACAGCGTGCTGCTGGCCGGGCTGGGCTACGCGCACCAACCACACGTTAACGACAGCGAGCGTCTGTTCTTCTGGAAGGGCGCGCCCCGCACCTATCACCTGCACATCGTCGAGTACGCCACCTGGGAGCACCAACGGCATCTGCTGTTCCGCGATTATTTGCGCGCGCATCCCGAGGTCGCCGGGCAGTACGCCGCGCTCAAGCGCGCGCTGGCGGAGCGCTTCAAGCACAACCGCACCGGCTACACCAGCGCCAAATCCGAGTTCATCAACACCACCATCGAGCAGGCGGCGATGGCTATCGACGCACCGGGCGCTATCCAGCAACCCGATCAGTCGTGACCGGCGTGTGAGCACAGCGAGCGATCCCTGATGGCTGACATCCCCCCGATCTTTGTCGTCTCTGGCGGGCGTGGCGCCAGCGGCGAGCAGCTTCTGCAAACCGCCCTCGCCCAGTTCAACAACCGTGAGGTTCCCATCGAGATCATCGGTGAGGTCACGACCGAGGAACAGGTACAGACCGCGGTCGAGCGTGCCGAACGCGTGGGCGGCTCCATCGTCCACACGCTGGTCGATGCCGATCTGCGCCAGAAGATGATCGTCCTGGCTCGCGAGCGCAACGTCACCGCCATCGACCTGATCGGCGCTGTGATGCTGCACCTGACCAACCTGCTCAGCCAGGAGCCGATCGGCCGCCCCGGCCTTTACCGGCAGATTCGCGAGACTTATTTCAAGCGCATCGAGGCCATCGAGTTCACCGTCGATCACGACGACGGGCGCAAGCCGCACGACCTGCACCGCGCCGAGATCGTGGTGGTCGGCGTCTCACGCGTGGGCAAAACGCCGCTGAGCATCTACCTCGGCACGCGGGGCTGGAAGGTCGCGAACGTGCCGCTGGTCATCGAGCTGGACCCGCCAGAGCAGCTGTTCCAGATCGACCCGCGCCGCGTGGTCGGGCTGACAATTGACCCGCAGCACCTGCAATCCTTCCGCGATCAGCGCCAGCAAAAGCTCGGGCTGCGCTCGCCGTCGAGTTACACCGATCTCGCAGCGCTATATGACGAGGTAAAATACGCGGAGCGCGTCTGCCAGCGCGGCGGCTTCCCGCTGGTGGACATCACGGAGCGCTCCATCGAAGAAAACGCCGACGAGGTGATCGCGCACGTCACCCGCCGCCTGAAGCATCCGCCACCCGCCTGATCCGCCGGGGCAGGAGTTGCGTCCCGCCCGTCCAAACACTACAATTCGGGCTTATGACAGAACAATCCCCCCCCTCGCTGCCCGGCTTCACCCCGCTGCTGGACGGTTTTCGCGCGGACGAGTTCCGCGTGCTGACCGAAGCGCTGCTGGCGATCACGCCTGAGCACGATGCCGCGTGGCTGACGCAAGCGGCGTTCCGCCTGACCGCGCCCGAGCCGCGCCCGGAGCCATTGCTGCCGCCGCTGCCGCCGCGCTGGTATCCGCGCCCGGCTCGCGAGGTGATCGACGCAGCGCGCGCCGGGCTGGTCCCGCCGCCGCGCCCGCCGGTGTTCGAGGGGCGCTCCGTCGAATTGGAGCATCTGCTGCGCCCGCTGCTGTCCGGCCATCCCATGCAGGTGCGCGGCGAGCGCGGGATCGGCAAAACGACCTTCATGGCGACCGTCGCCAGCCACGAACGCACGCGGCAGCGCTTCCGCCGCATCTGGTGGCTGGATCAGCCGGATCGCCTGGACCAGACGCTCGCGCTGGCGCTCAACCTGCCGCATTTGCTCGGCGAAGCCAACGTCGAGGAGCGGCGCGCGATGTTGAGCGCGCAACTGGACGATCACACGCTGCTGATCGCGGACAACCTGCGTCCGGATGATCCGCTGATTGACCTGTTGCCGCGCCTGACCGATCACGTGCTGCTCGCCGTCGAAACCGACCCTGAAGCGCCAGAGGTCGCGGAGCCGCCCGAAGAAGACCCGCCGGGCGTGATCACGCTGCGGGCGTTGGACGAAACCCCCGCGATTGAGGCGCTGGCGCAACACGCGGACATCCGCGACACGCGCCGCATCCGGGGCGAGCTTGGCCGCCTGAGCACAGCGCTGGCGCGCCACCCATTCGCCCTGATGATCGCCGGGCGGCTGATCAGCCGCGATGGGCTGGCGCTCGAAGAATTGGAAGACCTGCTCGGTGAGATGCCCGCCGCGCCGCTAGAGATCGGCGAAGAGCAAGCGCCGGAAGAGTTCGCCGCGCAGGCGCTGGCCGCCTACCAGGCGCGAATCACGCGCCCGCTGGCCGTCTCCATCGACGCGCTGCCGGGCGACTATCGCGCGCTGCTGGCTGCGCTGAGCCTGTTCCCGCCCGATGGCGCGCCCTTTGACGGGTTGCATGCGGTCGCCGGGCTAGACTCTCCGCTGGCGACGCGGCGCGGCCTGCTGATGCTGTCGGAATACGGGCTAATCCAGATCGATCACCGTGATCCGTGGCGTGCCACCCTCGCACCGCTGGCCGCTGAATGCGCTCGCACCCTGATGCCGGACCACGTCTATGAGGCGGGGCAGCGCCGACTGGTCGACTGGGCGCAGGGGTTCGCCCGCGCGCACGCGGCTGAGTCGCCTGCGCTGTTCCACGCGGAATCCGCGCTCTGCCACGCGCTGAGCCTGGCCGAAGCGAATGACGAGCCGACACCCGCGCGCCGCCTGCTGAACGCGCTGCGCCCGTACCTGCGCGAGTACGCGCCCAACCGCCTGCCGCCCGATGTCGCGCACCGCCAGCCAGAACTCACCGGCGAGCGCGCCGAAAGCGCCCGCCTAACCGATCAGGGGCTGGCGCAGACTGACGCCGGACAGTGGGAGACCGCCGACCAGGCGCTCACCCGCGCGCTGGACCTACGGCGCGAGCACGACAGCCCGCACGCGATCGCGGAAACATTAGTCGCGCTGGCGCGGCTGCGCGACGCTGAGGGGAATTATCCGCAGGCGGCGGAGCACCTGATCGAAGCGGCGGAGATGGTCTTCAACCTGGGCGCGGAGCCGTCCCTGAGCGTGATCCGGCGCGGGCTGGCGCAGGTCTATCGCCACTTGGGGCGCTACGCCGACGCGCTGGCAGTGCTGGACGACACGCCCGACGCCCACGAGGAGCGCGCCGCCGTCTTGCGCGCCGAAGGGCATTATGACGAGGCCGCGCGAGAGATCACGCTGGCGCCAGATGCACCGCCGGAAGCGCGCGCCGAAATTCTGCTGCTGGCCGGGCGCGCGCGGGACGCGCTCGACGCGATCGCCGGGCAAGATGACCCGGCCTCGGCGCTGCTGCGCGCGCAGGTAAACCACGTCGAAGGGAACGCTGAGCAGGCGATCGAGACCTACCGGCTCGCGCTTGACACCGCCGGAGATGACCCCGCCGCCCGCGCCAAGACGCTGCGCGGGTTGGGCGCTGCGCTGGCGCTGGCGGGGCGCAGCGAAGAAGCGCAAACCGCGCTGGAAGAGGCGCTCGAACTGCAACGCGCCGAATCCCCGCCCGAGCCGACGCTGCTCGCGCGCACGCTCAAGCTGCTGGCGGCGATCCGGCTGGCGCACGGGGATTCCGCCGGTGCTGCCGAAGCCGCCCGCGAGGCGCTTGACCTGCTAGAGCGCGCCCAGTCCCCTGGCGACGCGGCGGACGCTTACCGCACACTTGGGCGCGCGCTGTGGGCGCGTGAGGACTACGCCGGGGCGCTCGAAGCGTTCGAGGGCGAGGTCGAGCACGCGCAGGCGCTGACGGTCCGCGATGATAAGCGAATCGGCCTCGCGCTGCATCACGTCGCGCAGGCGTATTATCACACCGGCAGCCCGGACCGCGCCGTCGCGAACTATCGCCGCGCGCTGACTCACCTCAGCCCCACCGCCGACCCACACGCCTTCTATATCACGCAGCTTGCGCTGCACCTGGCGCTGATCGCCGCCGAACGCCTGCCTGCCGCGCTCGACGTGGCGCAGGAGATGGTCGAGCACAGCGCGCGGCAGCCTGATTTTCCGCTGCAACCTTACGGGTACGCGCAGGCGCTGCGGGCGCGCACGCAGCTTGTCATGGAGCGCCCGATCCGCGCCAACCAGTCGCTGGACGAGTGGACACAAACGCTCGCCGCGCGCATGAGCGAGGCGGTGGTGGATCCCAACCCGGCGCTGCGGGCGCTGGCGATCGGGCTGGCGGCGCGCAGCCTGCTGGCGGACAACCGCCCCACGCTGGCGCTCGAAGTCGCGCAGATTGCGGCAGACCTCACCGCGCAACACTTCCCTGAAACGCTGGCGGCCTGGGCCGCGATCCGTGACCTGGGCGAAGCCTACGCCGCGCTTGGCCAGCACGAGGAAGCGATCCTTACGCTGGAGCCGCTGCTCGCGCCAGAATTAGAAGCGCACCCTGCGACCCACGCCCTCGCCCACCGCCTGACCGGCGAGGCGTACCGCGCGATCAATGACCCTGACAGCGCGCTGCGTCACCTGGACCTCGCGCTAATCCACGAGCCGGACGAGCACCAGCGCGGTCTGATCCACGAGACGATCGCTGCGCTGCACCTGGATCAGGGCCGCCCGTCTGAGGCGGTTACCAGCCTGCGCGCCAGCGTCGCGCTGCTCGACCGCGCGACGCACCCGGACGCGACGGCGCGCATGCTCACCACGCTGGCGCGGACGCTCGGCGGCCTGAACCGCTACGCCGAGGCAATCGGCGAGTACGAAGAAGCGCTGGTCGTACTGCGCGAGGTCGAAGACGCCAGCCCAACACACACCGCCGACGTGCTGCTTGCGCTCGGCCAGACGCACGAAGCGCAGGGCCAGCTTGCCGAGGCCGCACGCGCCTATCGCCGCGCCCTCAACATTTTGGAACGCGCCGACGCGCCCCGCCTCGCGCGGGATATTTTGCACCAGCTTGCGCGGGTGAGCGCCGCGCAGGGCGATGGCAGCGCCGTTCAGTTATACGAGCAAACGCGCGACGAGACCGCGCAATGGGGCGAGCCGCGCGAGCTGGGAATCGTGCTCTGCGAATTGGCGGATGTGCACCGGGACGCCGCGCGTCTGCCGCTGGCGCTACAAAATTATCAGGCGGCGCTCGAACAGCAACCCGCCGACAGCTTCCCGCGCGAGCGCGTCAACACGCTGCGCAATATGGGCCGCGCTTACCGGCTGGCTGAACGTTACGAAGAAGCGCGCCAAACGTGGACCGAAGCGCTCGATCTGTCTCGCCGCCTGCCCGACCACTCGCCGCTCGAAATGGCGCTGACCTACCACGCCATCGCCGAGGCGCACCGCAGCCAGGAACAGTGGGACCAAGCGGAGAAAACGTACCGCGAAGCGCTGCAACATCACGAGCCGCGCACTATCGCGGCAGCGGCGACGTGGCGCGCATTGGGGCAGACGCTGCACGGCGCGGGCCGCCCCGCTGACGCCATCGAGCCGCTGCGCCGCGCGTTGGAGATCGAGAAGGCGCAGCCGCAACAGGCGAATGCCCGGCTGGTCCAGACGCTGCAGGCGCTGGCGAACGCGTACCAGGCATCCGGCGATCTGAAATCAGCGCTGGCGCACCATCACGAGGCGCTCGTCTATATGGACCGCGCGCTGCAACCCATCGCCTACGCGGACACGCTACGGCTGCTCGGGCGGCTTTATTGCGAGAACAACCAGTACCGGCAGGCGCACACCGCGCTCGACGAAGCGCTCGCCATCGAAAACAGCCTGACGCCGCGCAGCGACGAGCGCATCAGCCTCACGCTGCAAGCGATCGCGGACACGTACCGCGCCGAAAACGACCTGGAGAAAGCCGCCGAGTTCTATCAGAAGGTCACCGTCTACGCGAACCTCGCCCGGCCCGCCAGCCAGAACCTCAAAGAGACGCTGGACGAGCTTTCTCGGCGGCGAGCCACGCTGCAGGCGGCGCAGCAATCGCTCGCCCTGCTGGATCGCAGCGACACCGCTGATCTGAAGGACCTGACGTTCATCTACGCGCTGATCGCGCGCTCGCACGCCGGGCTGAAGCAGCCTGATAAGAGCGTCGAGGCAATCTACGAGCTGCTGGACGTGCTCGACGCACGCCAGGCCGACCTGCGCCGCGACGATCCGGAGCCGGACTATCGCGCTCTGGCGTGGCTGGCCGCCGCCGCGCGCGCGCAAGACGAAGACGATCTTCCCTCGGCGCGGCTTGCCTGTCGCACCGCGCTCGAATCAGTCCAAAACGCGAACCTGCAGTGGGTGATCGAGCAGGTTCAGCTTTCGCTGGCCTAGGCCGCCACACGCCCTGGCGGGCAGGCTCCACGCACGACGGAGTACAACGACGATGACACCGCAAGAGAAGCAGTTGGCGCATGTGTTCAAGGCGTTGTCCGACCCGAACCGGCTGCGCATCTTCGACCTGCTGACGTTCAATGACCTCGCGAACTCCGAATTAATGGCCGCCATCGGTCTGAGCCAGAACCTGCTGTCGCACCATCTGAACACGCTGACCGACGCGGGGCTGGTCGAGGTGCACCCCAGCATTGGCGACGCGCGCCGCCGCTACTACGCCGCCAACCTCGACGCGGTCGCGGGTGTGCGACGCTGGTTCAGCCATCACGCGCCGGTCGCGCAGCGCCCGCTGCCCGCTCTGGAGCGCCGCCGTCACGTGCTGTTTCTCTGCCTGAAGAACGCCGCCCGCTCCTTGATGGCTGAGGCGATCGCGCAGCATATCGCCCCGGACGCGCTCGTTGCCAGCAGCGCCGGGCTGGAACCGCACGCCCCGCCGCAAAGCCTCGCGCTCCAGGTGCTGGAAGAACACGGCATCTCCACCGATGCGTTGCGCCAGCGAGCCCTCGCGGACCTGCCGCCGCAGAATCCCGACATCGTGATCACCGTCTGCGATCGGGTTCACGAACGGATCGACCGCGCAACGTTGCAGGCCAGCCAGTATCTGCACTGGTCGCTGGTCGACCCGGCGGAGCTGGCCAGCGACTATGAGGGGCAGCTCGCCGCGACACGTCAGCTTTACCGGCGGCTGGAACAGCGCATCACCGTCTTCGTACAGCGCCTGATCGAAGAGGAGGCCGCGCCGCCAGCGTAGAGCAAGCGCCGTTTCCCCGTGTATCAGTCCAACCCCGCATTTGGTACAATTGGAGCGGTCAAGATCAACCATCAGCCATCATCAGCCAGGCGTTATCGCGCTGTTGCTGGTTGTCTGATCGCTGGGTTTTGCGGTTTGTAGCTGTTGTTAGCTTTGGAGGTTTATCGTGGGTTTTCGTCGTTTCACGCTCGCTTTTTTGCTGTTGATCACCGCTGCCCTCGTCTTGCCCAACAGCGCAGCGCGCGCTGCCGGCCCGACCCGCGCGGACTGCGTCGCCAGCCCCAGCGGCCCCGGCTGCATTGCCGGGCTGCCGTCGGTCGAATACCAGATGCTGCTCGATGAGATGCTGCTGCATCCTGAGCCGGACGTCCGCCCGCTGGCCGTCAACCAGGATGAGCTTTCGCGCTTTGCCTTCCGCAAGATCGTCGGCGGCGCGGCGACCATCTACAACGGCCCGAACGGCGAGCCAATTGGCAGCATCGACGAGGGGTTTAACTACGTCACGGTCAACAGCATTCATGGCGACTGGATCGAGATTAACGATGGCGAGTGGATGCCCAGCAGCCAGCTCGCGACCGCGCGCCCTAGCGAGTTCACCGGCGTGTACCTGGATGGCGAGCTGGATTACCCGATGGCGTGGGTATTGGTTCCCGCGCATCCCAGCCCGGTCCCTGGCGTGGCAGGCGATGAATCGCGCCCGAAGATCGAGCGTTACACGCGCGTGAACATCTTCGCCACCGCTGAGGTCGGCGGCTGGGAATGGTATCTGATCGGCCCGGACACGTGGATCCAGCAGACGATGGTCGCGCGGATTGTCGAGCCAGAGCACCCCGCAAAGGTCAAAGGGCGCTGGTTCGCCATCGACCTCTTCGAGCAGACGATGATCGCCTATGAAGACGACACGCCCGTCTTCGCCACGCTGATTTCGTCCGGCTTGCCGCAGTGGCCGACGCGCGAAGGGACGTTCACCGTGTGGGCGCGGCAGGTTAACGGGCACATGAGCGGCGCCGAAGGTCAGGCGGACTTCTACTCGCTGGAAAACGTGCCGTACGTCATGTATTTCGATCAGGCGATCTCACTACACGGCACGTACTGGCACGATGGCTTCGGCTATCGGCACAGTCACGGCTGCGTCAACCTCTCGATCACCGATGCGCACTGGGTATTTGATTGGAGCAACGAGGGGGGCTATGACGCGCCTTACGTCCATGTCTACAGCTCCGGCGTGTATCGCGACTAGCGAGGCCGGAGACTGTTGAGGAACAACCCAGATACTTCAAGTTAGAGTTAAGGAGCGAAAAATGCACGGTCTCGATGGAAAAGTAGCAATTGTGACTGGTGGCGGCTCCGGCATCGGCCGCAGCGTGGCACTAAGCTTCGCCCGCGAAGGCGTGAAGGTTATGGTCACCGATGTCGATGAAAAGGGCGGCGCCGAAACCGTCCGTCTGGTTGAGGAAAAGGGCGGCACGGCCCGGTTCTTCAAGGCGGACGTCTCGAACGCCGCCGAGGTCGAGCAGTTGGTCCGCGCTACGGTCGAGGCGTTCGGCGCGCTGCACTTCGCGTGCAACAACGCAGGCATCGGCGGCCCCGCTGCGCCGGTCGGTGAGTACCCGGTTGACGGCTGGGACAAGGTGATCGCGATCAACCTGTCCGGCGTGTTCTACGGCATGCGCTATCAGATTCCGGAAATGCTGAAAGCCGGCGGCGGCGTGATCGTCAACATGGCCTCGATCCTGGGCACCGTTGGGTTTGCCACCTCGGCGGGGTATGTGGCCGCGAAGCACGGCGTGATCGGCCTGACCAAGAATGCCGCGCTGGAATACAGCAGCCAGGGGATCCGCACCACGGCGGTGTGCCCGGCGTTCATCAATACCCCGCTGATTCAAAACAACCTGTCGCAGGAGGTTCGAGACTTTCTCGTCACCAAGCACCCGATCGGCCGCCTGGGCGAGCCGGAAGAAGTGGCCGAGCTGGTCGTCTTCTTGTGCTCGGACGAGGCTTCGTTCATTACGGGGAGCCACTTCCTGGTGGACGGCGCCTACGTCGCCCAGTAAGCAGGTCTGCATTTCCTCTGAACCGGCGCCTGCGACTTGCGCTGGTTTTTTTTGGCCCCTCCCGCAACTACCGCTCACCCGAAAATGGGTTTATGATGATAGATTAAGCTGGTAGCACGTAGCCACTGGCCGAAAACGGCAATTCCAGCGTGGCGCTTGATCTGCTGCAGACACAGGCTTCTGCCCGCATCTTCTGGCATTTGTTCTTGCTATCCGCTAACTGGTAACGGCTCGTTCTTGCTGAGAGGACCGTCCCCATGCTGACATCCGCTGAAATCCGTTCGGCCATCCCGCTGGCGTTTGACGAAGTCTCGCTGCCGGGGCTGACTGCGGAGCGCGGCCAGGTGCGCGACAATTACGCGCTGGCCGATGGGCGGCGGATCGGGATCGCGACCGACCGCTTCACGATC
>Ga0123328_1004582_pt1 | contig 11192 bp, 8 predicted proteins | sample BioC12SIPDNA_2_FD_89702 | JGI IMG/M metagenome (GOLD analysis project Ga0123328, IMG submission 89702) | Anaerobic biogas reactor microbial communites from Washington, USA - Biogas_R1_A C12 SIP DNA | ecosystem: Engineered > Bioreactor > Anaerobic > Unclassified | place: Washington, USA...
CAGCGTGATGCGCTGATCGTACTTGACCGGCAGGATCCCGGTCAGGCGGAGCTGCGTCTCCCATGTCTCCTGCACATCGCTGATCTTTTCGACAATCGCCTGCAATCCGACCGTCTCCAAAAAACGCATCTCGACCGGGATCACGATGTCCGTTGCGGCGACCATCGCCAGCGTCGTCAGGCGCGAGAACGAGGGCATCGTGTCAATCACCACCCAGTCGTACTGGTCCGCCACGCTGCGCAGCGCGTGCCGCAGCCGCACCGCGAAGCCGTGATCTTCCGCCAGCCGCGTGTTAACACCGTCCAGCGTGGGCGAGCCGGGCAGCACGTGCAGGTCTTCATCCCACGCCGAGGGCACGATCAGCCGCTGCAGCACCGAGCCGGACTGCGCCGATTTGGACAGCAGCACTTCGCCCAGGCTTTCCGAGCGGCCCCAATCGCGGCGGCCCGTGGTCAGCAGCGTAGCGTGCGCTTGCGAGTCGGTGTCGATCAGCAGCACGCGGTGCGGCATCTGGTTGTGGCGCAGCAGGATCACCAGCCCGTGCGCGAGGCTAACTGCAGTCGTGGTTTTGCCGACGCCTCCCTTGTTGTTCGTCAAACAAATGCTGCGCATCGGTCCGGCTCCTTTCCGATTCTGTTGGGGTGAAATGGCCGCCCAGGCGCGCGGGACCTCGCCGCAAATGGCGAGGGCGCTGGGGTGGGGTAGGGGGCTGCCAGGAATTTACGATGCGTAAACATCAGAATATCACTATTAGTCAGTCGGTGTCTTAAAACCCGCCACAAACCAGGCCGCTGCCAGCTCGATCAAACGGTGCACATGAATCGAGCGCCGCATCTGCAATCCGAAGCGCATACTCATCTCGACCAGGGCTTCCCAAACGGGCCGGTCGAAGTAGAGCGTCGTGCGCTGTTGGACGGCTGGCTGCAGCGGCAATTCGCGCAGCGGCGTGTGCAGCGGGCGGTTCACCAGCTCGCGCAGGCCAAGCACGCCGGTCAATGAGACGGCACCGGCGGGCAGGCGAACGTCGTCGCCCAGCAGCGCGTGCAGGTCGGTGATCATCTGCGCCGCGGCCTCGTTATACAGGTCCGATACGCTAATCAGGCGTCCGGCGGCCTCGGTGCGCGTGTGCGCCAGCGTCTTCATCTGCCGGTGCAGATAGCGCGAGAAATGTCCGGTTGTCGCCACGCGATTCTTCGGTGGGCGCCCCGGTCGCCCGGTCGAGACCACGCGCCGATCGCGAACGGTCTGCGCCAGGCGGCGGAACGTGCCGTCGTGCTCAGTCAACCCTGCTGCTCCCCTCGCTGCTGGGTACTTCATCGAAATGGGTTGGCAGATGCGCTGCCCACTGGGAAACCTCACCCCTTAACCCCCATCCCCTTGCCCTAAAAATGAGAGAAGGGGTGTGCGCTCCGTTCTTTTCCCTCCCTCCTTGTGCGGGAAGGAAGGCCGATCGCAGGTCGAAAGGATGGGAGGACTGGGCCGGCAACCATCCCGCGAAGTCCATAACCGCCACCTATTCGATCTCGTCCCGCAGGCGGGCCGCGTCCAGCGCGCTGGCCGAGACACGATCCAGCCCAACTCGACGATATACCACAGCGCCGCTCCCGCCAGCTTGATCGCCTTGCGGGGGTAGCCCTTCGACAGATCGTAGAGCAAATCGAGCGCATCTGGCATGAACAGCGGGAGTTTGCACCCTGCCCTGTTCAGGCGGAAGTTGATCAACTCGGCGGTTTCGGCGGGGGTGAACGGCTCCAGCGTAGAGCGCGCGGCGACTCGGTCGTTGAGGTCCGGCGCGTTGTGGAGCGAGAGCCGCAGGTCTTCCTTGCCGATCAGCACGACCTGGATCGGGACCAGCCCGCCCGCGTTGAAATTGAACAGCTCGCGGATCAGGTCAAGCTGGCGGCGGACCAGCGTCTGCGCCTCGTCGATCATCACGATGCAGTTCTGCCCGCCGCTGAAGATGTCAAGGACCATCACGCGCAGGTCTTCCATCAGCCCGTCATTGGTGCGCTTGCTGGTTTTGCCGCCCAACTCCTGAATGATGCGGCGCAACAATTCGCGCGTGCCGGGGTGTGGCGGATCGGGGATGTACGCGACCATCGACGGCTCGCGGACATCGCCCGCGGTGTACGAGTTGTACAGGTAGCGCGCCAGCATCGTCTTGCCGGTTCCATAGTCCCCGATAATCACGCTCAGGCCCTGGCGCTGGTCGATCGCGAAGGTGGTCTTCGCCAGCGAGCGCGCCGTGACGCCTGCGACGTACAAATAATCCGGATTCGGCGACATTGAGAAGGGATAGGTGTACATCCCGAACATGCGTTGCAGATCTTCGAGCCGCCGCTGCGTGACCGAGGGATCGGGGGCATAGGACGGAGTTGGTAGCTTCGGCTTGAGTTTTGTAGACATACCGCTGCCTCCAGGGACTACCCCGACTATAGCACACGAACCGCCCGTGACGATAGCAGGGGATTTGAGCACATGCCGGGACGCGAAAAAGGCGATTTTGTGCAAAAACGCATGATATTTATCTCATCATATCACAAATTAGCCGTTAATGGTGACTATTAGTGGCTAATTTCTGCAAAAACTGTCCGTTTTTGCACAAAACTGATTGACGGGGGCTATAAAAAGTGATACGATGTCAAGTGTGAAGTGGCAGCTATCCCGAAAAAGGGGTTCCCCGTGCAGCCAGTGGCGTCACCATGATGCCCACGAGTATACCTTGTCCGGCGGAATTTGCACCAGTTTTCGGGTAGATGTGCTGAAATCGCGGAATTTTGCAGCGTTATTCGCGCTTTTTTGAGGACGCGCCTGCTTGCTGCACAAGGGGGAACTCGCGTGCAGCGGCTAAAAAGAAGAGAGGCCATCGAAGGGAACGCCCCACGACAGCCGCTCGATCCGAAGCATTTTCCGGCTTCTCGCTGTTTTTTGCCCGATCAGCACAACGCCGCAAAATGCAAACCCACAGTCTCATTCTAGCCCGGATCGATTCCACTGTCAACGCGCCCTCACCGGCCCCGGCTTCACGGCGCTCCGCCTTTGAGGAGCGATGATGTCCGCCACAGGCCCGGCCCAAACGCCCCAGGTTCTGGCGCTGACAACCGAATATTCCACCCCCTACGCTGCTCTGATCCGCGAAGAAGTTGTGATGGGCATCCCGCGCTATTTCCTCGAGCGCTGGCTGCCGCTGCTCGGGCCAGCGACCGCCGCGCTCGTCAACACGCTCCGCCAGTTGGATTACCGCTGTCAGGGCGAGGCGATCAGCATCAGTGGGGCCGCGCTCGCCAAAGAAGCGAGCATGTCCCGCCGCCACCTGTACACCTGCCTGGCGAATCCCTGGTTCGGCGCGTTTGTGCGGACGCTCTCCGGCCAGCGCGCGCGCGATGCTGAGGGGAAAATCTGGCAGCAGGCGAACCGCTACGCCGTGCGCATGGACGACCCGCTCACGCCCGGTGACGCGGCGAAACTGCTCGAACTGCTCCCCACGCTGGCTGACAACCCGCTGCAAGCCGCCGCCCACGCGATGAGCCGCCCGCCGCGCGAGTTGTGGGCCGACGTGCCGGGGATCGATCACCCGGCTTTTAGCGCGCCGGTCGCCGTCACCGCCCGTGACGTGATGTTGCGCGCCTTCCCACAGTGGAACGATAACTCCGCTGAGGCGCAGACCGCCTTCAACCAGCTCGCCGAGGCGCTGCACCGGCATATCACGCTGGGCCGCGACGATGGACGCACCAGCAAGATTATCGTGCCGCAGTATTTCCGGCGGCGCTGGTGGAAGCGTCTGGGGCACGACCTGGCGTGGGTCTACCTGTGGCTGCGCGGGATCACCTATGACCGGCCCGACGAAGGCATCCAGCGCGATACGTGCTGGGTCCCGGCGCTGGAAACGCTGCTGACGCTGATCGGGCGCCCGCGCGAGTGGTGGCGGCGCAATGTCGAGCGGGCCAAGCCGCACAAAGACGGCTGGTCGGTGGTCGATTTCTTTGAGCAGCTTGAGCAGCGCAAAGGGCGCGACCCGGCCAATCCGCAATGGGTCGCGCGGCGTTTCCGCGTGGCGTTGGAGATTCCAATCGCGCCGGAAGACCGCGAGACATACGCGGCGCTGCTGCGGGATTGGCCCGACGACGGCATTCCGTCGCAGCCTGAACATGCCACGTCTGCCACATTGGAACACACCGGCGATGGAGGGGTCCGCCACATTCATGCACACCGGTCTACGGAAGGTCCGCCACAACCACGCACACCGGAATCCCCAGAGTCCGCCACATTAGAGCACACCGGCGATGGAGGGGTCCGCCACATTTCTGCACAGGGGTCCGCCATACCCGCGCACAGTAAAGATCAGCCTTCTCCCGAAGCCACCTCGCTGCCTTTAGCTACTGAAGAGTCCACCAGCAAGCCACCGCCACCGGCGGCCCCGCCTGCTGCTGCGGCGGAGAGCGAGGTAGGGCAGGGTGAAACGCTGCTCGAAGTGTTACGGCGCGCCTTTGAGACCGCGCCGGATACGCCGCTGTGCGACGCGGCGCCGGTGCGCGTCTGGCTGGCGCAGGCATGGTCGAAGCCGGTCCGCCCGCACACCCCCGCCTGGTCGCTAGCCGAGAAGGGGACGCTCTCGCCGCGCGATCTGGTGGCGCTGGCGCTGGCGGTGCACGCCGATCCGTCCGTGCAAGAGCCGCCGCGCTATCTGAGCTGGCTAGCGCAGCGCCTGACTGAGTCTCCGGACGCGCCGCCGGTCGATTGGTGGGACGAGTGGCGGCGGCTCGCTGGGCTGCCGCTGCGTGTGTGGCCGGACGAAGGGCGCGCCCTGTGGATCCGCCGCGCACCGCCCAGTCGCAGGGCGCTCCCCTTCGGGCTGGACGATCTCGCGCCGCCGGAGCCAGCGCCCAGGCCTGCGCCCAGGCCCGCGCCTTCTGCGCCGGACGCCGCACCCGTCTCGAACGGGTTGGACGAGCATCCGGGCGGCGGGCGGCTGAGCGTGGCCGATATCTGGCGCGCAACGCTCGGCCAGCTTCGCTTGCAGCTCAATCAGGCGACCTATCAGGCGTGGGTCGAGGGCGCGCAGGCAATCGCTTACCACGACGGCGCGCTGACCGTCCAGGTGCGGACCGACGCCTCACGCGAGTGGCTGGCGACGCGGCTCGCTCCGGTGATCGAGCGCACCTTGGCGAGCCTCGCCGGGCAGCCGGTCGCCGTGCGGTATGTGGTCAAGGGCAGCGACGGAGCGGCCAAGAGCGCGAAGAAGCGTGGCAAAGCGGCGAAAGACGAGACGAAGGTCAACAAAAAGCGCGGGGCGCCGTAGAGGATGGGATTTGCTTCGGCGATAGCCTGCAATTCTTCCTTCCCGCCTTGTGGGGGAAGGAACCGGGCGAAGCTCGGCAGGATGGGGGGTAAGAGCGCGAAGATGCGCAAGCTATCGTAGTCGCGCCTGCATCCTGCGGCGCTTGACGCGCATCTAACCGGGGGAGAGCGCGCGTCCCCCTGACGCCGCGCGCCGTTCAGCGTATAATCCATCAAAACCGGTTGCACTTTCACGGAGATACTTAATGGCAGACGAAAACGCAGTTCAGGGCAAGGTGGTGCATTATACGGATGTGCCCGCGTACACCTTCGGCCCCGAAGCGCCGGGCACTTGCATCCGCTGGCTGATCGACGACGACCACGACGGCGCGCCGGTCTACGCGCTGCGGATGATTGAGGTCGCGCCGGGCGGGCACACGCCGCGCCACAGCCACCCGTATGAGCATGAGAACTTCGTGGTCGAGGGCGAGGGGCGCGTGCTGGTGAATGGCGAGTGGCACGCGGTCAAGGCGGGCGATGTGATCTTCGTGCCGGGGAACATGGAGCACGTCTACGAGAACACGGGCGATGCGCCGTTTAAGTTCCTGTGCGGAATCCCGGTGCGATGGCTCCGCGAGCGGTGAGTTTCGTGTAGTCATTAGCAGCGGTTAGCAATTAGCCCTTAGCCGTTAGCAACCCGAACCACGTGAAAAGCATAGTCTGCTGTCTCCCTCGCTATCGCCGGTGCTAACCGCTAACTGCTAATTGCTAACCGCAAGGGTTATTCGCTTCTTTCAGAAAGGAAAATCAGACTCCCCATGAGCACCTATCGCACTGAGAAAGACTCGTTAGGCGAGATGCAAGTGCCCGCCGGCGCGCTGTGGGGCGCGCAAGCGCAGCGCGCGGTGCAGAACTTCCCGATCAGCGGTATGAAGCCGTACCCCGCGTTCATCTGGGCGCAGGCGATGGTCAAGCGCGCCGCCGCCGAGGTCAACCGTGACCTGGGGCTGTTCGCGGATGTCACAGTCGAAGGCCGCACGATCAGCGGGGCAGACATCGCGCAGGCGGTGATGGACGCAGCAGACGAGGTGATCGCCGGGCAATGGAACGATCACTTTGTGGTGGACCCCTTCCAGGCAGGCGCAGGCACCAGCCACAACATGAACACCAACGAGGTGATCGCCAACCGCGCCAACCAGCTCCTCGGCGTCGAGATCACCGGCGCGCACAAGCCGGTCCACCCCAACGATCACGTGAATATGGCGCAGTCGACCAATGACACGATCCCGACCGCGATCCGGCTCGGCGTGTTGTGGCGGCTGGACGAGCTGCTCAACACGCTGCGCCACCTGGCGGATACGCTGGCCGCGAAGGGGCGCGAGTTCGACACCGTGGTGAAGAGCGGTCGCACGCACCTGCAAGACGCCGTGCCCGTCCGGCTGGGGCAGGAGTTCGGCGCGTACGCCAAAGCGATCGAGCGCAACATCGAGAAGATTTCGCAGGCGGCAGAGGGGCTGCGGCGGCTCGGTATTGGCGGGACGGCGACCGGCTCCGGCCTCAACGCGCACCCGGAATATCACGCGCGCATGGTGCAGACACTCTCGCGCCTGACTGGGCTGGCGCTGTACGAAAGCGATGACCTGTTCGAGTCGATGCAGTCGATGCAGGACGCGGTCTTCTTCTCTGGCGCGATCCGCACGCTCGCGCAAGACCTGACGCGTATCGCCAACGACTTCCGCCTGCTGAGCAGCGGTCCCTCGACCGGACTGGACGAGATTCGCCTGCCCGTGGTGCAGCCGGGGTCCAGCATCATGCCCGGCAAGGTCAACCCGGTGCTGGCAGAGATGCTCAATATGGCGATGTTCCACGTCATGGGCAACGACTTCACGGTGCTGATGGCGGGGCAGGCGGGTCAGCTTGAGCTGAACGTGATGATGCCGATCATCGCGCACAACCTGTTTGAGATGATGCACGTTACCATCGGCGCGGTGAATGCCTTCACCGATAAATGCGTCGCCGGGGTGACCGCTAATCGCGAAAAGGCCGAGGGCTGGCTCGCCAAGAACGCGATCCTCGTCACCGCGCTGAATCCGATCATCGGCTATCAGAAGGGCGCCGAGGTCGCCAAGCGCGCGATGGCGGAGAACCGCTCGATCCACGAGGTCGTGGTGGAGCTAGGCTATCTCAGCGACGACGAGGCGCGCCGCGCGCTCGATGCCCACGCCATGACCGAAGGCGGCATTACGGAGAGCGGCGGTTAGCACGAACTACATGCTCGCTGCATAACACAGGCCACAGGGGCGGAGCAAGCTCCGCCCATTGTCTTGTCCCCGCATACCCTCTCCCGACTTATGTTACACATCTCGTTGGGACACTCCTCGCCTGAAAGCCCCGCTGCCTATAGCGGATTTACAGCCAATTTCCTGCCGCTTTTCGCTGCTCATGGCGATTGTGACGGAGTACACTATGGGGCAGGAGGAGTCATGATGATGCGACGAATGAGCTTACTGCTGGGATTGATCGTCTTGCTGGTGGTGGCGGGCGTTTGGACGAATGAGGCGCGGGCGCAAGAGCCGGTCGTCTACGCTGTGATGTTCTACTCGCCGTCCTGCTCGCACTGCCATTATGTCATCACTGAATTTCTGCCGCCGCTGTTGGAGAAACACGGCGAGCAGCTTCAAATCCTGTACATCGACGTTTCGCAATCAGGCGGCAGCGCGCTGTTTAGCGCGGCGTGTGAGGCGTTTTCCTCACCCGGTGACCGCTGCGGGTACGTGCCGACGCTGATTATTGGCGAGACGATGTTGGTCGGCAGTGGCGACATCCCCGCCCGCCTGCCCAAGATGGTCGAAGACGGCCTCGCGTCCGGCGGGATTGACCTACCTGCGATTTCAGGGTTGCGTGAGTTGTACGACGCCGCGATCGCCGGGGAGTCAGCGAGCGAAGAGACTGAAAGCGCGCCGCCATCTGACGTGAGCATCGAGTACACCGAGCCAACCTGGCGCGATCGCTTCAACCAGGACCCGCTCGGCAATGGGCTGTCAGTCGCGGTGCTGGGTGTGCTGGCGATCGGCCTGGGCGCGCAGGTGATCCGCGGCGCGCAAGTGCTGTCTGGCGAGAAGCCGCACCGCGGCAAAACAGGCGATCGCGCGCAGATAGCTGCGCTGGTTCTGGCGGCGGGGGCCGCGATTATCGCGGGGACGCTCGCGTTGGAAGGCGGTGGGCTGAACCTGCCTACCGTCCTCGCGGCAGTCGTCGCGCTGGGGCTGGCGGTCGTGGCGGTCGCGATCGCGCGCGCGCCGCGCGGTTCCCGGCGGCACAATCCCGCGCTCCCCACATGGCTGATTCCGGCGATCGCGGTGCTGGGCCTGATCGTCGCGGGCTATCTAGCATTCGTTGAAGTTAGCGAGAATGAAGCGGTTTGTGGCGCGGTGGGGGACTGTAACACGGTGCAGCAGAGCACGTACGCCAAGTTGTTCGGCGTGCTGCCGATCGGCGTGCTGGGCGTGATCGGATATCTGTTCATCCTGTCGGCGTGGGGATTCAGCCGCAACGCCGATGCGCGCATCGCCGACTGGGGAAGCGCGGCGCTGCTGGGCTTCGCGCTGTTCGGCGTCGCGTTCTCGGCCTACCTGACGTTCCTGGAGCCGTTCGTGATCGGTGCGACGTGCGCGTGGTGTCTGACCTCGGCCATGTTGATGATCCTGCTGCTCTGTCTCCACACAACGGACGGATGGAACGCTGTCCGCCGGTTGCGGGAGGGGGCGGGCAGCGCGCCCCGCGTCGGCAGCCAGCGCGCGGCGTAGGGGTGGCGCTGGCCACTTTCTGGGGAACTCCTCCCTCTTTCCGACCTGCGGTCGGCTACCCTTCCCCCACATGGAGAGAAGGAACAAGACCGTCCGCCACCGCGCTGCAATTCCCCTTCCCTCGTTCTGGGGGAAGGGGGTAGGGGATGGGGGGCTCTGCAGTCAGAGAGAGACCCCTCTCAGAGAAAAAATCAGGGATGCCCCGCCGGGGCATCCCTGGTGTGTGGTCAGGTCGAGCGCTGCTTACAGGCCGACGTTGGTCTGCATCGCGTAGAACAGGAAGCGCCCCATCACCTCAGCCACCAGCACCACCGCGAACGCGAGGATCGCCAGGTTGCCGAGCACCATTTCGCGGCCAGGCGTGCTGGCGGTGCGATAGATGAACGCGCCCAGGATCGCGGCGCCGACGAACACCAGCGCCAGACGCAGCGCGAACAGCACGCTGTACTCGCCCATCAGGATATCCACCGCTTCACTCGCGGCCGCGGTCCCGCTGTTGGACAGATACGCCACGTAGAGGGGCTGCACCACCAGGTGCACGCCAACCAGCAGCACCGCCGCCAGCGCCAGCCACCGCAGCGCCGAGCGCAGGATGTCGCACTGGGCCGCCGCGCAGTCGGGATCGCTCCGCTTGATCATCGCGTAGTTCACGACGTACGCTGCGCCCACCGCTAGCGCGCCGAGCAGGAAGGTGGTGGTGAAGAACGTGATCGGCGTTGCGAGCGTGTTCCACGCCGGAGCGGTCCGCAGCATGTAGACCTGCGCCATGCTGTATACCAGCACCACGCCGACGATCGCCGCCACCGCCGCGATCGCGGTGCGCAGCGCCGGGCTGCCGATCTTCCGCCACTGCATGAAGGCGAAGACCGCGCCCAGGCCGATGAACAGCACGTTCGTCAGGATCTCGCGGCTCAGCCACGACTCGCCGATGTTGCTGATCGCCCGGTAGGCGTTCAGCGGGTTGCCGAGGTGGAACAGCGACGCGAGCGTCCCCAAGATCAGCACCGGGCCGATGGCAAGCAGCGCGCGGTCGCTGAAACGGTCCGCCTCAGCCTCGCCCCACTTGCGGTTGACGAAGAAGTACACGATTCCCAGGACGATGAACGAGCCAACGGCCATCTGACTGAGAATAGTGAAAGCAATGAGTGCCCATTCACGAACGTCCATCGCGTTAAACCTCCTTGGGGTTCGCGAGCATACCCGCGCCAGACTCGACGGGCTTGACTTTGGCGGACGGCTGGATAACGAGCGCCGGTTCGGTCAACGCCGCTTCAGGCAGCGGCGCGACTTCGGCCAGATCGCCGTACTTGGCGCGCAGCTCTTCCAGCTCGCCGATCTCCAGAGCGCGCGAGGGGCAGGCCGTCACACAGGCCGGGTCCTGGCCTTCGTCGATGTAGTCAACGCACATCGTGCACTTGGTCATCGTGCCCGTATCTTCGTTGAACTGCGGCGCGCTGTAGGGGCACGCCCATTCGCAGTAGCGGCAGCCGATGCACTTGTCTTCGTCGATCAGCACGATGCCGTCGTCGCGCTTGGTGATCGCCGCTGCCGGACAGACTTCCTGGCAGATCGGCCTTTCGCAGTGGTTACACGCGACCGACATATAGTACGCGAAGACGTTCTGCGTGAAGGTGTTGTCATTGTTGCGCGTCCACTCGCCGCCGGAGTATTCCGCGACCCGCCGCCAGCGTGTCTCGGCTGGCAGATCGTGCTTGTCCTGGCACGCCACCATGCAAGCCTTGCACCCGGTACAGCGCGCCGTGTTGAAGTAGAATGCTAATTGAGCCATCTGCTTGGCCTCCTTTACGCCTTCTCAACCTGGACCAGGTTGGTGTGCTGCGGGTTGGCTTTCGCCAGCGGTGATGGGTGCAGCTTGGTCAGCGTATTGACGCAGCCACCCTCGTCCACCCCGTCCGCGTTGGGGTTGTACCACGCGCCCTGCGGGACGGAGACCACACCGGGCATGATGCGCGGCGTGACCTTCACCGGCAGCTTGATCCGGCCACGGTCGTTGTAGACGTACACCATGTCACCCAGTTCCAAACCGCGCTCTTGCGCGTCCAGCGGATTCATCCACACTTCCTGCGGAGTGGCCGTGCGTAGCCACTC
>Ga0123328_1004586_pt1 | contig 11185 bp, 5 predicted proteins | sample BioC12SIPDNA_2_FD_89702 | JGI IMG/M metagenome (GOLD analysis project Ga0123328, IMG submission 89702) | Anaerobic biogas reactor microbial communites from Washington, USA - Biogas_R1_A C12 SIP DNA | ecosystem: Engineered > Bioreactor > Anaerobic > Unclassified | place: Washington, USA...
CCTTCGGCCAGACGACAGCTATCCCGGTACCGCACCCCTGGTGCTGGGTCGCCAACCTGACACAGGGTTCGCAGTGAGAAGTAAACCGTTAATGCGAAGTGGCTCACCGGTGGAACAAATGTCGAAACCGGCACCAGGGCCGTTTCTTCGGGCCTTTCACCACGCCAGCACGGCCCCGAATTCCTACATTCCTAAATTCCTACATTCCTAAATTCCTGAATTCCTGAATTCCTGAATTCCCCCCTGGTCCCTCTCCCGAGAAAGTGCGTTCCTGCACCTGCCTGCCGGCAGATTGCCGGCCCGATCCGCAGTACAATGGCACGCAGTACAATGGCCCACGTGCAATGGGGCCACATGTATTGGGCCCCACAACGCACAATGGGGCCCACGACTACTGTTTATCCGTTGCTTGTACAGCTACGACTTTTCTCGGGAGACCAGATCATGCATCGTACCGCTCGACCGACTCGCCGTTCGCGCTTCACACGCCGCCAGTTCACCGGGTCGCTCGTGGCGGCCACTGCCGGGATCATGGCAGCGCCGGCCATCGTGCGCGGCAGGAATCTCAACAGCAAGCTGAATATCGCCGTGATCGGAGCGGGCGGCCGCGGCGCTGGCAATGCCGAGGGTGTGGCGTCGGAGAATATCGTCGCACTGTGTGATGTGAACGAAGCCAGTCTGGAACAGACGGGGCAGCGTTTTCCGCAGGCCCGCAAGGTGGTCGACTTCCGCAAGCTCTTCGACCGGCCGCAGGACTTCGATGCGGTGACGGTGAGCACGTGCGAGCACACCCACGCGCTGGCCACGATGCTGGCGCTGAAGCACAAAAAGCATGTCTACTGCGAGAAACCCCTGACGCACGACGTCTGGGAGGCGCGGCAGATCCGCCTGGCGGCCGCCGAGGCGCAGGTCGCGACGCAGATGGGCATCCAGATCCATGCGGAAGAGAACTACCGGCGGGTGGTCGAGATCATTCAGAGCGGCGCGATCGGGCCGGTCCGCGAAGTGCACGTCTGGGTGTCGCGCGCCTGGGGTTGGCAGAGCAAGGAAGCGGCCGATCGCAACCATGACATCGTGTTTGCCCAGGAACGGCCCACGGAAACGATGCCGGTCCCCCAGGGGCTCCACTGGGATCTCTGGCTCGGCCCGGCACCGGAGCGGCCGTTTCACGAGGTCTACTTCCCCGGCCCGAAATGGTACCGCTGGTGGGACTTCGGCAATGGCACGATGAGCGACCTGGGGAGCCACTTCAATGACCTGCCGTTCTGGGCGCTTGAACTCCACCACCCGCTGACCATCGAAGCGAGCGGGCCGCCGCCCCACCCGGAAATTGCCCCCGCCTCCATGCAGGCGACCTACGAGTTCGGCGCCCGAGGCGATCTGCCCCCCGTGCGCATGACCTGGTACCAGGGCGAGAACAAGCCGGAAATCTGGACCCGGAAAGGTTGCCCGCAATGGAGCGATGGCCACCTGTTTATCGGCGACAAGGGCATGCTGCTGTCGAACTATGGTCAGTACCAGCTGCTGCCGGAGGCCACCTTCGCCGATTACCAGCCGCCGGAACCGACGCTGCCCCGGGTCAAGTCGCACCATGCCGAATGGCTCGAAGCCTGCTACAACGGGACCCAGCCCAGCGCCAACTTCGAATACGCCGGGTGGCTCACCGAATCGAACCATCTGGGGAACGTGGCCTACCGTGTCGGCAAAAAGCTCGAGTGGGATCCCGACCAGCTGAAGGCCACCAACGCACCGGAGGCCGATCCGTTGATCCGGGTGCCGTATCGGGCCGGATGGGAGCTGTGAGCGTTGGGGGAGTTTGAAGCGTTCAGTCCAGCGTTGCATATTCTTCAGGCCCTTGTGGCCTGAAGAATATGCAGGACGCGCTGTTTAGAAGCACGCGTACCCACGGGGGGCGCCGCGAGGCGCGGCTTACCCGGGCTGTGGAGTGTAACGCCTTCGGCGTACTCGGAGGCTCGGCGTGACATGGGAGCGAGTAGAGCGTGGTAGCGTTTGTCTTCTTTGCTCGACTTTATCCTCTCTCCTACTCTATTCTCGGTTGTCTGCTTGTCCGCTGATCTTTACCGCGAAGCGGTTACACTCCGCAGCCCATAGGTTGCTGCGCAGCAGCGCACCCTGGGTTCCGTTGAAAACTATCCCCTCCAGAACACCACACTCTTCCCATCGCTATACACCCTCCTCCACTCCGGTGATGCATCGAGCGTCGCCGGCAGCGCGCGGGACAGGCGCGGGTCCCAGAGCACGAGATTCACGCCATAGCGATTGAGTGTCGCCAGGGCCCGATCGGGTTGTGTGCCGATCGACACATAATCATCCCAGACGCTGTCGGGGAAGAAGTCGATGCGTGAATCCACGAACACCTTGACGCGCGGATCGAGCTGCCAGGAGACATAGGAGCCCCATTCCATCGGCTGATACATGCGGCCCTGATAGTTGCTGGAGGCCAGGAATGTGACCGCTTCCAGCGGTTCGTCGTACGGGATGGCGACTCGTTTGTGCGGTGGCAGGAGGGGGTTGAAGGGGCGGGTCCAGGGTGTGGAGAGTGCGAGCAGGATGCACAGGGACGCCGCGGCGATCCAGTTCAGCGTGTCTGATTGAGTATCACGAGGCCGGGCGATGCGTGCGGCCAGCGCGCGCAGCTGCGCGAACAGACCGCGGGTGTTGGAGTCATCAGGGGAGATGCCGGCAGGCACCCAGCGCGCGAGGCGGTCGCGTCCCGCGCGCCAGATCCGCTGGCCTGCCGCACTACAGCGCTGCACCAGAAGGCCAACTTGAGGTGCCAGGATGGCTGGAAAGACAAGTGCCCACCAGATGACCATGCGCTGCGACTTCACTCCCACGACGAAGAACGACGCCAGGAGCAGCGCGTCGGTCAGGGACGTGCTGCGGCGGGTTGTGCCGAGCACCAGCAGCGCACCGGCCACCGACAGCATGAAGGCCGTTCCGGCGACGTTTTCCACGCTGGTCGGCTGCCATTCCTCGATGTTGCGTTCCGTGGCGCGGGACGCGACCCCGGACACATACTTGAAGTTCGCGAGCCCCTGAGGGTTCACAAACATCGCGCCGGTTGCCAGCACGCAGCAGAGAAGCCTGGTCCGCAAGCCGGCTGTGTCCTGGTCGGCGACTCGTTGGCCGTGCCAGACGCGTTGGCCGCTGGCACCGATCAGGAAGATGTACGGCAGCACGACTCCCAGCGGAAAGGCGCCGTGCATGTTGGACCAGAGCAGTTCGATACCTGCCACGACCCAGGGCGTAAAACGCCGCGCGCCCCAGGTGCACAGCACATACAGCTCCGCCGCGAAGAGAAGCACCGAGAACGCTTGTGGCCGGATCGCCATGTTCGTGCTGGCTACGGCCACTGCGGCGACCATCACCGCCGCCGTCACGCGGCTGTCGCGACAGCGCCGGTAGGTGAGTTGCGTGATCAGACCGATGGCGACGCCGTACACCGCGCCGAACGCGAACTGCACCAGAGGGTAACCACCCAGCCGGCAGGTCTGGTACATCAGCAGCTGGGCGAGCCAGGGTTGGTTCTGGACCTGCTGGCCGGAGATCGTGTGCGTGAAGGTGTCAACCGCGATCAGGCGGTGGGTCTCGCACATCCAGCGACCGCTGGTGACGTGCAGCCAGAAGTCCAGTGGGAACTGGCTGTTGGTCCACACAATCAGCAGAGTCAGTAGGACCGGCACGACCAGCCAGATGGCTGCCAGTGTGGGCTTCGGAACTCTCATCGCTCAGCGCGTCCTCCAGCAGTTTGCCTGAAAATCATAGCTCAGGCGCACGGCGGCGACGTAGGGTTGTAACGGAAGCTCCGTGGCGGCAGACGCTTTGACCACGGGTGGCGCACATCACCTCGAACAAGGGCGTTGGCCAATGGTACCGCAAGCCGTCCCTGTCCCGCAGCCGCAGCCGCAGCCACAGTTACAGCCGCAGTTGCGTTTGCAACCGCAGTCGCAGCCGTTAACCGGTTCCCCGCTGGTGTCGGTTGTCGTACCGGCTTATTGCGAAGTGGACAACATCCGGGAGCTGGTATTGCGAGTGGGGGCGGCGCTCGAGTCGGCCGGCGTGACTTACGAAGTCATCATCGTGGACGACAACAGCCAGGACGGCACGGACGAAGTGGTCCAGATCCTGGAGCTGGAGGGGCATCCTATCCGGCTGATCACGCGCGTCGGCGAGCGCGGGCTCAGCACTGCGGTGTTGCGCGGTTTTGACGTCGCGCAGGGCACGGTGCTGGTCTGTATGGATGCGGACTTGAGCCACCCGCCGGAGAAGCTGCCGGAGATGATCCGGCGCTGCACCGAGCAGCAGGCCGATTTCGTGATCGGGAGCCGGTACGTGGCAGGCGGCGGGACCGATGCAGAGTGGGGCTGGTTCCGCTGGCTCAACAGCCGTGTCGCCACGCTGCTGGCGCGCCCCTTTTCCAGCGCCCGCGATCCTCTGGCTGGGTTCTTTGCGCTGCCGCGCGACGTGTATCGCCGCGCCGCGGAACTCGATCCGGTCGGTTACAAAATTGGCCTGGAACTGATGGTAAAGGCTGACTGCACGAACGTGCAGGAAGTACCCATCCAGTTTGCTGATCGCCAGCATGGTGCCAGCAAGCTGAGTGTCGCGGAGCAGATGCGGTATCTGTACCACCTCAAGAAACTGGCTGACTATCGCTATACCGGCTGGTCGCAGCTCTTGCAGTTCTGCCTGGTGGGGGCCAGCGGCATGCTGGTGGATCTGACCTGCTACCTGCTACTGCTCCGGAGCGGTGCCGTGCTGCCGCTGGCACGCGCGCTGGGAATCTTCGCGGCGATGACTTGGAACTTCGTGCTGAACGACCGCATCACATTCGCGCGGCGTGCCACCGGCCGCCTGGCGGCGCGCTACGGCCGGTTTGTCGGGAGCTGTGCTTTGGGGGGCGCGCTGAGCTGGGCCATCTCCGTGCTCACCCCGGCCCTGGTACCGTGGTTTCGCGAGCACCTGATGCTGGCCGCCCTGGTCGGCATCGCGGCGGGGACCGTCGTGAATTTCCAGTTGTCGCGGCACTGGGTGTTCCGGGGCGATTGAATGTCGGGCGGGAAATCGACCAGAAAGACGATCATGTTGGGCCTGGCCGGAGCGGATTGAGCACGCGGCACCGCGGGAACGAGCTGCTGCGCGAAGCACACCGCAAGAAATGTTCGAGACACCATGACGTGCTCCAGCCTGTTCTGATTCGGTCGCGTGCGACCGCGCATCTGCCGTCCGGGATCTGCTGGCTGCAACTGTCTGCTGGTTACAACCGGTCGATGGTGGAGGTTAGCAGCCAGCCGGTGCGGCCATCGGGAAGGCGGACTTCCGACCAGCGCTCACGCTGATCGAGCAGCGACAGTTCAGCGCCGCTGGGGAGCGGCCTGGCCAGTCGCGGCGCAGCGTTTTCCGAGTCGGCAGTGTACACGGTGGTTTCCGTCACGACCACCACGTTGCGATCAGTCTGGTCGTCGTGGCCGATCAGCATGGACATACTGAGGACGAGCCAGGCCAGCAGCGGGACCACGGCGAGATTGCGGACGACGGGCCGGCGGCGCGCATAGCCGACGGCCAGCAGAACGGCGGCGCCGAGGAAGCAGCAGGCGCCGAGCACGAGCAGTTGGCCGCGCGACACCATGGCACGCCAGAAGAACAACGAGTCGATCAACCGCGACGTCTCTTCGTGCCGCGCCCAGTCGGGCAGCAGGGACCGGGCATAGTCCAGGTTCTGCCGCGCTTGGGCATGCTGGGGGGCCAGCGCCAACGCCCGGCGATAGGCGGCGATGGCGGGCCCGAGCCGTTCGGCCTGCAACGCGGCGTTGCCCAGATTCACGTACAACTCGGCGTTGTGCACCGGCGGCTGCTGGGCGTCTCCGTTGACCACCTGGCGGAACAACTGCTCGGCGCGCGCGAACTTCTCGAGCCGCCGATTGCGATCGTGCGTCTCCATCGCGGTCGAGTATTCTTCGACGGCGCGCGCCAGGGTGGCTGCCGCCGGCTGAATGCCAGTGTCCGGCGGCGGGACCGGCTCTGCCCGGACGCTGCACGCCATACTCAAACTGCCGGCCAGCCCGGCGGCACTCAGCCAGACCACCAGCAGTCTGATGCACATTCCGCGCCGGATCGGCGCGCGGCATCCGACGGCTGGCCCGCGTGCTTCCGATTGCCACCACGCACTGCGTCTCATGGTTCCTCCGCTGCCTCGTCGACCAACTCGCGTGCCTGTTGAGCCAGTTGCCGCACGCGTTCCATGTCCCCCGGGCCGGTAGCATAGACGATATTCTCGCACTGCGCGATGATGCTGTCCGCCGCGGCGCGGCGGCGGATTGCCTGCCCGGCGACCAGTTCCCGCAGGGCCCGGGCGATCGCGTCGGCCGCATCGCGCGGCGGCAGACTGGCGGCCGAAGCGAGTTGCCTGCCCAGCGCCTTGAGCCGTTTTTTCCGTTGGAGCGATTGTGTGTCCACCTCGGCGCGGAGGCGCGCGACAACTCCGCCGACCAGCACGAGGGCCGCCAGCGCGTAGAGCCCGATGGCGACCGCGCGAGGAGACGCGCGGGAGGCTGCGTTGGCCAGCAGCAACGCTGCATCCTGCTCAATCGCCAGATTCGCTCCGACAAAGGTCAGGTTCGATGGCGACTCCGAACCGCTGGGTGCCGAACCGTTGGCAGACGCTCCCGCCGCCTGGCCGGACGACCCCGCGGGAGCCGCCGACACGACGTCGGCCGCGGACACCACCTGTGTTTCCATCACCTGCAGCGCGATCGGTTTCGACTGAGTGGTCTGAAACTGCTCCAGCGCAGGATCGAACCAGGAAAAGTCGATTGGAGGGATCTGCGTGACGCGCTGATCCTTGACCCGCACATTGACTTTGAACTGCTTCGCCGTGCCGTCAAAGGTGCCGGCAGCCTGCTCGCTCGGAATCTGAAACAGGTCGGCGGACATGCCCGGGTTCTGATCGAGCGCCGGCAGCGATACCCGTTCCAGATTGCCCCGTCCGCGCACAGACAAGGTCAAGGAAATCGGGTCTCCCACCCGGACGATCGAGCGGTTGGCGGAGACGGCGATCGAAAAGTCGCTCCCCACAGCTCCGGCAAACGACGCCGGCCGGTCGGCGGACGGGATCGCTTTGACTTCGAAGCTCAGCGGCACGCCGGCGGCCAGCGCCGGCACGTCATTCCGCGCGGTGAGATCGCCGAACAAGGAGCGCCCCCACTGCGTGACTTTCTTGGTGCGGCAGGTGATGGGGATCTGCTCGTGTTTTCCTGGTGTGTCGGGGACCAGAGTCAGTGTGCCGGACACGGTGACGCACCGCCGCCCGCCCTGCTCTTCCTGTGTGACCTCCGCGTCGATCTCGAGGCCTCCTTTTGCCGTGGCGATCGTCAGCGCCGTGCGGCTTTGCCGCGGTGGGTCCTGAAACGTGAACTGATCGAACAGCGGGGAGCGGATCTGCAGATTGGAAAATGCGTACTGTACAGCCGGCATCTCGTCCGCGAAGAACGACCAGCGGACGGTCACCGGCACTTCCTCTCCCACATAAACCGCAGCTTTCGGGAGCGTGAGGGCGATCTGCATGTCCGGATCGTTCTCCAACTGGCCGAACTGGAAGGTAGCGCCCTCCACCTCCCTGGTTGTCTGGCGGTATACCATTTCAAACGGTCCGATGGTGTATTCGCCTTCGCGATCGGCAGTGACGACGAAGCTGAAGCGGTAGTCGATCGACTCGGTGCGCGACACTCGGCCGTTGATGATCTGGGTGAAGCTCCGTGACGATTGGCTCACCTGGGGGCCTTGCAGCGTGATGCCGGCTGGGGGATCACCTTGCAGGCGGCAGGTCGGCTGGTCACCCGGTTCCAGGCCGTTGACCAGGATCTGTATGACGACCGGCTCGCCGACATAGTACGGCCCGCGCTGCCGCGCAAAGTGAATCTCCTGTGCGGCGGCGTGCGTCCAGCAGGCGAGTGACAACAGAGTGGCAGTGCAAGCCAGGCCGGACCACGTCAGCCACCCGCTGGATCGCGTCATGCGGCGAATGAATTTCATGAACCACTCTCCTGTGGCTGGTGTCGCGCGGCCGAAGCGGGGCCCCGGACCGGCACGGATCACCAGTCCTTTTCCACGCTGCCAGGCGGCATCCGTGACTGTTGCTTCTGGTCTTCGCGGCGCTGCGCCTCGCGGTCGCGGATCAGCTGCAGCAGTTGGTTGGTAGTCATGTTCTCTTGCTGCTGCTGTTGCTGCTGTTGCTGCTGCTGCTGTTGTTGTTGTTGATCCTGGTTCTCGTCGCCCTGTTCCGGAGGCGGCGGCTGCGACTGGTCGAGCAAGGCCAGCGCCTCGATCAGTTTTTCCAGCGCCGTGTGCTGCTGCCCCGTAATGTCCGCAAACGGTTTCGCGGCGGCGTCAAATGCCGCTATCTGAGTGTCGAGTTTCCGCGCCGCAGCCGCCATGGCGGCGTGGGCGGTCTCGACCAGTTGCGCGGCATCGCCGAGCTGCTGGGCGGCGGCAGCCGCCGTGGCCGGATCCGGCCCGGCCGGTGATTCGGCACCGGGTTGCGCTGCGGCGCTGGCCGCGGCCGACTGTGTACTCTGTTCGCGCAGCGCTTCGGCAATGCCCTGCGCCACCTGCTGTAGCTGCGACTGGCGGCTGGCCAGTGGCCCGAGCTTTTCCGGTGTCTGAGACTCGGCCGGTTCCGTGCTCTGCTTGACCGTATCATCGTTCAGGTCGGCCTGCCGCTGGGCCGTGTCACGCAGGTGTTCGACCAGCGAGAAGAACAGTCGTCGCAGTTGCTCGAGCGAGGCGACGGCGCTGTCAACCGCCGCTTCGGTTTCGGTCCAGCGCGGGTCGCGAGGCGGAGACCCGGCAGCGGGTTCCGCGGGGTCAACGGTTGCAGGTGCTCCGGTTGCCGGCGCAGCGGTTGCCGGCGGCGCACCGGCTTCCGGAGGCTGTGGATCGGCCGCTGTGCTCGGGTCTCCGGGCACGGGGGAACTGGACGGTTCGGCTGGCGCGGGCGGTGTTTCCGTGGATGTGGGTTCTGTGGATGCGGGTTCGGTGGCCAGGGTTTCCAGTGGCACGATCGAACGATCGAGGTCGGACAGCACCTGCTTCAGGAGCTGCTTGGCCAACTGGAACTGCTGGAGCTGCAGTTGCTGTGTCTGGTCCGGCGCTGGCTGTGCGGCGGTGTCGGGCGCCGTGCCGGGGGCCGTGGGGGGCGGTTCCGCTGGTTTCGTATTCAGCTGGTCGATTTCCAGATCGAACATTTTATCGAGGCGTGCCGCGCGGTCGCGATTCCGCTGCTGGATGCGGATCAGCGCGGCGGCCAGCTGAGCGGATGCGGATCGGGTGGCGCCGGCATCCGCGTCAGCCTCCGGCCCGGCCGGGAAGGCGGACGCCGCGATCGCGCGCAGCAGCGCGGGATCCGGCTGCGCGCTGTGTACCCCCGGTTGGACGAGCATCCGCTGGTCGTGGTACATCACCTCGATCAGCCGCCGGATGTCGAAGAACCACTCGCAGGCCTGGTAGAGCGCGGCGATCGCCTGCCTCTGATCCCGCACGGCCTGATCGAGTGAACCGGCTGCAAGGTCCGCGGAGGAGCGCTCAAACGCCTGGATCGCCTGGTCGATCAATGGCAGCGCATGCGGAATGTTTGCAAGCAGCTGTTGGGTGCGCGGATCGGGTGTGGGTGTGGGGGCGCTGGGTGCCGCGGGCGGCGTCGGCTGGGGACCGAACGTCTCCTGTTCCGGGACGGCGGCGGCGAGCGACTGGTGCATTTCGCGGGTGCGGTCGAGCGTCGCGGTCTGCAGATCCTGGAGGTACTCGCGCGTGAGCCACACGGGCGGTGCCGATTGGCTGGCGTCGGTCTCCAATGCCGTGCGGGTCGTATTCAGCGCGCCGGTGAGTCGGGACAGCTCGATGGCATCGTCCAGAATCTGGCTCAGCAGTTCGACGGGGTCGCGCAGTTGATCGCGCGCGCGTTTGGCCTCCGACAAGCCGGCCGCCCAGCGGCGGAAAGCCCGGTCCCCCTGCAGGCGGCGCGTCAGGCTGCGACTCTGGCTGAGCCGCTGCAGGCTGGAGTCGAGAAACCGCAGCATGTTCTCATACTGGCCGGCGCGGAGTCGGTCCTGGGGAGACTGCTGATCGTCCGGTTTCTGGTGGAGCGCATCCAGCTCTTTGCGCGCGTCGCCGGCAAACAGCTGGAGCTCGGCGATCACCTGGCGTTGCGTCGCACCCAGCCGGCGATAGTCCTGTCGAAAGGCCTCGGCGGCAGCCTGTGGCACCTCGGCGCCCGACTGCTGAACGACCGCCTGCAACTCGTTTTGATGCGCCCGCAGCTGCTGGATCAACGCGTCCAGGCGACTGGCCAGATCGCGCGGGTCTTTCTTGGCCAGAGAGTCGGCCAGTTCCAGGATACGCTGCGATATGATCTCCAGGTTGTGCCGCGCGTCGGCACTGTCCGGACGGACCCGGACCGCTTCGCGGAAGCGGTTGGCGGCCTGCTGCAGGTGCTGCAGCGCCTGCGAGGGCTGGTCGCCGAGCAGACTGTTGGCGCGCGTGACCTCTACCCAGCCGAGATTGTAGAGGGCTCGATAACGGAGTTCACCATCGCTCCCGGCGTCCCGGCGGGCGGCGTTGAGATAGCTTTCCGCCTGTGCAGGATCAGAGGTCAGACAGGTCAGCGCCCGATTGTACATGGCGCGCGGGGGCAGAGTATCTTCGGCCGCGTCCGACGCCGCCTCGGACGCTGGCTCCGACGTCGCCTCCGTGGCCGTGTCCGTGGCCGCCTCTGCATCGGCCTGGACGGCGCTGCCCGCTTCGTCGCCGGCTGCCGGAGTCGCTGTGGGCGCGACCGTTTCGGTTTTCGACCGAGCGGGGGACTCGGCAGCGGGTGCGGCGGCCGGCGCCTGGGCGCGGGCGGGGGCTGTGGCCGCGCCGATGGTGAGCCCTGCTGCCAGGAGTGCGGCGGCGCGGGCCGCACTGCCGGCGGCCGAGGTGGCCGCGCCGAGCGTCTGAGTCCGCGGGTTCTGGTTCCGCAGGTTCCAGGGGGTGGCCAGAATCAGCCCCATGAGCCACAGCAGCAGCGCCACCAGCACCAGCCACTGGTACGCTTCGTGACGCACGATGTGTGTCTGGCTGTCGGTCGATCCCTGCAGCAGTGTGGCGATGTACGTGCGGTAGATCG
>Ga0123328_1004587_pt1 | contig 11184 bp, 7 predicted proteins | sample BioC12SIPDNA_2_FD_89702 | JGI IMG/M metagenome (GOLD analysis project Ga0123328, IMG submission 89702) | Anaerobic biogas reactor microbial communites from Washington, USA - Biogas_R1_A C12 SIP DNA | ecosystem: Engineered > Bioreactor > Anaerobic > Unclassified | place: Washington, USA...
AACGTCGTCATCTCCGAGGTCTACGGTGGTGGCGGCAACAGCCGCTCCGTCTTCACCAACGACTTCGTCGAGCTGTACAACCCCACCAGCGCGCCCGTCGACGTCACCGGCTGGCAGATCCGCCAGCAGTCCGCCGCCGGCAACACCGGCACGACGCACACGCTCACCGGCGTCATCCCCGCCGGCGGCCACCTGCTCATCCAGGGCGCGGCCGGCACCAACAGCCCCGCGCCGCTGCCCACCCCGGACAATGCAGGCACCTTCAACTTCTCCGGCACGCAGGCCTCCGCCGTGCTTGTCGACGCCGCCGGGGTCACCGTCGACCTCCTCGGCTGGGGTTCCGCCGTCAACGTCGAGACCGCCCCCGCGCCCGCGACGACGAACGCCACCTCCGTCCAGCGCCTCGACCCGGCAGTGGACACCGACGACAACTCCGCGGACTTCCACGTCGCCGCCCCAACCCCGACCAACTCCGGTGGGCAGGCCCCGGTTGACCCGGAGGAGCCGGTCGATCCCGTGGACCCTGAGGTGCCCGTCGAACCCGGCGCGACCGTGAGCATCGCCGAGATCCAGGGCACCGGCACCGCGACCCCGCTGGCCGGGCAGACCGTCACCACCGAGGGCGTGGTCACCGGTGTCTACGAGGAGGGCGGGCGCAACGGCTTCTACCTGCAGACCCCGGGCACCGGCGGGCAGGCCCAGACCGCCGGCGACGCCTCCCACGGCATCTTCGTCTACCTGGGTAACCGCACCGACTACCCGACCATCGGCGACTCCCTCATCGTCACCGGCCAGGCCGGCGAGCACTACGACATGACCCAGCTGTCCAACCCGACGATCACCGTCCCGGACACCGCCTTCGCCCCGGTCACCCCGGTCGAGTTCGAGCACCTGCCCGCGGGTGACGAGGTCCGTGAGGCCCACGAGTCGATGCTCGTCCTGCCCACCGGCGCCCACACGGTGACCGACAACTACGGGCTCAACACCTACGGCGAGATCGGCCTGGCCCCCGGTACCGAACCCTTCCGCCAGCCGACCGACGTCCACGCCCCCGACACCGACCCGGCCTCTCCGGTTCAGCAGCTCGCCGCCGAGCAGGCCGCCCAGCTGGTCACCCTCGATGACGGCCGCACGCGCAACTACCTCACCGGCGACCAGGCCACCCCGCTACCCTATGTCGCCCAGGACGGTGCCCCCGCCACCCCGGTCCGTACCGGCGCGGCCGTGACCTTCCAGCACCCGGTGGTCGTCCACTTCGACCACGACCTGTGGCGCTACCAGCCCACCACCCCGGTCACCGGCCACACCTCCGGCGCCGACCTGCCCATCACCTGGGAGGACACCCGCGCCGCCGAGGTCGGGGCCATGTCGCAGGTGGGCGGCGACTACTCGCTGGCTTCCTTCAACGTCCTCAACTACTTCACCACCCTCGGTGAGTCCGAGGCCGGCTGCCGGGCCTACACCGACATGCACGGCCAGCCGGTCGGCGCGCGCAACTGCGACGTCCGCGGCGCCTTCACCCCGGAGGCCTTCCGCGACCAGCAGGCCAAGATCGTCGCCGCAGTCAACGAACTCGACGTCGACGTCCTCGGCCTGGAGGAGATCGAGAACACCGCCGCACTCACCGGCGATCCTGCCCGCCGCGACGAGGCGCTCTCCGCGCTTGTCGACGCCCTCAACACCCACGCCGGCACCACCCGCTGGGCGTACGTCCCGTCCCCGGCGCAGGTGGGCACCGACGAGGACAAAATCCGCGTCGGCTTCATCTACAACCCGGGCACCGTCGAACCCGTCGGCGAGTCCCGCATCTTCGACGACGCCCGCTTCACCGGCACCGCCCGCCAGCCCCTGGCCCAGGAGTTCACCCCCGTCGGCGGTGAGCATGAGTCCTTCGTCGCCGTGGTCAACCACTTCAAGTCCAAGGGATCGGTGAGCAACGGCGACGCCGACACCGGCGACGGCCAGGGCAACAACGCCACCGTCCGCGCCAACCAGTCCCAGGCCCTCCTCGAGCACCTCGGCGACCAGGCCGACTGGGCCGACAGGCCCGTCTTCCTCATCGGCGACCTCAACTCCTACTCCCGCGAGACGGCCGTGGCCGTCCTGGAAAACGCCGGCTACACCAACCTCGCCGCAGCCCACGACCCGGAGGCCACCACCTACCAGTTCAGTGGCCTGCTCGGCTCCCTCGACCACACCCTGGGCAACGCCGCCGCCACCGAGCGCACCGTCGACGCTGACGTGTGGAACATCAACGCCGACGAGTCGGTCATCTACGAGTACTCCCGCCGCAACTACAACGCGGTCGACTTCTACGCCGACGACTACTTCCGTTCCTCCGACCACGATCCAGTCAAGGTCGGTTTCACGCTGCGCACCACCGGTGAACCGACCCCGGATGAGCCCGAGCCGTCCGAGGGTGTCTCCTCCGGCTCGTCCTTCGGCCTGTCCTCCTAGGTACTCCCGGACACAGAGACAACCGCCCGGCACCAGTGGTGCCGGGCGGTTTCTTCGTTCTGTGTACTACTTCGGCAGGTTGAGCTCGATGAGCTCCACGACCTCGGAAGCCTCCGGCTCCACCTTCGGCCGGATGCGGGCGATGACCTCGCCGGTGGGGGCGATGAGGAACTTCTCGAAGTTCCACTCCACCTCCCCCGCCGTCCCGTCCGTGTCCTCCACCCGGGTCAGTTCCCTGTACAGCGGGTGCGCGTGCTCGCCGTTGACCTCGAGCTTGTGCAGCAGCGGGAAGGTGACCCCGAACTCCTGCTTGGTGAAGTCCGCGATGTCCTGGTCCGACCCCGGCTCCTGCTCGTTGAACTGGTTGCAGGGCGCGCCGATGACGGCCAGACCGCGGTCACCGTAGGTGTCCTGCAGTTTCTGCAGGCCCTCATACTGCGGGGTCAGCCCACACTCGGAGGCGGTGTTGACCAGGAGAATGAGGGCGTCGGGGGCGATCTCCCCCAGAGTGGTCTCGGTGCCATTGTTGAGGTCGACGGAGATGGTCAGCAGATTCGTCATGCCGCCCAGGGTAGCCCCGATCAGTCGGCGATGACGTCGCGGTAGTCGCCCAGGACCGCACCGTGGTCGGCGGCCGCCAACGCCGCGCGGAGGAAGTCCTGCGCCACCTTCTTCTCACCCAGGTTGCGCCCCGAGATGGACAGGCGGATCGTGTTGCCTCTCGACGCACCGCGCTCAGCGGCCCTGATGATGTTGCGCCTCCACCACTTCGCCGCACCGAAACCCTCACCCACCGAAAGATTGCGGCACTGGTGGAAGGTGCCGTGCTCCAGGTCATGCAGCCCGCGTGTCGACGCCGCCAACACGAACCCGTACTCCGGCAACGCCTCGAGCGTGCCCGGCGACAACCGCCACCGCGGCGGGGCGAAAATGTCCGGGGTGATCCCGATCCGGGTCATCTGCCGGGTCGAGCCGGCCAGCCGCAGCCGCGCCTCATGGGCACCGAGCGTGGCGAACTCCGCCCGCCGACCCTGCGCCGCCTGATCAAAACCGTTGAGGATCATCGCCCGGCCACCCTCCTGCTGGGCCAGCAACCAGTCACGGGTCGTGGCGTCCTTGGCCAGGTGCCAGTTGCCGTCAATATGGGGTGCGACCAGCAACGAGACCGGGATCCCCTCGGTGTCGAGGGCGTCGACCATCTCCGCCACTGCTCCCCTGGTCTCGGAGAAAATACTGGAGATCGATACCAGGAGGCGGCCACGCATAGGGGGGATTATCTCACGGCCGGGCGGGGCTGTCGCGGCGAGACCTACTCGGTCCGCCCGCCACCGGAAGTGTGGATGGTCCACGCGTACTCGAACGCGGTCTGGTGCCAGCGGGCGTAGCGGCCGGAGACGCCGCCGTGGCCGGCGGACATCTCGGTCTTGAGCAGGAACTCGCCACCGGTGGCCACCTCGCGTAGCCGGGCGATCCACTTGGCGGGTTCGACGTAGAGGACGCGGGTGTCGTTGATGGAGGTGACGGCGAGGATGTCGGGGTAGTCCTTGGCCTCGACGTTCTCGTAGGGGGCGTAGGAGGCCATGTACTCGTAGACCGCCAGGTCGTGGAAGGGGTCGCCCCATTCGTCCCACTCGGTGACGGTGAGCGGCAGTTCGGGTTTGAGCATGGAGGTCAGCGGGTCGACGAAGGGGACGATGGCCTGGATGCCGGCGAAGCGGTCGCCGGCGAGGTTGGCCACGGCACCCATGAGCATGCCACCGGCGGAGCCGCCTTCGGCGACGAGGCGGTCGGGGGCGGTGAGGCCGGTGGCGATGAGTTCGTCGGCGCAGGCGATGAAGTCGGTGAAGGTGTTCTTCTTGGTCAGCTGTTTGCCGTTGTCGTACCAGCCGCGGCCCATTTCGCCACCGCCGCGGACGTGCGCGACGGCGAAGATCATGCCACGGTCCATGACGGAGAGGCGGGAGATGGAGAAGCCCGGGTCGATGCACGATTCGTAGGAGCCGTAGCCGTAGAGGACACACCCGCGGGGTGAGGTGAGGTCGAGGTCGGCGCGGTGGACCACGGAGATGGGTACCTGTTCGCCGTCGGGGGCGGTGGCCCAGAGGCGGTAGGCGGTGTAGTCCTCGCGGTTGTAGCCGCCGCGGACCTCCTGCTCCTTGAGCAGGGTGCGTTCGCCGGTGGCGACGCGGTAGTCGTAGAGGCGGGCGGGGGTGGTGAAGGAGCCGTAGGACAGGCGGATGACGGGGGCATCCCATTCGGGGTTGCCGGAGGAGCCGGCGGTGTAGAGCTCTTCGTCGAACTTGAGCTCGGTGAACTGGCCGTAACCACCGTCCACCAGTTCCATGATGGACAGGCGTCCGATGGCGCCGCGTCGATAAGCGGCGACGATGAAGTCGCGGTAGGTGTCCACGCCCTCGATGCGCACCTCGTCGGAGTGGGGGATGAGGACGTGGAGGTCCCGCAGCGGCGGCAACGTGTCCACGCTGCACTCCCCCACCTCGAAGTTCGGCCCTGTCGCGTTGTGGGTGACCACCCAGCGGCTCTCGCCGCCGACGACGGCGTGGTCGACGGAGTACTCTACGCCGGACTCGCGGGGCCACAGGACGCGGAACTCGCCCTCGGGGTTGTCCAGCTCGAGGACGCGGGTCTCGGAGGTGATCTTGGAGGCGGCCTCGATGATGAGGTAGGTCTCGCAGCGGGTGACGCCGACGCCGGTGAAGAAGTGCTCGTCGTCCTCGCGGTAGACACACACGTCCTCGGACGGGTCGGTTCCGATGCGGTGGCGCCACACGGTGTCGGGCCGCCATGCCTCGTCGACGCGCTGGTAGAACAGGTGCTCCTCGCCGGCCCAGGTCGCGCCGTAGAAGACGTCCGTGAGGTGGTCGTCGAGCAGCTCGCCGGTCTCCAGGTCCTTGACGTAGAGGTCGAAGCGTTCGTCGCCGGCGGTGTCCACGGAGTAGGCGAGGTAGCGGCCGGAGGTGGTGACGCTGGAGGCGCCGAGGGAGAAGAACTCGTGGCCCTCGGCCAGCTCGTTGAGGTCGAGGAGGATCTGCTCGCCCTCCACCTCGCCGTCCTCGGGGATGACGGGGGCGACCCACGGGTCCTGGCCCTCGGACACGGGGATGCGGCAGCTCAGGCCGTAGTTCTTCCCCTCGATGGTGCGGCCGTAGTACCAGTAGTCACCGGCGCGGACGGGGACGGACATGTCCGTCTCCTTGATGCGGGACTTGATCTCGGTGTAGATCGTCTCCGTGAGGTCGGCGATGTCCGCGGTCTGCTGCTCGGTGTAGGCGTTCTCCGCCTCGAGGTAGGCGATCGTCTCGGCCGACTCCTTGTCGCGCAGCCACTCGTAGTTGTCGGTGAAGGAGTGCCCGTGGAATTCACGGACGATCGGCGTGCGGGGTGCGACAGGGGGCTGCAGAGTCATGGCACCCCACTGTAGTCACCGCCCGATCAGACGCAGCAGCCGACCCAGCGGGCGAACTTCTGCCCGGACAACCGCTCGTAGGCCTCGATGTAGCGCTCGCGGGTCGCCTCGACGACGGAGCCGGGCAGGGCCGGCGGCGGGGTGGTGTCGTCGACGTTCCAGCCGGACTTCGGGCTGGTCAGCCAGTTGCGCACGTACTGCTTGTCAAAGCTGGGCTGGACCTTGCCCACCTCGTAGGAGTCGGCCGGCCAGTAGCGGGAGGAGTCGGGGGTGAGCACCTCGTCGGCGAGCACGAGGGTGCCGTCGGCGTCGAGGCCGAACTCGAACTTGGTGTCGGCGAGGATGATCCCCTTCGACTCTGCGAGGGCGGCGGCCTCGGAGTAGATCCGCAGGGTGGCGTCGCGCAGCTCGGTGGCACGCTTCTCCCCGAGCTTCTCGACGACCGCGTCAAAGCTCACGTTCTCGTCGTGGTCACCGAGCTCCGCCTTCGTGGCGGGGGTGAAGATCGGCTCGGGCAGCCTGGAGGCCTCCACGAGTCCGGCGGGCAGCTCGATGCCGCAGACGGTGCCGGACTCCTTGTACTCCTTGAGGCCGGAGCCGGTGAGGTAGCCGCGGGCCACGCACTCGAAGGGCAGCATCTTCAGCTTCTTCACCACCAGCGCACGGCCGAGGACCTCCTCGGGGATCCGCGGATCATCCGCGGGGCCGGCGAGGTGGTTGGGGAAGTCGATGGCGTCGAAGAAGAAGACGCTCATCGCGGTGAGCACCCGCCCCTTGTCCGGGATCTCGGGATCCAGGATGTGGTCGTAGGCGGAGATACGGTCGGAGACCACCATCAGCAGGGTCTCATCGTCCACCTCGTAGATCTCGCGGACCTTGCCCGCGGAGAGGTGGTTGTACTCGGACAGCTCAGGACGCATGAGAATGGAGTGTAGACCCGCCGGTGGTGGTTGGGAAATGCTGGCTAGAGGATCTCACCCGGCTGGTACTTCGCGGCCTCCGGGTGCAGCTGCACCAGGGCGTCGATGCGGCTGACCACCCGGTCGACCTGGGTCTCGGCGGCGCCGATGAAGGCGTGCTTGTCGGCCAGGGCGGCCTCGAGCTCGGCCTGGGTCATCGGGAGGCGTTCGTCGGCGGCGAGGCGTTCGATGAGGTCCTGGCCGCCGCCGTTCTCGCGCATGTTCAGTGCCACGGCGACGGCGTTCTCCTTGATCACCTCATGGGCGGTCTCGCGGCCGACGCCGGCGCGGACGGCGGCCATGAGGATGCGGGTGGTGGCCAGGAACGGCAGGTAGCGCTCGAGCTCCCGGTCGATCATGGCCGGGAAGGCACCGAACTCGTCGAGGACGGTGAGGAAGGTCTCGAACATGCCGTCAATGGCGAAGAAGGCGTCCGGCAGGGCGACGCGGCGGATGACGGAGCAGAAGACGTCGCCTTCGTTCCACTGCTGGCCGGCGAGGTCGGCGACCATGGTGAGGTAGCCGCGGAGGATGACCTGCAGGCCACCGACGCGCTCGCAGGAGCGGGCGTTCATCTTGTGCGGCATGGCCGAGGAGCCGACCTGGCCCTCCTTGAAGCCCTCGGTGACGGTCTCGTTGCCGGCCATGAGGCGGATGGTGTGGGCCAGGGAGGAGGGGCCGGCGCCGAGCTGGACGAGGACGGAGACGGCGTCGAAGTCGAGGGAGCGCGGGTAGACCTGTCCGACGGAGTCGAAGATCCGGGCGAAGCCGAGGTAGTCGGCGATGGAGGTCTCCAGGGAGGCGAGCTTGTTCTGGTTGCCGCCCATGAGGTCGAGCATGTCCTGGGAGGTGCCCATGGGGCCCTTGATGCCGCGCAGCGGGTAACGGCCGAGCAGTTCCTCGGCGCGTTCGATGGCGACGAGCATCTCGTCGGCCGCGGAGGCGAAGCGCTTGCCCAGGGTGGTGGCCTGGGCGGCGACGTTGTGGGAGCGGCCGGCCATGACCAGGGACTGGTACTGGGAGGCGCGGGTGCCGATGCGGGCGACGACCGCGACGGCCTTGTCCCGGATGAACTCCAGGGAGCGGAAGATCTGCAGCTGCTCGACGTTCTCGGTGAGATCGCGCGAGGTCATGCCCTTGTGGATGTGCTCGTGCCCGGCCAGGGCGTTGAACTCCTCGATCCGCGCCTTGACGTCGTGGCGGGTGACCCGCTCACGGGCGGCGATGGAGGCGAGGTCGACCCGGTCGATGACATCCTCGTAGGCGGTGATCGCCTCGGCGGGGATGTCCACGCCCAGATCCTTCTGCGCCTTCATCACGGCGATCCAGAGCTGCCGCTCCAGGATGATCTTGTACTCCGGGCTCCACAGCTGGGTCAGCTCGGCGGAGGCGTAGCGGTTGGACAGGACGTTTGCGATCTTCACGTTATCGGCCACGCCCCTGATTATCGCACGAGTCACCGACCGAGATATGCACCGAGCCTGCGGCAGGCCTCCCGGGTCTGATCCTCCGGTGCGCACAGGGACAGGCGGACCCACTGGTGGCCGTGGACGGGGTCGAAGTCGATGCCGGGGGCGAAGGCCACGCCGATGGCGTCGACGAGCTCGTGGCACCAGGCTTCGGAGTCATCGGTGACGTCGGAGACATCGAGCCAGAAGTACAGTCCGCCGTCGGGTTCGGCGAAGCGGGTGAACCCGATCTTCAGCAGTTCCTCCAGCAGGGCGCGGCGGGCGGCGGCGTAGTGGGTGATGTGGCCGTCGAGTTCGGCACGCGCCGCCGCGGAGAAGGCGGCCCGGCCGGCGACCTGGGAGATCGCCGGGGCACACAGGGCGAGGGAGGCCTGCAGGTTCTCCACCGGGGTGAGCAGTTCGTCGGGGAGGATGAGCCAGCCGATGCGCCAGCCGGTCATGGAGTAGTACTTCGACAGGGTGCCTACGACGATGGCCCGGTCGGAGAACTGCCGGGCGGTGGCCAGGGGGCGGCCGAAGCTCATGCCGTGGTAGTCCTCGTCCGAGATGAGCACGGCGCCGTTGTCCTCACACCACCGTGCGATGCGCTCGAGTTCGGCCGGGTCGATGATGGTGCCCGACGGGTTGCCCGGGGAGGTGACGATGACGGCCTTCGGCTTGTCCTCCACCGGCAGGGCATCGAGCATGGCGGCGGTGGGCTGGAAGCGGGTGGACTCGTCGCAGACGAGGTCGACGACGCGGGCGCCGAGGGACTCGAGGATGTTGCGGTAGGCCGGGTAGCCGGGGCAGGACAGGGCGACGGTGTCCCCGTGGTCGAGGACGGCGAGGAAGGAGGCGACGAAACCGCCGGAGGAGCCGGTGGTGATGACGACGTTGTCGGCGGAGGTCTCCACCCCGTACGTCGAGGAGTGCCACTGCGCCACTGTCTCCCGGAGGTCCCGGTCGCCGACGACCTCGGTGTAGCCGAGGGTGGAGGCGTGCAGGGACGCCTCGGCCGCCTCGAGTACCGCGCCCGGCGCGCCCGTGGTGGGCTGTCCGGCGCAGAGCATGATGGTGTCCTTGCCCTCGCGGCGGCGTCGGTGCACGATGTCGAGCATCTGCATGACGCGGAAGGGCTGGACCTGGCCCCGTTGGCTGACGATCCCGCTCATGAGTGTCACAGCGTGATCCTTCCCTCCACCGCGGGCAGGGCGATGTCGGTGCGGTAGAAGGAGCCGTCGAGGTCGATCTCCGCGATGGTGGCGTAGGCGTCCTCGCGAGCCGCCGCCAACGTCGGGCCGACGCCGAGGATGTTGAGCACGCGGCCGCCGGCGGAGACCAGGTCGCCGGAGTCGGTGCGGGAGGTGCCGGCGTGGAGGACCTTCGCGGCGTCGTCAAGCATGTCGCCGGTGATGACGTCGCCGGTGCGCGGGGACGCCGGGTAGTCGGCGGCGGCCAGCACCACGGTCAGGGCGTAGGCGTCGCGCCAGGCCAGGGGCGGGTGGGAGGCGAGGGTGCCGGAGGCGACGGCGTCGAGAAGCCCGGCGAGCGGGGTCTCCAGCAGGGCGAGGACGGCCTGGGTCTCCGGGTCACCGAAGCGGGCGTTGAACTCGACGACGCTCGGGCCGTCCGCACCCCAGGCCAGGCCGGCGTAGAGCAGGCCGGAGTAGGGGGTGCCGCGGCGCACCATCTCCTTCGCCACGGGGACGCACACCTCGTCGACGATCCGCTGGACACCGTCGGCGGGCAGCCACGGCAGCGGGGTGTAGGCGCCCATGCCGCCGGTGTTGGGGCCCTCGTCGTTGTCGTGGGCGCGCTTGTGGTCCTGGGCGGGCAGCAGCGGGACGACGGTCTCGCCGTCGACGAGGCAGAACAGGGAGACCTCGGGGCCGTCAAGGAAGGACTCGATCAGCACGGGGTTACCCAGCTCGTGGACGGCGGCGACGTGCGCCAGGGCGGCCTCCCGTTCGGGGGTGACCACGACTCCCTTGCCGCCGGCCAGCCCGTCGTCCTTGACCACCCAGGTCGGGCCGAAGCGGTCGAGGGCGGCCTCGATCTCGGCCGGGTCGGCGCCGGGGAGGAGCTGTTCGGCTCGCGCGGTTGCCACGCCGGCGGCTTCCATGACCTCCTTGGCGAACTTCTTCGACCCCTCCAGCTGCGCCGCCTGCCGGCCCGGGCCGAAGACCCGGATGCCGGCGTCGCGCAGGGCGTCGGCCACGCCCGCGACCAGCGGGATCTCCGGGCCGATGACCACCAGGTCAGCCGCGATGTCGCGGGCGAGCGCCACCATGGCGTCCGCGTCGTCGACCTTCCCGGCGTCCGCGTGGACGGTGGCCAGGCCCGCCATGCCGGCGTTGCCGGGCGTGACGTGGAGGTCGGTGGTGGCGGGGTCGGCGGCGAGCCCCTTGAGCAGGGCGTGCTCGCGGCCGCCCGATCCGATGACGAGAATGCGCATGGCTCTAGATAGTAGAGGTAGCCTGGCGGGCATGAGTAGCGTGTTCACCAAGATCATCAACGGCGAGCTCCCCGGCCGCTTCGTCTACCGCGACGACACGGTGGTGGCGTTCCTGTCCATCGAACCCCTCCGGTATGGCCACGTCCTCGTCGTCCCCGTCGATGAGGTCGACCGCTGGACCGACCTCGACCCGAAGGTGTGGGGTGCCCTCAACGAGGTCGCGCAGAACATCGGCCGGGCCGTCAAGGAGGCGTTCGACTCCTCCCGCGCCGGCTACATCATCGCCGGTTTCGATGTCCCCCACACCCACATCCACCTCTTCCCCACCGACCAGATGGGCGAGTACGACTTCTCCCAGGCGATGGCGGCGGACGCCACCGACCCGGCGACGATGGACGACGCCGCGGCACGGATCCGCGCGATCCTGGAGACCGACGA
>Ga0123328_1004591_pt1 | contig 11177 bp, 9 predicted proteins | sample BioC12SIPDNA_2_FD_89702 | JGI IMG/M metagenome (GOLD analysis project Ga0123328, IMG submission 89702) | Anaerobic biogas reactor microbial communites from Washington, USA - Biogas_R1_A C12 SIP DNA | ecosystem: Engineered > Bioreactor > Anaerobic > Unclassified | place: Washington, USA...
AATTGACCAGCGTCCGCTCGTTGCCATACCTCTCGATCAGGTCGACGGCGCGCTTCGGCGAGCACTTGGTGATCGGGTAGAGCGTCAGACCGAGCCAGTAGCCGCGGTCCTTGACCATCCGAATCGTGTGCTCCTCCACGTGGTCGATCCAGACCTTGTCGGGGTTGATCGGCATCCGCTCGAGAATCTCCAGCACGCGGCGCGTGCCGTGGAGCTTGTCGCCCAGATGCGGTGTGTGGATCAGCAGAAGCTGGTCGTGGTCGATGGCCATCTGGGCCTGGGCTTCCATGATCTCGCACTCGCTCGGCGATGACTTGTGCAGCCCCGTTTCGCCAACGCCCAGCACGGTGGGTTTCTTGAAAAATTCCGGCATCTGCTCGAGTACGGCGCGGCTCAGGCTGGGGTTCTCTGCCTCTTTGGGGTTGACCGCCACCCAGCAGAAGTGGCGGATGCCGAACTCGGCAGCGCGGGTCGGCTCGAACTCGCTGATCTGGCGGAAGTAGTCGATGAAGGTCTCCGGGTATTTGCGGCTGAAGCCGGCCCAGAACGCCGGCTCGCAGACGGCCACGACTCCCGACATGGCCATCCGTTCATAGTCCTGGGCCGTCCGCGCGATCCCGTGATAATGCGGCTGAATGATCTGCATCGGTTCTGCTCCTGCGCTTGGTGGAATCGCTAGCCCTCGGCCGGATCGGAAAACAGTTGCAGAATCCGCTCGGCGCGGTCGGCCCTGGCGTCGCGATCGGCGAGGATCGTCAACGACGCGCGAATCCGCTGCAACCGGTCGTCCGACTCGACAGCATCCGGCTCGCCGCCAGCCCGCGCTCTGTCGAGGCGGTCGAGCGTGGCGGCCAACTCCAGAAGCAGGCAGCGCGACTCCAGGTAGTAATGGTCCAGCACCTCGGGGGCGGAAAGCATGGCATTCTCCCTGTTCGATGATCCTATCCCTCCGGCGGGATCGGCTGCCCGGCCGTCCCGAAGACGCGCCTCGCGATTAGGCCCGGCGAACAATCCCGTCAAGGCCGTGTGCGGGCGGCGACGCCGTCTCCGGCCATTATCACCGCTTCTTCGCCGCTGGGGAAGCAGCGCCCAGCAGAAGAGGATTGGCGGTGCCGATTCTCGATCAGGCAATCCGCTGAATCTCCGCCGAAATCGGCAAGGTTCACGGCTCAATTCCCAATCGCCAAGAGTCGTCAAGGCGGGGCCTTGGGCCGAGAGCCCTGGACGAACGGGAATCTGGACCTTGGATTGTGAACCTTCGATTTTGGACCTTGAACCTCGAACCTTGGATTGTGAACCTTGGCGAAAAGCAGCTATATTCGATGTGTCATTCACTCGTTGGGACCTTTTTTTACAAGTCTGGAAGCGGCGCTGCGATGGAGACGATCCGGGGAGACATCTACGATTTTCCCAAGTATTACGACGTGCTCTTCGGCTCGGACTGGAGGGCGGAGTACGACTTCTTGCTGCATTGTTTCGCCAAATACGCCGCGCGCCGCGTGCAGCGGCTGTTCGAGCCGGCCTGCGGGACGGGACGCCTGATGATCAAGTTCGCCCAGGCGGGCTACGAGGTCGAGGGAAACGACCTGAACCCGAAGGCGGTCGCCTACTGCAACGCACGGCTGGCGAAACATGGATTTCCACCCACCGCGGTCGTCGGCGACATGTCGGCTTTCCGCGTGGCACGAAAGCACGACGCGGTGTTCAACATGATCAACAGCTTCCGCCACCTCCAGACGGAGGAACAGGCGTCAGGCCATCTGCAATGCGTGGCCAGGGCGCTGGCCAAGGGCGGCCTTTACATACTCGGACTGCATTTGACGCCCAGCGGAGACTCCACCTGCCAGCACGAGGCCTGGTCGGCGCGGCGGGGCAGCCTCTGCGTCAATTCCGAGATGCAATCGCTGGCGATCGATCGGCGGCGGCGGCGAGAGCGGGTTCGCATGACATTCCACGTCTACACGCCGAGCCGGCAGTTCCGGCTCGAGGACGAGTTCACCTTCCGCACGTACACGGCCGGCCAGTTCCAGGCTCTGCTGGGCAAGGTTCCCGAGTTGGAGCTGGTGGAGACGTGCGATTTCGCCTACCAGGCCGATCACCCGATCCGGATCGATCGCGAAACGGAGGACGTGATCTACATCCTGCGGAAACGCTGAACACGGCCGGGAGGGCCTTTTCAATGACTCCAACGATTTGCACGTTCTCGCGCGTGGCGATTTGGACCCTTGTCGCGGCCGCCGCGGCAGCAGAAGAGCCCTTCAACTATTTCCGCAACGACTGGAACGTCGTCGGCTTGAAAGACTACCAAGACGGCACGCGGATCACGCCGGAGAACCGGCTGCTGCTGGCCGGCAAGCGCGAGTTGGAGATTCGCGTCGGCCGCAACCTGGTCCCCTTGGGGAAGAAGCATCCGAAGACCCTGCTCGAAGGTTGGATGCCGATCGTGCTGCTCTCCGTCGAGGACGGGCCGGTTCGCTACGAGGTGAGAATCTGGGCCAGCCCCTTGCCGTCGGTCCGCGATTGGAGGGCCGCCTTCGATTGGCCGACCGAGGGGGAGAACTACCTGAACTTCGTTCACGTTTCGGCCAGCAACCGCGGCGATCAGGCGAGCGAAGCGGCCTTCGAAATCTTCCTCGATCGGCCCGAGCCCAAGGCGATCCGCACCCAGCGCTGGAACCTCGCGCCCGGTGAGTCGGCCGCAGCCAGCGCGTGGATTCCTTTTGCGCCGCTCGAAGCGGGCAGTCTTCCCAACGATATTGACGCGCAACTCTGGCAGGAGCGGACGATCGCCTACTGGCGCGAGCTTCTGGACGGCGCGGCGACGATCGAGGTTCCCTGCCGCAAGGCGACCGAGGCGCTGCGGGCCGCGCATGTCTGCCAGTTGATCGCCAACGATCATGGGGTGCTACAGGGGGGCGAAGGCTTTTACGACGAGTTCTACATCCGCGACGGGGGCTACCAGCTCATGGAGTTGGAGGAGGCCGCGCTCTGGGGCCCGGCACGCAAGGCCGTCGAGGCCTATCTCGCCCGGCAGCGCGGCGACGGCCGCTTCGAGAGCCAAAAGGACCAGTTCGACGCCAACGGCCAGGCCCTCTGGGTTCTTTGGCAGTATTTTCAGATCACGGGCGATCGGGCGTGGCTCGCGGCCGCCTATCCCCAGATCCGCCGAGCGGCCGATTGGATCATCCAGACGCGCCAGACGACCGAGGGCCCGTTTGCCGGCCTGCTGCCCGCCGCGCCTGCCGACGGCGAATATCTCTGGGACGGCAAGCACCACATCGTCGGCTACGACATCTGGAACCTTCGCGGGCTATTGTGCGCGGCCGATGCGGCCGGCGAGCTTGGGCGGAACAGCGAAGCCGCCGAGCTTCGCGAACAGGCCGGCCGATACCGGGCGGCAATTGATGCGGCCGTGCGGCGGGTGGGGTGCAATCACTTCCCGCCGAGTTGGGAACTCGCCGGCACGCACTGGGGAAACACGGAGACACTCTGGCCGACCGCGCTGTTCGACCCGGACGATCCGCGCGTGGTCGCCACGATCGACCATGCGCGGCACGTCCACGGCGGCGGGTTCATCGAGGGCACGATCCAGTGGCTTGGCGGCGCGCCGGCGATCCATCCCTACATGTCGGCCTACACCACGATGGCCTCGCTGCGGCGGGGCGATCATGCCCAGGTCGTTGAGGATTTCCACTGGTATCTGCTCCACTCGACGGCCGCGCAGGCGTTTCCCGAGGGCGTCTTCCCTCAGCGCCGATTCGCCTGGAGCAACACGATCCCCCACGTCACCGGCGCGTCGAACTATGCGCTGATGCTCCGCCACATGCTGATCGACGAGCGGGGCGACGAGCTGCACCTGCTGCCGGCCGCCGCCGATTGGTGGCTTGGCGAGGGGCAGGTGATTGCGATCCGCCGCGCGCCGACCCATTTCGGCGAGATGAACCTGCGGGTCCGAGGGACCGCTCGGGGTGTCGAGCTGGCGCTGGATCTGCCCAAGCGCCGCCCGCCGCGGCGGACGGTTCTCCACCTGCCGGCGTCGCGGCCGCCGCGGGCGCTGCCGCCGGGCGTAGAACTCGCCACGCGCTCCGAACAGAGACAGCGCTGGGATTTTCCGTCCATCGTCAAGCGCTATTATGAAACCGCCGGCCCGGCGGCCCAGCCGATTCCCGGCCTGATTGTCTTCCCTCTTGAGAAACCGGTTGATCCGGACCGGTGCACGACGATCGACGTTCGCGCGGTGGCCAATACCGATCCCTTCACGGCGCCGTTCGGAGTGCCCGAACCCGGCAAGTTCCTTTTCACCGGGCTGAAGACCGGCAGGCAACAGGCCGGCGGCGTCCCCTTCGAACTCATCGATCCGCAGGAAAACGGCGGCCGCGGCCTGGTCGTACTGCATTCGCCGCGCGCCGGCCAATCGCCAGTGGCCGACGGAGGTTCGCATCCCGGTCGGACGCAAGGGACGCCGGGCGTTTTTTCTGGGCAACGTCCATGGCTGGAGCTCCAATGATCCCGGCACGGGGCCCTGGGGGGCGGTGGCCGAATACGTCATCTGCTATGCCGACGGCCAGCGGCAGACCGTTCCGCTGGTCACCGGACGGACGATCGACGAATGGACCGCAAGCCCCTCGGCCGACGAGGTGACCGCCGGTCTCCGCGGCGAACCCTGGCATCTGAACGTGCTCGGCGTCGAGTTGCGCGATGCGCCGATCGAGGCGGTCCTATTCCGCGACCTGGACACGCCCGCGGCCCCCGTGCTGGCAGCGGTGACGATTGAAGAGTGAGGCGAAAGGGGCTGAAAATGGGCCACCCACAAAAGAGAAGAACACCACCCGGGGGGGCGGGTTTGCACTCGCCGGGCAAGGACTGCGCTTGCTCGCTCAAACGGGCGTCAAAGCGGGCTCGGCGGCAAGCCGCTCCTGATGGGCGGCTGGCGCAGCCAGCCGGCTCGAACCGGCTCGGCCGCCGGCCGGTCGAAATCTCGCGGGCGGCCGCCAACCACGGCCGGTCCCACGTCGTTCTCCGGATAAGGATCGAATCGCTCGGCGATGCCCCGTTGGTAGGGCGCCGTGCCCGGTCCCTGAATGCGGGGGATGTGCATTCCACGGCAGCCGAAGCCTCCGGCGGCAAGGGTCAGGAAGATCAGAAACCCCGCAATGATCCGCATCGTCGATCTCCAGCCGCCATGAGGAAACCACGCTCCAGGGGCAAAGGGAAGGCGGGGATTATAGAGACAAACCCGACAAACGAAAAGGCTGACTGCGGCTAGGGAAGCTGGGCGGCCAGGAAACGTGCAGCGGCCGCGCCAAGCGGAGAAATCCGCAGCGGCCCGCAGCACGCCGGCAGGAGGATCGTTTCTCCGAGTCGGAGCGGCGGCACAACATCCCCCTCGATCTCGATCTGCCCCTCGACAACGGTTACGATCACGCAGCCGCCGCTGCCCCCAATTTGTCCCTCCTCTTCCAGTTGCCAGAGTTCAAGAACAAACTGGTCGCACTCGGCCAGCCGCGTTACCCCTGGGCGGCCGGCAGGTCGCCCGCGAGTCGGCTCGATCGGACCGCGGCCATAATCGATCGCCCGCAATCCCTGTTCCAGGTGGAGCTGGCGGGCCTTGCCGTCCGGACCGACGCGACCCCAGTCGGAGAGGCGGAACGTGTTGTCGCTCATCTGCTGGATCTCCGCCACAAGGAGCCCCGCCCCCAGTGCATGAACCGTCCCGGCGGGAATCAGCAGGCAGTCGCCCGGCGAGGGTTCAACCCGATGCAGAAGACGCTCGATCTCGCCGCGAAGCAGTGCTTTTTCGACGGTTGCCCGATCGATCGGCTCCGCCAGACCGGCCCACAGCAGGCTGCCGGGTTGTGCATCGAGGACGAACCAGGCTTCGGTCTTGCCTGGGTCCGACAGCCCCATTTCGGCAGCCAAACGGTCGTCGGGATGGACTTGGAGCGAGAGGGGCGCCTGGGCGTCCAGATATTTCAGGAGCAGCGGAAACCGCGGCATCGGCCCGTGCCTGCCGAGAATCGCCGGCCCACGGCCAGCGATCAGGTCGGAGAGCGATTCGCCCCGCAACGGGCCGGCCGCCACTGTGCTGCGCCCCTGGGGGTGGTCGGCAATTTCCCAGCTCTCCGCGTAGATTTTGTCGGGCGCCAAGTCGCGGCCGAGGATGGGCCCAAAGCGGCGCCCCCCCCACATGTACTCCTTGTAGATTGGGTGAAACCGGAGGGGATACAGTGCAATCATCGATTGTCGTCTCGTCTGCTGGAACAGCTTGACCCGCCGTGCCGCCGGTTTCCGCGGCCTGCCGCAGCATACGTGCAAACGGTGGACCGGCCCGCCGGGGGGCATGTTCGTTGTGGGCTCGCCACGTCGCTGGTATCATAAGAACTTTAGCCACCGCCGCAAAGGCACATCAAAGGGGCTGGCTGGGCAGCCCACGCCCCCGCGGCGTCCCACTCCTGCCACGGACTCGGCAGGCCTTGCGCCCGGCCTCTCCCCCACCCGCTTTGGTCACCGATTCACGAATATGCCGCGAAAACGCACCGACGAAGACCTGTTTCGAAACTCGACGATGACCTTCGGGGAGCACCTCGAAGAACTGCGAACCTGTCTTTGGCGGGCGCTGGTGGGGATTGCGATCGGATTCGTCATCGGAATCTTTGCGGCCGAGTACGTGGTGGATTGGATTCAGGCCCCTCTCCGAAACGCGATGCTCCAATACTACGTCCGGCAATCGGAAAAGAGGGTCGCTGACGAGATCGACCACCTGGCTGGGCTCGGATATCCGCAGGATATCGCCTCAGTGGTTCGAGAGGAACAGTTGCTGCCGGAGCGTTTTCTCATCAATCCGGACGAGATCGCTCGGCAGCTTGGCGTGCAATCCCACCCCCAGTCCGCCGGCCCGGCGGATCAGGCGGCCGGCCCGTCAACCGGCTCCCCGCCGGCCGGCGCGGCCGCCGTGGACGTAGCGGCGGGCGAGGAAGCCAAGGAGTTGAAGGAAGTCATCTTGTGGCGGCGTCTGGAAGAGGATGATCGAATTACGCCCAAGAGTTTCAACGTCCAGGAACCGTTTTCGGTCTATATCAAAGCCGCCCTGCTCGTGGGGCTTGTTCTTTCCAGCCCCTGGGTCTTCTACCAGGTCTGGTCCTTCGTGGCCGCGGGCCTGTATCCGCATGAGAAAAAATACGTCCACATTTTTTTGCCGATGAGCCTCGGCCTTTTCCTGCTGGGCGCGGCGACCGTCTTCTTCTTCGTTTTTCAGCCGGTGTTGAATTTCCTCTTCATGTTCAACTCGATGTTGAACATCGACCCCGATCCCCGAATCACCTACTGGCTGGGGTTCGTGCTGGTCTTGCCGCTGGGCTTCGGCATCGGTTTCCAGCTCCCGCTGGTGATGCTCTTCCTGGAGCGGATCGGAATCTTCACGGTCCAGGCTTACCTTTCCAAGTGGCGCGTGGCGATCCTGGTGATTTTCTTGATCTCGTCGGTGCTGACTCCGCCCGACCCGGGCAGCCTGCTGTTGATGGCCACCCCACTCAGCTTCCTGTATTTCGGCGGCGTGCTGATGTGCAAGTTCATGCCGCGGCAGAAAAGCCCCTACGACGACCTGGAAGTGCCTTCAGACTAAAGCATGCTTCCTAGATCGCCTCGCCGCCGCGTTCGCCCGTACGGATGCGGATGCAGTCGTCCAGGGGAAGGACAAAAATCTTGCCGTCGCCCACTTCGCCCGACTTGCCGGTGCGGCCGCCTTTGATGATCGCGTCGATCGTCGGCTCAAGGAACTCCTCGTTCACCCCAATCATCAACTGCACCTTGCGGACCAGGTTGACGGTGAACTCGTGGCCGCGGTACATCTCCGTGTGGCCCTGCTGGCGGCCAAAACCCTGAACATCCATCACCGTCAATCGGAAGACCTCCACCTCGGCCAATGCGGCCTTCACCGCTTCGAGCCGATTGGGCTGAATGACTGCGATGATCAGTTTCATGGTCGAGTTCCTTTCCTCGCGGCTGGATGCATTGATCCTACCGCCGGAAGGCGCGTCCCTCAAGGCCGCCGCCCCTTCCTGGTTCCCAAGCTCCAGCTTGGGAACCCCCGCCGCGTCTCTTGCTGGTTCCCAAGCTCCGGCTTGGGAACCTCCGCCTCCGCCCCGCCCTTGTGTCACCGACTCCTGCGGGTTTGCCCCTTGCTGGTTCCCAAGCTCCGGCTTGGGAACCTCCACCTCCGCCCCGCCTTCAGGCCGCCGATTTGTGCGGGCATGTTGCCGCGTCTCTCAGGGGGCACAGGTCACGGGCGAAAGGCCACAGTCCGAGGGCGGAAAGCAGAGAGCTGCCGAGTCTCGCTCCCACCGGCCGGCTCAAGAAATCGACAACGCCGGCGGGCGCGGAGCGCGGCCGCCGGCGTTTGATTTTTTTCCACCACGGCGGGTTTAGAACAAGAAGATCAGGTCGAACCCGCCCGAAAACTGTTCGTTCTCCCGGCCCGCATCGAAGGGTAGTCCGCCGGGAGCATAGGTGCCGCTAAACCAATCGTAGCGAACTTCCGGCCGAAAGATCACGTTGGCGTGAGGTTTCCAGTTGACGCCGGCGGTCAGGTTGTAGAAATTGCCCGCGGCCCGGCCAGGACTCACAAAGGCGCCGTCGCGGTCGTAGAGCCATTCAAAGCGGAAGCCGAAAGCCCAGCACTCGTTAAGGGTCCACAAGAGGTACTGGTTGACGCCACCAGCGGTCAGTTCGCGCTCGGCGCCGTTTCGGTAGTGCAGATCACTCTGGATGATCCAGTCCAGCCGCTCGGTCAGCCCCAGTTCCATCACGATGCTGTGCATGTAGACGTCGCCCCTGCCGGCGGCGAGGCTATCGAGTTGCCCGGCACTGGTCATGTAGGTCACGGCCAGGTCGTCGCCGAGATGGTAGGTGGCCCCGCCGAGGAACATGTTCGAGTCGCCGATCATTTCCCAGGCCGCGTCCCAGCCCGTTGTCCAACCGCCGTAGAAGGTCCAGTCCTCGATCCCATCGTAGGTGGCCAGTGCGCCGGTGTGGGTGAAGGGTTCGACGTAGTAATGGGTGTAGGAATGGGAGTAGAAGAAATTCTCGGGCGCTTGGACCCGCTCGTAACCGAGGGGCGTGAAGAAGTAGCCGGCCTTGACCGTCAGGTAATTGACCGCGATCTCGGCATAAGCCTGTGGAATCGCCGACCCGTAGTCGCGCCCCGTGTCCCAACTCGAATCCCACCCCGTCCCGCCGACGGCCTGGGTGTCGGGCCCATCGATGCCAAACACGTAGTCCACTCGGGCACCCCAGTCCGCGCCCAAGCCATGCGTCTCCGTCTCCTTTGCCATATAACCCCAGAGTTGGTGCACATTGACGCCGTCGCCCACGGTATTGAATCCGAGCGGGCCGTTCCGGGATTCGCCGAACTGGTTGGCGTATCCGCCCACGGAAATCCATCCACCAACCTCGATCCCGGAATCGTGTCTGCCGAAGATCCGGAAGGGCTCGTCCGCCCCGGCATGCGGCGGACAGCTCCCGTAGTATCCCCCCAGATCGCTCGGCCAGTGCGACTCCGCCACGGCGACACCGGGTTCAACGCCCCGGCCGCTCGGCCCGACCGATTCCGCCGAAGCTACACCGGGAGCGTCGCTGGGCGAAGCGGCAGCGTCTTGGGCCTGGGCATATCCGTGTGCCGGGTCGGCGGGCAGTTGCTCCCCAGGGCTCTGGGCCCTTGCCGCACCGACCAGCAGGCCTCCCACCAGCACGGCTCGGACTGCTAGCTTGGCGACCTTCATGACTTGCTACTCCCATCCTTGATCGTTCTCTTGCTGTCTGAGGGATTGAACACTGCCAATCCTGACCTCTACCGGACCGTGATGGTGCGACTGCTTCGTGCGCACTGCCCGCTTATGACCTGCTATCGGTTGTAGGGACAGGGCAAATTAATCCGAATCTGCCAAATATGCGGCCATCCGGCTGCGAAGAAACCGCCGAATGGCAGGCATCTTGGCCTCCTCAGCATGCCCGATCCGTGGATTCTTCACAGCTTGCAGACGTGCTCCACAATACTCCGGTTCACCATGCCGCTCTGATTGCTTCCGTCCAAGGTCTCCTACCGCAAGCGGTTGAATTCTCGTCTCGGCGCTTCTGGAAAAGAGGAAATCTCCGGGATCATTGCCGGCTGCTGCTGAGGCTGCTGCTGAGGCTGCTGAGGCTGCCCGCCGAGCATCTGCGGCCAGTTCGGATCTGCCAGATCGACCAGCGGCCATCCCCCTCCCGTGGGCATCGTCCAGAGCGTTTCGGCATTTCCAAATGGCTGGTTGATCGCCACGTTGCCCAGGTTGACGCGCATCGAGAACTGGGCTTGCGGGCATTGCAGATCGATCACCCGGGGCATGATCAAGGCCGAGAGCGGGTCGCGACGGTGCTCCCGGGCGACCGCACTGGCCGAGAGCCGCCCGTATTGATCGTAGAGGTGTTGTTCCAGGACCGCCGCGCTGGAACGGTCGATCACGGTCTTCTTTCTCACCTCGCCGCATGGCGATTGGCGAATCGAGACGACTTCCAGATGCCCGTCCGGACGCTCGAACGGTCCTTCGTGCCGCTCGCCGGGCGCCAGTTCGACGATTCCAAACGCCTCGATCAGCCAGGCGGGTTCCATCGGTATCATTCGCGAGGCGGCACAGGAAGCGAACTGGTTGTGGCGGCAGAAGAAGACGGCCGGCGGGTTGTTTCTCCGGATCCAGAACCAGAACAGTTCGTCGTTGCTGCCGACATCAAGTTCCGAGCCGGTCAGCCCCGTCCCCGCGCGAATTCTCAGGCGCCGCGGTCGCTCGAAGGCAATATTCGTCCCGCGAAGGGTCACCGGAATCCCCGGGCCGGACAACTCCCCCTCGGCCGTGGAAAACGACTGAATCTGCCGGCTGTTGTTGTTGACCGCTTCCATGACCTGGGAAAGCGATGGGCTCGGCGGAAGCACTGCCGGCAGCGGCGGCGTCTTGGGGCGCCGGTCCAGCAGGCTACAGCCCGAACCGATCGCCAGGCATCCGGCGCAGAGGGCCAACAACGCAGCGATCTTTCGGCGTCCATCCATGGACTCTGTTTCTCCGGCCATCCTGCTGAACCATCATACAGGCAAACAGGATGTCTTGCGGTCAATCCGCTTTGGCGAACAGCAATCGAGCAAGCTCCTCTTG
>Ga0123328_1004593_pt1 | contig 11175 bp, 8 predicted proteins | sample BioC12SIPDNA_2_FD_89702 | JGI IMG/M metagenome (GOLD analysis project Ga0123328, IMG submission 89702) | Anaerobic biogas reactor microbial communites from Washington, USA - Biogas_R1_A C12 SIP DNA | ecosystem: Engineered > Bioreactor > Anaerobic > Unclassified | place: Washington, USA...
CCGGACAGTGCGGTGCTTTTCGCTGCTGGAGATAATGACGGTGGTTTCGCTGCTCGGAGCGTTCCTGCTGGTATCCGGGCCGTTCACCAAGCACATGATCTGCGCGTTGTACGACCGGCCGAGGGCCTACGATCAACTCTTCCAGGTCAGCCGGATCAGCGACCGCATCCGCGCGGAGCTGATCGACGCGGAGGGTCCCGACCGGCCGGTGGTGACGGCGGTGGAGGAGAGGCGGCTTGTGATCGCCTCGGGCGGTCAGACGATCGAGTACCGGACCGAGGGTCAGGAGATTCGGCGTATCGCGTCCGCCGCCGGCGGCACGGCCAACGATGTGCTGTGGCGGATACCTCTTGGGTCGCTGAGCTTTACGCGGGAGGATGGCCGCGAGCGAATGCTGCTGATCGGCCTCCGCTGGTCGCTGCGGTCGTCGACCGGACGGCGGGAGCCGGCTGCGACACGGGAGATATTCATGAACATCGCGGCTGAGCGGCCTGACACGAGCCGGAGTGCGGAAGAATGAAAGGGAGGACCATGTCGCGGCGACACACCAAGCGGAGTTTCATGCTTATTACGGTGATCATACTTCTGAGCCTCGCCGTCGCGGCTGAAACTCTGGCCACGAGGCATCTGGTGAATCTTCACCGGCACGTGGCCGATCGCAAGGCGCTGGTCCAGCAACGGGTGGGCGAGCGTGTCCGCGCGCCCATCGCAGGCACGACCCAACCGGCGCGGGAGTGACCGGATCGGCAGACTATGGACACGGCAGCGGCTGGACGGCTATACTGGGTTTCCAAGGAGACTTGTCCACCAGCATGCCGTCGCAAAGCACAGCCAGCCATTTCGCAGAATCGCTTCCCCGCGTGGTGAGCATGGGCCGGTCGATCTTCGATCCGGTCTGGGCCCAGAAGGAGCATTCGAGCCCGCGTACCGAACTGATGCACGTGCTGCGGGGCAGCGTGCGGGTCGAGACGCCGGAATACTCCATCTCCGGGCGCGAAGGCGACACCATCTACACCCCCACCGGGACGCCCCATCGCGACGTGTTCCCCACCGGCACCGTCTTCGAGGTGTACCTGGTGATGTTCGACTGGCCGGGCGAGCAGGAGATTCTGCGGACGTTCGATCCGCCGCAACTGGCCCGCGGCGGCCAGGCGGCCAGGCGTCAGATCGCCGCCGATTTCCAGCACCTTCATCAGGAGTTCCTGGCCCACCGGCCGTTCGCCGATCGGCTGATCGGTCTGCGGCTGTTGCAGATCATCTACAGCCTGTGCCGCGAGGCTTCGGCCGGTCGAAGCACGGATGAGAAGACCTCGGCTGCCACTTCGCACGCGCGGCGGCGGCAGATCATGGACGAGGCCAAGGCGTACATCCTGGCCAACTTCAGCCGGGAAGTCAGCCTCGATCAGATCGCCGAGTCGATCGACATCAGCCCCTACTACCTCTCGCGGGTTTTCAGCGAGGAAAGCGGCTTTACGCTCTCGGAATACCTGACCACGCTGCGGATGGAAAAGGCGGTCGAGCTGCTCAAGGACGCGCGTCGCAACATTTCGCAGGTCGCCCACGCGGTGGGCTACCGCGACAGCCATTACTTCGCCAAGGTCTTCAAGGCCCATTTCGGCCAGCCACCGCGGGTCTATCGCATTCGAAACTCTCTTGCCAAGTGAGGCCATCCGCAGTACAGTCCCGCAGACTCAAGGAAGCTGAATTCTCGTTCCTGGAGTGACGAACCATGTCGCGACGGCCGCATGACAAGAGTCTCATCACGAGCGCGTTTTTCAACGACTCGGTGGTTTCCCGCATCCGCACCTCCGCCGAGCGCACCGACTGGGGCCGCCGAGCCCGGCGGCAGATGATTGACGCCGCTGCACCGTGGACGGCGATGAGCGACGCGGCGCTTTGGGATCTGATGTTCGGTCCGACGCTGCCGCGATCGTGGATGGTCTGGTCGGATGGGTTCTGTCCCGCCTGCCGGCGCGACGTGCGAATGTACGACTGGCGGATCGACGCCTTCGCCCGGCCGTGGAAGGTCGAGTGTCCGCAGTGCGGCGAGCTGTTTCCCAAGAACGACTTTGGCCGCTACTATCGCTCCGGACTCGATCGGCACGGTGTTTTTCAGTTCGACCGGGCTGACCGCAACCTGCTCTTCAACGGAGAACACCCGGACCCGTCGGACCCACTGCACCGGTTCGGCGTGGACGACGGACGAGGGTACACCGAAGGCGAAAACCGCTGGCGGTTTGTCGGAGCCTATCTGATCTACGGCCAGTGGAAGCAGTTGGTGCTGGGAGGCATCCGCCGATTGTCGGACGCGTACGTGATCACCGGCGAACGCCGCTACGCCCATCAGGCGGCGGTGCTGCTGGATCGGGTGGCGGACATGTATCCTGGCTTCAACTTTGCCGTTCAGGCCGAGGTCTACGAGACGCAGAAAGACGATTTTCAGGGCTACGTGAGCGTCTGGCACGATGCGTGCGAGGAGACGCGCGAGCTGGCCCTGGCCTACGATAAGATCCGCTGCGGACTGGAGGGCGATGAGGCGCTGGTGGCATTTCTCTCGGAACAGGCGAAGCGGTACGATCCGCCCAACCGCAAGAGGACGCTCGAAGAGATCCTCGCCAACATTGAGACCAACATCCTGGCCGACGCGTTGGACCACCGGCGTAAGATTTACAGCAACTACCCGCGGCAGGACATCACGGTGCTGATTATCGAAGCGGTGCTGGGCTGGCCGGGCAATCGCCAGCGTCTGATGGGTCCGCTGGACGCGATGATCGCCCGAGCGACGGCGGTGGACGGCGTGACGGGCGAGAAGGGCCTCGCCGGTTACAGCAACTACGTGATCGACGGGTTAGCCAGGTTCCTGGGCTATCTCAACCGGCTGGACGCGTCGCTGGTGGACGAGCTTTTCGAGCGTCACCCGGCCCTGCGGTCGACGTATGCGTTTCACATCGACACGCTGTGCCTGGACCGCTATTACCCGCGGATCGGCGACACCGGCTACTACGCCGGGGCCGATGACCGCTACGTCGGGTTGACCCTTTCGCGCGAGCTGTCGCTGGCGCCCAGCGGTTTTTCCTTCCTCTGGCGGCTCTACCGGATCACCGGCGACGTGCGATACGTCCAAGCGATGCACCGCGAAAATGGCCGATCGGAAACGGGCCTTCCCTACGATCTTCTCTGCGACGACCCCGACTCGCTTCAGGCTGAGGTCCGGCGAGTGATCCAGCACGAGGGCGCTTCCTTCCGCCTCGGTTCGGTGCGCAAGGACCAGTGGCATCTGGCGATTCTGCGATCCGGCGCCGGACGCGACGCCCGCGCCCTGTGGACGGCGTACGACAACGGCGGCGGGCATGGGCACCGCAACGCGATGGCGATGGGGCTGTTCGCCCGCGGGCTTGACCTGCTGCCGGACTTCGGCTACTGCACCGTCCACTTCGGCGGCTGGAGCTCGCCCAAAGGACGCTGGTATACCATGGCCGCGGCCCATAACACGGTCGTCGTCGACGGCGAGCAGATGCCTCCGGACGGGGCGGGAAGGTTGACCGCTTGGGCCGACGGCAGGCTCTTCCGCGCCGCTGTGGTGTCCGGGCCGCACCTGATCGACGGGCGGCAATACGAACGGACGCTGGCGATGATCGACGTCGACGAGCGGGACTTCTACGTGCTCGACGTGTTCCGCGTGGTGGGCGGCAACGACCACGCCAAGTTCATCCACGGCCATTTCGGCACGCTGGAGCGCCAGGGATTCAATCCGACAGCCGTCGAAGAGTACGGGCACGAAACCCAGTTCCGCCCGTTCCGAGGCGACCGCCGTCCGAGTTGTCCCTGGCAGGTCGACTGGTGCGTCGAGGACCGATACCGGCTCATCGAGCCCGACCGCCGGGTGCGTCTGCGGTACACCGACCTGACCCGTGAGGCCGAGGCGTGGCTCGGCGAGACCTGGGTCGTGGTCGGCAGCTACGACGGACCGGAAGCATGGATTCCCTCGGTGATGGCTCGGAGGCGCAGCTCCACCGCCCCGCTCGCCTCAACGTTCGTCGGCGTGTTCGAGCCATACGAGAACCGGTCGCGCATCCGCCGGATCAGGCGGCTTGATCTGCGGACCTCGACCGGCAGGCCGGCCGGCGACACGCACGTGGCCCTCGAAGTGCAACTGGCCGATGGCCGGCGCGATCTGCTGGTCGCCGTCGACGTGGAGGATCCGCTGGGAACACTGCCGGGTGACCGCACCGTCGTCGAACCGTCGCTCGGTCTGCGGTTCGACGGCCGGCTGGCCTGGGTGCGTCTGGACGCCCAAAACGCCGTACGCCATGCGACGATGCACGGCGGCTCGCTTCGTCTGGGCGGTTTTGTTCTGCAAAGCACAACAGACGAAGACTTCGTTGAAACCGACGTTGAGGGATGAACCGGAACTCGTTCATGAAAATCAAGACCTGGTACTACCGGCATTTCGACGCGGACTTTGGTTTGGACGTGCCGGCTGAGGGATACGGCGGATGGAAGTCGGCGGAGTTGCCGATCGACCCGCGCCACACCGCCCTGGTCGTGATGCACGCATGGGACTCCGGGACGCGCGAGCAGTTCCCCGGCTGGCATCGCTTCGTCGAGTACATGCCCCGCGCCGAACGCATCGTCCGTGAGGTCTTTCCGCCCTTGCTGGCGGCGGTTCGGCGGTCGCCGATTCCGCTGTTCCACGTGGTCGGCGGCGGCGATTACTACAAGTCCTGTCCCGGCTATCGGCGGGCGGTGGAACTGGCCGGCCCCGAATTGCCCGAACCGCCGCGGATGGCGTTCGATCCGATCGTCCAAGCCCTCAGTGCTTTTCGGCACGAACACGTATCGCCCGGCGTCCACAACGCCGACGATATCCAGCGAGGCTTCGCCCGACTCGATTTCCCCGAGCCGGCCCGTCCGGTCGGCGACGAAGGCGTGGCGGAAAACGCCCACCAGCTTTTCGCCCTCTGCCAGCATCACGAGGTCACCCACCTGGTCTACGTCGGCTTCGCCATCAACTGGTGCCTGCTGCTTTCGCCCGGCGGCATGGCCGACATGAGCCGCAGAGGCCTGATGTGCTCGGCCATCCGCCAGGCCGTCACCGCCGTGGAGAACAAGGAAACCGCGAGAGACGAGCTGTGCAAGCAGATCGCCCTTTGGCGGGTCGCCCTGGCCTTCGGGTTTGTCTACGATCTCGACGATTTCCTTGCGATGCTCGGGTCGCCCGGATCCGGCGATTGATCGCAGGCCGCTCGGGGAATACACTTGCGGTTGACATGAACGCCAAGCCGCGATTACTGCTGGACGCCCACGTGCATCTCCAGAACGAGTCGTTTGGCGACGACCTGGACGAGGTGCTGTGCCGCGCGGCGGAGGCGGGCGTGCGGTATCTGCTGTGCAACGGCAGCAGCGAGGAGGACTGGCCGTCGGTGCTCGATCTGTCGCAGCGATACCCTGCGATCATCCCCAGTCTCGGTCTGCACCCCTGGTACATGGCGCAGCGCAGCGACCGTTGGCTTGCCACGCTTGAGAACCTGGTCCGCTCGGTTCCCTGCGGCGTGGGCGAAATCGGCTTGGATCACTGGCAGACGCCTCGCGACGACGCGGCCCAGGAAGAAGTCTTCGCAGCCCAACTCAACCTGGCTCGCCATCTCAAACGGCCGGCGACGATCCATTGCCTTCGAGCCTGGGGCCGGCTGATCGAGATCCTCGATAGCCAGCCGCCGCTGCCCGCTGGGTTTTTGCTGCACGCCTACAGCGGCCCGGCCGAGTTGATCGAACGGCTGGTCGAGCGGAATGCGTGGTTTTCCTTCTCCGCGAACATCCTTCATGAGAACCACAAGCGCGTCCGGCAGACCATCGCGTGCGTCCCTGCCGATCGGCTGATGCTCGAGAGCGACGCCCCGTTCATGCCTCCGCCGCAGGATCGCTGCCCCGACTCCTTTCGGCGGTCCGGCGAAAATATCCGCAATGAACCGGCGATCCTGCCGCTCGTGTTGGCTGAGGCGGCCCGACTCCGCAGTCAACCGCCGGAGGAATTGGCCGCAGCTCTGTCCGACAACGCCCGACGATTCCTCAGCGTCCTGATCGAGAGGTAGCCCAGCGTGTCGCACGACCACGAGCCGATCCCCGAACAGTTTTCCCGTCTGGCCGCCATGATCGGACCAGAGGCCTTCCGCATCCTCCAGCGGAGTTTCGTCGCGGTGGCGGGCCTTGGCGCGGTCGGCAGCTACGCCGTCGAGGCGCTCGCCCGGGCCGGCGTGGGACGGCTGCGTCTGATCGACTGCGACGTGGTCCGGCCGAGCAACATCAACCGTCAGCTCTACGCCCTCAACTCCACCGTCGGCCAAAGCAAATGCCGGCTCGCCGCCCAGCGCGTGCTGGATATCAACCCGGCCTGCCGGGTCGAGGCTCGGGAGCTCTTCGTCCACACCGACACGCTCGACCGCGTGCTCGACGGTCCGCCGGACCTGGTGATCGACGCCATCGATTCGCTTAATCCCAAGGTCCACCTGCTGATTGAAGCCGTAAAACGCAACGTGCCGGTCCTCTCAGCGATGGGTGCGGCTCTGCGGACCGATCCCGCGGCGGTGCGGGTCGGGCCGCTGGCGGCAGTCACGCACTGCCCGCTCGCCGCCAAGGTCCGCAAGCGCCTCCGCCAGCGCGGGGTGCCGACCGATGTGCCGTGCATCTACTCCACCGAACCGGTCGATCCGATCCCGCTGGCACAGCCGGAGGAACAGGAGCATCACGCCCAAGGCCGCCCGCGCCCCGCCCTGCCAAGCCTGCCCACCCTCACCGGCATCTTCGGCCTGACCGCCGCCAACGCCGCGTTGCGGATGCTCCTGGGCGAACGTTTCCCAGGCACCGCACCGTAGCTGCGATGTTCGAGTCGCCCTCGTCACGAAAGGCGAGACATCGGCCCAGAAAAGGGTACAATAGCTTCAGGGATGGTCGGAGGGAGAACCATGCGGATAGGGCTCAAACTGGACATCGACTTTGCGGCGAACCCGTTCTACCGCCGATTGTACGGATCGTGCAACGTGCCCGTCTTTCTGCGGTCGCTGGGTTTTCACGGCATCGAGACGCCGGTCGGACCGGAGACCTCGGAGGCCGACGTCCTGGACCATGCACGGATCTGCAGCCAAGCGGGGCTCGCCGTCTCGCTGCACCCGTACACCGAGGCCGCACCACAGAATCCCGGCGGCTTTGAGGACAAAGCCGGCAACGTCTGTCGCGACTACTTCGAGCGGCTGTTCGAGTTGTCCGACGAGATCGCACGGATGCAGCGGTCAGCGGTGGTCGTCAACGTCCATTCGGCCGCCGGGCCCAAGTCGGTCCCAAGATCGCACCTGGTCGAACGCTCCATCGCGTTCTTCGATTGGGCGAGGTCGTTCACCCAAAGCCACTATCCCAACGCTCAGCCGGTCGCCGAACTCCAGATCGCGCCAAATCCCGATGAGGACATGATGCGGATCGGCGACAGCTACGACGAGCTCCTGGCGGTCGTTCGGCAAAGCGGAACGCCGGCGTGCCTGGACCTCGGCCATGCGGCCATGAACATCCAGCGGTTCGGCGGCCCGCTCGAACCGCCCGCTGCCCTGCTGCGGCAAGTCGTCCACGTCCATTGCCACGACGTGAACGGCGAAGACCATCTGCCGCTTTCGCCGGGCGACCGACCGTGGCGAAAGCTACTGAACCTCCTGATCCAAGCCGGTTTTGACCAGACGATCATCCTGGAAGTCCCGCCCGCAAACTTCCTGAAACACAGCGGCCTCGATGCCCTCACACGTTCGATTGAACTTCTGAAAGAGGCTTCAGGCCGCTCCTCCGGTACGTGATTCCTGAGGGAGCTACTGCGATTCTGCTTGCTGACCCGTAAACAGCCTCTCCATCGCATCAGCCGCCATCGCGGTTTCGACAAACATCAGAGTTCCCCTGTAGCTCGCGCCTTGAGGCAGCGGATTGCCGAACAAATCGCGGATTTCCAGACCTTCCGCGACTGGAAGCCGGTACGCCGCGCAACCCGGCCGCCCCGAGATCACCGCCACCGTGCGATCCCGGCCGACAAAGACAAACGCGTAGATCCCATCGCCCAGTTCCACCGCCTTGAGAAACTCCCGGCCCTCCAGGTGCTGCGCCAGGTTCGCATGCGCCGCCAGCGACGGATGCGGATAGCGGCCGAGATTCCATCCGGCCTGAAGACCGAGCGGCAGGCGGCTGTTGCGGAAGAAGTTCCTCGCCGTCTTGTCCGGCCGCGGATACGCCGCCGCCACCTCTTCCGGCGTGCTGAGCTTCTCAAGCCGAACCCGCGACACGTCCACCACGCCGGACCCGCAAGGGGCCAAAAACAGCCCAAGCGATTCGCCCGTCTTGTGGTTCAATCGAAAAACCCAACTCTTCTCGACCCACTCGGCGGACCATCCCAACTGCCGCTCGTAGCGATAGTGGTACGGCGCCGGACCCATGCGAACGCCCAACGACAGCGGACCGGTGGACCGGTTGCGGGCGCGAAGGATCAGCCGGTAGTGCTCGCCGTCAGCCATCGGCGGCAGCCCGACCATCAACTGCGGATTGCCCGACGGGTCGATCCTGGCGATGGTCAGCCGAAGGAAGCTCGTGCCATCCTCCGCGACCACCTGCGACTGGATATCCGACTTGGACCAGCCGACGTAGCTGTCGGTCCACCCTTCCGGCAGGACGCCTCTGAACGACCCAGCGGCCTGGTTGTTCCTCTCCACCGTGCTCTGGCCGAAATCCGCATCCAGCAGGACCTCGACACCGCGCGCACCGCCGTGGAGCATGAAAAACGCTGCGGCGACAACCAGAACGGCTTTGAAGATTCGAGCCATTTGCTTCTCCATGTAATCAAGGCGACGTGACCTGCTCACCTAATCCGCTTCGCCGGTCATCGCCACCAGGAACGGCACGCATGCCGGCGTATTGTTGAAGTTGATGCCGCCGTCTCCACAGCCGGCGGAGACAAAATCCATACTCACAATCTTCTTTTCGGGATGAGGATTCGTCCACTCAGCGACGAAGACCCCGACATCCTGCCCAAGGCCGTTAACGCCGGTGATCCCGATCCACGCCTCCGGCATGTCGCGGCAGTTCCACCAGTCTCCGATGTTGCGCCCCTCGACGAGCGGACAGTCCGCGGACTGACCGTCCTCGTAATGAAACCGGTATCGCCCCGCCTCGCCGCCCGTGCCCCATGCGTATCCGTGCAGAAAGAAAAACCGCTTGAACTTCCCGCCGATCTTGATGCCACAAATCGCCGCCGGAAACTTCGGCCGCTCCGCCCCGCGCAGGATCAACGCCCCCTTGCCGTTGTTGGTGGCAGGATCGATAACGTCAAACACGATCTTCCCGACGTACACCCGTCCGTGCGGCATCATTCGAAAATCGTTCTCCGACCCCTGCCCGGTCCAGCCTTCGGGTCCGCCCTTGTCCGATTCGTCGGCAAAATCGCGATTGGCGTACGGTCGAAGATCGATCGGCGTCAACCGAACCGAGTCGGCAACCTGACCCCGGTCGCTGACCTCGACCAGAGGCTGAACGTTATCATAGAGCGGCCCGCGCCCGGCCATGTAGTTCACCACATTGGCCAGGTACGTCGTCGCCACGCTGTCCTTGCCCCACAGTCGGACCGCATCCAGTTGCGAAGCGAAGATCCGCCCCTCCCCATACTTCGCCTCCATCACCGCCATCCCCACGCCCGGCCTCGCCAACAGCGGCCCCCGAACCGCCACGGCGTTCAGCGAAAATGGCGACAGCACGAACTGAACGGCATAGCCTCTCTCCTCATCCTCCCACGTGTCGAAGCACTCCTGATTGAGCGATCGGAAGACCGGATGCTCCGGAATCACCAGATCGACGAACGTGTTCCCGGGCGGCACAACGCGATACCCGCTGAGCACCGGCGCCACACCCGCCCCCTGCTCCAGTATCAAGAGCCGCCCCCCCTGCCGCACCCGTTCCAGCAAAGCGCCCTCATCGACCGGCGACCGTTGGTCCCGCGGAATAGCCGGAACAACCAGCAGATCGAAGTCGACGAACGGTCCCTCGAGGCCATCGACGATCCGCGGCGTCACCCCCATCGATCTCAGAACGGCCGCTGTGGCCTCGACGTCGTTGTTCGGTCCGCAATCCAGAACTGCCGTCGTACGGGGAGCGGCAATCGGCCGGGCCATGACCTCCGCGCTCTGTGCAAAAATCTCGTGGAAGTTCCTGCTGATCTGCCGGTCCCCCGCCCACAATGTCACCCGAAGCTGGCCGTGCTCCGCCGCCGGCAGTTCGGGCAGTCTGAAATCGACCTTCCCCAGATGTTGAGACCACGCCTTCACGTCGGGGACCGGGATTTCCGTGAGCGTTTCCACCGTCCCGTCCTCACGGGCCAGCGAAAGCTCCCCTCGCAAACCCTCAAGATCGCTGTTGGTGCTGTTGACGACAAAGAGAGTTCGCGTGTACGCCCGGCCCCAGAAAAGATGCCGCGGAGGAAGATAAGCCTCATTCCGCAACCCGCAGTACACCGGCTGATTCCAGATCGTCGCCTCCGCCAGACCCGGATTGCTGAACCACGGAGCGAAGCCCTGAATATCCAAATTCTGGCGAATCAAACCCAAAATCCGCCGGCCATATGGAGCCTCTCCGGCGCACACCCCTTTCTTCAACGCCGTATCCAGTCCCAATGTCCCCGCCAGCCCGATCCCGTAATGTTCACCCCAATTGCTGATATCCTCTTTCTTCACATACCAGGCATAGTCATAAATGTCGTTAAGCTTAAACGCCTCATTTCGATGCCAGCCCCATGAAAAACCCACACATTCCCATATAATATAAGGCATGGCGAGTTCTTGTTCATTCTTAGCGTACGTCCGCGCCAGCCGGCGATAATGGTTATCAAACGATGAATTCCACCTGGTCCACGGATGACCCGCCATGCCCAGATAATCATGCAGATCGACAAAATCCGTATTGAGCTTCGCCGTCCCGAAAGCACCTTGCGAAGCCGATGCGGAAAAACTCCCCGCCGGCCGCTTCTGCCGGTCCAGACCGTGAATCAAATCCACCTGCCGGTCGAGTTGCCGTTTCACCGCCGGACTCGTCGAATGCGTCACCTCGTTCCCGCCGCTCCACATCACCTCCGAAGGATGATTGTGGTCCCGATACACCCATTCC
>Ga0123328_1004603_pt1 | contig 11155 bp, 12 predicted proteins | sample BioC12SIPDNA_2_FD_89702 | JGI IMG/M metagenome (GOLD analysis project Ga0123328, IMG submission 89702) | Anaerobic biogas reactor microbial communites from Washington, USA - Biogas_R1_A C12 SIP DNA | ecosystem: Engineered > Bioreactor > Anaerobic > Unclassified | place: Washington, USA...
ACTCGACCACCAGCGCCACCGCCTCGCCGCCGCCGATGCACAGCGACGCCAGGCCGCGCTTCTTGCCCTCGTCCTCGAGCGTGTGGATGAGGGTGACGAGGATGCGGGCGCCCGACGCGCCGATGGGGTGACCGAGCGCGATGGCGCCGCCGTAGAGGTTGACCTTGCTCATGTCCAGACCCAGTTCCTGGGCCACGGCGCCGGCCTGGGCGGCAAAGGCCTCGTTGGCCTCGATGACGTCGATCTGATCGAGCGACATGCCCGTCTTGGCCAGTACCTTCTTGGTCGCGTGGAAGGGGCCCATGCCCATGTACGCCGGGTCCAGAGCAGCGGTCGCATAACCGACGATGGTGGCGAGGGGCTTGATGCCCTTCTTGTCGGCCCACTCCTTGGACGCCACCACGAACGCGGCAGCCGCGTCGTTGATGCCGGAGGCGTTGCCGGCCGTCACCGTCCCACCTTCCTTCTTGAAGGCGGTGGGCAGCTTGGCCAGAGCTTCGAGCGTGGTATCGACCCGCACATGCTCGTCGGTGTCGAAGACCTTGGGGTCGCCTTTCCTCTGCGGGATGACGACCGGGACGATCTCGGCCTTGAACTTGCCTTCGGCGATGGCCGCGGCGGCCTTGCGCTGGCTGTCGTAGCCGATCTGGTCCTGCACCTCACGGGTGATGCCGTACTTCTCGGCCACGTTCTCGGCCGTGACGCCCATGTGATAGTTGCCGAGAGCGCACTTGAGGCCGTCTTCGATCATCTCGTCGACGAGGACTCCGTCCCCCATGCGGTAGCCCTGGCGACCTTTCGGGACCAAGTAGGGAGCCCAGGTCATGTTCTCCATGCCGCCGGCCACCATGATGTCGGCGTCGCCGGCCTTGATGGCGTTGGCAGCCTCGTGCACGCTCTTCATGCCCGAGCCGCACACGATGTTGAGCGTCCAGGCGGGGATCTCCTGGGGGATGCCCGCGGCCAGTGAGGCCTGCCGGGCGGGGTTCTGGCCCTGGCCTGCCGTGAGGACGTTGCCCATGATGACTTCTTCGACCTCAGCGGCGTCGATGCCGGCGCGCTTCACAGCCTCGGCGATGGCGATAGAGCCGAGCTTCCAGGCCGGGATGTCGGCCAGGGTGCCTAAGTAGCGGCCGACCGGGGTGCGGGCAGCGCTAAGGATCACAACTTCTCGAGACAAGGGGGATCTCCTTTCCTATTCAAACGTGCATTGATGCACGAAATGTACCAAGAGAAGATACCACCCTTGACACCTCTTGACCCGTCGGACGCGCTGCTCCGGTCTACAGGTCTTCGGGGTGTGGACCCGCCCATGGTCTGGGACCGGCCAGCGCCCGCGATATCTCTATGCCGTTGTCGGTCAGCAACTGGACGATCCCGGGGGTCATGGGCCAGTACTCCTGCGCCCGCTCGCTGCCCACAGCGCCGTCGCGAGAGACGAAATGCGCGGTTATCCTCAGCTCTCCGTCGATGTCGTCGGCGAGGAGTCTGTACCCTTGGGACAGCCAGTACGCAAGCTTGGCTTCGTATTCGCGGAGGAGCACCGGGTCCATGTAGCCTCCCTTCGGGTGCGCGTGCGCCTATCCGCGTTCTAACCGTTTCGCACGACCCACAAACCCTCGAGTCAGGCTTCAACCGTCTGCGGCGGCCGCCACCCGGCGCTGAAGAGGAAGAACAGGGCCGACGTCCTGCCCAGGTGGGCGAACGTCTGAGCCAGTTGTTCCGCGGCTCCGTCCAGATCATCCGGCGCTCCCAGTCCGGCGAGATAAGAGTGGAACGAGGCGTGGTCCCCCAGGCTATCGACGAACCGCTTGGCGTTCTCTATGACCGCTTCGATCTTGCGCCGGTTGCGGATGACCCCCGGGTCGCCGAGGAGACGGGAGACGTCCGCGTCGCCCATCGCCGCCACCTTGGCCGGGTCGAAGCCGTGGAAGGCGCTGCCCATCTCCTTCCAGCGCGACTCCACCACTTTGGGACCCAACCCGGCGGAGAAGACGGCCCTCGCCAGGAGTCCGAAATATTCCTGGTCGGACTGCGGATACTCACCGGCCCGATGCATCCATGCCTGCCTCTCGAACATGATTCCTCCTTGCCCTCGATCGTCTACCAGCGCTTTCTCGACGTGGCGATGGTAGGGGGAGAGACGGCCGGGGTCTCTACAACGGAGGTTGAATCTTGGCGCGGGCGGGCGCGGGCGGGCGCCGGCTTGCGGGCGCTCTGCGCGCCCCGGTGTCCGGGCGGGCGGCGCGGCCTGGAGGCGCGGCCCCGGTCTGGTGCCTGCACACAGCCCGGCAGCCCGGCGGGGCGCGGCAGACCGGCCGGCGGAAGGTGGCTGAGCCACCCCCGCGCCCTGGCGTGGGCCCGGCGCCGCCGCCCTACAGCCCCAACCTGCGCCGCACAGCCTCGCCCTCCAACTCGCGGAGGGCGTCGGAGGCCACCCAGCGGCCGGCTCTGCTGCCGGAGGCGGCGATACGCCGCGCCGTCTCCTGCACCAAGGGATGGAGGCCGGCGTTGCGCTTGCCGATGTTGCGGAGCGCCCAGTTGACGGCCTTCTTGACGAAGTTGCGCTCGTCGCCGGCCTCCCGCTCGATGGCCGCCAGCAGCGGCAGGAAGCGTTCGTCGGGCGCGGTCTTGTCGTGCCGGGCCAGAGCCGCCATCAGCGCGAAGCCCGCCCGCTTGACGAACTCCTCCTGCCGGCCGCTCCACTCGACGGCTTTGCCCCAGGCGAAAGGGGTACGGTCGAACAGGTTGCTGCAGAGCTGGTCGCAGGTGTCCCACGAATCCAGGTCCGAGACCCAGGCCTCCATCTGCTCCTCGGACACCATCTCAGGCAGCTCGACCAGGGGCGCCAGCAGATGGGCCTCGTGAAGCCCCGTCCGCCACAGGTCGAGGGCGAAGTCGTGCCGGCGGGCGGCGTCGCGCCCTCCCAGCTCTTTCACGATCCGCTTCCCGAGCGCACGGACCTCCGGCACCGACATGCCGTGGGCGTTCTCGACGTTGATGCCATAGCGGACCATACCTGCGATGGCGGCCTCATCCCGATGCGAGCGTATCTCGGCCACGACCTCTTGAACGGTGATCATCCCCCTCCTCTACCCACCGAGTCGGCGCACTCCGCGCCCCGGCATGATCTCCACGATGCGGTCGGCCAACCGCCGCGCCTCGCCGAGATCGTGCGTCACGTACATCACCGTTGTCCGCCGCTCCCGGATGATGCTCTCCAGGATGTCCATGAGCGAGCTCCTGAGCGTGGTGTCGACACTGCTGAAGGGCTCGTCCAGGAGCAGTATGCGCGGCTCGACGGCAAAGGCCCTCGCGACCGACACCCGCTGGGCCATCCCGCCGCTCAACTCCGCCGGGTGATATCCCTCGAAGCCGGCCAGCCCGACCCGCTCCAGCCAACCGGTGGCGGCCACCCGCGCCCCGACCTTGTCACGCCCCTGGGCGCGGAGCGGCCCGGCGACGTTGTCGAGTGCGGTCCGCCAGGGCAGCAGCCGGGGCTCCTGGAACACATACCCGACCGCGCCCTCGGCGACGGTGACCGTCCCCGCGTCGGGGATCACGATCCCCGTGATGAGCTTGAGCATAGTCGTCTTGCCCGAGCCGGACGGGCCCACCACTCCGAGTATCTCCCCGGTCGCCACATGGAGAGAGAGATGGTCGAAGACTTTGAGCGAATCGAAAGACTTGCTCACGTTCTGGAAGGTGATCATCCGGCCCCCTTCCTCCAGCGCATGATGCGCCTGCGGAGCGGACGAAGGACGCCGAACTCGATGACGGCCATGAGGGCCAGGAGCACGACGATCCAGGCGAAAAGCTGGGGAGCGTCCAGATTGCTGTTGGCCCGGCAGAAGGCGTGCCCGATGCCGCTCAGAGCTCCGAGCACCTCCGCCAGCACGGTCGCCCGCACCGCGATGCCCGTCGACAGAGTGAGCCCGGCCAGCACCGGTGATGCTATGCCGGGCAGGTAGACCTCGCCCAGCAGCAGGCGGCGCGGGAAGCGATAGACACGGCCCATCTCCACCAGTCTGGGGTCGACGGACCGGATGCCGGACACCGTGTTCACGTACATGGTGGGCCAGACGATCAGCGCCACGATGAAGATCACGGTGAAATCACCCAGCCCGAACCAGAACATGGCGAGCACCGCGATGATGACCGCGGGGATGGTCATCCCCGCCCAGCGCAGAGGCTCCAGGAAGGAGCGCACGCGGCTCTCCATGCCCGCCAGGACCCCCAAGACCAGTCCGGCCCCGGCCCCGATGGCCAGCCCGATCACCAGCCGCTTGAGCGTGATGAGCAGCTCGACCCACAGCTTGCTCCCCCAGGCCAGGTCGGCAAGCGCTCTTGCCGTGTCCACCGGAGAGGCCATGATGGCCGGGTTCACCACCAGCGACAGGAGCTCCCACACCACCAGGATGGCGGCGACCCCCAGGACCGCATAGAGCGACCCCCTATGGGACGTAGTAGAACGCATCGTCCGGCAGCCTGCCGCCGATGACCTCGGGGGAGAGCCCCGCCAGGTTCGTGTAGAACCGCTCCAGGTAGGGGCGCGCCGCGCCCGCCGGCGTGAATCTCCAGGTGATGCTTTCCAGCGAGGCCGTCATGATGGGAGCCTTGAGCCCGAGCTGAGGGAGTTCGGTCTCGACGAGCTGCCCGGCCGCCACGGGGTCGCCGAGCATCCAGTCCACCGCCGCTTGATACTCCCGCTGGAAGACCGCTACGGCCCACGGCGCATCCAGGACACGCGGCGTGGCCGCCGTGCCGGCGATAGGGGTGTCGTCGGAGCGGGTAGTAGCTGCGATCCAGGCCGCGTCGAAGGCGAGCGCTTTACGAAGAGGCCTCTCACCCCCCTTGGCCTGCATGACGACGGCGGTCGCGAGCGCCTCGCTCAGCACCGCGTTGTCCACCTGGCCGGTCAACAGCAATTGGGCGGCCTGAGTGGGATCGGAGGCGTAGCGGAACTCGAAGTCTTTCTCCGGGTCGAGTCCTTCCTTGGCGCACAGGAACCGGAACACCACGTCGGGCACGCTGCCCTGGAGCGACACCACCAGCGACTCTCCCCTGATGTCGCTGAAGCCCGCGGCGTCGGGGTCGGCCGTCACCAGGTAGGTGATGTTCCACACGGAGATGTCGAGCAGCTTGAGCTCCAGGCCCTTGTTGTGGAAGACGGCGGCGTTGTTGGAAGGCATGGTCACGAAATCGCCCTGCCCGCCCGCCACTATGGCCTTCAGCTGATCGGCGTTCTCCCAGATCACGAGCTCGGTCTGCTCCGCGGCCTCAGCCAGCTTGTCGTTCACGGCCAGGTACGCCATCGGGATGGCCATGGGCCCGGGAGGAGCGACCAGGGTCAGCTTGCCCAACCTGGGCGCCGGCGCGGTGCTCGACGTAGTAGCCCCGGCGGTGGACGCCGTGGTCCCGGTGTCCGGTGACCCGCATCCCACGGCGAAGAGCAACATCGCCAAGACGGCGACCGTCAGCAGCGTCTTGCGATAAACCGGCATACGTTTCCTCTGTCCGTCAGTCCTGGAAGTCCATCCTTTGGACCTCGACTCCCTCGATACCCTGAAGTTCCTCGAAGAAGTCCTCGATCTCAGGACCGAAGGCGTCGATAAGGACCAGGCCGTTGGGGGAGCAACTGGTCGGGCCCGCGTCGTGGATGCCGAGCCGCGTACGGATGCTGCACCCGTACTTGCTGAGCACTGCCTGGACGTCTGGAACGCTCTTGGCCCGTTGGCTGATGTGGATGCCGAAGATGGTGCGCTTCACGACCGCTCCTCTCTACATGGACGGGATGTCGACCACAAGCCGATTTTACATTGACGTATATGCCCCGGGGGAGTAAATTGTGAAACGCGTAACAGCGTTATCATCGTAACGATATCTTTCGTGAGGAGTGGGCGCTAGGGCGATGGCCACAGCGGGGAAGCCGGCGGTTTCTCGCAAGACGGTCAACAGGCTCAGCCTGTACCGGAGGTTGCTCGACAACCTGAGACAGTCCGGCACCACCAACATCTACTCTCACGAGCTCGCCCACCTGGCAGGAGTCAGCGCCACCCAGGTCCGTCGCGATCTCATGGTCATAGGCTACTCGGGCAGCCCCAACAAGGGCTACGAGGTCGAGACCTGCCTGGCCAGCATCGAGAGCCTGCTCGAAGGGACCAGCCGCCAGGACGTGGCCCTGGTGGGACTGGGAAGGTTGGGCCGCTCGCTCCTCGCCCACTTCGCCGGCCAGCGCCCGCTGCTGCGCATCGCCGCCGGTTTCGACACCGACAAGTCGCTCATCGGCACCTCGATCGAAGGCTGCCCCGTGTACGCGGTCGCCGACATGGAGCGGGTGGTCTCCGAGCTGGGTGTCCGCATCGCCATCCTGGCCGTGCCGCCCCACGTGGCCCAGAGTGTGGCCGAAGCCCTGGTCCGGGCCGGAGTGCGCAGCTTCGTCGACTTCACCGGCATCCCCCTCCAGGTGCCCGAGGACGTGTTCGTGGATCACATGGACATCACGTCCGCGCTGGAGTCGGCCGCGTTCTTCGCGCGGCAGGAGCATCCGGTCTCGCCGGCCATGGAAAACGGCTCGGACAACGGCTCGGAGCCCGACATGGACCCCATGATCCGCACCATCGACACCCTGTTGGCCGGGGCGAACATGAAGCTCGACGAGCTCGCCGCGAAGATCGGGGCCCGGATACTGACCCCCGGGCCGAGAGGCAGCGAAGAGGTGGCCCGCATCTACGCCGGCGACAGGGTGAGCGACCTCTTGAACGAGGCCTCGGACAAGACCCTGCTGGTCACGAACCTGGCCAACCTGCAGATGGTCCGGGTGGCCGAGCTCATGGAGGTGCCCGGCATCTGCTTTGTCGACGGGGTCGACCCGGGCCAGGAGATCATCGATCTCGCCACCGAGAACGGCACCCTGCTCATGGTCTCGCCCGTGGGTGTCTTCGAGACCTGCGGCCTCATCTACCAACTGCTGACCTCCAACTCCAGGGACTGACGCCACCATCGTCATGGAATTCGTCTCATACGACATAGCGAGCAACGACTTCCGCCGGGCGGGCGCCGCTTCACGCTCCATCAAGGAGCACCTCAAGCGGATAGGCGCCGATGCCGAGGCCATCCGCCGCACCATGATCGCGGCGTACGAAGCCGAGATGAACGTGGTGATCCACTCCGTGGGAGGCCGGCTGGAAGCGTCTCTCTCCGATTCGCAGATAGACGTGAGCGTCGTGGATGGCGGGCCGGGTATCCGTGATGTCGAGCAGGCCATGGTGGAGGGCTACTCCACAGCCAGCGCCGAGGCCCGCGCTCTGGGCTTCGGGGCGGGCATGGGCCTTCCCAACATCAAGCGCAACAGCGACAGGCTGCGTATCACGTCGCGCGTGGACGAAGGCACTCGGGTGAGCTTCACCGTCTATCTGATGCCCGAATGCGCCGACGGGCCGCGGGTCATATCGTTGTACGCCTTCACCGACCGATGCCGGGACTGCCGGGCCTGCCTGACCGCCTGTCCCACCCAGGCGATGCGGGTGAGGAGGGGCAGCCCGAGCGTGCTCGAGCACCTCTGCGTCGACTGCACCGCCTGCATCGCGGCCTGCAGCAGCCTGGCGCTCAGCACTCGGGAGGAGATCACCTCCCTGGACGACCTACCCGACAGGGCGGACACGCTCCTGGTCGTACCGCCCGCGGTGCTGGCCGACTGCGGGCCGGACTACCCGCCGGCGCAGGTGCTGGCCGCGCTCCGCGCCCTGGGCTTTGCAGACGTGGTCGTCTCGGCCCCCTTCGAGGAAGCCTTGAGACAAGCCGCGGGAGCCACAGGAGCCACCGCCGCAGGGGCTGGAGCCGCGGGAGATCCTGGAACCGCCGGAGCTGCCGGAGCCGCCTCCGGCGGCGCTCCGTCGCCGCGACCGGTGATACTGCCGGTCTGTCCGGCGGTCGTCAACCTGATCGAGTTGCGGTTCCCGTCGCTGGTGCCGCATCTGGCGCCCTTCGACTCACCCCTGGAAGCCGTGCAGGCCGTCTACGGCGACCGGCACGCGGCCTACGTGGTCTCGTGCCCGAGCCAGCGGTCGGCCCTCCTGCAGGCCCAAGCCTACGGCGCGGGAGGCGGCGTGGGCGCAGGCGCGAAAGCAGGCGCCGGTGAGCAGCCCCGGGTCGAGTACCTCTCGCCGGAGGTGGTCCGGCAGGCGGTCATGATCAGACTCACAGGCCACGAGCCGGCCGGCCACGATACGGTTGCCGGCGATGCCGTTGCCGCGGATCTGGACGGCGCCGGAGCGGCCGGCGCCGCCGCAGTCGCCGCCGCCGCGCCCTCACCCGCCAAGGGCCGACCCGCCGAAACCAGGCCGGCCGGTCCCGCCCCCGCGGGCCAACCGCTCGTGGTCACCGGCACGACGCATGTGAGCGTGGTCCTGGAGGAGATCGAGGACGGCCTTCTCGACGACGTGGCCGTCGTGGAACCCTACGCCTGCGACGGCGGCTGCTTCGGCTCGCCGCTGCTGAGCGAAGATCACCACGTGGCTGCCCGGCGCTGGAGCCAGGGCAGAGAAGCCGTGGAGGCGGCAAGCGCTGCCCTGAACGGCGTCGCGGTGGCCCGGCGCCGGCCGTTCACGCCGCGCCCGGGCATCAGGCTCGACCCCGACATGGGCCACGCCATCCAGAAGCTCGGGGAGCTTCAGAGGCTGGTGCGCTCACTACCGGGAAGAGATTGCGGCGCGTGCGGCGCTCCCAGTTGCGCGGCCCTCGCCGAGGACGTCGTCATGCAGCGGGCCGGTGTCGAGCTGTGCCCCTACGGAGACACTGACAAGGAGGAACAGGACTGATGGAACTCCACGAACTGGCGCGCCTCCTGGACCTCCGGCCGTTGTCTCCCACCCCGGATCCGCACGCCGACGAGAGCGGCTACGCGGACGGCGCCGCCGACATCACCCATGGCTACGCGTCCGATCTCTTGAGCGATGTTCTCGCCAACGCGCCGGACGGCGGGATACTCATCACCTTGCAGGTCCACCTGAACGTGATCGCCGTGGCGAGCCATGCAGGACTCCGGGCCGTCATCTTCTCGTGTGGGAGGATCCCGGAGGATGACGTAATCCAGAAGGCCGCCGAGGAGGGTCTGTCGCTCTTTGTGTCCTCCTCCGACACCTTCGAGATCGTCGGCCGGCTCTACGAGCTCGGCCTGAGGGGGAGCACGGCTTGAGACACCCGACCGCCATATGCTTCCTGCCGGAAGGACGCCATGATTGAGCGCCGAGGCTACAGCCCGGGAGCCGCGTCTCCGCTCGCTGCGTGCGGACCTTCACATCCATACGGCCCTGTCGCCATGCGCCTCGGAGCAGATGACTCCTCCGGCGATCGTACAGGCCGCCTTGGTGAAGGGAGTTGAGGTGATAGCCATCTGCGACCATAACGCGACGGGCAACGTGGGGGCCGTGCAGCGGGCAGCCGAGACTGCCGGAGGCGGGCTGGCGGTGTTCCCGGGCATGGAGATCATGAGCGAGGAGGAGGTCCACGTGGTGGGCCTGTTCCCCGACCTGACCGCCGCCGAGAGCGTGGCCGAGTGGCTGCGCGCGCTCCTCCCGGAGGCCGACCCTGGTTACTACGCCTTTTTCGGCGAGCAACCGCTGCTGGCCGCCGACGGCCGGGAGGTCGGCAGGGAGACCGCGACGCTGGCGGCCGCCGTACCCCTCGACCTGAACGACACGGTGAAGCTGGTCCACGACCATGGCGGGCTCGCCATCGCCGCCCACGTCGATCGCAAGTCTTTCAGCGTCTACTCTCAGTTGGGCTTCTTCCCGCGCGACGCGGGCTTCGACGCGATAGAGGTGTCCCGCCACACAGATGCGGCCTCCCCCCGTATGGAGGAGTTCTCTTCACTCGGCCTGCCCGTGGTGGGTTCCTCCGACGGCCACTTCCTGGAAGAGCTGGGGACCGGCGCGACCATCATCCGGGTCCTGGAGCCCACGTTCGCCGAGCTTTCCCTCGCGTTCGCCGGGATCGACGGAAGGAGCGTGGCCCGTGCATGATCTGTCGCTCTATCTGCTCGAGGTACTCGAGAACTCGGTGCGGGCCGGCGCGAAGCAGGTGGAGATCGGCCTCACCATCGACGGGGCGACGGACACCCTGCAGATGACCGTGGACGACGACGGACACGGGCTCACCGCTTCCCCGGACCGGACTCTCGACCCCTTCTTCACCACCAAACCGGGCAAGAAGACAGGTCTGGGACTGAGCCTGCTCAAGGCAGACGCCCAGGCGGCCGGCGGCGACCTGCGCATCGGGCCCTCACCGACCTTGGGCGGCGTGCGTGTGGAGACCTGCATGCAGCTCGACCACGTCGACCGGCCCCCGCTCGGCGACATGGCCACCAGCATCATCGTGACCGCCGCCACCAACCCAGGCATCGATTTCGCCGTGACGCTGGCGGGGGATCACTTCTCACCGCCGCTGTTACGGGGCTCCCCCAAGGAGGCCGCAGAAAGACTCGCTCTGAAACGACCCATCGACCCGGCGATAGAGCAAACCGACGAAGCCAAAACCGACCAGGGAGTTCTGAACATGAATGACGAAGTAGACAAGACCGAACCCGGCTGCTCGGGCTGCTGCGGAGAAGAAGCCTCGGAGGAGGAGCTCTTGGCCCGGCTGGATGAGGTCATAGAGAGCTACCAAGGCAAGCCCGGCGCGCTGATCCCGGTGCTGCAGGTGGCCCAGGGGATCTTCGGCTACCTGCCCGAGGTCGCGCTGAAGCGCATCGCCGAGGGGCTCAGAAGGCCTTACAGCGAGGTGGCCGGCGTGGTCGGTTTTTACTCCTTCTTCTCGACGGTGCCGCGGGGCCGCAACCTCATCCGCGTGTGCCTCGGCACCGCCTGCTACGTACGCGGCGGCATGGCCGTTCTCGAGTCGCTGAAGAAAGAGCTCGGCATCGACGTCGGCGAGACCACCGACGACCGCGAGTTCTCCCTCGAGGTGGCGCGCTGTTTCGGCGCCTGCGGTCTGGCGCCCGTCATCACCGTTAACGACATCGTCCACCACAGGGTCAAACCCGCTCGTATCAACGACATCCTCGTCCAGTACTGCTCCGGACCGCCGGCGCTGGAAACGGCCGCGGCCGGGTCGGGTGAAAGGAGCAATTGACCATGGCCGACAAGATCAAGAGCCC
>Ga0123328_1004606_pt1 | contig 11152 bp, 15 predicted proteins | sample BioC12SIPDNA_2_FD_89702 | JGI IMG/M metagenome (GOLD analysis project Ga0123328, IMG submission 89702) | Anaerobic biogas reactor microbial communites from Washington, USA - Biogas_R1_A C12 SIP DNA | ecosystem: Engineered > Bioreactor > Anaerobic > Unclassified | place: Washington, USA...
AGCCGGGGCACCCGTGGCCGGGGCGGTGGTGACACCTTCGATCTCGTCCACCACGACTGCCTTGTCCGATCCACCGGCGGTGTAGGTGCGGATGTGGACGTAGGGCTAAGTACGACCAGCTGTTGCTGAGGCCACTTCTGATCGTAGAGCAGATTGCCACCCACTTCCGTCCTGGTGTGGAAGATCTCCCTCACGAAGTCGGGAGTAACCAGGTAGTCGTCGTAGTTGCCGCCGGTCCATCTCTTGGAGAACTGGGGCACGATGAAGAAGTTCATCCACACAACAGGCGCGCGCACCTCTGTGAAGGCAATCGGTCCTTAGGTGAGGCTTCTCGGAACGTAGACCATCTTGGGTTCGGTGATCACCCGCTCGGTCATCTGGGGCCCGAGCTGTAAGTGCACCTCGGCTCCGTATTGCGAGAGGTCGTCCAGGTTGGTCCCGGCGAGGAGGATGAAGTTCGCGATCGGCGTGATGTGGGACATCCTCCACCGTCATGGGCTGCGTGACACAGTGCCAGTCGAAGGTGAGGTCGTCACCACCCTTGTCGCCCGCGTACCGGACCGCCGGTGAGTGACTCCGGGGTAGGGGCTCTTCACCACGATCTCTTCGGAGAAGTAACCACGGTATTTGGTCCTCTACACGGTATCCTCCTGGTCACGCCTCTCGCGCGGGCAGACCGGATTCGTGCGTCAAGCGTACCACCGCGGTAGCTAGGTTGAAGCGGTGTGTCTCACTCCCACCGGTCGAAGCAGACGATCTCGCTCATGGGCTTACGGGTCTTCGGACGCGGGTCGCCGTCCGGATAGCCCAGCGTCATCAGCTGGATGACCTTGGCCGAATCCGCCGGGACACCCAGCACTTCGCGGACCTGGTCCTGATAGAAGGCGCCGATCCAGCAGGTGCCCAGATCTTCGGCCACAGCCGCCAGGGCCAGGTGTTCCATGGCGATGGCCACATCCACCGGATCGCCCGGGATGTCGCACCGCATCACCCGGTTGGGCATGAGTCCCACGCCCGCAATGACCACCGGCGCTTGAGCGATGAACTGCTGATTGGAGCAGGCGGGCACCAGGCGCCTGCGCACGTCGGCGTCACGCACGACGATGAATCTCCAGGGCTGCCGGTTGGATCCCGAGGGAGCCAGCCGGACCGCCTCCAATATGCGATCGAGTTTGGCCTGCTCGACCGGACGGTCCTGATACGAACGGACCGAATAGCGCGATTCAACGAGTTGCAGAAAGTCCATGCTTACCTCTGACGATAGAATAGGTCGACGATCAGTCCGGCATAGTCTACCGGTCGCTCACGCGGCGGACAATCTTCGGTCCGCGCCATGCATCGGACGGCGCCTCTAGGGGAAATGAGCAGGAATGGCCCTCTGGATGATCATATTGGCAGTCTCGCTTCTCGCTCTCGTGAAGTCGGCGGACCTGTTCACCGAAGGCGCGGAAGAGCTCGGCGTGGTCTTCAAGGTGCCCTCGTTCGTTGTGGGGATCACCATCGTCGCCCTTGGGACCTCATTGCCCGAGCTGGTGAGCGGGATACTCGCCGCGGTCAGGGGTGCCCCAGAGATAGTGGTCGGCAATGCCGTCGGTTCCAACGTGACGAACATCTTCCTGGTGCTTGGAATCGCGGCCATCCTTGGAGGGCGCCTGTTCGTGCACCGAGAGATCGTCAAAGTCGACCTGCCCATGGTGGCCAGTTCAGGCGCTCTCTTGGCCCTCACGGCCCTTGACGGCACGGTGTCCCGTATCGATGGTGTCCTTCTTTTCGCGGGCGCAGTCATCTACGTCACGTACAGCGTGCGGTTATCCAGACCCAGCCCGGCTATGGAGGCTGCCGTCGAGGCTTCGGTTGTGGAAGAAGTAGGCCCGGAGCGCGCTCGCTTCCGGCCGCTCATCCTGGTGAAGCTGATCGGCGGCGCCGTGATCATCTATTTCGCTGCCGAGTACACCATCAGATCGGCGGTGGAGATATCCACGCTCCTCGATATCGGGCCCGACATAATCGCCATATCGGCCGTGGCCTTGGGGACCTCACTGCCCGAACTCTTCGTGAGTGCGGTTGCCGCCCGACGGGGAAAGCTGGACATCGCCATCGGAAACGTTCTTGGTTCGAACGTGTTCAATGCGTTCGCGGTGGCAGGCATCCCGGCGATCATCGCTCCTTTGCCGGTGAGCAACACCATACTGACCATCGGTCTGCCGTTTATGGGAGTGGCGACGGTGCTCTACTTCTTCATGGCTCAGGATCGGGAAGTGACGCGTTGGGAGGGGATGCCGCTGGTGCTCTTCTACATCCTGTTCTTGGGCAAGCTGTTCGGTTTGTTGTAGCTGTGAGAACCTTGGACCACGAGGAGATTATGAGAAGACCGTTCTTCATAACTGTCATCGCTCTCGTTTGCATCGTCGGTACCCTGACGTCCGGTTGTTCGACGGCCGCCCCGCCCGCCGAGCTCGGCGCCGACAACCAAGCCGGATCCCTGGAGTCGAACGACGCCGTTTTTGCCCGTGCTTTCGAGGACCAGGCGCACAACCTGTGGGTCCAGGGAGAGGGGACGGTGTCGAGACTACTGACCGACGACGATGACGGCGACAGGCATCAGAGGTTCATCGTCACCTTGGATTCCGGACAGACCCTTCTGATGACTCACAACATCGATATCGCACCCCGATTGGATTCCCTGCAGGTCGGGGACACGATCTCTTTTAGGGGTGAATACGAGTGGAATGACGAAGGCGGCGTGGTCCACTGGACACACCACGACCCGAGTGGGGGTATCCCCGGTGGATGGATCGAGCATCACGACCGGGTGTACAGGTGAGAGGGTAAGATCGTGCTTCCTCGACCGGCCGACCGGTCGACCGGCCGGCCGTCGCCCCGCCGGCGGAGAGCTCTCTGAGTCCGTCTTCTATCGCTTTTCGTAGATCTGACCCCGGATCTCACCCTCCGGGTTCAGCGTCGTCCCCACGTTGACGTATGCTTGGCCGCTCTGGAGGAGAACGGCGAGATCGGCGAGAGTCTTGCCGGTGAGCGATCCGATGAGGACAGAAGCATTGAAGTTGCCTTGGGCAAGTACGCCGCTAACGGGACCGATAACGGTCGGACCGGGGTAGAGGATAAGCACTCCGCGGCCGTTGGCGCCCGGTCTCCCTTCGTGTACGCGGGAGGCTATCACGTCGCTGATGTCGGCCAGCGTCAGCTTGAAGAACGCTCTGCTGCCGTCGGCCTCGATTACGAAGGTGGCGGAACCTGTGGCCGGTGTGTCGACGCCGGGTACGACCTCCGCGCCCGAGAGCACCGCTGCGAAGGTGGTGGCTTTTTCCGTCGTGGCGGGGGTTGATGCTGCCGGGGGACTACCGGCATCCTCGGGTTCGCCGGGACCGGTAGAGGCGGTCGAGGATATCGCGTCGGCAGAGTCTGTGACCACGGAATCCGTGGTCACAGAGGTCGCGGTGGCATCGGTGGGGCCGGGTAAGCCGGTGACAGGGGCCTCATTCGCACAGCCGTAGACGAGTAGCGTGACGGCCGGTATGAGTGCAACCATTAGAACTTGCCGCAGAGTCTTTTTCATAGGGCCTCAGCCTCCAGCTTAGACGCCCTCCGAAAGCGTGTGCTCAGGTATTCATCTTGGGCCGGTAGTTCTCCTGCCTTCTAGAGTGCGGAGCCGGCTCCCAACGCAGCCCGGACGGCCTCCTGGCGGTAGAAGAAGATGCGCTCCAACTGGCGCCTGACAAGGAAATGTGCCACGTCGCCCCACGGAGAAAGCGGCAGGCGATAGCGGACGCAGTCATCGATCCGCGTGCCTGCCGTGGTCTCCCTGAAGGTGTGGGTGTGCTCCCAAAGGGCGTACGGTCCTCGCAGTTGGACATCGACAAAGCGGTGAGGCGGGTTCCAGAGCGCTATCTCCGTTCGCCAGCGGAAGGGCGCCCCAAAAAGGCTCAGGCGATATTCCAAAAGGGTTCCCTTTCTCATCTCGACGGGTAGCGGAGTGAGGATTTCGAAGCGCAGTTCGGGAGGCGTGATCCGCTCGAGGTTCTCGGCGGCCGCGAAGAAGGGAAACACGTCTTCGATGGATCGCGGCAGTTCGAGCGAGGTCTGCAAGACGTGGTCTCGTGGATGACCGACGTACCGGCCGCCGTTCCGTACCATGCGATTGTCCTTTTCGTGAGCGACTCCGGGAATCCCCTGGGATCCGAATGCAGATTGTACGCTTACCGCGTCCCGGGCGCGGCAAGCTAGGGTGATTTTCGACGCAGCCTCGGTGTCGGGTTGAGGTGATCGGCCGCGTTAGGTTACTGGGAGGGGCGGCCTTTGCGGGCATTGACCACCTTGCGCGAGCCGGGTTGTTCCAGGTCGAGAAGAGAGCGCCTCTTCTCTTTGTACTCAGTCTCGGTGACGAAGCCCCACTCCCGCAGGGTTTCGATGGATCTGAGTCTCTCCTTGACTGTCTCCAGCCTCCTTTCCAGAGGGTCTTGGGAGCGAAGTCGTTGGAGTTCGGCGGCGAGGGCGGCGCGTGTCTCGAGTTGGCGCCGGGCGAAGTCACAGGTGACGACGCCCAGGATGAGGACCGTGGCCACGGCAAGACTCACATACCAGGGTACGCCGGATTCAGCAACAGCCGCCCAGATGATCCACCCGACACAGGCCAGCAGCTGGATCAGGCCTGCGATGAAGACTAAAATTACGCCGATCTCCGGCCTCTCTCCCTTGCTGAAGATCCAAGAGACCAAGGCTCCCCGGGGCAAGACGCAATTCCTCCACCGGGTGATGTGAGAGGGGGCGCTCGTGATCAGATGTAAGCCCCCCAAAGAGGCACCTCCCGTCGTAACGTGTCCGTTCTGTTCTAATACAGCATCGTCCTTTCGCTGGGTCTTCTTTAGGAGGTCGGCTGGATGTCGACCGGACGTCGAACTAAGGGCTCGAGGGCACGGGGGTACGGGGGGGTACGGCCGCCCGGGGCGGCGCTTCTCACAACCATCTGGCCGTGAAACGGGCCACCCCCGAAGGCGAGCTGGTACAGATCTGGTCCATAGGCTCGAGCGACGATTGGCTCTGTGGCGACGGGCCCGGCCCCTCGCTCCGCTCCGCTGGTCGCGAGCCGGTAAGGGGCTGTTACACTTGATGTCTGGGCCGGGGCCTGAGGTCGGCCTTTTGCGGCCGAGCCTTCGTGAAAACCTGAGGTGAGGGGTCGACCCAGTACCACCTCATCTCGCTCAAGGAGACGCTATGGGTGAGTCACAGATGATCCGCTGGGAGTATACGTATCTCAATGTGTACGGACTGAGTCCACAGAGGATGATCGCAGAGCTGAACACTTTGGGCAGCGAGGGCTGGGAGGCCATCGCCATGAATGAACTGGAGGGCACCCCAAGCGCCTTCTACTTCAAACGGCCGCTTGCAGAGTCCGAACCGAGCGTCGGATAGGGCCACCAAGTAGTCTGGCACTCTCCAACTGGGTGAGCGGCCTGGAGGTGCTGCGGCCGGTATGGTCCCGATCATCGTCGGAGTTGTAGCGCTGGCCAACCGTCAGATGTCAGAAGAACAGAGGGTACCGTAGCGCCGATCACCAGGTCAGCGACGAGTCCAGACCTGAGCGGAGGTTGGCCTTCTGCGCTTGGTGAGGTGGGTGGTGATGTCGCAGACTGAGGGAGTCCTGATCGACCACGGCGCTCATACTGCGCCAGAGACACACGTCCTGTTTGAGGTATCTGGCTTTGATCTCGTCTGAGCATTCGCTGGCCACCGGGCATGAGGCGCACAGGGGATGTGTATGCTGATGCTCCGTCTTCACCACTCGCCTGTTCTCGACGATGCGTTGGTTGGCCTCTCGCAGGAGGTCTTTTAGGTCTGCTTGGATCCTCACCTGGAACTCGGGCATCTCGTCGGGCTCTTCGTACACGAAAATCCCGTCTCGCCATTGGACCAATTCGAACAACCAGTCAGAGGCCTGCTTGCGCACGATCTCCCGGATTCTGGCCTCCGTTGTGAAGCCCTTCGCGACTAGACGCTGCCCTAGCGGCTTGGCTTCCTTGTCCTCATGAGTGAAGGAAGAGTCGTCGGCCAAAGCCTCTGCCAACTGGCGTTCGTTGAGATACCCTGCCCGCAGGAGACGCATGCCGAGCTTCTCGTCGTTCAGCGGTAGCGAGATACCCTCGACGCGGCCGTTGATCAAGTAGATGTACCCGTACTCCTCGGAGCTGCGGATCTCAAGTACACCTGTAGCGCCTGTGTGGGCGAGCAGTTGAAGCACATGCGCCAGTCTGAACTTCCGGATGGAGCCTTCGAGTAGCACCTTGATCTCTCCGTGGGACGTCGGTCATCCAAGCCTCGTATCGGCACTCTCCGTCAAAGACTTGACCCTGAGCGGCTACCACCAGGGATGGCAAGAACGGTCGGAGACATTGCCGGTAATCGTGTGGCGTTCTTCACTTCGAGACGGAATGATTGACCGGCTATGGGGTGTTCCCGCCCGTTGTGCGAACATATCGACAGTCGATGAGTGCTCTGAAGTCGCCGAGCTCCGAAGTCGCCGAAGAGATATTAGGAGCGTCGCGGTTGCGGGGCGTGGCGATCACCCTTCAACTCGAGTAGGGAGTTGAGCATATGGACCGGAGAGAAGAGAACAGGGTGGTGAGGACAATATGCCAGGAGTGCCGCGCGGCCTGTCCCATCCTGGTACATGTTGAGGATGGCAGGGCGGTACGGCTGGAGGGCGCCCCGGATCCCAGTGGGGCCGCGGGGAAGCTGTGCGCCAGAGCCTCCGCCTGCCTGGAACGTCTCTACTCTCCCACCAGGCTCACGTACCCGCTGAGACGAGTGGGCGACCGGGGTGGAGGGGAATGGGAGCGCATCTCGTGGGAGGAAGCGCTCGACACAGTGGCCGGGAAGCTGGCCGGTGCAAGGGATCGATATGGAGCCGAGTCGGTGTGCCTGGCGAAAGGGATCTACGGCAGGAAAGCCGACTATGTCTCGCGCCTCGGCAACGTGTTCGGCACTCCCAACGTGACCAGTATCGATAACACCTGCTACATCCCAAGCGCATCGGCACGTTTGATGACGTACGGCTTCGACGGGGCTCCCGACCTGGCCGGCGGCCCTGAATGCGTTCTTTGCTGGGGCAACAGCGCTGATCCACCGCTCCAAGAGGGAGCCAAGCTGATCGTGGTGAACGTGCTCAAGACCTCGGCGGCAGAGCGGGCGGACATATGGTTGCGTCCCCGGCCGGGGACCGACCTCGCCCTTGCGCTGGGGATGCTGAACGTGATCATCGGTGAGAGCCTCTACGATCAGGAGTTCGTGGATCTGTGGACCACCGGCTTCGAGCGGCTGGAACGGCATGTAGAAGAGTATCCACCGGAGAAAGTCGCCGAGATCACTTGGGTGTCGGCGGAGAAGATCACGGCTGCGGCAAGGTTGTTCGCCGGTAGTCATCCGGGCTGTCTGTGGAACGGCAACGCCAGCGAAGACACATACAACAGCACGCAGTGTGCTCGGGCATTCGCGATCATCCAGGCCATCTGCGGTGCGCTGGACGTGCCGGGCGGTACCGTCCATACGGAGGGGGCGATTCTTGGCGAGGGTGGCAACAGGGACATCCTGCGCCACCTGCTCCCGCCGGAGCAGGAGCGGAAGAAGCTGGGCGCCGACCACGGGTTACTTCCCTCCCCACCAACTGTGGGATCAGATCGTGTGGAAGCCGGTGGAGATCCGTCCGCAGCATGTGCTGACGGCCATTCTGGAAGAGAAGGCCTATGCGGTTCGGGCCCTGGGGATCTTCGGGAGCAATCCGCTCATAACTTGGAGCAACTCGCGGAGGGTGGAGAAGGCTCTGAGAAGGGTCGAATTTTCGTTCGTGGTCGAGCTGGTGATGACGCCTACGGCGGCCCTTGCCGATATCGTGTTGCCGGCCGCTTCGTATCTTGAGACGGATGCCGTCCTGGTCGCCCGTAAGGCCACGGGGGCGGTGTGCTTGGAGCCCCAAGTGGAGGTGGTCCGAACCGGCGAATGCCGTTCCGATCTCGAGATCATCAGTTCGCTTGCCCACCGGTTGGGCCTGGGGGAGTATTTCGCCTCGGATCTGCACGGGCTGCTGGACGACTATCTTCGGCCCATGGGGCTCACCTTCGACGAACTGCGGCGCCGCCCCGGTCTCGTTTCTTCGACGCTGAGGTATCGCAAGTATCTGGAGAGAGGTTTCAACACCCCATCAGGCAAGGTGGAACTCTATTCAAGTCTGTGCGAGCGCTGGGGATACGAACCGCTGCCCGTTTACCATGAGCCCGAAGAGACGCCCATCAGCGCGCCGGAGATGCTCAAGGAGTACCCGCTCGTTTTGACCAGCACGCACGAAGCGGAGTACGTGCATTCGCAGGATCGGTATCTGCAGGAGATCCGCAGGAAGAAACCTGAACCGCTCGTGAGTATCCATCCGGAGACGGCCGCCGGTCTGGGCATCGAAGAGGGCGACCTTGTGTATGTGGAGAACAGGCGGGGCCGGATCACACAGAAGGCGACCCTCGATGCGGGTATCGACCCTAGGGTGGTCAGTGTCGGCTACGGATGGTGGTTCCCGGAGAGGGGAGAGAGTGGGATGTTCGGTTGGGATGAGGCCAACCTCAACGTCCTGACGGACGATGCTCCGCCCTATAGTCCCGAGATGGGTTCTCCGAAGATGAGGGGCTTTCTCTGCAGGGTCTACAAGACCCAGTGACGCCGAGATCGGCGTCGTGGATCGATCTGGGTGGTTGCGCGGTCCCTTGGAGCGGGTATGTAAGAGAAGGAAGGCGAAGCTGTGGAACCCATGGGAGGTGCGCATGGCCAAGACAACCAAATCTGAAAAGAAGAAGTGGGATGATCTCACGCTTGTTCAGCAGATCGGCATCGTGGTGGTTGCCGCGGTGCAGATCGGCTTGCTGGTGGCGGCCCTGTGGGATCTGGTCCACCGCAGCCCGGATGAGGTGCGTGGGGAGCGCCGGCTGTGGGCGGGCCTGGTTTTCATCAACTGGGTGGGACCCATAGCTTACTTCACAGTAGGGAGGAAGGGCTTCCTCGGTCGCATGCAGGGTCGGTGCTCCGGGATCCTTGGCAGCGGGACCCAACCGGAGGAAGGCGAAACGGTCTCGCTTTGATGGGCGACTGCGCCGTGGACCCGTAACGCGCTCGGGCAGACTGCGCGAGGATGCGCGCCGAAATCGTACGGCTACGGTGCGTATGGCTAGCGTGCAACCAGGCGTCAGAAGATTGGACGTACGACGGTTATCATGGGCACGACCGGGTGGTCATCGACATGGGTTGCTTTGCGTCTGGGACGACCGTCAATCCTCGGTGTGCGGTTCGTACGTCCTCTCGTGAGTCTCGATGGCGTCGTCTATCTCGAAGGGCTTAAGAGGCTCGATCGGCAGGCCCCAGATAGCCATGCCGGCCTTTATGGCCTTGACGTTGCCCACCTCTATGCGTGCTTTCCAGTCTTCGTATTCATAGTCGGCCAGAGTGGCCGGTACATCCCGATCGAGGTCCTCGTTGGAGCGGGGCTCATTGCCTACTGCGCGATCCCACTCGTGCATGATCTCGTACGCGTCCATGTTTCCTCCGTGGGGGGTTCTCACTTTGGCAAGTACAGTACCCAATGATAAACACTCTTGCACCCGGAGGACCCGGCAAGAGCACTCGTGCGTCCGAAGGCTCTGGTAATGTAGCGCTGATGAAGGAATCAACAGGACCTACAACCACTACCGGACGTGTCGTCCGGGGTGCGCTTAAAGGGATCAGACCGACGACGGTGATGGGCAAGATCGCCGTGGCTCTGGGCGCTGAGATCGGCGGAGCTATGGGTGACATGGCTCAGCGGGCTTTTGCCGGCGACGGCCGGAGGAAGGCTATGTCCGAGGCAGGAGTTGGGAGCGAGGATCGTCGTGCCGGTGCGGAGAGAAGCGGTGGGGGCACGTGGTCCGACGATCTATTGCGGCGTGCGCGACGGGCAGAGTACGCCGCAGATGCCCTGCGCGAGCAACGCGAGGCCGGTCGTCGTGCAGAGGAGGCCTATCGCAGAGCCTACGAGGCGAAGCTGCGGAACAAGCAGGCCGGGGAAGCGGGCGGGCGGTCGTCGGAGCGGCCTCGCACGGCCGGTCGTGCGGGAAGTGACACGGGTGGTCCCAAGGGACCCCGCATCTACCGGTACAAGGGCAGAGCGGTCGCCGACTACTACGCGGTCTTGGGAGTGGGCCCAAAAGCCGGTGCACCCGTTATCGATAAAGCGTACAGGACGCTCATGAAGGTGAATCATCCCGACCAGGGCGGCGACGCCCGTAAGGCGCAGATGATCAACGAAGCATATACGGTACTCCGCAATCCAGAGTCTCGGCAGAGCTACGATCGTGAGAACGGTCTCTGACCTGCAAGACCCTCAGCGGTTCTGCCGGTACTTGTAGTAAGCACCGGCGGCGAAGACCGCCCCGGCGCCCGCGATCAGCAGGCCGGAGGTGTCGCCCCGCATGTACTCGCGTAGGCCCAGTATCAGCATGGCCACGCCGATTAAACCGACCATGAACACACGCTGTCTTGAGTAGATGGGACGGAGCCCCGGTATCCTACTCCCCGATTCTTCGGGAGAGGACTGTTTAAGAGTGCTGTCGGGATCGCCGGCGTCACCGTCGGTGTCTGTCGGTCGTGCTGAGTCTCGCGAGCGCCCGGCTGGTGTGATGTTCCGGGTCTCCAAGACGCTCACTTCTCCCTCTGGTTTTGTCGGTCTTTGCCCCACTCCACGGGAGTGGAACTCGCTTCTCAGTCGCTGCCAGGTCAGAGCGCGGGTGGAAAGGAGATTGTCCGCCCGGAAAAGCCGTCCGGCCAGAAGCACGAAAAGATAAGCCAACACGCCGATCACAACCGCTCCGGCCACTAATTGCCACCAGGGCACGGAGGTAGCTCCCAGCCTACTCACCATGGCTACAGGTGATGTGAGCGGGAATAGACTGAGAGTGGTCGCTAACGCACCATTGGGTGCTTCGGCGAAGGTGCTACTCAATAGAAGCGGGGCGGCCAGAGGGATGATGGCAATGAACACGAATTGGCCGGCGTCCCGGGCGCTGGGGGCCAGCACGCTAAGTATCGAGTAGATGGAGGCGTATAGCAGGTATCCCAAGAGGAAGTAGAC
>Ga0123328_1004609_pt1 | contig 11148 bp, 9 predicted proteins | sample BioC12SIPDNA_2_FD_89702 | JGI IMG/M metagenome (GOLD analysis project Ga0123328, IMG submission 89702) | Anaerobic biogas reactor microbial communites from Washington, USA - Biogas_R1_A C12 SIP DNA | ecosystem: Engineered > Bioreactor > Anaerobic > Unclassified | place: Washington, USA...
AGAACTGGGTGAAGCGCCGGAAACGGCGGTCGTGCTGGGCAGCGGGTTGGACGTGCTGACCGAAGCGGCGGCGGTCCACCACCAAGCCCAGGTTTCGTTCGGCGAGTTGCCGGGGTGGCCGGAGGCAGCGGTGGCCGGGCATCCCGGGCTGGTGAGCGCTGCGTTTGTGGAAGGAAGGCGGGTGGCGCTGCTCCGCGGCCGGGCGCATCTCTACGAGGGTCATCCCCGGAGCGTCCTCCAGCAACCGCTGCTGGCGCTGGCCCGATGGGGAGTGACAAACCTGGTCCTCACCTACGCGGTGGGCGCGCTCACCGACAAGCTGAGGGTGCCCGGGCTTGCCGTCGTGAGCGACGTGATCGATCTTCAATTCCCACCTCCGTCCTCGGGGCGGCTTCAGGTACTCACGGTGGCCTCCTCTCGCACTCGGGAGCTGGCCTCTGCGGCCGGGCTGCCGCAGGTGGTGTACGCGGCTGTCATGGGGCCGCAGTATGAGACGCAGGCGGAGGTGGGAGTGCTGCAATCGTTGGGTGCCGAAGTGGTGGGGATGTCGGCGGTTCCCGAGGTGCAGGCCGCCTGTCGCTTGGGATTAGGGCTTCTGGTGCTCGTGCTGGTGACGAACAAGGCCGGCGAAAGCGGTGTGTCCGTGGGGCGGGCGGCTGAGCGCATCCGCGATGACCTCCATCAGGAGGTGTTGCAGCGCGGGGTACAGGGCGCACAAGAGCTGAGGCGCTGTCTACGGCAGTGGTGGCATATACTCCAGCACCATGAAGAGTGAATCCAGCATCCGCGCTCTCACTGTCGTCACCACTCACCAGAATGCAGACTTTGATGCGCTGGGGGCGTGTGTGGGGGCCGCCAAACTCTACAGGGATGCCAAGATCGTGTTCCCCGGTTCCCTCAATAGGAACGTGAGGGATTTCGTGTCGCTGCACGGCGAGAGCCTGCCCATCGTCAACATTCGCGGGGTGCAGTTGTCTGCGGTGCGCAGGTTGGTGGTGGTGGACACGGCGGACAGCAGCAGGCTGGGCGATCTGGCGCCACTCTGCGGTTGCACCGGGGTGGAGGTGGTGATCTTCGACCACCATTCCACCGAGGCTCCCCAGAAGCCGGACTACGTCAAGGCGGAGAACTGGGTCCTTTCGGACGATGGCTCCCAATCCTCCTCCATGGTCCACATCTTGCGCGGCCGCGATATTCACCTCACGCCGCTGGAAGCGAGCATCTTCGCTCTCGGCATCCATGAGGACACTGGATCTCTGGTTTACCCCCAGACCACAGTGCGTGATGCGGAGATGCTGGCGACCTGCTTGAGATTGGGTGCATCTCAGGCTTTGATCGAACGTTACCTGCACAACCCTCTGGCCGATGAGCAACGTGAGATGCTGCTGAGGATCCTGGATACGGTTCGCGTAGAGCGGATACAGGGTCATGACGTGTTCGTCGCCGCTGTGGCATCTGAGGTCTACGTTGACGGTTTGAGCGTCATCGCGCACAAGGTCATGGATCTCATGAACTCAGAGGTGCTGATACAGGCCGTGGGCATGATCGGGCGGGTCTTCGTCACGGCTCGGTCGCGGCTGGGTTCGATCGACGTGGCGGCCCTGCTGCATACCATTGGAGGGGGAGGGCACGCCCAGGCTGCATCAGGAGTGGTACGGGGACGGACTGCAGAACAGGTGGCGCGCGATTTGGTCAGCGCCCTCCAGGGTCTCTCCACCAGCCTGCCCACCGCGGGCGAGATCATGAGCCGGCCCGTGCACTTCGTGCAGGCCGGCACCACAGTCACCGACGCCCTCTTGGTGGCGCAGAAATATGGTCATTCCGGGATCGCTGTGGAAGAGGACGGCATCGTGGCCGGGGTGGCCACGCGGCGGGATCTGGACAAGGCGGTGCGTCATGGATTGGGTCACGCACCGGTGAAGGGCATCATGAGCCGACGGATCACGTTCGCCGGGCAGTCGACCACGGTGGAGGAACTGCGTCGCCTCATGATGGACGCGGGTGTGGGCCGGGTGCCGGTGGTCTCGGACGAACTGGCCACTGCGCCGCCCAAGGGCGGCCTGCAGTCGGACGATGTGCTGGGCATTGTGACCAAGACCGACCTGTTGGCCGCGTATCAAACGGCGGAGCACCGCTTGGGGCCCGACCAACGCACCTATCACACCTGCGTGCTGCATCCGCTGGAGGAGTTGCCCTTCTTCGGGCCCATCCTGCGCGCAGCCGCGGCGCTGTCTCTGGAGTTTGAGGGCGTCTATCTGGTAGGGGGGTTTGTGCGCGACCTGTTGCTGGGCCTGCCCAACGCAGACCTGGACATTGCCGTGGAGGGCGACGGAGTCCGCTTCGCCGAGCTGTTGGCCAAGGAATTGGGGGGGCGGGTCAGGGTCCACCGCAAGTTCAAGACCGCCGTGGTGATGCTGCCCGAGGAGATGCTGGAGCGTGCGCCGGTGTGGGTCAAGCAGGGACGCGAGCCGTTCCATGTGGACGTTGCTACCTGTCGCACCGAATTCTACGATTACCCGGCGGCGTTGCCCAGCGTGGAGCATGCTTCCATTCGCCAAGACCTGTTCCGGCGCGATTTCACTATCAACGCCATGGCCGTGGCCCTCAAGGGGGATGATTACGGCACGGTGATCGATTTCTTCGGCGGCTTGAATGACCTTCAGGCCGGGGTGGTGCGGGTCCTGCACAACCTCAGCTTCATTGAGGACCCCACGCGCATCTTTCGAGCCGCACGGTACGAGAATCGGTATCGTTTCCGCATGGATGAGCAGACTCGAGCACTGGCCAAGGGATGTGTGGACATGTACCTGGTGGGGGATCTCTCCACCTCACGCCTGCGTGATGAGTTGATCGCCCTCCTGAGCGAGCGGGACGTGGATTGGTCGCTGGAAAGACTCTACGAGCTGGGTGTGGCGAAGCAGGTGCACCCCAAGCTCTCCACCGGTCCCCGGACTCTGGCCTTGGTGCACCGCTTGGATGGGTTCACGGTGGAACTGGGAGTGGAAAGTGAGGTAGTGAGGTGGAGGTTGCGCCTGGCGGCTGTCACCCGGCACATGGAGCACGAAGAGCTCTATCTGTGGCTGGAACGGCTCCGGCTGCGACACGCCGACAGCGAGGTGATCCGCGATTCCGTGGTGTTGGGCCCCAAGTTGGCCCCCCAATTGGAGAACCCCGACTTGGAGGCCTGGCAGATCTTCCGCCTCTTGAGCCGGTTGCCAGTTGAGTCCCTGGTGTTTCTTTTGGCGCGCGCGCAATCCCGGGTGCTCCAAGACCGCGTCTACGAGTACCTGCGGGAACTGCGCTTCTGCCACCCCGCACTCAGCGGAGACGATATTATTCGCATGGGTCTGAAGGAAGGGCCGGGGATCGGCCGGGTGCTTGGCGAACTGCAGAGACTCAGGGTGGAAGGCAAGATCTCCGGTAGGGAAGAGGAGCGGGAAGTGGCTCGGAAGCTGATCGAGGATATGGAAGAAGGCGCGGACAGATGAGCAGGGACCTCTGGGGCTTGGCCTTTCTGCTCCCCATCCTCCTGCTGTCCATGATGGCCCACGAGGTGGCCCACGGCTTCGTCGCCTACCGGCTGGGTGACCCCACGGCCAAGCGCGGGGGCCGGCTCACGGCGAATCCTCTCAAGCACCTCGATCCGGTGGGCACGCTGATGTTCGTGCTGACCTACCTCTCCGGTGGCTTCATTTTCGGTTGGGCCAAGCCGGTACCGGTCAACCCGTACTACTTCAACAACCGGCAGCGGGGCATGATGATCGTGGGACTGGCCGGCCCTCTCACCAACTTTGCCCTCGCCGTGCTGCTGGCGCTGCTCATCAACCTCGTCCAGCCCGCAGCCAACTCCCTCCTGTTCGAAATCCTCTACCTGGCCTACCAGGTGAACGTGGTGCTGGGGGTGTTCAACCTCATCCCCATTCCCCCACTGGACGGTTCCCGCGTCATCGGGGGCTTCATGTCCCGAAGCACCTACTCCAAGTGGATCGAGCTGGATCGCTTCGGCATATTCTTCATCCTCCTGCTGTTCGTGGTCTTCCGCGGCCCGTTCACCACGTTGCTGTCCGGGGCGTACCGGCTGATCGGAAGCCTGCTTCTGCCTTCCTACTTCTAGCCGGCCGTGAGACTGATTGACCTTGACCTTGAGGTTTACCAGGGTCCCTTTGACCTCCTGTTCACCCTGATCCTCAAGGAAGAGGTTGACATCTTCGAGGTCTCCCTCCTGGAGGTCATCACCGCCTATCTGGAGCAGTTGGCGGAGAGCGACAGCGCGGATTGGGAGAGTCTGAGCGAGTTCATTGTGCTCATCGGCTCCCTGCTGCACGTGAAGGTGCGCCGATTGCTGCCGGGCCAGGTCCAGGAAGAGGCCGACGAGATCTCACCGGAGCAGGCCCGCGAGCAGCTCTTGGCACGACTTCTGGCATACCAACGGGTGAAGGGAGCGGCCGGCTATCTCCGCGAACGCGCCCTGGACCAGTGCGGACGCCTCACCCGACCCTCCCCGGCTCCGCCCGCGTCTCGGCTGTGCGCGTTGGAGGACGTGCGGCCCACGGAAAGCGCACGTGAGTTGGCCGCTCGAATGCGCGCGTTGCTCGAGGCTCATCGCGAACCCGACACCCAGCACCTCCCACCCATGCGCGTGGAACTGAAACGGCAACTGGCACTACTGCGCAGCATGTTGACCGACGGGAACCGAGTCTCGTTCCAAGATTGCTTTGGCCAGGACGAACCGCTTCTGCAGGCCGTCACTCTCCTGGCCATCCTCGAGCTTCTGGCTAGGGGCGAGCTTGAGGCAACCCAGACTATACCTTTCGGTGACATTCACCTGCGGAGGTTGAGAAGTGGCTGAAGCAACCACGAGCCTCGAATGCATCATGCGGGACCTGGAAGCGCTGCTCTTTGCCTCCGACCGTCCACTTGGCCTGGAGACCATCAGGCATTGTCTGGGGCTCAAGCATCAGATCAGCTCTCGTATGGTGGAAGAAGCTCTTGCGGAACTGGAGCTTCGGTATCCCGTGGACGGCCCTCGCGGCATGGAAGCGGCCCGCGTAGGCGGGGGGTGGCTCTTCCGCACCAATCGGGCGGCGGAAACGGTCCTGGCAGGGCTGTACGAGACGGCCGATGCCTCCCGGCTCTCGGCGGCCGCCCTGGAGACGCTCGCCATTGTCGCGTACCTACAGCCGGTGGGCAGGAGGCAGGTGGCCGAAATCCGCGGTGTGGGCTCGGAATCGCCCCTGCGTACGCTGCTGGACCGCGATCTCATCCAGGAGGTGGGGCGCGGAGCGGAGGTGGGCCAACCCATCCTGTACGGGACAACGTCTCGCTTCCTGGTGGCCTTTGACCTGGATTCGCCGGCGGATCTGCCCCAGCTGGGCGAGTTCGAAGTCTCCGGTCGGGAGCGGGAAGAGCTCATGCGGCGCCTGGGTGCGTTGCTGGCCCCGGAGTAGGCACGCATGGTACAGGAGGGGGCAGGCGCGGAACGACTGCAGAAGCTCATGGCTCAAGCCGGGATCGGGTCCAGGCGGCGGTGCGAGGAGATCATCCGGGCGGGACGAGTCACGGTGGATGGCGTCACGGCCGCGCTGGGGCAGCGTGCGGACCCCGCTTCTCAGGTCATCCTGCTGGATGGGGTCCCGGTGCCGCGCCCACGTGTAGTGCATGAGTACTGGGTCCTCAACAAGCCGGCCGGGGTGGTGAGCAGCGCGCGGGACCCGCAGGGCCGGCCCACGGTGCTCGAACTGGTACCGTCGTCGGCGCGCCTCTATCCGGTGGGGCGTCTGGACCTGAACACCACTGGCGTTCTGCTCCTGACCGACGACGGTGAACTGGCCTACCGCTTGACCCATCCTCGTTTCCGGGTTGATAAGGAATATGAGGTGGTGGTGCGCGGTACACTCGCGCCTGCGGAGCTGGCCGAGCTGAGGACGGGCGTGTTGCTGGAGGACGGTTGGACGGCTCCGGTTCAAGCCGAGCTGGCGGGGCGGTCGGGCGATCTCAGCGTGGTTACGCTGCTCTTGCACGAGGGCCGCAAGCGCCAGGTGCGGCGCATGATGGAATCCTTGGGTCACTCGGTGGTCGCCCTGCATCGTCGTCGTGTGGACGGCGTGGACGACAGCGGCCTGGCTCGCGGTCGGGCCAGAAGGCTGACCGCGAAGGAGGTGTGCCGCCTGCGCCGGAGAGTGGGATTGGCGGCGGGTGCAGGGCGGGAAGGCAGCGAATGACCCAGACCGCTATACTTGACCCGTATGTTCCCAGGGAGATTCGCGGAGAGCTATGCATGTGCACGTAACACCGGCGGTCGAGCGACTCAGGCCATATGTGGCCGGCCCCCGACCGGGAGATGCCTTTGAGGGCGTTGCCCCGGAGGAGATCGTGCTGCTGCACGCCAACGAGTACCCTGAAGGCCCCTTCCCGGAAGTCATCGCGGCCGTCTCGGCAGCGTTGTCCGGGCTCAACCGCTACCCGGACCAGGATTGCTCGGAACTGAGGGCGCTCCTGTCCACGCAGTTGGCCGTATCTCCGGGATCTCTGATGTTTGGCAACGGATCGTGCGAGCTTCTCAAGCTTTTGTCGGAAGGGTTCGTGGAGCCGGGCGGGCATATCGTGTACCCGCAGCCCTCCTTCGTCATGTACGGCATATTGGCCACCCAGCGGCAGGGTCGGGTCTCAGCCGTGCCCCTTCGTGATCACTGCCACGATCTGGAGGCCATGTCGTCTGCTCTGACACCCTCCACGCGTATGGTGATCGTCTGCAACCCCAACAACCCCACGGGCACCTACCTGGCGCCGCCTGCACTGCGTGCCTTCCTGGAGGCGGCTCCGAAGCAGACCCTGGTGGTGCTGGACGAGGCCTACGGCGAATTTGTGACGTCTCCGCTGTGGGAGGACACCAGTAGGTGGGTGGAGCGTTTCCCCAATCTGGTGGTGCTGCGTACCTTTTCCAAGATCTACGGCCTGGCCGGCCTGAGGGTGGGCTACGGCATCGCTCATCCCGAGGTGGCGCAGGCCGTTGACCGCCTGCGCCAACCCTACAACGTGGGCACGGTGGCGCAGGTGGCGGCTGCGGAATCGTTGCGTCACCCCAACCTGATGGAAGCCCGCCGTCTTCATACGCGGCGGGAACGGGAGCGCCTGAGTCAGGAACTGGATGGTCTCGGCCGCCGCATCACGGATAGCCAAGCCAACTTCGTCTTCCTCAACATTGAGGGCATGAGCGTGCCCGGGGAGGAGGTTCCGCGTTTGCTCCTCAGTCGAGGGGTCATGACGCGGTCAGGCTATTTCATGGGTTGCCCGGGCTGGATGCGGGTGACCATCGGCTCCGTGGAGGAGAACAACACGTTCCTCGAGGCGCTCGGCTCTCTCGCATCCTGATCCGGCAGGCAGTCGTTCGCAGTCTTTCAATTCCTGCACGGAAGGTGATGCTCAGATGATGATGATAGCGATGCGGGAGGATGCCACCCCCGCTCAGATCGAAGAAGTTGTCGCCCGTTTGGCCGCAGTTGGCGCCGAGGCCCATCTGCATATGCAGGGCTCGGTGGCCACCATCGCCGTGGAGGGTGATCGCGAGGCCGTGGCCGGGTTACCCATTGAGGTCTACCCGGGCGTGGACCGGGTGGTCACGTTACTGCGCCCCTACAAGTTGGTCAGCCGTGAGTTCCGGGCTCGGGATACCGTCATCCGCATGGGTCACCTGCACATTGGGGGTGGGCACTTCGGGTTGATCGCTGGCCCCTGCTCCGTGGAAACCCGAGAGCAGACGTTGAGCGCGGCCCGTTTCGTCAAAGCCTCGGGCGCAACCGGTCTGCGTGGAGGTGCCTTCAAACCTCGCACCTCTCCCTACGCCTTCCAGGGCCTGGGCGAGGAAGCGCTGCAGATCCTGGCGGAGGCGCGGGAAGAGACAGGCTTGCCCGTAGTGACGGAGTTGATGGACGTCCGCCATCTGGATCTGGTTCTGAAGTACGCTGACGTTATCCAGATCGGCGCGCGCAACATGCAGAACTTTCATCTGCTGGCTGCCGTCGGCCAGGTGGATCGACCGGTGCTGCTGAAACGAGGGCTGTGCGCCACGCTGGAAGAACTGCTGATGGCGGCGGAGTACATTGTGCGCGAGGGCAACAGCCAGGTGATGGTGTGCGAACGGGGCATACGCACCTTTGAGACTGCCACCCGCAATACCCTGGACATCTCAGCGGTTCCCATCATCAAGCACCGTTCGCATCTCCCCGTGGTGGTGGATCCCAGCCACGCTTCGGGCAAGGTGGAGCTGATCGAGCCGCTGTCGCTGGCAGCCATAGCCGCCGGCGCCGACGGCCTCATCATCGAGGCCCACCCGGCACCGGAGACGGCCCTGTGCGACGGGGCCCAATCGTTGAGCCCCGTCGCCTTCGCCCGGACCGCCTCCCGCATCGCGGAGATGGTGGCCTGGATGGGCAAGACGCTGGGCTGACGGGGGTAGGAAGATGAGTGAGAGAACGGGCCGGGCGCCGGAGCTGCGGCGCCTGGCCGTCATCGGCGTGGGCCTCATGGGAGGGAGCCTGGCGCTTGCCGCGCGCGACCGGTGGCCGGGGTTGCACGTGGCCGGATACGACGTGGAGTCTGCGGCGCTGGAAGAGGCCGCAAGTCTGGGCGTGATCACCCAGACTTGCGGCAGCGCGGCCGAGGCGGCGGCCGGCGCGGATCTGGTCGTCATCTCCACGCCCGTGCGCAGCATCCCACATCTTCTGCGAGAGTGCCTGGGGGCCGCCCCGGCGCCCTGGTTGGTGACGGACCTGGGCAGCACCAAGACGGGGATGCTCTCGCGTATAGAACCGGAGCAGCGAAGCTCGGTGGTCGGTGGGCACCCCATGTGTGGCGCGGAGACGGCGGGCGTGAAGTATGCCCGACCGGACCTGTTCCGCGGCGCCACCTATTTTCTGTGCGCACCGCGCGAGCTCCTGGCCCAGAAGTACCACTTCATGCACAGCTTCGTCCAACGTGTCGGTGCGAACCCCATGCCCATCGAGGCCAAGGCACATGATCGCATCATGGCCCTCATCAGCCACGTGCCACATGTCATTGCCAACGTGATCATGTCCGAGGTGGGCGGCTTCGAGCTGGGCGGGCGGCGGGCGCTCTATTGTGCCGGCCCCAGCTTCCGCGACCTGACCCGAGTGGCCGGTGCCAACCCGCAGATGTGGCGGGAGATCTTCATGGAGAACCGCGAGGCGCTGACCAGCTCACTGCGGGCAGTGGCCGATGATATCGGCCGATTCTGCGACGCCTTGGCTCGGGGTGACGAGGAGGCGGTGAAGGAGTCGATCGGCACTGCGGTGAGGTACAGGCGGGAACTGCTGCAGAAGGGCGACATTGAAGCGGCCACCCTCTACCAGGTGACGGTCCGCATTCCTGACCAGCCCGGCCTTCTGTCCCGCGTCATGACGGCCTTGGGCGACACCGGTGTCAACATCGAAGACCTCACCCTGCACCACTACAGCCGGCGGGCAGGGGGTGACCTTGTGCTCTATGTGGCGGGCGAGCAGATCGCCAACTCCACTGTCTCTGTGCTGGAGGGGCTGGGTTACCCAGCGGTGGCCATCCCGGCCAGTGAAGCCTCGGACTAGGGAAAGGAGCCCTCGTGGAAGGCACATTATTTCTCCCCGTCGGCCCCCTGCGCGGTGTCACCCGCGTTCCCGGCGACAAGTCCATATCGCACCGCGCAGTGCTCCTGGGAGCGGTCAACGCCGGGCCGGTGGAGGTGACGGGTTTCCTGCGCTCGGCCGATACGTTGGCCACGGTGCGCGCCGCCCGCGCATTGGGCGTCACCGTAGAGGAGCACGGACCGGGCGGCGAGGACCTCACGGTGCACGGCCTGGGCTGGGAGGGGCTGCGGGAGCCGGTTGACATCATCGACGTGTGCAACGCCGGTACCCTGATCCGGCTGCTGCCTGGACTCCTGGCCTCCACGGACATGTTCTGCGTTCTCACCGGGGACGAGAGCATACGCCGCCGCCCCATGGCGCGCGTGCTCGAACCGCTTGCACTCATGGGGGCATCCACCTGGGCCCGCGGCGGCGGCCGTCTGCCTCCGGCCGCGCTGTGCGGCGGCCGTCTGCACGGCATTGAGTACACCATGCCGGTGGCTTCGGCGCAGATCAAGTCCTGCCTCATCCTGGCGGGCCTGCGTGCGGACGGCGTCACCGTCATCCACGAGCCGGGGCCCTCGCGAGACCATACGGAGACCATGGTCCGCTACGGTGGGGCTCAGGTGCAACGAGAGGGTGACCCGCTTGGGGCCGGGAACACCATCGTACACCCGCTGCCGGGCGACCTGAACCTGGGCCCTATCGCAGTACCCGGAGACTTCAGCTCCGCAGCCTTCCTGCTGGTGGCGGCCCTGCTCGTGCCGGGCTCGCGGCTCACGGTGGACAGGGTGGGGCTGAACCCCACTCGCACCGGCCTGGTGCAGGCGCTGGAGGCCATGGGGGCCAGGGTGCGGGTGGTGGTGGAGGATGTGGCCGGGCCGGAGCCTTTGGGGTCTTTGACCACCTCTCAGCAGGAGCTCACAGCCGTTGATATCGGCCCGGATCTGGTCCCTCTCATGATCGATGAAGTCCCCATCTGGGCTTTGGCGGCTGCGCGTGCACGCGGGATCTCGCGCCTGCGGGGAGCATCGGAGCTGAGGGTCAAGGAGAGCGATCGGCTGGCGGCCACCGCGGAGCTGCTCCGCGCCTTGGGAGTCCGAGTGAAGGAAGTGGAAGACGGCCTGGACATAGAAGGACGGCCCGAGGGATGGACAAGAGGCATGGTGCGATCTCGGGCGGATCATCGCTTGGCCATGGTGGGTGCCGTGGCCGGCTTGGCCTCCGATGAAGGCGTGGAGGTGGACGACGCCGCCTGCATGTCGGTCTCCTTCCCCGATTTCGCTGCTACCATTCGGTCCGTGAGCACGCCTGGTCGATAAGGATGAGCCGAGTCATGAGGGAGCGGCTGTAGCGCATGGTTGTCACCGTTGACGGCCCCGCCGGGTCGGGGAAGAGCACCATCGCCCGCAGGGTGGCCACGCGGCTGGGCTTCACCTACCTCGATACCGGGGCCATGTATCGTGCCGTGACGCTCGCGGCGTTGGAGAAAGGCGTCCCGCTGGGAGATGGGCCCGAGCTGGGCCGGCTG
>Ga0123328_1004611_pt1 | contig 11146 bp, 9 predicted proteins | sample BioC12SIPDNA_2_FD_89702 | JGI IMG/M metagenome (GOLD analysis project Ga0123328, IMG submission 89702) | Anaerobic biogas reactor microbial communites from Washington, USA - Biogas_R1_A C12 SIP DNA | ecosystem: Engineered > Bioreactor > Anaerobic > Unclassified | place: Washington, USA...
ATTATTGGCGTTCCGATGCCGCCCCCTGATCCGCAAAGCAGCGGAGAGGGCCCCGGCAAGCCAGAGACGGGACCAGACGACCAGAAGCCCCTGAAGGCGATCCTTGGCCGCCCGATGCAACGCCCCGGCGAGACCAAGGAAGAGGCCGCCCGGCGGCTGGCGCGGGAACTGTTCGGCAAGCTCACATCGTCCGAGCCAACTCCGGATGATCCCACGACGGCAAGCCAAGAGTGACCGACCCCGAACCCCGGAGGCCCCGCCATGCCAACCGACGACCCCCAACAGCCGCCCGAGACGCCGCCCGCGCAGGAAGTCAAGAAGTCGCCCTTCACGCCGGAGGAATGGGATCGGATTTTCCAGGACGTCCGCGAGATCTTGGCCGCCGATCGGGCCTGGGAGGCGGAACACTGCAAACGACCGCCACGGACCAAGGGCGAGAAGAGCCTGCGCCGGCTAGACTAAATGGCCTAGCGGTGGGCTGCCGTGTAGACTCATGCTGACGGCAAATTCAGTTTTCGAGTTTTTTGATGTCGGCCTCCAGTTCCGATGCGCGCTGGCGTTGTTGGTTCGCTTCGGCCCGGAGGGTATCCGGTGCCGAATCTGTCGCTCCACGCTTCGTGCGCTGTGTGGCTATTTCGTCCAGGACCGACGCCAGTCCTTCGTGGGCCTCCTTGAGTGTCCGCAATCCTGCGACCTTCTCGGCTCGCGATGCGCCGGGCGCGACTTCGGCGGCTTTGCTGTGCAATTGCTTTCGGACCCACTTCCGATCGGGTTCGCTCAGTTGCCCCAACGGAAGCGAGATCTCCCGCCCGTCCTCCTGCCGAGTGAGCGTTACGTTGCCGTCTTTGTAACCGTTGTACTCGGCCACGACAGTGAATTTCGCGGAGGCGTCTTGCCATGTGCGGCACCGGCCCGACAGGCGAATCTCAACTTTCTTGAATTCCGCCTCGGCTTCCTCCAATTTGGCCCGCGCGGAAGCCTCGGCGGCTGCTTCTTTGGCCGCTGCCTCTTTGGCCGCTGCCTCTTTGGTTGCTGACTCTTTGGCGGAAGGGCTCCTAGAGGCTTGCTCGCGTGGCGTCTTGGCCAGTCTCTCCGCTTCCGGCCGAGCGTGAGGTTGTTCATCGACCTTCGCTTGCTTACGCACATCTTGGCGTTGCGCCTCATAGGTTTTCGCCAGCAAGGTGGCGATCTCGGATTCGTCGAATCCCATTTCCTTGGCCTTCAGCAAGCTCTCGATGGCTTTGTCGAACTCCTTTACCGCCAGCAGATAATCGGTTTGGGCACTGTAAGCTGAGGTAGCAAGCGAGGACACCAAATACGAATCAAAGTTCAGTTTCTTTGCCTCGGCTGCGCTGTCAATCGCCGGCTCGAACCAGCGTACCGCGTAACACAGTTTGCCGTGAATATAATGAGCAAACCCCAGAAATTCCGGTTCGTCATGGCCGAGTTCTCTTGCCCTTGACAAGTCAGTTACTCCCATCCATGCGAGCTTGGCGTCTGCGAAGTCAGTTACTCCCATCGATGCGAGCTTGGCGTCTGCGTCAGCCGAAGCAAGGTTCACTCTTGCCACGCCTCGCTCAACGTAGGCCCCAGCGAAACGCGAATCAAGAAGTAGTGCCTCGCTCGCCTCTTCAACCGCCGTACGGTTGTCCCCGGTTCGCCTGTAGACACTGGCCCGACGAGTTCTTACGGCTGGGTCCGTAGGGGTTAGTTTAACCGCGGCAGCAGCGTCGGCTTTGGCCAGATCAAACTTTTTCGTATCGACGTAGTTTATGGCTCGCCGACTGAGCGCCTCCGCATTGTCGCGATCCCACCGCAGAGCGTCTGTAAAGTAGCTGATCGCCAACTCGAAATCACCTCGTTTGCTGGCGTTCTTGCCCGCCATTATCTGCCCCTGGACGTAGCTCCGTCTCGCGACAAATCCGAACAAGACGAGAAGCCCAATCGCGACACCGACGCACAACAGGATCTTTGCCAAGGTCGTCTGCCAGAACCGGACCGTCGTTGAAGGCGATTCCATTTGACGAGCGTACTCAGGTACAGGTTGAGGGCTTGGTGGTTGGCTTGCCGCATCCCCGGTAGTAGCTCCCGGACTTTCCTCTACTGATGCCGCTACTGGGCATCCGCACATTGGACAAGCTGTTGCCCTCGCACTCACTTCTGCGCCGCAGTCAGCGCAGCGGATCAACTTGCGGACGCGGACTACTGGCGACGGTGTGTCTGACGGTTTGTTGCCCGCCGGGGGAGTTGTCGACAGCGGTGGCGGCGTGCGTGCTGGCGGGTGGGGGGCGGCGGCGTGGCTGGCAACGGCAGCAGGAGCCACACTTGCGGCCGTCGCGGGTTGCGCGGGCTCCGCTTTCATCCCGAAAAGCCCTCTGACCTGATCGGCGGCCACCCAGGTCCCCTCCGCTCCCTTCCTGATGCGCGTGTCCGGCCGAACTGTGCCGCACGCCGCAAGCCGTCTGAGTTCGGCGTCATCGACGGGCCCTTTTTCGCCTTCCTCCCACTCATAAAACCAGGCAGACATGATTGGGCTCCTCATTGACTCCGGACCATCCGAGCCGCAACTTGTCATCCATGATACCTTTGGGGAAATGCGCGGGCAACCAGCTGCGGCGTTGATGCCATTGGGGTCCTTCGGCTTGACCTATTCGGGCGCATCACGGCTCTATGATAGTCCGACGACTTGGCCACCTCAACCACGGGCGGGACAAGGCATGGCTAGCCATTGGGACGTGGGCGCGGATAGAATTACCGACAATCTCCGTCGCGTCGGGCACGCACGCCGAAGGGAAGCTCATCATGGACACTCCAAAGTCTCATCAGATCCCGCCCGATTCGCCGGCGTACATCGACGCCTGGGCTCGGGACGTCGTGAATGCCGCCGGGAAGAAGGCCGCCCGCCAACTGCTGACAGACTATCGGTCGCTCGCGCGGAGCAAACGCGGCACCAAAGCCGACCGAGAAGTGGCCGCGGAACGTGCCAGGGCACTGTCGAAGCTGTTGTAACAAAACGGTTGTCGAACATCGACCGATCAGTGACAAGATAGTCTGCCGCCGAACGAATACTTCTTCGGAGGTCAGAGCAATGTCACCAACGAACACGAAGCTGATTGCCTACTACCGGGTGAGCACGAAGAGGCAAGGCAAGTCTGGGCTGGGCCTGGAAGCTCAGAAAGCGGCCGTCACGGACCACGCCCGCAGGAACGGCGGCAGCGTGGCGGCCGAGTACGTCGAGGTCGAAACCGGCAAGGCCAAGGATCGACCGGAGCTGCTCCGGGCCATCGCGCACGCCAAGCGGAGCAAGGCCCAGTTGGTCGTCGCCAAACTGGACAGACTCGCCCGAAACGTGGCGTTCACGTCGGCCCTGATGGAGTCGGGGGCCGATTTCGTGGCTTGCGACAACCCGCACGCGAACAAGTTCACAATCCACATTCTTGCGGCCGTTGCGGAACACGAGGCGGAACAGATCAGCCAACGCACGAAGGCGGCGTTGGGAGCGGCGAAACGTCGGGGCGTCCTGCTTGGCAGCGCTCGCCCTGGACACTGGGACGGCCGCGAGAGCCAACGGGCGGCCGGGCTGGAAAAAGCCCGCCACGCCGCCGCCAAGGCCCACGGAGAGGCATTCCAGGCGGAGTACAGCGATCTCTTCCCAATCTTGAAATCACTCCGGGCCGCCGGGCGCTCACTCCAAGACATCGCCCACGAACTGAACGAACAGGGCCATACGACCCGGCGCGGCCGGTCCTGGAATCGGATGCAGGTCCTGCGCGTGCTGCGCCGCGCGGGGTGAGCCCCGAAACCGTAGCCTGCCGACCCGATGGCATCCTGCCCGGACGGGCAGATCACGGTGGCATGAAACGGTGCTGGGGCTATCGTGGCGGCCGTTTCGGCAGGGGGCCGAACGGCAGCGGCGGGAGCATCGAAACGCTTACAGTTTCCTCTCGCGTCAGGCAACAAGCGCCCCGGCTTCCAATGCTCGGCGTTCGCCGACATCAACGATACGAGACCGCCACACTTGGCGGATGCCCAAGGCTTGGCGCTGTTCGGGCGACAACTTGCGGTAGTCCAATTGGAGCAAGAAACGCACGGTGGACAGCGTCGCGGGGTGCGTCCAGATCGGCCAGTAGAAGGCATCGCCCACGATCCCGGTTGTGGCGAGCCGCCGTTGGCCAACGAAGACCGGAAACAGCGGGAGCGACAGCGCGGCCAGCCAGACGGCTCCAGCCGTGGCTACGGGACCCGTAGCACTGCTGGTCCGGGCCTGTTCGGCGTGACGCTGTACGACGCTCGGGTCCCAGCCCAACGGGGAACCGTTGTCCTCGTATCGCCACGGTCCGAATACGGCCTCGCGCCACTTGTCGGCAGTCATGGCCTTAACGATATCCCCAATGGCGGCCAGCCAGCCGGTGCGTTCCTTGACGCCATACATTCGCCAAGCGGTGGGTCGCAGATTGCCGTTCTTGTCTTTGTGGTACTCGTGCGCCAGCGCGGCAAGCACTTCCTGCGTGCTGCGATCCGACGCGGCGACCAACTCGCTGAACGTCTCAGCGGCGACGCGGATGTCCTTCTCCCAGGCCAGCCAGGGCGGGGTCCCGTGTTGCCGATGGTCTTGGTCCAGTGCGTCCACCAGTTGGCCTTCGTCACAACTGTGGCGGGTGTGCAACACGGCATGTATCCGCTGCCAAGACAACCGGCAACTGGCCGGGAAGATCCGGTCGCACACACGCAGCAGCCCCAGGGCCGCACGGACGCCCAGCGGGCTATCGGGATTCAAACCGGAAAGCGCAATCTCGCTCATGGTTGTGCCTGCTCCGTTCTTTCGATGACTGTTCGTTCGTCGGCGGACTGCCGCCAATCCGCCAGCAGCAGGAGGGATTCCAGCAGTGCAAGTCCCCACCAGCCGTATCGGCGCTGAAGTGAGGCAAAGCGGTCTGCGATACGATCGCACAACTCCGCGGCTTTCTCCGGCGTCCGTTCTGCGGCTGCCAGTCCCAGCGACGCTTTCGCATGTTCGATCTTCGGAATTTCGGGCGGGTCCAGGTCCAGCACCGGCGTCACGAACGGTCGCCCCCCTCCGTGGTGCGCAGCAATCAGGTGAAGGACCAGGGCGTCGTCACAGACCGTCTCGGCCAGTTGGACGGAAAGTAGTTCGTGCCGCCAACCGGCCGGCAAACCGGATGTCTTTCGTGCCGCTTCGTACAGATGGCGATTCCGAGGGTTGATCCGGCTCTTGGCGAGCAGCCGAAATGCTGCCGCAATTTCGTCACTACAATGGAGCCAGATTTGAAATCGCGGGTCAACCTTCCCCACATCGTGAAACCATGCGGCCATTTCGACGGCCCCCGCGAGATCGTCGGGCAAACGCGCCTGTCTTGCCAGCCGCGAGGTACGCTGGGCCACGCCTTCGCAATGCGTGCCCAATTCGACTTCGCGCCCTAACAGCGACGTGGCTTCTTCCATCGGCGGCGCGTCCTCGCCCGGCGGCGCAAAGCGGCGTTTTGCCTCGATCAGCCAACCCGTTCCCTCGGGGTAGGACAGGGGAGGCAGGCGGTTCCGTCGAGTTCGCAGGGGCTCCGGGCACTGTGCCAACTCCACCAGGACGGCATCCAGTGTTTCCGGGGAAATCGCGTGCGGATTGTCTTCGTCCAGCGCCTCGGCGGGAACCTGCGTGAGGGACAAACGCAACACGGGTTTCCAACGGGTGAGCCAAGTGGATTGGTCGCCGATATCCGCGACGGGTTCTCTGCTGTCGGGATTCCATCCGTATCGGTCACAGCCACCATAGCTGGCCGGCACGACAAGTACGTCGCCCGGCTGAAGGTCCTCGGCGGTGACCAGTTCCGAGTCGTCACCGCGCCAGCGGAGTCCCACTCGCGAGCGCTGCTGCGACTCCGTCGCCGGTTGTCTCTCGCCTTCGACATCCGCCGTGTCACGTGGAATTCCACGCAACCAAGCTCTGGCCAGATACACGGGCAAGGCCAGTGCCTCCGGCGCGGTCGGGGGCAACATCGTCACGATGTTTACCGCGTCGGTGGCGTTTTCCTGCGTCAGGGGATGGGGCAGGTCGGCCCGCCACACGATGCTGACATCCGGATTGTCACGCTGACCGTGCAAGTACAAGGCTAATTCCGGTTCGTGAGCCAAAGAGACGCTGGTACAAGCCAGCGCGTCCAGGTCCTGACTGCGAAGCCGGGGCGCTGCGAGCGTCGGGGCAAGCAGACGCGGCAAATCCTTTGCCGACGGCATGGGCAGAGCCCCGATCCCGAAATCGACCTGCTGATCCTTGCCGCCGACCTCCCGGAGCCATTTCCACGTCTCCGTCAGGGCCGCGCCGTATACGGGGTCATCGGCGTGCGGGGCCACCGTGTCGCTGCGTGCGATAATCACCGCCGACGACTCCCCGCGCCGGCCGAGACGGTCCAGACGCCCGAAGCGCTGCCGGAGAGCATCCAGCGGGGCCACTTCCGTAACCAGTGCATCAAAATCCAAATCCGCCCCGACCTCGATACATTGCGTGGCGACCACGAACAGCGGCCGGGCTACCGTTTCGTCGCGGCCGGCGCGGATTTTGGGCATCCAATCGCGGAGCAGTTGGTCTCGCTCCAGGGGTCGGACGCGACCGGTCAGCAACAGGCAGTCGCAGTCGCCGCGTTGGGACAGGACCGCAAAGACCTCGCGCGCCGTAGCCACCCGATTCACGACAATGCCCACCACCATCGCTGACGGCCCCAGCAATCGTTGTTTCCGGGAGGGATTCGCCAGGCCGGCCAGCACCACCGCCTCGCGAGCCGCCGCCTCGGCCACCTTGGCACGTTTCTGGGACTCGGAATCGTCCTTGGTCACCGCGACACGAACGAGACGTGCGACTTTGTTGCACGTCAACCGCGGCTTCAAGACGGGATGTTGATAGTCGGTGGCGTCCAAGTCGAAACGACGTCCGCTGGTCGCCGTCGGGGTCGCGGTCATCTCGACAATCGTCGGCGGCATGGCGGGGGCAGCCTCGGCCACGTGGGCCAGCTGGCGGACGGCCTGCACGGTGTTGACGAACGGCCGGGACAAGTGCGCCTCGTCGATCAGGAACAAGCTGTCGTTGCCGACCAGCGCGGCGTGCAACGGTCGCTGGCCGGGTCCTACGCCGTACCCGCGAAACAGCAGGCGAGAGCCGACTTGGTCAACCGTCGAGACGATCACGGCCGGTTGGATGGGGGAACTGATCCAGCTATCGTCCTGCCAAGTGCCGCCGCGCAAACGCGCAACGATCAACGGCGCATCCTCGCCGCCGATTGATCTCAAAGCGTCCGCCACCGTGAGCAGAATGCCGTCTTGGGCGGCCTGAAGTTTCCGGGCGATCATGCGAGCGTGGTGGAACGTCGAGTCAACAACGATGCGACGGTCGATGATGCTGTAGATGCGCAACGGCGCGGTCCGGGCCGAGTCGGCCGTGGCTTGGCGGGCCAGTTCAAACACCGCGATGTCAAGCGAACTGGTCTTGCCGCAACCCGTAGGTGCCGCGATTTGATCGGGCCAACCGCCCGCCGCCACCTCGGCTTCCAGTCGTGCTTGCCACGGGAATGGCGGATACCCGTTCAGGGCAACGAAAAACGCAGCGAAGTCTTCGGGAGTCAGCATGGACGCATCCTCGATTCGGCAATTCCACCGCAGCCCTTCCAGCGCGGATACCATACGTGCTGCTACGGGGCTGCAACGCACCATAAACAAGCTTACCGTACCCGCGCCTACGCGGGTATCAGACGGAACGGCGATCCCCGAGTCCGAATTTGAAACGTCAATGTCACCGCACCCGTTCGAGTGCGGATACAACGGCTGGGCATGACGATGCTCTGCACGGTGCCGTCGCTTCAATGTCACCGCACCCGTTCGAGTGCGGATACGGCGCGATGGTCCTGCGCGGAAAGCCCGTCACCCACGGCTTCAATGTCACCGCACCCGTTCGAGTGCGGATACAGCAGCCTGGACACCGCAGACAAAGGGGCTTGGCCCCGCTTCAATGTCACCGCACCCGTTCGAGTGCGGATACGAGGTGGCTCACACAACGACAGGCACGAAAGGGACGCTTCAATGTCACCGCACCCGTTCGAGTGCGGATACGCTGTCGGTGCGGCATCGAAGTCGTGGAGGTACAAAAGCTTCAATGTCACCGCACCCGTTCGAGTGCGGATACCATCGCGTAGCGCTCGAAATCGAGGGAGGGGCGTGGCTTCAATGTCACCGCACCCGTTCGAGTGCGGATACCGCACACTGGCCGAGCGTGGCATCCTGTCGGCGACCGGCTTCAATGTCACCGCACCCGTTCGAGTGCGGATACATCGCGGAAGAGATCGAGAGGGAGGTGAGGGAGAAAGTGCTTCAATGTCACCGCACCCGTTCGAGTGCGGATACGAGCGGAAGTGACGTTCCAGGTCAAGCACATCCGGGACACGCTTCAATGTCACCGCACCCGTTCGAGTGCGGATACTCGACGATGATGTCGAGATTGAGGCTCTACTGAATGCTTCAATGTCACCGCACCCGTTCGAGTGCGGATACAGGCGTATCGCGGAAGTTCAGGCGACATGGAGCGACGCTTCAATGTCACCGCACCCGTTCGAGTGCGGATACAACCCCAAAACGGATCAGCTTGATTAGGGACCGAAAGCTTCAATGTCACCGCACCCGTTCGAGTGCGGATACAGTAGCGATCAGTTGGGAGGCAAGATTTGGAACACTGCTTCAATGTCACCGCACCCGTTCGAGTGCGGATACGTTCTTTCCCATCTTCCTTGGGATCGGTGGCAACCCGGCTTCAATGTCACCGCACCCGTTCGAGTGCGGATACATGGAATCGGACGACGGCACTACGGACCAGGACGAGCTTCAATGTCACCGCACCCGTTCGAGTGCGGATACGAGTGTTGTCCGGGAAAACATAGGGCGTGGGCCGAGCTTCAATGTCACCGCACCCGTTCGAGTGCGGATACCTCGACCACGCCGTCGCAGTCCGGGCCGACTGAGTTTACGCTTCAATGTCACCGCACCCGTTCGAGTGCGGATACCCACGGTCTGGCCGTCTTTCAGCGGTTGGTCAAGCGGGCTTCAATGTCACCGCACCCGTTCGAGTGCGGATACCGAGCGTACCCGGCTGGTCTATCGCTGGCCGGAGTCGCTTCAATGTCACCGCACCCGTTCGAGTGCGGATACCCGGAAGCTATTGGCTTGACAAAATCGACTTGGACGCTTCAATGTCACCGCACCCGTTCGAGTGCGGATACCGGCCGTTGCCACGGCGGCCGCTGGCTGGATCTTCTCGCTTCAATGTCACCGCACCCGTTCGAGTGCGGATACCGGCGTCAGCCCACGGTCACCCCAGTCAGCTAACGCGCTTCAATGTCACCGCACCCGTTCGAGTGCGGATACCGGCAGCGGGGGCAAAAGACGATGGGCGCCGACGGGCTTCAATGTCACCGCACCCGTTCGAGTGCGGATACGGCGGCAGCTGAGGCTGTTTGTTGCGTAAGGGGACTGGCTTCAATGTCACCGCACCCGTTCGAGTGCGGATACCCGATTCTGTCGGCCGGCGTCGGCCCGAATCCCGGTGCTTCAATGTCACCGCACCCGTTCGAGTGCGGATACCCGCGGATTCGCTTCGGCGTAAATCGAGAGGCACGGCTTCAATGTCACCGCACCCGTTCGAGTGCGGATACGTCGCGTCCGTAAGCCTTGGTCTCGCTTGATGTTGGAGGGCATCTTGCGAGCGGTGGTGCGCGGCTGCGGTGCAAAGGGTGATTCGCCACGAATGGCATGGTTGTTACTCCCGACCAGCACTGGTCTTACGGCTTGCGAGCGGGTCCCGGCTTTTGCGGGGCACCAGACCGCTCGCAGGGTGCCAGCAGACCCATCCCCAGGTATTGGCCCGCCCCGAGGATCACCGGACCAACGATCGACTCGGAAAAAGTCACCCTGACGTGGCCGCGAAAGCGGGCCGGGTTGCCACGTTGGTCCAACGGCGAGATCCTCGCGCCGCGCCGTGCGGGCGGCAGGATTGGCTTTCCCGCCGTACTGACCGTGCCGCAGATGCGCGCGTCAGGGCTGCCGGCGAACTGCGGATTCGGCCCCACCTCGACGGAGATCGGCTCTGGCAGCCCCACCTGCCGACAGGCGCTCGCAACAATCTCTTCCGCCGGGCGTGACCGGCGCGGATGCTTGGGAAACACCATCGGCGTGACGGTGGCCCACGTCCGGGCCGGCCGCAAATACCGCTGCCAATTCAGCGACCACAGGGACGGAGCCAAAACACGTTCCAGTTTCCAAACGCCGCTTCTCCCCATGCGCACTTCCCGCAGTCGGCTCAAGGCCACCAACACCTCCCGCCGTTCCTCGCGGCTGATGTTGTTCGGCAACACGACGCCAAGACCCTTGATATCGCCATCACCGTGCGGATGGCCGACGTTGGCCAACGGCACAATGGCCACGTGTTCCCGCACGCTGGCACGACCGTCTTCCTGGTGCCCACTCAGGATTTCGAGGCGTGGGTTGTCCGCCAACGAAAGCAGACTCAGCCGGACGCTGCTGGTCAGATGCACGGAGGCTTCCAGCGGGACACGCGGACCTTCCAGTCGCTGAAAGACAAAGCACTCGCCGAACACACCCTGTTGCGGCTCGCCGTGCCCGCCACATCGTTCATACGCCTGCATCGAGGTCGGGGGCCGATGCGCCCGCAGACCCTTGTCGCTTTGCATCGCCAACTGGTAGCACTCCTCCATCCGCCGCAAGGCACCGGGATACGGAACCCGCAGGCTCATGTCGCTGGTGTACTGGCATGGCTGAATCGTGGGCGAGGGAGCCTCATCAACCACCGATATCTGCACCACGGAGGACGACCGGCCGAAATAGGGTATCCGTTCCGCCAACCGTTGCAGCGTTGCCCGTTGCGCGTCCAGGCGTTCGTCGTGCCAGTGGAAGTACACAACGGGCTTAACGGGCGTCGCCACCGGAAAGGTCCGTCCCGAACGGAAGCGATTCAACCGCCAACCGCACGCGATGGGCGGATTGGGACTGATTTGCGACGTGCCTTGCTTCTGCGACCCCTTGTGCTGGGCAAACATCATGTTCCTGTCGTCATCGTTGACGGGCACGTAGACGACGC
>Ga0123328_1004614_pt1 | contig 11138 bp, 6 predicted proteins | sample BioC12SIPDNA_2_FD_89702 | JGI IMG/M metagenome (GOLD analysis project Ga0123328, IMG submission 89702) | Anaerobic biogas reactor microbial communites from Washington, USA - Biogas_R1_A C12 SIP DNA | ecosystem: Engineered > Bioreactor > Anaerobic > Unclassified | place: Washington, USA...
CTGGCGGCCGTTGGCGGCCACCCCGACCACGGTCATGTCGGACTGGTTGTCCAACAGTTCCCGAAGCCCTTCGGCCACCACGCGATGGTCATCCGCCAGTAGAATCCTGATATTCATGGGTCAGCGTCCTTCTCCGGCCGGCGACGCGTGATCGGGCATCGCCAGCATCACCAATGTTCCTCCGCCGGGGCGGCTGTCGATCTGCACCAGCCCCCCCAGGGCAACCAACCGCTCCCGAATACTGAAAAGGCCGAATCCGGCCGCGGCATCGTGAGACTCGTGCCGTGCCGACGACGGGTTCAGGCCGCAACCATCGTCGCGGACTCCAACGTACAGGGTACCGTCTCGCGAGTCAACCGTCACGTCCACGCGGCCGGCCCGCGCGTGCCGTTCCACGTTGATCAGCAACTCGCGCGCGGAATGGAACAGGGCGGCCCGGCAGTCGTCGTCAAGATGGTCGCGGACGCCTTCGCCGACGAACGCGGCAGCGATGCCCGTGCGCTTGCCGAACTGCTCGGTCAGCCACTTCAGCGCCGCCGCAAGCCCCACCTCGTACAGCAGCGGCGGACACAGCTCGACCGTCAGCGTCCGGGCGTCCTGGATGGTGTGGTCGATCTGTTCGAGCATCTGTCGCAGGAGTTCGCCCTGTCGGCCGTCCAGGCCCAGATCCTGCATCAGGGCCGCCTTGGCCTTGACCGCGAAGAGGCTCTGGCCCACGCCGTCGTGCAGGGCGGCGGCAAGCTCCCGCCGTTCGCGCCGTTCCACGAGCGACAACTCCGAAGCCAGCATCCGAAGCCGCTGCTGATACTGAGAAAGCCGCATTTCGGCCTGCCGTTGCTCGCTGATGTCCTGAAGCGTCTCGATGGCGCCGGTGACCTCGCCGTCGGCATTGCGGATCACAGCGGCAAGAAAACTGACCGTTCGCCTGCGTCCCCGCATAACCAGATCGTCCGTGGCCTCGTAGGCGCCGCGGATGTGGGTGCAGACGGTGACGCCCTTGCCATTGTACAGACGATGGAGCGCGTCGAAGTCGCCGTCCACGACAATCTCGGCGAGCAGCGGATGAGGCCGCCCCTCGTAGAAGATGCCGCCGTCGATGCGGCGGCCCATGACGTCGCGGCGCCGCACGCCGGTCAGTTCCTCGCAGGCGCGGTTCCAGTACGTGACGCGGTGGTCCACGTCGATGACGAACATGGCCACGGGCGTTCCGTCCAGGATGTCGTTGAGGACGCGTTGCGGCAACAGGGCGGCGCTGGGCGAGAGAGTGCGAGAGGCGCGCCGTCGTTCCGCGGCCAGGGCGGCCGTGGCCAGAGCGGATTCCAGCCCGATCGGCCGGAAGACGATGTCGTCGGCCGGCAGGTCCGCAAGAGAAGCCGCCAGGTCGGGCACGTCCGGCGGATCGGCCACGAGCACCACGGCGGTCTCGCCCAAATGGGACTCTTCGCTGAGCCGCCGACAGAGGTCGCGCGCCGCCTCGGCGTCGGGCACGTCGATCAGGACACACCCGGGAGGCGTCCGCCCGGACACCTCCAGAAGCTGCTTGACCGTAGCCACCCTGGGCAGCCCCGCGGGCGCAGCCGCCTCGTCCGGCAACGAGCCGCCGCCGACGATGATCACCGAAGGCTCGCCCATGGCAGCGCCCTACCCCCTACTTTTGCGCTTTGCCCTGCGTGATGCCGGCCAGTTTCTTCAGAAAAGGTTCCGGCCCGCCTTCCATGTAGCCCATCCGGCCCAACTGCGTGCCCGAGGCGTCCAGGATCACGACCGTCGGATAGCCGCGGACGGAGTACTTCGTGGCCAACGTCCGGTTCTGCGCCACCGTTGCCGGGGCGAGCGTCTTACTCTGCGGAAAGTCCAGCTTCACAAGGACCAGCTTCTCGCGCGCGTAGTCCTTGAACTGCTGCGTGGAGAAGATCTCGTTGTCCAGCTTGACGCACCACGGGCACCAGTCGCTGCCGGTGAAGTCGAGCAGCATCGGCCGGTTCAGCGCGGCGGCCAGGCTCTGGGCCTTGGCGAAATCGTCGAGCCAGGAACCGTCGTACTTCGGCACGGGCAGCACGTCCTTGACGGCCTTGACCACGTCCTCGGGCGCCGGGAGGCTGTCGGACGTGTAGAGCACCTTCTCGCCGGCCACGTCGATCACGGCCACCGTGTCAAGCTGATCGACGAGGCCGTACCGGCGCGCCAGCTCGCGGCGCCGGGTGAGGTTCTCGCCGCGAAGGCCCTCGGGGGATTTCAGATGCACCGACACCATGCGGGCATTGGCGAGGCGGACCAACTCGGCGTTCCCGGTGAGGGCGGCGGCCTTGGCGGCCGAGTCGGCGTCGCGCGAGTTACTGACGATCAGCAGCAGCGCCTTGCCCTCGCGCCGGGCCTGGCCCACGCCGGTCGCCAGAGACTCGGACAGTTCCAGCCGCGGGCGGCTTCCGACAATGGCCCGGGCCTTCTCCATCCACGCGTCGCCCTCGCCGGCGGCGTAGCCCGGAATACGGCCGACCTCATGCCCTTCGCGGTCCAGGAACACCACGGCCGGGAGAGATTCGATCTTCAGCTCGGTCTTGAGCCGCTCGTTCTGGTTCTTCACGGCCGTGGGCTGCCGGGCCTTGCGCGGGAAGTCCACTTGCAGGAGCACCAGGTTCCTGTCGGCCCATTCGGCGAAGGCGGGCATATCAAGAACCTCGCGTTTCAGCTCGGCGCAGTAGGGGCACCAGTCGCTGCCGGTGAAGTTCAGGAGGATGAGCTTGTCCTGGGCCCGGGCCTCGTCCTGGGCCTTGGCCATGAGGGTCTGCCACTTGGGGGGCGACGCTTCGACACAGGTGGCCGCAAGTCCCGCCGCCACAACAACGGCCGCCACCGCCGCCCACGCACCGCACCGGCCCGTCGTTCGCACCATGGACGTTCTCCTTCGCAGAGATGAGACCCCGACCGCCGCCCCACCGTGCCGGCGGCAGACCAGTTGACTGGAATAGGGTCGTGCCTGCATTATGTCATGTTCGCCGACACACTTCAAGACGAAGCCGCAGCGGGATTGCATTAGGGCGGACGGCTGCTGACGGGTGACTCGTCTGGGAGCGACACCAACCGTAGGGGCGGCTCGTGAGCCGCCCTCGCAGTGGTTTGCCTCCCGCGGGTCGCTCACGAGCCACCCCTACAGCGTCGCTGGCCGGTCCTTGTATCGGCACAGCGGGGGTCTCCATAGACGCGACGTCCCCCAGAAACCTGACGTCAGAGGCCAAGCTCCCGGCGGGCCTCGGTGAACGCCGTCACGGCGAAGTCAACGTCGTCGCTCGTGTGAGCTGCCGAGAGCTGCACGCGGATGCGCGCAGCCCCCTTGGGGACGACCGGGTAGAAGAAGCCGATGACATAGAGTCCCTTGTCCAGCAGCAGGGCGGCCATCCGCTGGGCCAGGACGGCGTCGCCGAGCATGATCGGCACGATGGGGTGCTCGCCCGGGCGGATATCGAAGCCGGCGTCGGCCATGGCCCGGCGGAATCGGCGCGTGTTGTCCATGAGACGGTCGCGAAGTTCCGTGGAGGCACAGAGCAGTTCCAGGGCCTTGATGGATGCCGCGGCAATGGTTGGCGCGAGGGTGTTGGAGAACAGGTACGGCCGCGACCGTTGCCGCAGCAGTTCGACGATCTCCCGCCGCGCGGCAGTGTATCCGCCGCTGGCGCCGCCGAGGGCCTTGCCGAGGGTGCCGGTGAGGATGTCCACGCGGCCCATGACGCCTCGGTGCTCGTGGGTGCCACGGCCTCGCGGCCCCAGGAAGCCGACGGCGTGGGAATCGTCCACCATGACCATGGCGTTGTGGCGGTCGGCCAGATCGCAGATGGCGGCCAGGTCGGCTATGTCGCCGTCCATGCTGAAGACGCCGTCGGTGGCAATGAGCCGCAACCGCGCGCCGGCGGCTTCCTTGAGCTTCGTTTCCAGGTCGGCCATGTCGCCGTGGCCGTAGCGCAGCCGCTGGGCCTTGCACAGGCGGACGCCGTCGATGATGCTGGCGTGGTTCAGCGCGTCGCTCAGGACGGCGTCCTCGGGACCCAGGAGGGTCTCGAACAGCCCGCCGTTGGCGTCGAAGCAGGACGAGTAGAGAATCGCGTCGTCCGTGCCCAGAAACTCCGCGATCGCGCGTTCCAGGTCCTTGTGAATCGTCTGCGTGCCGCAGATGAACCGGACGGAGGCCAGACCGTATCCCCATCGGTCCAGCGCGTCGCGCGCCGCAGCCACCACCGCCGGATGCGACGCCAGGCCGAGGTAGTTGTTGGCGCACATGTTGAGCACGTCGCGGCCGCGGACGCTGATCCTCGCGCCTTGCGGACCGGCGATCACCCGCTCGTCCTTATAGAGGCCGCTGTCACGAATGGCCGCCAACTCGTTCCGGAACACTTCGCGTGCCGCGTCGAACATGCTGCACTCCCCTGCTGCAAAGCCACTTGGCCGCCTCTCCCGTGGCACGGGCATCTTGCCCGTGCGTGGCAGGGCCATCCTGGCCCTGCAATCACTACGTGGCCCAGTTCAGGACCACTTTGCCCGACTGCCCCGACCGCATCACGTCGAACGCCTCGCGGAAGTCCGCCACGTCGTAGCGGTGCGTGATGATCGGCGAAATGTCCAGACCGCTCTGGATCATGACGGTCATCTTGTACCACGTCTCGTACATCTCGCGGCCGTAGATGCCCTTGATCGTCAGGCCGTTGAAGACCACCAGGTTCCAGTCAATCCGGGTGTCGGGCTCGGGAATGCCGAGCATGGCGATCTTGCCGCCGTGGCACATGTTCGTCAGCATGTCGCGCAGGGCCGCGGCACTGCCGGACATCTCCAGACCCACGTCGAACCCTTCCTTCATGCCGAGCTGCTTCTGCGCGTCGGCCAGGGTCTGACCGCTGGAGACGTCGATCGTCAGCGAAGCCCCCATCTTGCGGGCCAGCTCCAGGCGATACGGGTTGCGGTCGGTGACCACCACGTAACGGGCCCCGGCGTGGCGGGCGATGGCCGTGGCCATGATGCCGATGGGACCGGCGCCGGTGATCAGCACGTCCTCGCCCAGCAGATCGAACGACAGGGCCGTGTGCGTGGCGTTGCCGAGCGGGTCGAAGCACGACAGCACGTCCAGCGGAATGGCCGGGTCGCAGTGCCAGACGTTGGTCACGGGAATGCTCAGGAACTCGGCGAACGCCCCAGACCGGTTGACGCCGATGCCGCTGGTCTTGGGACAGAGGTGCCGCCGCCCGGCCAGACAGTTCCGGCACCGGCCGCAGACCACGTGCCCTTCCCCGCTGACGATCTCGCCCGGAAAGAAGTCGTGGACGTTCGAGCCGACGCGCTCGATGCGGCCGACGAACTCGTGGCCGATGATCATCGGCACGCGGATCGTCCGGGCGGCCCAGGCGTCCCAGTTGTAAATGTGCACGTCGGTGCCGCAGATGGCCGTCTTCAGCACGCGGACCAGAACGTCGTTGATGCCGATCTCGGGGACCGGGGCCTCTTCGAGCCACAGGCCCACGCCGGCCTCGCGCTTCACCAGAGCCTTCATCGTCGCCATGCGATTCCCCTTCCTGGATGGAAGTGGCAAGGTGCCGGGGGGCGCCGCCGCGACGAGCCCGTCGGCGCGGAGACCAGTGCCCTTGCGACAGGAGGCCGCCGGACACGAAATCCGTTGCTTCAGGCCGCTCCGTCGCCGTTATTCGGGCCAGACTCTATCATAATGCGCCGCTTTCGGCAATATGGGAAGATCGCGTTTCCCGTCGCCGTCGAAGTCGCCGCGACGATAGGACGGCATGTCCACGGTCGAGCCCACGTCGCGGCCGCCCTCGCCCATGCCGCGGCTCGGGCTGTCCTCGGTCGTGCGCAGGTCCCAGGCGTAGTCAGCCGCCGCCTTCCAGTTCACGACCACGTCCCAGCCGTACGGGTGCAGCGCCGCCAGCGGCGGATCGAACACGATGTGGTCCGCGGCCACGGCCGTCACGGTGCGCACGCAGCCGTCGAAGTTGACTTCAATGTGGTCGCCCTTCTCGAAGTGGTCGGTCAGGGGCTTTCCGTACAGGTAAAGCGTGCTCGGCGTACACTTGTCCACGGCCGCATCGTCGCCCCACTGGTCGATGTAGAAGATGGCCATCTTCCCCAGCGGCGGCGCGCAGCGGAATTTCGGATCGCCCACCTTCGAGTGCGGCGCATCGGCGTCGGCAATGTGGTGCGTCACGTCGCCCGGGGCCTTCCAGACAAGGTTCCAGTCCGCCTTGGCCGGAAACTTGCCGCCCTGCTGGATCACCTTGCGGTCGCCGCCGGTCAGGAGGATGTTGTTGCGGATCGTGGTCCCCTCGCCCGAGAAGACCAGCGGCTTGAACGCCGTGAACGCGAACGTGTTGCCGTCCACGTCCCAGCGGTGCGTGCTCTGGTGCCCCAGAAGCAGGCCGCTGTGGTGCGTGCCGCAGAGGATGTTGTTGCGGAACGCGCCGCCGTCGCTGGCCTCCATCATGAATCCCTGGCCGCAGTTGAACAGCAGGTTCCCCTCCACCCTCAGGTCGGTCACGGTGCGATACGTCTGAAGCCCGTCCGGGTGCGCGTCCCACCACTGGTCGTGGATGTAGTTGCGCAGCACGCGGCAACCGTCGCTCTGGTGCGAGACCGTCAGGCCGTCGGCCCCGTTACCGAAGATCTCGCATTCCTCGACGATGCACCGCTTGCTCCCGGCGATCCGCACGCCGTTGCCCGCGCATCCGGTCTGGATCGAGCGGCGAAGCGCGCAGTCGGCCTGGTCGAAGAACTGGACCCCGGCATTGATCAGGACACAGTTGACTACGTTCACATGGTGCCCGCCCTTGGCGTGGCTGCCGATGCCGCTGCCGCCCCGGGCATGGTCCACCTCCAGACCGTCGATGGTCACGTAGCCCACGTTCTCGGCCCAGCCAACCAGGAAGTCGCTCCCGCTGCCGCGAACCGGCGTCTCGATCGTGCAGGCGTTCGGGTCGGCGTCACCGTGCGGCCAGACGTAGACCCTGTACGGCTTCTGCCGCGTGTCCACCGCCCACTGGCCCGGACCGTCCAGGAGCGACACGACATTGCGCAAGTAATAGGTATCCTTGCCGGCGGTCACGGGCTTGTCGCGGTTGCGGTTCTCGGCGTGGGTCAACTCGTGCTTCTCGGGGTCGTAACCCGTCACAATCATCTTGTGGCGGCTGGAATGCGGATCGTAGCGGAACACCAGAGTCGCCCCCTCCCAGTGACCCGCTGGCTGCGTCAGGTGCTGCGGATCGGCGAGCGTCTGCGTGCCGCCGCCCTGGGCCGTCAACCAGCCCTTCTGCGGCCATCGCGGCTGCACGAGCGGTTTCTCGTCCTGAAACAGTTGCCCCGGCTCGGACCGCAAGTCCGCCTCGGCCCAGTAGATCTTCGCGAAATTGGGGTTGCCGCGGGCCTCGTCGGCGGTGCATTGCCTCCATCCCTTGATCTCGTCGGCGCCGCTGACAATGGCGCGGCCGCCGGGCGCCGCCTTCAGCGTGATCCGCTTCTCGGCCGTGCCGGACGTCTTCAGGAGCACCGATTCCCGGTAGATGCCGGGCCGAACGGTGACGGTGTCACCCGGCTGGACAAGGGCAACAGCCTTGCCGAGGGTCTTCATCGGCGCCTCGGCAGTGCCGGGGTTGGCGTCGTTGGCCTTGGCGTGGGCCTGATCCACCACATATTCGGCCGCCCGGGCCTGCCCCGCGACGACCAGAAGGACTCCGAGGCACACGGCCACGATGCTGGCCTGCCCTGCCCTCGCCACATCAAGCTTCCGTCCAGTCACCATTGTTCTCTCCCTTTTATGAATGCCATTCCGCAGACACAGCCAGCACTATGTCGCGGTCAAGCTATCGTTCACCGGCCAGTTTCAGCGTGCCCCAGAGGAACGGGATGGCCCGGTCCAGGAGCACCCGCTCGGTGTCCACGAAATGCTCCACGTCGCGGCCCGCGTCGCGCAGGGCGTAGTGGAACCCCAGCCTCGATCCGGCGGCCATTGTCACCGGTGCAAGGATCTCGACGGGAATCAGAAACTCCAGGGCGTAACCGTCGGCCATCGGAGAGCAGCGAGCCACGATGCCTTTCTTCCCCGATCCGGCGTGGCCGATCTTCACCTCGGCCGGGCCCGCGCGCCCGTCGGCCCGCGGCATCACGGCCAGCGTCAACACGCGGGACTCGCTCCGCACGCTGAGCCGCCGCTCGAAATCCATCTCGAAACACAGTTCCAAGACGTCGCCCTGGGCCGGTTTGTCGGGGTTGGCTTCAACGGCCCCGTCGCGGACAATCGCGCAGCCGAGAAGCCCTCGCTCGTCCCAGGCCAGCCGCAACGAACCGCCCCGCCCCGAAGGCGACCTCAGCGGCTCGACGGCCTGCCAGTCGTCGGTCCGGCCGTCCACGACGATTCCCTTCGTCGCTCGCGGCACGGCGACGGCGGCCGGCTCGGGAACCAGTCGCCGCAGGTTCGCCGCCTCGATCATGACGGGCACGTTGTCCTGCTCGCACGCGCGGCCGTTCTGCTCCAGGCGGATGCACAGCGACAGCGGCGGCTCGAACTGGCCCATCCACGGCGTCGCGGCCGCGCGGACACCGGCCGGCGCCGACACCGTCAGGCGCACCGGCTGCGCGCCGCCCTCGAAGGTCAGCGGGCGCACGGTCCACGCGCACTGGGACCCCTTTTCGATGGTCACGGTCCATCCCTCGGGAAACGCGCCGGGAAGAAGCATCGCCGTGGCCTCGGCGCCGGGCGCAGGCATCGAGGCGAACTCGGCCCGCTGGAGTTTGAACACCTTCGCCAGGGGCACGGCCTGCTCGGTCGTCAGGGCCGTGGCCATGATCTCCCGCTGGTACGCGCCGTCGGTCTTCACCAGAACGAAGCGGTCAAGTTCCTTGCCCTCGGGCGTCCGGGCAACCATCTCCAGGCGGTTGCCCTCGACCGAGAACAGGCAATGGTGGAGCCCCGAGTGGTTCGTGACGACGATGGGGCTGGGCGACACGGTGTAGCTGGGGCCGCCGCCCCCGCCGCTGGTGATGTGGATCAGGGGCTTGCGCCCGGCAGGGCCGATCGGCCGCGTCCGCTCGTAGACGTGGGCATGGCCGCTCAGGACCAGGTCCACGCCGTGCTTTTCGAGAACCGGCAGAACGTCCTCGCGGCCCCAGGTGCTCCCGCGGCCGGCCACGTTGTAAGTCGGCTCGTGGTAGGCCGCGACGATCCAGTCGGCCCGGGCGGCCGACAGGTCGGCGTCGAGCCAGTCGAGCATGGCCCGCATCTGGCTGCCGCGACGGTTCCGCTCGCCGTGGTCCTCGTAACAGTCGAGGACGACCACGTGAACGTTCGCCGCGTCGAAACTGTAGTACGTCTTGCGGTCGGGCGGCACGAACAGGGTGCGATAGAGCCGGCCTTCCTTCTCGTGGTTGCCGCGAACGGTCCAGAGAGTGGTGCGTCGGAGCAGGTCGCGGGCCGGGCCGAAGAACTCCTGCCGAACCTCCCGGAAGAGGGAACCGTCTTCGGCGAAGTCGCCGCCCAGGACAAGGAAATCCAACGGCAGGTCTTTCATCACCGAGGCCGCCACCTGGCTGTGCCGGTCCGGGTAGGTCTGCGGGTCGCCGTAGAAGACGAATCGCAGAGGCTGCTTCGATCCGACCGTCGGCAGCGTCCGGAACGAGCCGCTGACGGTTGTGCCGTCGGCAGTCACGGCGTAACGGTACTCGGTGGCCGGCGTCAGGCCCGTGACCTCGGCGGCGTGGAGTGTCTCGGACTGATCGGGAATGTCGGCCGTCCGAAGGCGGGCTGCCGCCGGGGCCGACGTGTCGTCGCGGCCCACGGGCGTCACGCGGCAGGCCGCCGACGCATCCGCCGGACCGGCCCACAGGATGGTCGCCTCCGAGGGCGTGACGCGTTGAACCCACGGCCCCATGACCGGCTCCGCGGCCGCCAGACGGTCGGCCATGAACATGACGGCCAGCGTGACCGCGGCAAGCCCCATGACGAGGGCCGGCATCGCACTGCCTGGAAGCATCCTGCTGATCATGGTGACGGCTCCTTGGGCGAAATCCTCTCGCGACCGCGGGCTGATCTGGACCCTGGCAGGCAACCGATGGGGAAGTCACCTCGGCCCGCAATCCCAGGGGTGAAACCATCGGCCCGGCGGCCCTGTTCCGGGGAAACCCCGCGCCGCAGAGGGGGCCGGCGCCATGGCCGCCAGCGGCCATGTCACGGTGCGGTCTTCAAAGCATGTATGCCCCCTCGCCCCCCCCCCTGGTTCCGAAGGGTGCATGAACGTCTTGGGGCTGTACGTGGCACGGCCATCTTGCCCGTGAGTGGCAGGGGCATCCTGCCCTGCTTTCCCCGAAACGTTCATGCACCTCGCCCCGAACGTCGGCTTGGCGCGGCACGGGGTCGCTGCTATGCTCTGCCGGTCAACGGTCATTCTATCAGGAGAGAGGCGATGGGTCACGGCCCGAGCATTTTCGTCATGGTGGACATGGAAGGCATCAGCGGCGTGTGCAACAGCGCGCAGGTGGACAGCACACAAAGCGGCTACGCCGCGGCGCAGCGGTTTATGACATGGGACACGAACGCGTGCGTGGCGGGCTGCTTCGACGGCGGCGCGTCGCGCGTGGTGGTCCGCGACGCCCACGGCGGCGGGCTGAACATGCTGTGGGACGAATTCGACGGCCGGGCCGAGTACATCCAGGGTCGCACCGCGCGGCAGCGGATGCCGGCCATCGAGACGTTCGACGGACTGATCCTGCTGGGATACCACGCCATGGCCGGAACGGTCGAGGCGGTTCTGGAACACACGATGACCAGCAAACACTGGCAGAACCTTCGGATCAACGGGCGTCCGAGCGGCGAGGTGGCCATCGACGCGGGCATCGCCGGCGACTCGGGCGTGCCGACCATTCTGGTTACCGGCGACGACAAGGTGTGCGCCGAGGCCCGCGCCCTGATCCCCGGCATCGAGACGGCCGAGGTCAAGAAGGGCCTGGACTGCCAGGGCGCCCAGATGCTGGCCAGGGAGGCGGCCCATGCCCTGATCCGCCAGGCTGCCGAGAAAGCCGTCCGCCGCTGCGGCCAGATCAAACCGTTCGTGGCCGATAAGCCCGTGAAGATCACCCTCGAAGTGGTCAGCCGCGGCGTC
>Ga0123328_1004615_pt1 | contig 11137 bp, 10 predicted proteins | sample BioC12SIPDNA_2_FD_89702 | JGI IMG/M metagenome (GOLD analysis project Ga0123328, IMG submission 89702) | Anaerobic biogas reactor microbial communites from Washington, USA - Biogas_R1_A C12 SIP DNA | ecosystem: Engineered > Bioreactor > Anaerobic > Unclassified | place: Washington, USA...
CGTGGATGCCCGACGTCTACAGCAGGCTCTACCGGCGAATCCCGATGGAATACATCGATCCGACGTGGGCACTTTACGCGATGCAGGGCCGGCGGATCTTCAGTCCGCTGCAACAACTCAGCAAGCGTCTCCTCGATCTGGTTGTCGTCCTGGCCGCACTGCCCATCCTGCTGCTGATCATCGTGCCGGTCGCCATCGCCATCCGGCTTGACTCGGAAGGGCCGGCGTTCTACCGGCAGATACGCGTGGGCCGGGCGAATGAACCGTTCTGTATCTTCAAGTTCCGTACCATGTTTGTCGATGCAGAGAAAGATGGCCGGGCGCGCTGGGCGACGGAAGACGACGATCGGATTACTCGTGTAGGCAGCCTGCTGAGGAAATCACGGCTGGATGAATTGCCGCAGATTCTCAACGTGCTTCGCGGAGAGATGAGCCTCGTCGGCCCCCGGCCTGAACGTCCCGAGTTTATTGCCGAGCTGCAGGAACAGATCCCGTTCTATCGGACGCGGTTGATGGTGAAGCCGGGCATCACGGGCTGGGCTCAGGTTCAATATTCGTACGGCAGCACCACGGAGGATGCCCTCATCAAGCTGCAACACGACTTCTATTACATCCAGTACTGGTCGTTCTGGACCGATCTCTACATTCTTTACCGTACCGTAGGCGTAATGTTAGGACTGAAAGGGAGGTAGGTAGCAAAGGTGAAGACGTTGAAGCAAGCTCCTCGTTCTGGCGAGACGGGGTTACAGTAGCCAGTAATCGATGAAAAATACTCCGACTATTACGAGCTTCAGGCTGGTGTTCCGGCTGCTCGCAACAATGACACTCGTTCTGCTGGTATCGGCGACCAGCAATGTACTCACGTCACAGGAGCAGACTGCCTCCCTCGAGGAGGTCAGAAAGATCGAGGCCGGGGCGACGGGCTGGACCGGCGGGTTTGCCCTGGCCTACTCGCCGGCCACGAACACATTCCTGACGCTACCTGCCGGACAGGAAGCGCGAGCGGTCCCTGCCACAGCCGGCATGGCGCTGCTTACTTTCCATGGAGAATCCGCCGGCCTCGTCGTCGCGCCGGTGACCGCCGGTGATGCGACGAACATTGCCTTCGGCAGTTCCGGGAATCTGCTCCTGTTGAGGGATGACGCCGATACACTCGTCGAAGTCAGGGCCAGAGAGGATGGCTCCATTGCTGAGGGGGAGGTCGTCACCGTAGACGCGTCGCGCTTCGGCGTACGCGACGCCCAGGGGATGACCGTTGACCCTGCCAGCGACCGGTTGTTCATCCTCGACGCGGCGGCGCATGCCATTGTTCAGGTAGCCCCAGACGCGCGGCAGGGTAGAGGTGCAGTCGCCCTGGAACACGGCCGTGTCAGACATATTAGGCTGGGCGATGACATTCCGCGTGCGTTGCGTGGTATCGCCTTCAATCCTGCCGACGGCCATCTCTATGTCATGGCCCGTAACGGAGGAACGCTCTATCGGGTGGACGACATGGGCCGGCCGGCCGTCGTCTTTGACCTTGCCGGAGCCGGCCTGGCCCAGCCACAAAGCATCTTCTTCGCGCCGAGCGGGGACCTGACCGACGAGCCCTGGCGCACGAGTCTTTATGTGGCCGATGGCGGGACAGATGGACGGGCAGCTATCGTCGAGCTGGCATTCACGATGCCCATGATCCAGCCCTCGGCGACCGGCAGCACCGAGGCCGTTCTTGTCAGCAGCTTCCACACATCGACCTACACGCCGCCCAGCCCCGATCCGGTTGGAGTGGCCTATCTGCCCCGCACCGGTACGCTACTGATCTCCGACTCGGAGGTGAGTGAGATGCCGCAGTACTTCACAGGCGACAATCTCTTCCACGCCTCTCTATCGGGCGCGCTGGTCCGCACGACCACGACGATACCGTTCTCAGACGAGCCGACTGGCCTTGCCCTTAACCCCCAGAACGGCCATCTCTTTGTTACCGACGACACCGGGATTCGTTCGGTCTACGAGGTGGATCCGGGCGCCGACCGCCTATACGGAACGGCCGACGATAGTGTGACCTCGTTCCCGACCGCCGCCTTTGGCAGCCTGGATCCCGAAGGGATTGCCTATGCCCGAGACGGGTCGGGCGATCTCTTCATCGCCGATGGTGTGAACCGGGAGATCTATCGTGTTTCCAGCGGCCCAAACGGCGTCTTTGACGGCGTGCCGCCGGGTGGGGATGATGTCGTCAGCCAGTTCGATACATTGGGCTTTGGCCTGGTAGACCCCGAGGGCATAGCCTTCAACCCCTACAACGGCCATCTGTATGCGGTTGGCAAGCCGCTAAACCTGCTCTTTGAGTTCACGCAGGAAGGGGCGCTCGTACAGACTATCGACATCTCCGCCGCCAACCCGTACAGGCCCAATGGTATTACGTTCGCGCCGGGCAGTCAGGACCCCACGCTGCTCAACGTCTACATCGCCGACCGTGGGGTGGACAACGACGCCGACCCGAATGAAAACGACGGCCGGGTGTACGAGCTGTCCCTCGGCATACGGGCGGCTTCGAACATGTACATTCCCTTTATCTCGATCGGCGCCGACGATTCCGGACCGATCATTCAGAGTAACACGACTGATTAGGCGTGACCCTGACAGCAACCAGGAATCGGGGCGGTGCCCACGCTGCCCCTGACGCCTTCATGATCGGTTGCAAACGGAGAGTGCGCGATGAAAGAGTTTATTGAAGTACGCCAGCTCGTGGCGATGGTTCTCAGACGCTGGCCGATCCTCCTGGTCGGCGTCGTGCTCGGTAGCGTGCTGGGATACGTCATCAGCCAGCGTGCGGAGCCTGTCTACCGGGCCACAGCCGTCCTGGTGGTGGGCCAGTCCATCCAGAATTCGGTGCTGAATAGCCGTGATATTCAAGTCGCCGAGCAGCTGGCGCCAACCTATGCCGAAATCGCCCGCCGCCAGCCCATGCTACAGGCAACGGTTGACGCGCTGGACCTGGATATGAGCTGGCAGCAGTTGCGCGAGATGGTCCGGGTCAGCCCAATCGAAGGGACGCAGCTGCTCGAAGTGACGGTAGAGGCCGGAGGGCCCGGAGAAGCCCGGCAGATCGCCGACGAGCTGGCCCAACAGCTGGTCGCCCTCGTCGCTCCCGGTACGGATGCCGGGGATGACGAGTACAACCTCTTCCTGCAGGAGCGGCTGGATAGCCTGAGACTCAGAATCGAGGACGGGCAGAGCCGGATTGAAGGGCTGGAAGCCGCCATGGGGCTTGCGCGTACGGGCACGGATATCAGAAGCCTTCAGGACCAGGTAGACGTGCTCCAGGGGCTGATTACAGGCTGGGAAAGCAACTACGCCCAGTTACTCAGCCTGATGGAAAGCCAGAAAACGGCGAGCTACCTGAACGTCATCGGCGAGGCGCAGGCAAATCCCAGCTCGATTCGGCCACGCGCCAGCCTGAACATGCTGCTCGGCGCCACGCTTGGCTTCATCCTGGCATTCGGCGTCGTCCTCTTCCTGGGGTACCTGGATGACCGGATCCACACGACCGATGATCTGGCCCACGTGCTCGGACTGGCTCCCCTGGGGGCAGTCAACAAGATGCCGGGGCCAGGTTACCAGAAGAAGCTAATCAGGTGGATGGAATGGTACTCGCCGTCTGTGGAAGCCTTTAACGTCGTCCGGAGCAATATCCGCTTTGCCTCTCAAGATGAGAAGCCGGGCGTGATCCTGATTACGAGCGCTCTGGTCGGCGAGGGAAAGAGCCTCACCGCAGCCAATCTCGGCGTGGCGATGGCCAAGCTGGGTCTGGAGACGGTCGTCGTCGATACGGATCTCAGGCGCCCAACACAACATCAGATATTCGGGATGGCCAACGACAAGGGCGTTACCGATATTCTGGAGCGAGATGACGATGGCGATGGCGCTGACGCTGACGTAGAGGAGTATCTCCAGTTAATTGACGACAAGCTTCAGTTCCTGCCCAGCGGCTCCTATTCCGAGAATCCTGCCGAGCTGATCAGCTCGCCGTCGATGCATGGGCTGATAGCCGGGCTGGCTGAAACGTTCGACGTGGTCATCATGGATGCTCCCCCGGTCCTGACGGCAGCGGATGCCGCCGTGCTTTCCCATATGGCGAACGGCGTCGTTCTGGTCGTGGAATCTGGCCGAACGGGACGCCGCGCCGCACGGCAGGCCGTTACCGCTCTACAGCAGGCCGGGGCCAAGATTCTGGGCGCTGTCCTCAACCAGGCGCCACTACGCTCCAGCAGCTACAACTACGCCCAGTACACCAGAGAAGAAGCCAGGCCATCGGCCATTGCGCTCGCGATGCAGACGTTCAATCTGGCGAAAGCCCGGCTGATTCCAGAGCCGACACCAACACCCAACGGCCACCACGAGAAAGAACCGGCCACCAGTACGGATGAATAGCCGGTCCAACAGGATTGGAAGCGCCGTTATCGATGGCGCTAAGAGATGAGAGAAGCCCGCCCCACAAGGCGGGCTTTTTTGTTGCCTGGAGACTGAATCTCCACGCTCCTGGCGCTGGGGACTAGCTGATCCACTCGGTCCCTGTATTGCCGGTAATCGTCCAGGCGCCGTCTACTTCTTCCAGGACGTACGTCTGCCCCCCGGCCGCGAGATTGGCTACGTAGATGCTCGCCGGCACGTGAACAGCGCCGTCATCCTGTGGGGTGACGTTGCCCAGCGTGACCTGAGCGCCGCCCTCAGCTACCGTGCCTGTATCGGCCTCCAGCGGTACCTCATCCTGCGTCTCCACCCACACTATCTCCGCCGGCAAGTCGGCCAGCAGGGCGGTAACGCTCTCGCGAACCGGGCCGGGAATCTCAGCCGGATTCGCTTCCCCGATCTGTGGATCGCCGGCGCGGTCGTCGGTTGTGCCCAGGATGTAGAGCGTTGGGGGCTGTAGCGTGCCGCCGAAGGTGTCGTCCTCGGTGTATATCTGGCGGATTACTGCGGCGTAGATCTCGGCGGTCTCCTCGTCCGTGGGCTGCGTCGCCTCCTCGCCGCCTGCGCAGGCCACGGCGACGAGCGCAAAAAGGGACAGGATCAATCTGGCTATCCATTTCATAGTTCCACCTCTCGGTTGGATGGCGCCCGCCGTGATTTCTATTCTGTCTATGAGCTTTCCGTCCGCGTCAGCTTCTCCCCCAGCTCGCTGTTGAACTCGCCCATCGAGCGATCGACGTAGGGGAAGAAGGTCCAGACCAGGCTGAAGCCGAAGAGAGCGCCGGTCGCCGCGCGCAGGAAGGGCGTGCTCTCCCGGTTGAAGATCTCCTGCTGGAAGAAGGCGATGTCCAGCGCCTGCCCGTAGGTGCCGAAGAGCTGGCTGAAGCCGTCCAGGGCGATGGGCGCCAGACCGACGATCAGAAAGAGCCAGAAGGGGAGCCTGGGCGGGCGCCGGAAGCGGCGCACCAGCGCATAAAGCAGCGTGCCCAGCAACATGAAGCCGTAGATGGCGATGTCCCGCTCGCACAGGGCCATCTTGAAGCCCAGCTGCGCATCGCCACGTTCGGCGCGCAGGGCCGCCAGCTGTTGGGCCAGCCCGCCGGCCGTTTCCGGGTAGCGTGGCACACCCTGTAGCGCGGGCCGGCTTTCCCAGTAGGCGTCGATGGGGGTGAGATCCGTCCCCGCCAGCTCGCGCGGGTAGGCGTATTGCTCGCCGAAGAGGAAGAAGCTGCGCGAGGCCATCTGGTGGCACATGGGCGAGTAGAGGCGATAGATGAAGTCGGCCGGGCCGGCGGCACCCGCGTTCATTAGCACGGGCGCCAGGATCGGCAGCCCCACGTAGACGCCGAGCAGCAGGGCGACTACGACCAGCCAGTGCCGTCCTGCCCAATAGATCGCTTTGTCCAGTCCCAGGACGACGCTGCGCTGCCGGCCGGTCACTTTTGCCATGACGGGTTCCTCTTCGTTAACTGACTGTCTGCTGCAGGTATTCGTCGATCAGGCTGGGCGTCAGCACGCCGCGATGAACGGCGCGGATCGTTCCCTCGGCGTCGATAAAGAAGGTCGTGGGCAGGCCGACGACCCGGTACAGGCTGTTCACCTGCGCCTCTTCGTCCAGCAGCGGCGTGAAGCTCAGCCCCAGCTCCTCGTAGAAGTAGCGCTCGACGACGCCGCGATCCTCATCCCGGTTCACCGCCAGAATAACCAGCCCGTCCTCTTTGCGCTCCTGGTAGGCAAGCTCCAGCTCCGGCATTTCGATTTCGCAGGGCGCGCACCAGGTGGCCCAGAAGTTGACGATGACGGGTTGGCCCCGGAAATCGGCCAGGCTGATCTCGTTGCCCGCTACGTCGGGCAGGGTAAAGCCGGGCGCCTGCTGCCCCACTTCCAGCCCTTCTGCGGCGCCCAGGTCGAGAATCTGTGGCGTGCCCGCCGCTAACTGCGGGAAAGCCGCCAGCTCTTCCTGCCCGTTCTCCGGTCCGTGCGGGTTCCCGCCGAGCAGGATCACGGCCACGGCGGCGCCGAGCAGGACAAAGCCGGCCAGGAGCAAAAGGAGGCGGTGCAAACCCATAGAAATGACCTGCCTAACTGAAGAAATCGATCAGCGCGTCTTCGACGCCGGCCAGCCAGAGCGCCAGATCGGTAGGGATGAGGTTATTGAAGTCGGTCAGCCGGCCACTGATCATGAACAGGCCGAGAAGAACGAACAGGGCGCCGCTCAGGAGCTGCGTCGAGTGCAGGTTCAACGTGCTGCGGTATTTGTTCTCGCCCTCGCCGACCGGGCGCGTGACAATCCACAGCAGCGTGGCGGCCAGAGCCACGAGCAGCAGCGCCGCTTCCTGCCACAAAACGAGCGGACGCGAGTTCAGCGTGTTGTAGGGGCTGAGCCAGTAGTTCGCCCCGGCGACCAGGATGCGCCAGATGAAGAGGGCCCAGACGAGGCCGATCAGCAGCGTGGGCAGGGTGACGCGCCAGCCTTTACCGCGAATCACCCGCCAGAAAAGGCTCTTGCGGCTGGCCCGGCCAAAGAGCGTGGAGACGACCAGCAGGGGCAGCCCTAGCCCCAGCGCGTAGATGAAGAGCAGCATCACGCCGTGCAGAACCGACGCGCTTGCCGCCGCCAGCGTGAGTACAGCCCCCAGGATCGGGCCGGTGCAGCTCGTCCAGCCGAGGGAAAAGGTCAGGCCAAAGAGGTAAGAGCCGCCCAGGGTTGCGCTGCGCTCTACTTCCTCGCTCTGGAAGCCGCTGAACCCCTTACCGATCAGGCTCATCAGGCCAAAAATGACGATCAGGCTGCCGCCGAAGAGCAGCAGCAGGTCGGCGTTGTCGTTCAGCACGCGCCCGATAAAAGAAGCGCCCGCCCCCAGGAGGCTGAACATCGTCGCCAGCCCCAGCATAAAAAAGAGTGTGTTTGCCGCGATCTGGCGCCGGCCGCTCTGGAAGGCGAAGGCAAAATAGGCGGGCAGGATAGGCAGCGTGCACGGGCTGGCAAAGCTCAGCAGGCCGCCGGCAAAGGCCAGAATCGCCATCACCAGGAACGACTGCGTCGGCAGGACGGTGGCAACGGGACTGGTGTCGGGCTGGAGCAGGGAACCGATGAGCACAAAGGCAACGACGACGAGCGCCACGCCCAGGAGGACGCGCTGCACGAGTGACAGAGATTTGAACGGCGCCGAATGTAACATACTACTCTTCTCCGTCATGAAGCCATGCGCGACAGATAGGGCGGTTTATACCCCGGCAGTGTAAGCGCCAGGTAAGGAAGCCTATTCGGGCCGCCTCGCTTCATCCTCCTCTAAGAGACGGCGCATCAGACGGATTTCCTGGCGCAGATTGCGCTGCTTGTTGGCGACGTTGAACAGGTAGGCCATGGCGACGAGCCACATGACGGCATAAGCCAGCAGCAGGTACTGGTTGAACCGGTTGGGATCGTCGATCGGCGTCTGGGCCAGAACGGACAGGAAAATGGAGAGCGTCAACATAATCAGGATCCTCCTACAGGCGGGCCAACAACCGATTCTTGAGCTGCGCCACTTCTTCGATCATCTGCTGCAACCGGATACGGTTGAGCAGCCAGGAGACGTAGACCAGGGTGAAGCTCACGGTCGAAACGGCCATCGTGACGCCCATCTTCCAGGCCACGCCGGACGCAAACTCGCTCTCCCCTTCGGTGAGGCCCGTCGCCGACTCCGCCACGCCGCCGACGACGACCGGGTGAATGCTGCGCAGGAAGCGGATGCTCAGGTAGGTCATCAGCACAGTGACGAAGGCAAAGATGGCGTAGACGGCGGCGAAGCGGCGGCGCTTTTCGTCATCTTCCACCGCGCCGCGCAGCATGAAGTAGGCGGCGTAAACCAGCCACAATACGGTGATGGACGTTAAGCGGACATCCCAGATCCACCAGGTATTCCACGCCGGCCGCGCCCAAACGGAGCCGCTGACGATGGTCATCGTCACGAAAACCAGGCCGATCTCGATTGAGGCCAGTGAAATAGTGTCCCAGCGGGGATCGCGCCTGCGCAGATAAAAGATGCCGGCGACGAGGGCGACGAACAACGTGAGCGCCCCGACCCAGGCGACGCCGACATGGAAATAGAGGATACGGTATACGTTGCCCATGGTGCGTTCGGTCGGGGAAAAGAAGAAGATCATCAACAGCAAGCCCACGAGCGAAAGGGCCGCAGCCCAGCTCAAAACGCGAGTCCACCTGTCCAGACGAGTTGTGGCCATCTTATTCCTCTACTACATAGTGATAGACCAGAAAACCGGCCGTCAGCATCAGCACGTCAAACGCCACCAGCAGGGCGATGGGCGCCTGCACCTCACTCCAGGCCGGCAACTCAGGCCTCATAAAGGCCGCTACCGCCGTCGCTGCAGCCAGGGCTGAGGGTAACGACAGCGGTAGGAGCAGCACCGGCAGCAGCACATCCCGCGAGCGCGTCTGCACCGACATGGACGAAACGAGCACGCCGGCTGCTATGTAGCCAATTGTACCCAAAATGATGATAAGCATCACCTGGGGTAGCCAGTAAGGCTTATTAAAGAAAATTATGAATAAGGGCAGCAGCAGCGCCTCCAGCGCCAGCACAAAAAGGCTGGCGCTGAGTACTTTGCCGAGATAGATAGCGCTGCGGGCGACCGGGGCGGCCAGCACCGCGTCGATGCTGCGGTTCTCCAGCTCGACCGCCGCCGTACGGTTGAGGCCCAGGGTGCCCGCTAGCAGGATGACGATCCACAGCAGGCCGGTGCTGACGTTGCGCGCCGCGTCCAGCTCCAGCTCCAATGCGAAATTGAAGACCAGCACAGCGGCGACGGAGAAGACGGCCATGATGGTCAGCGATTGCCTCGTCCGCAGCTCCATCGTCAGGTCTTTCCAGACAATCGCCCAGATGGCCTGCAGATAGGCGGTGCTGCCGGTCGCCGGCGTGGCGTGCTGGCTGGCGTTATCGGTCACGTTTTCTCCTGGTTACGTCAGTATAGAGACGCAAGAACGCGGCCGGCTCCATCTCGCGCCCGGTGGCAACGGCGGCGATCTTGCCCCGGTCTAGAATGGCGACACGGTCGGCGAGGTTGAGGCCATGGACCAGATCGTGGGTGATCATCAGGATCGTGCGGCCCTGGGCGGCCTGGTGACGCAGCAGATCGTCCAGCAGAGCCGATGCTTCCTGGTCGAGGCCGGTGTACGGCTCGTCAAACAGCAGCACGTCTGGCTCGTGCAGAGTGGCCCTGGCGATGGTCAGCCGCTGCGTCATGCCCCGCGAGAAGGTGCGCACGGGGTCACGCTGCCGGGCCGCCAGCCCGACCTGCTTCAGCGCTGATTCCACCCGCTCTTCGCGCCGGTCCAGGCCAAAGAGACGGGCAAAGAAGTGCAGATTCTCGGCGGCGCTCAGATCGCCGTAGAGCAGGGCGTGGTGGGAGACGAGGCCGATGTGGCGCCGCACCTTCTCCGCATGGGTGGGCAGGGGCCATCCGCCGATGGAGACTTTTCCGGCCGTCGGGCGCAGCAGGGTCGCTACCACGCGCAGCAGCGTGGTCTTCCCCGCGCCATTGGCTCCGACCAGGGTAACGAACTCCCCGGCCTCTATGTGCAGGTCAACTCCCCGGAGCACCGGCAGGTGCCCGTAACTTTTCACCAGCACGTCGATTTTGATCATTGGCGCGTTTATGAAACCAAGGCTATAGTATGGACACACTCTGGCGAGGGCCGGAATGCAACCGGCTAATTGTTGGCATAAGCCGTTCCGCCGCCCACCCGTTTCCTTTCTTCTTAACTAACATTAAGCTATACACTACACAACGCAACCGCCAGTTTTTTCTGGCACAGTCTGGTGGGATGGGGGCAGTTTGGTGACGAACCGTGCGAAAACGGGTAACAGCTTGATCCGCCAACTGCGCTTGTTATAATTATCACAGTTTCGCAGAACGTAGCCAATGCTGTGGAAGAGGGTTAACTAAGACAGTTTGACTACTATCATCAACGAGACGACGGCGCCATGGATACTTGGGGGGCTGGGTGTTCTCGTTCTCATAACTCTGGTACGGATCTTTTCCGCCTGGCGGCGTGTTAAGCGTTCTCCGTATTTCTTTTTACGCCAGCAGGCTGAACGAGGTCTCCGCAACCACATCTGGACCACGTTCGGCATTTTTGTGCTCGGCGGCATAGTCCTCTACTACGGAAATCAGGCTCCCCCGGACCAGACCATTCGTATGGCGGTGATTGCCCAGGCCAAGCCCGTTGCCGCGCTCGTCGAGGAAACGCAGCCGGACGAGCTGCCGGTCATCGACCTCGCTTCCCCTCCCGCTTTCGAAGCCACGAATGGCAGCAACGGTCTCACGGCGACCACAACCATTACCGGTCCCGCCGACCTCACCCTCACCGGTCTGGACGGCCTCGCCGTGCCCGACAGCGAACCCGTTCTTCCCGACGAGTTCAACCTCATCGAACCGGAAGTCGAGCTGACAGAGGACGCTGCGTTCACCAACCTCGTCTTTTCCACCGAGATCAATGAGGACTATGATCCCGTTTCGCCCCGACGAACTTTCGTCGAGGGTTTCTTCACCATCTACGCCACCTTTGACTACGTCGGTATGGCCGACGGGATGGCCTGGTCCTGGATCTGGCGGCGCAACGGCGAAGTGATCAACGGCGGTAATGAGCTGTGGCAATACTCCGACGACGGCCCCGGATGGA
>Ga0123328_1004620_pt1 | contig 11132 bp, 10 predicted proteins | sample BioC12SIPDNA_2_FD_89702 | JGI IMG/M metagenome (GOLD analysis project Ga0123328, IMG submission 89702) | Anaerobic biogas reactor microbial communites from Washington, USA - Biogas_R1_A C12 SIP DNA | ecosystem: Engineered > Bioreactor > Anaerobic > Unclassified | place: Washington, USA...
AAACTCCGCCTCTTGCAACGTTCCGTCCAACTCCACGGCGCCGCGAAATCCGCGTGACCGCTCCCTGTCCACTCTGTCCACTATGAAGAAATTTGTCTCACGCCCTTTAACGACCTCCGGTTCAAGCGTTTCAATCTGACCGGCGCCGAACCCCGTCAAAACGCTCCCCCGGCGTCCCCCGTCGTCCGGGGGCGCATCTGCGATTCGGTGCAATCCTCAAACTGGAGGGCCAACCTCCGTGTTGCCCGCCTAGGCAACGGCGATTCTGCCCAAAACGGGCAGGACAGAGCCTGCCCCTCCAGAAAACCCTATTGGATGCAAATCCAGATGGGAATTCGCACCCAATCGCAGATGCGCCCGTCGCGTCGCCCGGAAGCCGTCTTTATACTAGTTGATTCCGGCCGGGGGTTCCCGTATCATCCGCTTTTAATCAGATATTATCCGTGAGCCGCATCCGTCCATCTTCCCGCCGCCGGGGCGCCGCCGACCCCGTTGTCGTGGCCGGGGCCCAGTTTGCCGTGGTCCCCAACGACATCCCCACCAATCTGTACCGGTGCATCTATTTCCTGCGCCGGGCGGTCGAGGATGTCGGCGCCCGCCTGCTGGTCTTTCCTGAATCCATCACCACGGGCTTCAATCCCGCCCTGCCCGCCCGCGAACTGTACGAACTGCTGCCGCGCACCGAGGAGATGCTGACTCCCGTCCAGCGCATCTGCAAGGAACTGAAGATCCACTGCGTGCTGCCGACCTATGAACGCGGATCCCGCCCCGGCGTGGTGTATAATTCCGCTTTCCTCATTGATTCGCGGGGCCAATGTCTCGGCGGCTATCGCAAAACCCACCTCTTCCCCACCGAGCGCCCGGAAAACAACGGCTGGACCACCCGCGGCCACCGATACCCTGTTTTCCACACCGAAATCGGAACCATCGGCATTCACCTGTGCTACGACGGCGATTTTCCGGAAGTCGCCCGCATCCTCGCCGTCAAAGGCGCCCGCATCCTCTGCCGCCCCGCCGCCCTCATGCGCAACTTCGAGATCTGGGAAGCCAGCAACAAGATGCGCGCCTACGAAAACCACGTCTATCACATCGCCGTCAACGCCATCGGTTCCGATGCCGCCCATACCACCTATTTCGGCCACTCCATGATCGTCTCGCCCATCGCCCAGACCCTCGCCCTGGGCCGCGCCGTGGACGACCTGATCTATGCCTCCCTCGACCCCAACCCCCTCCAGCGCGTCAGCTACGGCTCCGACGCCCCCATGCAGTTCGATCACCTCGAAGACCGCAACGTGAAGCACTACACCCGCGACCTGTTCAAAGCGGCCGTCTCCCCCTTCAATCCCGCCCTGCGCCCCACCCCCCGCCGCTGACCGCAGTTCGGAGGACCAGGCGCCCCCCATGAGCTTGCCTCGTGGGTGAAGAAGGTCGGCATTCACCACAGAGGACCACAGAGGCGCACAGAGAAGCAGCCAAAATAATGAACTTTCATGAAGCCCCCTCTGTGGCCCTCTGTGGTTAGCTCTTCGGCTGTCCGATCCCATCCAAAACCATTCGGCTACGGATGAAACCGGGATTATACGGATCCGATCCAACGGTCCTGGGTTCGAATCCGTGAAATCCGTACCTTCCGTAGCTGGCTGCCCCGGCTGTCCGATCCAAAGACTCCCTCTCGCCAAAGACGCCACGTCCGCCAAGAGGGCTGGGCAGCTCCAATGCATCTTGGCGATCTTCGCGTTCTTGGCGAGAGGCCGGCTGTTGGGCTGTTCCGATCCCCTTTTCGTGCCGTTCGCGCCTTTCGCAGGTTGGCTGTTCCGCAGCCTGAACCCGCCCCGCCCGTCCGGAAAACCGTTTCTCTCCCGGCGCAAAAAAAGGGTGGTCTTTTCCGTCCTGTCGGGTAGGATGCGGCCTGTCATGATTCGATTAGGAAACAGGCTCCGCGGTCGGCCCCGTTGCTTCAGCGGATGGATGCTTCCGGCCATGGCCCTGCTTCTGGTCTGCCTCCTCCCCGCCGCCGCGCAGGAAGAAGCGCCCGACGATTCCCCGCAAGCCCTGTACCAAAGCGGCATGAGCCGGTTCCTGGCCGGCGACTTCGCCAACTCCGTGGAATTCCTCGAGGAACTCGTCAAGGTCTTCGGCAAGGAACCGGAGCTGCAGACGCAGATTGACCTGGCCATGTACGCTCGCGCCTGCGCGCTGTACAATCTGGAACGGCACGCCGACTCCATCAAAGCCTTCGACGAGTACATCGCCCAGTTCCCGGAATCCAAGTTCGCCGACGAAGCCCAGTTCCGCATCGGATCCGCCCAGCAGCAGCTCGAGGAATACGAACTGGCCATCGCCGCCTACCAGAAGCTCCGCTCCACCTATCCGCGCTCGGCCTTCTCCGAGGACGCGCTCTACCAAACCGCCATCTGCCGCCTGATCCAGGAGCAAAGCGCCCTGGCCGCCGCCGCCTTCCAGGACTTCATGCAGCTGTATCCCGACAGCCTGCTCTGGGGACAGGCCGGCGCCTTCCGCGCCCGCGCCCTCTTCGACGACGGCAAGGCCGCCGACGCCATCGGCGTCCTCGAGGAAATCGAAAAGCGCCCGCGCACCTGGTCCGTCATCACCTACTGCAATTTCCTCGCCTTCGAAATCGGCGATTTCATGTTCGACGACACCGAGTACGAACTGGCGCTCAAGGCCTACCGGCGCGTCAAGCCCCGCGTCGCCCTGCTCCGTCACCAGCGGGACCATCTCGCCGCCCTCGAAGCCCGCCTCGCCGCCATCCAGAACGCCCGCCCCTCCGCTCGCGATATCCGCTCGCGCTTCCAGGAGGAACGCCGCATCGCTTCCGAACTCGCCCAGGCCCGCGAAATGGCCGCCAAGCTCGAAGGTCTCCCCGACTACGACGCCAACCTCTATCACCGCATCGGACGCTGCTTCTTCAACACCGATCGCTATTGGGAAGCCCGCGTCGCCTTTACCCGCGTCGTCGCCATCGCCACCGACGAAAAAGTCCGCGAAGCCGGCCACTTCGACCTCATTCTTGCCGTCTCCCGTTTGCGCCGCTTCGATGATCTCCTGATCGAGGCCGATCACTATCTCGCCACCTACGACGCCGCGGGGAAATGGGAATGAGCCGGACGGACGGAATTCAGGGCTCAGGGTTCAGGGTTCAGGAACGAACCCTGAACCGCCCGGCCGGCGGCCTGGAGCCCCGACGCCCCCGTCGGGCCAGCGGCTCTCTTGGCTGTTGGACATTGGATATTGGACATTGGCTCTTGATCTCCCTCGCCGCCCTGCTGGGCTTCGCCTCCCCCGCCTCCGCCGTCTCCGGCCGCTGGGAGAAGCTTGAAAACGCCGTGCTGGGCGACGGCTACATGGACGGCGACAGCTTCCACGTCCGCCACGGGGGGAAGGACATCGTCATCCGCCTGTACTACGTGGACACGCCGGAAACCGACAAGCAGTTTGAAGACCGCAACGCCGACCAGGCCGACTACTTCAACCTCTCCCCCACCCAGGTCGTCCCGCTGGGCAACAAAGGCAAGGTCTTCACCCGCCGCACCCTCTCCGGCGAGAAGTTCACCGTCTGGACCCGGTGGGAAGACGCCATGGGCAGCGGCCAGAAACGCTACTTCGGCGTGGTGCAGGTCGGCAAGGACGACCTCGCCGAACTGCTGGTGGCCAACGGGCTCGCCCGCGTGTACGGCGCCTCCACCGTTCTTCCCGACGGCACCACCATCGATCAGAAATTCGCCAAGCTCCGCCAGCTCGAGCGCCGCGCCAAGGCCAAGCGCCTCGGCGGCTGGGCCAAGAAGGGCAAGAAGGACCGGGACCAGACCGACACCGTCGAGGGCATGTTCGACATCGAACCCGAGGAAGACACCACCGAACCGGGATACGTCCCCGCCTGGATCGAGGACGAAGAAGAGGTCGGCGTCTATGAAGGCCAGTGGCCCAACGTTCCGACCGTCGCCTTTCTGCGCGCCGAGGCCTTCATCAATTCCGAGCAGTTCGAGGACGCGGAAATCGAGATGCGCAAGCTCGTCGCCCGCTTCCCGGAACATGTCCAGAAGGCCCGCATCGAATTCTATCTGGCCCTCTCCGTCGCCATGCAGGAGCGGTTTGAAGAAGCTGTCCGCCGCTTCAAGAGCTGGCTGCAGGCCTATCCCAGCCACATCCTTGTCCCCGACGTGCAGTACTGGATGCCCATCAGCCTCTACTACGACGGCAAGTACGAGGAAGCCTTGCCCTACTTCGACGAGTATGCCCGCAAGAACCCCATGAGCGTGTACGCCCCCGAGGCCACCTACCGCGCCGCCTGCTGCCGCTACGCCCTCGAGGACTACGAGCGCACCGCCGCCGACATCGCCGCCTGGCTCGAACAGAACCCCACCCATTATTTCCGCCACGAGGCCGCCATCATGCGCGGCGACGCCCTCGCCGTCCTCGGCGAATTCGACGCCGCCAAGGAGGCCTACCACCTCGCCATGACCCCGGCCGCCGGCCCTTTCTACTACATGGCCCTCACCCAGATCGCCCGCGTCCACAAGGCCCTCGCCGAAGAAGACGACTACCGCGCCATGTCCGCCGACTACGTCCAGTACATCAAGGACATGCCCAACGACGGCAACATCATTGACGCCGCCTACCACGCCGGCTGGGCCCTGCGCCAGATCGGCCGCCCCGACCAGGCCCGCGCCCTCTACTGGCAGATGATCGAACGTCACGGCAACACCCCCGCCTGGGAGGGCTTCGACCTCATGCTCGCCGACCTCGCCACCATGTACCCGCGCGGCTCCGACGACTATTCCCGCGAACTGCGCACCCGCTACAACAAGGCCCTCTCCGACCAGCGTCTCACCCTCGCCGCCCGCCTCGCCTGGGCCGAGGCTCAGTTCCTCCCCGAAGACCAGCAGGCCCGCTTCCTCGCCGTCTTCGCCGGACGCTTCAAGGCCGAATACCTCGGCCCCGAAACCCTCGTCTGGCTCGGCCGTTCCTGGATCCACAACGGCATGCCCGAAAACGGCGTCCCCCACCTCGAACTCCTGCTCGAAAAATATCCCGACAGCCGGCAGGTCGCCGAAGCCCAGACCCTCCTCGCCCAGCAGGCCATCGACGCCAAGGACTACCCCATCGCCCTCGCCTACGCCAACTCCGTCCTCGACAACGCCGCCGAAATCCAGTTTGTCCTCGAAGCCACCTTCCTCCGCGCCGAAGCCCTCCACGGCGTCGGGCGGCACGGCGAGGCCATCAGCGACTACAACGCCATCCTCGCCAACCGCGCCGCGCCCCGCCGCCTCAAGCCCGAAGCCCTTCTCGGCATCGCCGCCTGCATGGAGGCCCAGCAGGAATACGCCCAGGCCGTCGCCTACTACCAGCGCGTCTATGTCCTCTACGGCGCCTACCGGGAGGCCGTTGTCCAGGCCTATCTGCGCTCGGGCGCCTGCTTCGAGAAGCTCGGCGACAAGCAGTCCGCCCTCAACACCTACCGCGAATTTCTCGACAGCGAATTCTCTCCCGGCACCGCCGGCGCCGCCTTCGCCCGCCAGCGCATCGCCGCCCTCTCCGGAGGCGCGTCATGATCAGAAGTCAGCAGTCAGCAGTCAGGAGTCAGGAGTCAGAAGCTCGGCATTCCTCCGCATCCTCTTCATTTGGACATTGGATATTGAATATTGGATATTGGATATTCAAAGCTCGCCCCGTCCCGCGTCTCCCGGCCGGACACTTCATCCTTCAGCCTTCCGTTCTCATCCTTCTCCTCGCCGCCTTCGCACCCCCCGCGCACGCCCAGCTCGGCCCCTACCCCGTCGTCACCAAACAGGCCACCTTCGAGGCCTCGCTCTACAAGCGCGACAAGGACATCCTCTGGGTCGAGCGAAAGTCCGCCGACGGCTCCCGCACCCCCCAGGTCGGCATCGCCGTCGGCGATATCGTCGAAGTCCGGATGCCCCGCCCGACCCTCTTCGACGCCGTTGAACGCCTGTGCGGCACTCCGGCCGCAACCGACCGCCAGTTCCAGGCCGCCCACTCCGCCCTCGACAGGTTCATCCTCCAGACCCGCTCCCTCCGCGACATCCCCGGCATCCCCGCCAACGACGCCATGCTTCTCAAAGGCCGCCTCTACGCCCGCAAAGGCCTCTGGCGCGAAGCCATCCGCCAGTTCGAAAACGTCGTCACCTATGCCCCCGGCACCGAAACCGCCACCAACGCCCAGATCCAGGCCGGCATCGCCTACTCTAAGAGCGGCGAACACCACTTCGCCGTCGAATACCTCGCCGGCATGCCCCTGCCCGAAGAAAACGAACCCCTCCTCTCCGAACTTCTCTTCTCCCTCGGCAACTCCTACCTCGCCCTCGGCAACTACGACAACGCCCTGCTCTCCTACCTCCCCCTCGTCGTCTTCTACCCCTACGTCCAGGACAACGAAGCCCGCGGCATGGCCGCCACCCTCCCCTGCTACGCCGAACTCAAGGAGTGGGAACCCCTCTACCGCACCATCCAGGAAATCAAGCGCCTCTACCCCGGCACCCCCGCCGAGGAAACCGCCGACCGGATCGTTGCGGAATACAAGGACCATCTCGCCCAGGCCGGACAGTTCCTCGACGGCGACCGCGTCGTCGAGCCGCCCGCCGCCGAAGCCGATCCCTCCGCCTCCGGAAACCCCGACATCCAGGCCCCCAAAGCCCCATGAACGGATATGACCCCCCATGTAAAAATGCAGCGCTCCGGGCCCGGGCCCGCCGCGCGAAAAGGAAACACGCCATGAAGAAAATCCTCGCCCTCCTCGTGCTTGCCAGCCTGCTGCTGCCCCTCGCCGCCGTCGCCCAGGAAGCGCCGCCGCCGGCCCCCCCCGCCGATACCGCGGCCGCCGAACCCGTCGCCCAGAAAACCAGCCTCTGGGACCTCATCAAGACCGGCGGCTGGGCCATGTGGCCCCTGGGACTCTGCTCCGTCGGCCTCGTCACCATGGTCGTGCTCAACATCCGCCTCGTCAGCCGCAAGAACCTCCTGCCCCTCGGCGTCGTCGTCCCCATCCGCGCCGCCGCCGAACAGCGCGATGTCGGCCAGATGTACTCCCTCGCCCGCTCCGCCCCCAGCCTCTTCACCAACGGCCTCCTCCCCGGCCTGCGCAAGCTCGACCCCGACGATCCCGCCGCCTCCAAGTCCGACATGGAAAGCGCCATCGCCGAAGCTGTCTCCCGCGAAGAAGCCCAGGTCGGCTTCTGGATCAACTTCCTCTCCCTCATCACCGGCGTCGCCCCCATGATCGGTCTGCTCGGCACCGTCTCCGGCATGATCGGCGCCTTCCAGAAAATCGGCATGGGCGGCATGGGCAAACCCGAACTCCTCGCCGGCAACATCGGCGAAGCCCTCATTACCACCGCCACCGGCCTCACCATCGCCATCCCCGCCATGTTCGCCTACTTCCTCTTCCGCAACAACCTCTCCCGCATCGTCCGCGACGCCGAAGGCGAATACTCCGCCATCCTCGACGCCCTCACCGGCTCCGGCAACCTCTTCGCCGAAGCCGAAGCCGCCCCCCCCGAAACGGAACCATGAACCACAGAGGGCCACAGAGGGTCACAGAGAAAGAAACCGCCGATTTGATGATACAAACCCAATTCTTTTCAGGATGTAATCCCCGTGGTCCTCTGTGGCCCTCTGTGGTTACCCTTTTCCTTTTTTGATGAACAAACAAGATCCAGCCTGTCTCAACCAACTGACCGAAGAAGTGATCGGATGCGCAATCGAAGTGCACCGGATCCTCGGCCCGGGCTTGCTGGAGTCTGCCTATCACCGCTGCCTCTTGATTGAGCTGAGGAACAAAGGATTGAATGTTGAAACCGAAGTCCCCATGCCGGTGCGCTACAAAGACGAGGTCCTGGATTGCGCTTATCGCGCCGACATGATTGTGGATCAATCCTTGATCCTGGAACTGAAGGCCGTTGAGGAAATCCTCCCCATCCACCAGGCCCAAATCCTCACCTATATGAAACTGTCCGGGATTCATCTTGGTCTGCTGATCAATTTCCATCAAACCCGACTGATTGACGGCTTGAAACGATTTGTCCTATGACTTGTCTCTGTGAACCTCTGTGGCCCTCTGTGGTTGAACTCCTATGAAACTCCGATCCCCAGAAGAACCCGAAGCCAACATCGACATGACCCCCATGATCGATTGCGTCTTCCTGCTGCTGATCTTCTTCATGATCGCCGCCACGATGAGCAAGGTCGACCAGACCCCCGAGGTCAAGCTGCCCATCGCCCCCAAGGCCTCCATCCCCGAAGACCTGCGCAACCGCGGCGTCGTCAACATCGTCCCCCTCGGCACCCCCGCCGCCGGCGGCGCCACCTCCGAGGACATGCCCTTCATCGTCTATGGCCAGCTCATGGACGAACCCGGCCTCGTCAAGGCCATCTCCGAACGCCGCGAAACCGAGCCCGATCTGCGCGTCTATATGCGCGTGGACCGCAACGCCGAGTTCCGCACCGTCAAGCGCGCCATCCGCGCCTGCGCCGGCGCCGGCGTCTTCGACATCATTTTCGGCACCTTCCAGGACAAGTCCGCCGGGGGAGAGTCCTGATGAAACTCAAGCGCCAGCCCCCCCCCAAGGCCGAAGTCGCCATGACCCCCCTCATCGACTGCGTCTTCCTTCTGCTGGTCTTCTTCATGGTCTCCACCACGTTCAACAAACAGGAAGCCGACATCTCCTTCGCCCTCCCCGGCACCGCCTCCCAGTCCGACGCCGTCGAAATCCCCGACGAACAGATCATCCAGATCACCGAAAACGGCAACGTCTTCCTCAACGACCTTGAATACGACGCCCCCTCCGACCCCGACATGCCCGAGCTCGTCAAGACCCTCACCCTCTTCCGCCAGACCGCCGAGGCCAACAAGGTCCCCGCCATGATCACCATCGCCCCCGAGGACAACGTCAAGCAGCAGCGCGTCGTCGACGTCCTCAACGCCTGCACCGCCGCCAAGATCGTCAACGTCACCTTCGCGGTCGGCGACGACGAGGAGTCATGACCATGCCCAGAACCCGCAAAACGGAATATTCAATATCCAATATTCAATATCCAATATTCAAGGAGGGATCATTCGATCTGAAAGACCGGTTGATCGATTTTGCGGTTCGGATCATCCGGCTTTCAGAGGCATTGCCCACGACCAAAGCCGGCACCCACGTCGCCGGCCAAATCCTCCGCAGCGGCACCTCCCCCGCTCCCAACTATGGGGAAGCCCTAGCCGCGGAATCAACGGCCGACTTTGTTCATAAACTAAAGATCGCACTGAAGGAACTCCGCGAAACAGAGATCTGGCTCACAATCATCGCAAAAGCCAAACTGGTTCCCTCCGCCAGTCGACTGAATTCTCTTTTGAAAGAAACGGATGAACTCAGCGCCATTTTGTTCACCAGTATTCAAACCGCCAAGACACGGAAACCCTGACCATGCCAGGCCTCTTTCCAGCCCAACTCCTGATTTCCACTTGGAAATTGAATATTGAATATTGGATATTGAATATTGAGTTTGGAGCCGCCCGATGAAGCCCTTCGCCGTCTGGACCGCCTTCTCGCAAACCAAAAGCGAAGATGCCGCGCAGAAGAAGCGCGCCCTCAACGCCATCATCGTCTCCCTGCTCGTTCATGTCGTCTTCATCGTCGCCGCGGTCTCCCTGACCATCATGATCATCGCGCCCAAGCCCAAGATGATGTTCGAAGGCAAGAAATCCCCCTCCCTGCCCCCCCGCAAGCTGGAACACTCCATCCGCGTCAAGCAGATGAAGAAGCAGACGCGCAAGCCCCAGATCCTCCAGCGCCTCGTCACCGAAGCCCCCTCCAAGGTCGCCCTGCCCGAAATGCCGGAGATGAAAACCCCCGACATCAAGAACATGCGCGACACCCCGCTGATGAACTCCCGCGCCGGCTCCATCGGCTCCCTCGGCGGCGGGGGCGGCGGCGCCGGCCGCGGCCTCACCGGCGGCATGGGCTACTCCGACACCAAGTTCTTCGGCGAAAACATCCGCACCCGCGCCATCACCATCTGCATGGACATCTCCCCCTCCATGGTCGCCAAAGGCGTCACCCAGGACGTTCTCGCCGAGGCCACCAAGATGCTCGAAACCATGAACGTCGGCACCAAGTTCAATATCGTGGTCTTCGTGGACGGCGCCGACGCCTTCTCGCCCCAGATGGTCTACGCCACCCAGGAAAACAAAACCAAGGGCCTCGAATGGCTCAAGCAGCCCTTTGACGGCCGCCGACAGGGCAACCTGCGCGGCCACTCCGGCTCCACCCCCCACATGGCCATCAAAATGGCCGTCGAAATGGGCTCCGACACCGTCTTCGTCCTGACCGACGATCCGCCCTATCTCAAGGTCGGCGACGTCAATACCGGCGTCGAAATCCCTACCCACATGGAAGACATCGAGAAATTCGTCAAATCCATCGAATCCACCACCGGCAAGTCCGTCCGCTTCTATCCCATCCTTTACAAGCCCTTCGAAAACGACCGCGGCAAACTCGCCATTGACTATTTCAAAGGCATCGCCCGCGCCACCGGCGGACGCTCCCGCGTCATCAAGCGCGAATAACCCCTAATCGAAATCTGTTCGTTTTTCGTGGCTGTCATCCCGAGCCTGTCGAGGGATCCCGGAAGAGTCCCGCAGGCCAGTGATATGGAACAGGCCGGAATGGTTCGATTCTGAGCCGCGATTCTGAGCCTCGTTCTTGCACTTCGCCCCTTCATGGGGCATAGTGCCCGAAACGCTTGACCCGGATTGGAGTCCCCCATGAGCCTCAAACTGGAAAAAATCGCCGCCTATTCCGAACCCAAGGGCCCCGTCGTCCTCGTCATCATGGACGGCGTCGGCATCGGTAAATACGAGGAAGGCGATTTCGTGCGCGCCGCCTGGAAGCCCAATCTCGACAAACTTCTCGCCACCTGCCCCCATACCACGCTCAAGGCCCACGGCACCGCCGTCGGCATGCCGTCCGACGCCGACATGGGCAACAGTGAAGTCGGGCACAACGCCATCGGCTGCGGCCGCGTTTTCGCCCAGGGCGCGAAACTGGTTGACGACGCCGTCACCGGCAAGGCGGTTTTCGCCGGCGACACCTGGAAAAAGCTCATCGCCA
>Ga0123328_1004623_pt1 | contig 11129 bp, 5 predicted proteins | sample BioC12SIPDNA_2_FD_89702 | JGI IMG/M metagenome (GOLD analysis project Ga0123328, IMG submission 89702) | Anaerobic biogas reactor microbial communites from Washington, USA - Biogas_R1_A C12 SIP DNA | ecosystem: Engineered > Bioreactor > Anaerobic > Unclassified | place: Washington, USA...
ATCGTCTCCTGCTGGATGGGTAGCGCCGCGATCTCGGCGACGCGTGTCCCTAGCTCTCTCAGGATGGATTTGTCGCTGTCGGAAGCAGCCATAGCACCTCCTGGGCAATCCGGGCCGATGGGCGTCTTGGAAGCCTCAGATCCTGGCCCATTGTAGTCCAGTTTGCCCAGGAAGCAGTTCGTGGATCCTTCGGCAGGTTCTGCGCTATGCCTTGTCCCGAATCGCGATCCAGACCGCGGGTGGGTAGTGTTCGAATCTAGCCGGCCATCTCCGCCAGGCATGCGTCGACATCCATCCCCTGACCCAGGATCTCGTCGAGGTGCACCATCCAGTCGCTAATGGGGATCGACTGCGGGCATTTGGCCTCGCACTCGCGGCAGGCGATGCAGGCTGCGGCCTTCTGCTCGGGCGCCATTCTGTCGTAGCGCCGGCGTGCCTCGTCGATCCTGTTGTACATCACGCCGCGGTTGAGGATGTCAAAGAGCTCGGGGATCTTCAGATCAACCGTGCATGGGAGGCAATACTCGCACTTTGTGCAAGGGATGGGGCAGAGCTCCTGGTACTTGGTGCGCGCGCGGGCGATCAAGTCCTGATCCGCGGCGGTCATGTTGCCCACCCCATAGCGCGAGGCGTTGGCGACATTCTCAATGACCTGGGCCATGGTGGACATGCCGCTGAGCACGACTGAGACCTCGGGCTGATCCCAGAGCCAGCGCATGGCGCGCTCGACGGGCGTCTGCACTTCGCCTGCGCTGTCCCAGATAGCCTGCACCGGGTCAGGTGGGTCGACCAGGCGCCCTCCGAGCAGCGGTTCCATGATCACGACCGCGAGGCCCTTGCTCGCTGCATAGTGCAGCCCCTCGGTGCCTGCCTGGGTGTTGATGTCCATGTAGTTGTGCTGGATCTGGCAGAAGTCCCAGCCGTCGTAACCGTCGACGATCTCTTTGAAGACCGTGAGGGTGTCGTGGAAGGAGAAGCCCAGGTGACGAATCCGCCCGTCAGCCAGTGCTCTCTCTGCCCAGTCCAGCAGATTGAACTGCTTGATGGTCTCCCAACGCTCCCGGCGCAGGCCGTGGAAGAGGTAGAAGTCCACGTGGTCGGTCTGCAGCTTCTCGAGTTGCTCGGAGAAGACACGCTCGGCATCCTCCCGTTTCTCGATGGCCCAGATTGGCAGCTTGGTCGCCAGGTGGACCTTCTCGCGGTAGCCGTCGCGCAGGACCCGCCCGACGAAACGCTCCGATTCCCCATTGTGATAGGGATAGGCCGTGTCGACGTAGTTGACGCCGTGGTCGATGGCATAGCGGAGCATCCGCGTCGCCAGAGGCTCGTCGATCGTGCTCCGGTCCTGTGGATCCGTCGTCGGCAAGCGCATCGCGCCGAACCCCAGCGCTGATGCTTTCCAGTCAAGTTTCCCAAGTTGGCGGTATTGCATCCACGGTCTCCTTTCTGCAACATGCTGATGGTGTCAGTGCATCAACACCCGTAACCTCTAAGTTCGGGCTCACCGGCAGACGATGTGCCGAGCCTCAGAGGTCCCACCCTAGTGGCCTGCCGCTAGGGATCAGTTAGCTTGGTTCGCAGTAACCGATTCATCGGTTCTGCGGTCGCCCAGTCTGCTGGGCGCGCAGGCTGCGGAACCGGAAAGACTGAAGTCGCACCTACGAACCCCGAATACCAGCTTAGCTGAGCACTAGTTCCACCGTCGCGATCTGGCGTGGGCCAAGCTCCAGGCGGACCGTGCCGTCAGCACTCGGGGTCAGGCTTCCGGTCCTTTCCTCTGCCAGCGTCAGGCCATAGGCCTCACGGATGGGCGTTGCCAGCGCCAGCGTCGCGGTCTGAGGCGCGCTCGATAGGTTGACGAAGCGCACCAGGAGTGTCTCGCGCTCTTCGCAGAGCTTCACGGCGGTGACGTCGACCGATGTCCCGTCGATGCGCAGCAGCGAATGGCCCGAGGCGATCGTCCCCCCGTGCATCCCTGTCTCGGCCACGACGGGCGGTGCCACCCACAGCCGGGACTCGGGAACGACGCCGCCCTCCTCCCACGATCCGGCGGATGGGAAAATGGCCAGGCGATAGGCGTGGGGCCCAGGCTCCTGGCTATCCAGATACTCGTGCGGCTCGCCGGCGCCGCGGCCGAAGGCGCGCAACAGCGTGATGGCGATGGTGCGCTGTGGGTCGTCGATCACCTCGTACTCGGGCGTGCCCGCGGTGAGGATCGCAAGGCCCGCGGTCCCATCCGTCACCCCCACAAAGCTGTGGTGAGGATAGGTGCCCAACTGGGGTTCGCGCCAGTCGTGGCTGTCGGGTTGCGCGATCGAGCGCTCGACGACGTCAAAGGCACCATCGGCAAAACACGTTTGTGTCGCGACGCCGGTGGGGAAAAGCAGCCTCAGTCGGTGATTCAGCGCGCGGTTGTCGAGGGCAACCTCGATCTCAAGCCGGGGCGACCCTGCGGCAAGGGACAGCGTGATTTCGACTGGCAGGGCGACCATCTCCTGCGAGCGTTGCATCCTGGCAGGGTCGGACTCGTGGGGCGTGGGGTGCAGTCGTGCCGGGACGCGGAGCTGCATCGTCAGCCGCATCGCGGCCATCTGCGGGCCGTCGTGGATTCGGGCGACGTCGACCGGTGTGCCGGTCGAGAGATAGACTGCGTCGTGTTGTGGCGGTACCCATTGCCAGCCGTCGCCGCCGTCTCCTCCATCCTCAAGCACCAGCAAGCCCCGGTAGACACGTCCCGTCGCGTGGTGGACCAGGGTCAGCGAGCCGTCGCTCTCCAGGCTCGCGCGGAGGAGGCCATTTTCCATCGTGCGGGGACCCGTGAAGAGTGTGCCCTGGGGCCGGTCTGGCCCGGCAATGGCGCGGACGCTGAAGGCGGTGAGGCTATAGGGAGATAGGGTGCCGGTATCGAGCGCCATGCGGCATACCTGGCGGCGCTTGGGCCTGGGGACGTCGTACCGAGGCTGACGCAGGGGGGCGCTCGTGGTGACGGCGAGCACCTGATGGGGCACCACCTGACCTGCGCTATCGCGGACCACAAGCGAGTGCGGCGCATCGGTTTCGACAGGGACATCGACAACCACGGTGCCGGTCCGCGTGTAGCGCGTCCCGTTATAGAGGACGAAGGCGCGAGCCTCAGGGGCCGCAAAGGAGGTGTCGACCTGTGCCACCAGGGCGTCCAGGGCTTTCTCCCGGACGATGGCGCCAACCTGGGACACCTGGTCATAGCGGTGCCTCATCTCCCGGTGGACCTGGTCGATCGAGCAGCCGCAGATGCTGTCGTGAGCATGGTTCTGCAGGAGCGTTTTCCATGCGAGATCCAGGTACGTCCGTGGGTAGGCACCACCCTGTAGCCAGGCGAAGGCGCACAAGGGCTCTGCCCCCTTCTCCAGCAGCGTCTGGCACGCATGGTTGGCCTGCTTGATCCGGACGTGGGAGGAGGCGACGTTGGCGAGCAGCGCCTGGAAGCGCCAGGCCCGATTGGCGTGGCGGAGCTCGCCATTCTGCTCGACGAGATTGGGACGCGCCTCCAGCGTGGCCTGCACGTAGGCCGGCAGTGTCGAGTGGATCACATGCGTGCCAGGCAGCACGGCGTTTGCATGCGCGATCAGGGCCGGTGTCTTGGGGTTCGGGTAGACGTGGTCGACACCGTCCATCCAGAGCAGATGATCGCAGACTGCAGTGGACTCGGATATGGACCGAAGCTCCGCCAACTGGCGGTCCGCGACCGCCCAATCGATGGGGCTACCGGCGGCGAGGGTGCTCTGCAGCCCGTAGAAAAAGTTGCTGTAGGCCGTCTCGTCGGGCATCTTGATGGTCAGGATCGCGGTGCCATCGGTGCCGCGCCAGGTGAACGCGGAGGGGACATGGTCGTGTGAGATGCCGCGGAAGAGAATTGCTGCAGGAAACCCGAACCCTGCGAGGATCTGGGGCATCTGCCCCGTATGCCCAAAGGTGTCCGGCAAGTAGCCCAGGGCCATGCATCCACCGAAGCACGTTGCGAGGCGCCGCCCCAAGAGGAGGTTGCGGATCAGTGCCTCGCCGCTGACGAGGAACTCATCGGGCTGCGTGTACCACGGGCCTACCAGGATCTTGCCTTCGCCGATCAAGCGCTTCAGGCGTGGCTCCTGCCCGGGCCGGATCTCCAGATAGTCCTCCAACAGTGCGGTCTGCCCGTCCAGATGGAAGAAGGCGTACTCCGGCTGCGCGTCCATCAGGTCGAGGAGGTCATCGATCAGGCCGACGAGGCGCGCCCGGAAGACCTGAAAGGTACGGTACCACTCACGGTCCCAGTGCGTGTGAGAGATGACGTGGATTGTCTGCATTGTCGATGGGGCCTCCTTCCGCAGATCCGGTGCCGAGTTGAGGCGTCAGCGCATCCGTTATATCAGGACCTTTGCCGCACGTCAAACCGCGAACCGGTTCGACGTCGCGCCGGATTGGCGCTAGAATGGCCGTGCGAGGTGGGTATGGACCGATGGCAGGGTGTTCTCGAGCAGGTGCGCAATCACCAGGTGTCCCCGATCGACATGCGACCGGCGTGGCGGGCGCTCGCCTATCGCGAAGCCGAAGGGCAGCCAGAGCCTGTTGTGCGGGCACAGGCGTTTGGGCGCGTGCTCTTTGAGGACGCGCGGCATTTCTACGAGGGTGATCGGCTGTGCGGAAGCCACGTTGGTTGGTTCGCTGAGGCGCTGCCGGAGGGGATGTCGCAGGCCGACTACGATGCGTTGGTCGCCGAGCACCGCGCGCGTGGACAACGTGACTTCTGGGCCGGCTGGGACCACTCGCTCGCCGATTACCCAACGCTACTTGATGTGGGCCTCGGCGGGCTTCTGGCACGGGCGCGGGCGTCGCTCGAGGCTCACGATATACCCGGGGAGCGGGCTGTTCTCCAGGGGATGATTGTGGCGTTGCAGGCCTTCTCCACCGCCATTGCGCGTTGGGCAGACGGGGCGGCAGCTCGAGGAGACAGCGCACTGGCGGACGTGACTCGCCACGTGGCGACCGAGCCGCCTCGCACGTTCCACGAGGCGGTGCAGTTGGTTGCGCTCACTCACCTGGCCTTCGAGAGCGAAGGGCGCTACGCGATGGCGCTGGGGCGCGTCGACCAGTACCTGCTGCCGTTCTACCGTCGCGACATCGAGGCGGGGCGTCTCACACGGGACGAAGCCCTGGACCTCATCTGTCATCTGTGGGTGAAGCTCGCCGAAAACCGCGGCGTGCAGAACATCTGTATCGGAGGGCAGACCCCTGAGGGTGCAGACGCGACCAACGAGCTTTCCTATCTCTGTCTGGAGGCGACGAAGCTTGTGCAGTCGCCCTATACGAACCTGTCCGCGCGGTTCCACGACGGCACGCCGGAGGCGTTCTACCGTGCCTGCTCTGACGTGATCCGCACCGGTATCGGGTTCCCGGCGATCTTCAATGATCACGTGCTGATTCCCGGGTTGGTGGAGATCGGCATCCCGGTCGAGGTGGCGCGGGATCACTGCATGGTGGGCTGCATCGAGACGATGCTCGCGGGGCGTCAGCAAGCATGGTCCGATGGGCGGTACAACATGGCGCTCCAGTTGACGCGCGCGATGCACAAGGTGCGCGGTCAAGCCGATCTGTCCTATGATGTACTGCTCGAGGCATTTCTGGAAGAGATGCGCGATTCACTCGCGGCCTATTGCACCGATTTCAATGCCACCATCGCCCGGTTTCCATCCGACCGCTTTCCCGATCCCTTCCTTTCGGTGCTCACCCGCGACTGCATCGGGCGGGCACGCGACATCAACGATGGCGGTGCGGAGTACCGGCGCATGCACGGGATCGCGATCATGGGCCTGGGGACGGTGTCGGATTCGCTGGCGGCGGTGAAGAGACTGGTGTTCGAGAAGCAGCTCTGGCCCTACGACGAGTTGATGGCTGCTCTGGATGCAGACTTCGAGGGGTATGAGCCGCTGCGCCAGGCGATGGTCAATGAGGCACCCAAGTACGGGAATGACGATGATGCCGTCGATGGGATCGCGGCTTTCCTTGTGGATTGGACCTCACGCGAGTGTCTGCAGCACGAGATCGCCGGGGGAGGACGGTTTGTCGCCGCCATGGCGGCGAATACATCGAACATCCCCGCTGGCAAGGAGGTCGGGGCGACGCCCGACGGGCGCCGCGCCCATACGCCGCTCTCAGATGCCGCCAGCCCCTACTTCGGGCGAGATATCCACGGCCCGACAGCGTTCCTCAACTCGGTCTCGAAGCCTGACTACCACCGGGTGCTCACCGGCAGCGTCGTCAATATGAAGTTCGAGCCTGAGTTCTTCCGTGGAGACGAAGGGGAGGCCATCTTCGTGGCGCTGATGAAGGTCTTCGTTGCCAACCGGGTGCAGGAGCTGCAGTTCAACTTCACCGGCAACGAGACGCTGCTCGACGCACAGAAGAACCCCGAGCTGCACCGCAACCTGGTGGTGCGGGTGAGTGGTTTCTCGGAGTACTTCGTCTCGCTGTCCAGAGAGGTCCAAGACGACGTGATCCGTCGCCGCGCACACGCGGGCGCCTGATGCGGGAGGTTCTGCACTCCCTTCTGTTCAGCTACGGGATCGGCAGACAACACACGGCCCCGCTCTATGCAGCGGGGCCGTGTGACATCCATGCGGTCAGTAGGCTGGCACCGTGGTCGTCTGGGTGATGGCGCCCGCCCGGTAGGTGATCAGCCACGAGGGCACCCACGCCAGTGCGAAGAGGTTCACCTCGACATCGGTTCGGCGTGGGGTGATCGGCATCTCCTCGAATGTCTCGAGAGCGGCTTCCCACCGCGCGGTGATGGCGTCGGTTTCCTGCTTCATCTCAGCCGTCAACGCTTCGATATCGGCTTCGACGTCAGCCACTTTCTCCTCTGCCGCCTGAATGTCGGCTTTCGTCGTCGTGGCCTGAGTGACCTTGCGGGCGGCACTGGAGATCGAGCGGCGGCGTCCGGAGAAGAGGCTGAACACGGTTTCGGCTGCGGTGATGGCTGCATCCTGTTTCCGTTGCCGCGCTGCCGTCTCCTTCTTGTCGAGCGCCACCTGCGCATTCCGTAGCCGGTCCTGGAGCGTGTTGAGGCGGCTCTCGAAGCGGTCCTCCAGCTTGTCCACTTCGTCATCGCGCATCTCGCGCGCCGCCTGGCTCACGCGTGCGCGGAAGTCACGCTCGCTCTCCCCGGCCTTCGAGTAGAGCTTGACTGCAGGGCTGTACATGAGTTTCAGGCTGAGCGACCGGTAGAGGTGATCCTCGAGGGCCCCACGCATAGCGGCGAGTTTCTTGGCATCGTTGACCGTATCGGGCAGGGCATCGAAGCGCGCCTCGGGCTCGGCGCGGTCAAGCAGGTCGCGGGTCTGGATCTCGAGCGACTCGGCAGTTTCCCAGCGGACAGACCCCACACCCTGGGGTGGCTGGGCCAGCATGGCCACGGCTTCCGACTCGTCGACCTGGATGGCCTGGGTGTTCTTGACGAAGTGGACGCGAGCCATTCCCAGCAGGGCCGGGCGGTAGAGAACCTGTCGTGCGGTCACTTCGATCCGCCCGCCGGAGCGCTCCTCAGCGGCTCGCTCCGCAGCCGCTGACCCTCCACGGAGCGGGAGGAAGACCTGCTGGACGCCGGCAGGTAACACCGGTGGCATCGCGGCATAGGGCAGATCCGCACCACGGGATTCAGGCATTGTTGCCGGAGCCTGGGCGGGCACACCACTGGCAGGCGCCGCGGACGTTTGCGCCACAGCCGACTCGAGCTGGGCTTTGTGATCTGCGACAAGGTCGCGAACCTGGAGTCGCGTGAGCGGGCCGCGAAGGTAGCTCATGGCCCAACGCGTCTGGAAGGTCACGGGGTGATCCTCGTGGACGTTGTGCAGGAGGAAGACCCGACTGCCAAGGCCAGTGATGATCTTGTCGATCTCCGTACGATTGAGGGCGCTCCCCGCCTCTGCTGAGGCGCTCTCGAGCCCTTCCAGGAGCCGTGCCTTGTCACGTTCCGCCTGCAAGCGACCGATGAGCCAGGTGCCGGCGTTCGTGAGTCCTTTGTAATCCAGATCGGCCGGGTTCTGGGTCGTGAGCACCACACCCACACCGAAGGCGCGCGCCTGTTTCATCAGGGTCAGCAGGGGAAGTTTGCTCGGTGGGTTGGCGATCGGTGGGAAGTAGCCGAAGACCTCGTCCATGTAGAGCAGGGCTCGCAGACTCGTGGTGCCGGGCTGTGTGCGCATCCAGGTGACCAGCTGGTTGAGCAACATCGTCACGAAGAACATGCGCTCTGCATCGCTCAGGTGGGCGATGTAGAAGATGGCGTGGCGCGGCTTGCCTTCCGGTGTCCAGAGGAATCCCGCAATGTCGAGCGGTTGGCCGCTCAGCCAGCTCTGGAAGGCTGGCGCAGCGATGATGTTGTTGATTGCCATCGCCAGGCCGAAGCGGTCCTTCTGGGGGAAGAAGGTGTCCACATCAAAGACACCCAGTGTTCGGATCGGGGGTGTCTGGATCGACAGGATGAGCTTGGGGAGATCCAGATCCTCGCCCTGGCGCCAGAAGTGCTCGAACAGGTTGGCCAACAGGATGTGCTCTCGCGAGCGGACCGGGTCGGCGTCGATGCCCACCAGGCCGAGGAGTGCGCTGACGGTCCCCTGGATCCGTTCGCGCAAGAGCTCCGCATCGGTGTCCCAACTCAGGTCGGGGGCCGCGAAAGACTGCAGGATCGACACCGGCAGCCCCGCGTCGCTGCCGGGTGTGTAGATGGCGAACTCGGCAGTCTCGCGCATCATCCGAATGCGCTCGCCATCCTGTCCCCATTCGGCAAGCCCCTTTCGCCAGGACTCGGCCTGCTGTGCGGCGTAGGCATCCTCCGTGAGCCCCTTCCGGCGGGCATCGTCAGCATTGATCCAGGGGCGGAAGTCCTCAGGAAGGAGATCAGGGAAGGTGAGGAGCAGGTTGGTGATATCGCCCTTGGGGTCGATGATCAGGGCCGGGACACGGTCGATGGCCGCCTCTTCCAGCAGGTCGATGCACAGGCCTGTTTTGCCGCTTCCGGTCATTCCCACGCAGATAGCGTGGGTTGTCAGGTCGCGCGCATCATACATCGTCAACTCATCCAGGCGCTGCTGCCCTTTGAGGTCATAAGCCTTTCCCAAGTAGAAGGCTCCCAGCTTTTCAAAGTCCATGCTTCACCCTCCGTCCGTGTGACAGTCTTGGCAATAAGTGACCTTCAGTATAATGCAGGTTGCGGGGTGCGAAAATGACGCTATGGAGGCGGTATGGACAGAACGACGATCACGTTGCACAGCGCTTACCAGATTGGCGAGGTCGATCCGCGGGTGTTCGGAGGATTCCTCGAGCATATCGGGCGAGCGGTGTATGAAGGCGTATACGATCCCCGGAGCGCGCATGCGGACGAAGCCGGATTCCGTACCGACGTCCTGAACGCCATGCGCCGGCTGCGGATGACGGCGATGCGTTATCCGGGTGGCAATTTCGCGTCAGGCTATCACTGGATGGATGGCATCGGCCCGCGTGAGGCGCGCCCGACTGTGCGAGAGCTGGCGTGGCAGAGCCTCGAATCGAACGCCTTCGGGACCGACGAGTACATCGCACTCTGCCGTAAGATGAGTTGGACACCTATGATCACGGTCAACCTGGGCACAGGCACTCCCGAGGAGGCGCGTAACTGGCTGGAGTACTGCAATGCCCCGGCTGGCAGCAAGTACGCTGACATGCGGGCTGCCAACGGCAACCCGGATCCCTATGCGGTCAAGCTGTGGTGCCTGGGCAATGAGATGGATGGCCCCTGGCAGTTGGGCCACGTCCCGGCATCCGACTATGCCATCCGCGCCCAACAGGCCGCCAAGATGATGAAGGACCTGGACAGGAGCGCGGAGCTCGTGCTCTGTGGGTCCTGCACAACCGGCCTCCCTTCCTATATGGCCTGGGACCAGGAGGTGCTGGATTACGTTGGGGATCTCGTCGACTTCATCAGCCTGCATCGTTATGTGGGCAACCGCACGGATGACACTGCCGACTACCTCGCAGTGACGGCTTCCATCGATCGCCAGATCGAGGAGATGGATGCCGCCTGCCGATTCATCCAGGCAAAGCACCGGAGCAAGAAACGGGCCTATCTCTGCTTCGATGAATGGAATGTCTGGTACAAGAGCAGCGCGATGGACGGCGAGGGCAAGCACGCGCCGCATCTGATCGAGGAGATCTACAACCTTGAGGACGCCCTGGTCGTCGCGGGATTCCTGAACAGCTTCATCCGCCACGCCGATGTGGTCAAGATCGCCAATATCGCCCAGATCGTCAACGTGATTGCCCCGTTGCTGACCCGTGGCGACGCGTTGCTGATCCAGCCGACGTTCTACCCGTTCGAGATGATCGCTCAGCGAGGCGAGGGTGTAGCACTCCAGGCTATCGTCGATGGGCCGCGCTACGAAGGGGCGACGAACGGCGAAGTTCCCGTCATCGACGCCAGCGCAATCCTCAACGGTGATGTCCTCCACATCTTTGTCGCGAACCGTAGCCTGTCCGAGAGCGCGGAGGTCTTGGTCGCGCCCGCTGACCGTACGATTGTCGGGGTTGGTGCCGCCGAGGTGCTCGTGGGGCCTGGCCCGAAGGCTGCCAATTCGTTCGACCAACCGGACCTGGTGGTGTCAAGACCGTTCACAGGGACGCGCCTCGTGGATGAGGGCGCGACGATGACACTGCCACCCCTTTCATTTACCGCGGTGACCTTGCATCTGAAAGCATAAGCTTGTCCTTGCGGTTATGGTCCTGCGTGGTAGGATGGTGGAGGACGTAGTCACCAACTTGTCGCATAGTCGGTCTCCGAGCCTCATTGCCTAACGACTGAGTCTATGGCGTGAGACCATTGGGTGTGGCTGGAAACGGCCACGCCTCCCGTGTTTGGAAAGGAGATGCCTGCTGCACGCGCGCAACCGCTACGGTTGTTGCGCCGAGCCACGGCATGCCTTTCCAGGGCATGCCGTTTTTCCTTTCCTTAGCAGAGGTCTAGCGCAATGCGTGAAGAGAAGCACACGTTTTCTACCCGTGACTGGCTGATGATGGCGGCGCTTGCCGCGCTCGGTGGTGTGACCGGCACTTACGTCAACGCCATTGGCGATCTGATGCAGTCG
>Ga0123328_1004625_pt1 | contig 11128 bp, 6 predicted proteins | sample BioC12SIPDNA_2_FD_89702 | JGI IMG/M metagenome (GOLD analysis project Ga0123328, IMG submission 89702) | Anaerobic biogas reactor microbial communites from Washington, USA - Biogas_R1_A C12 SIP DNA | ecosystem: Engineered > Bioreactor > Anaerobic > Unclassified | place: Washington, USA...
GGCCGCCGGCGTCGTCCTGCTGATACTGATCGTGACGGTGGTCGCCCTCAATAGCGGCGGCTCGTCCGGCTCCGCCCATGATCCCAACGACAATTACCGCCAGCAGCTCAATGCCGTGGTCAAGCCGCCCACGGTCGAGGTGCCTCCGACCATCCAGAACGATGCCGGAACCGGAGGCGGGTTCTTCTCCAACGTCCCCGACGGCCGCACCAGCAAGGATTACGAGCGCGAGCGGCAGCAGAAGCTCAATGGCGGCCGGTGACCCTGCCCGGACGCCGCCACAGAACGTGACCGCGGGGCCGCTTTTCGAGGCGGCCCCGGCCTTTTGAGCCCCCGACCCCAAAAAGGCTGCAATCGGAGCCCCCAAACACTCGATATTAGCTGGTGGCTGTCCGGTCTGCTCGGACCGGGCGACCGATGTGCTTGCGCGGCTGGGGGAGTGGCCTCACGAAGGAGTTGTCCATCACCATGAAGACCGTCGTTCACGTAACGCATGAAGCCCTTCAGAAGATCGGCGGCATCGGAGCCGTGTTGCAGGGGCTGTGCACGTCGAAAGCGTATCTGGAGAAGGTGCAGCGGAACATCCTGGTGGGCCCCATGTTCAGCGGCGACCGGGAAACCGCCGATCAGCTCGGCCACCATGGCGGCGAAGTGCTGTACTGCTCCGGCCTGGGCATCGACACGGGCCAGTGGGGCGGACGCCTGGGCCCGATCGAGCACGAGCTGGGCGTTCGCATCATGTACGGGCGCAGGCAGTTCCGCGACGGCGGCAACGGCGGCGAGAGCCGCCCCGAGGTGCTCCTCATCGGCATCGAGCACATGCACGCCCATCCGCTGGCGGTGCTGAAGCTGCGGCTGTACGAGAGTTTCGGCATCCGGTCCGACATGTACGACGCCTGGGACTACGAGCAGTACACGCGGATCGCGCTGCCGGCGTACAAGGCCCTGGCGGCCCTGGGCGTGGACCAGGCCGACCAGCCCGTCACGATCATGGCCCACGAGTACATGGGCATGCCTCTGGCGCTGCTGGCCATCCTCGAGAGAAACCGCCGGTACCGCACGCTCTTCTACGCCCACGAAACCGCCACCATCCGACGCATCGTCGAGAAGCATCCCGGCCACGACACGATGTTCTACAACGTGCTGCGCCGAGCGGCCGCCGAAGGCAAGTTCGTCGAGGAGGTGTTCGGCCCGCAGGTTTCCTACTTCAAGCATCCGCTGGTCGCCTCGGCCTGGCGCTGCGACGCGGTCCTGGCCGTCGGCGACTACATCATCGACGAGATGCGGTTCCTGTCGCCGCACTTCAAAGACGCCGACATGCGCCTGGTCTACAACGGCATCCCGTCGCACAAGATCGACATGGCCCAGCGGCAGGCCAGCCGCGGCAGGCTCCAGGACTACGCCGAGCGGCTCATCGGCTGGCGGCCGGACGTGGTCATGACGCATGTGACGCGGCTGACGCTGTCGAAGGGCCTGTGGCGCGACCTGAAGGTGCTGTGGCGCCTGGAGCAGAAGTTCCGCCAGGCCGGACGCACGGGCGTCTTCTTCCTGCTGAGCACCGAGATCGGCGGCCCGCGGCCCGCACGCGACATCCAGCAGATGGAGTCCCAGTACGGGTGGCCGGTCGCTCATCGCGAAGGGTACCCCGACCTCTCCGGCGGCGAGGCCGAGTTCTACACCTCCGTCCAGCGGTTCAACGCCTCGTCGCGGAACATCAAGGCCGTCTTCTTCAACCAGTTCGGCTGGTCGCGCCCGTGGTGCGGCCAGGCCATGCCCGACGAGATGGAGTTCATGGACATCCGCCACGGCAGCGACCTGGAGTTCGGCCAGAGCATCTACGAGCCGTTCGGCATCGCCCAGCTCGAACCCCTGGCCTTCGGCGGCCTGTGCGTGCCGACGGGCATCTGCGGCTGCGCGGGCTTCCTGCGCCGCGTCGGCGGCGACAACGGCAGCCTCGCCAACGCCGTCATGGCCGACTACACCCATCTGGACACCGAACCCGAGACCCTTGACGCGATGCTCAAGATCGGCATCCCGGAGCGCGGCCGCATCGAGGAGATCGAGGCCGAGCGCGTGGCGACCGAAATCTTCCGGCGTCTCCCGACCGACGAAGCCGGCCTGCACCGCATGCTCGAATCCGGCTACGATCTGGCACGCCACATGGGATGGGACGCCGTGGCCTCCCAGTTCGTCCTGCCGGCCATGGCCGACACCGACGCGCGACCGTAGACGCCATCACAGAAACAGAGCCGGCGCCCCCGCAACGCCGGGGCGTCACACCTTGGAGCGACGGCGTGGCGCGAGCACAGTCGAGCGGCGCAGCCGCCCCTCATGGCCACGCCGGCGCGGCCATGCCGCCACGCGACGCTCGCTCCGCGCGGCATCCTCAGTGCGGCCCTGCGGGCTACGCTCTCTCCCCTCAAGGCAGAGGAGCCGCCGACCCTTCCCCCTGTCGGGGGGAGGCGACCTCGGCCCCTGTGCGTTGCGGCTCGCCGCCGCCCGCCAACCGGTGCAGGTCACGAGGCCCAATCCCGACGTACACGCCGCGATTCTCCATCGCAATCGTCTTCGTAATCCTCTCCCGCTCCCGATCACTGTCACGAAGCGAGGCGTGCGGCCAAGTCAACTGGACGATGTGCACCGCGACGGCCCGATCCCTGTTGAGCGTTTCCAGCAGATGCGACACTCGCGAACCGAATCCGCCGCTGGTCAGCAGAAAGATTTCGTCGGGCTTGGCGGCAAAGGCCGTATGCAGTGCGTGATCCGGATCGGTCTGGCTGAGAGGGATGATCGAGTCCACGAACTCAAAGGCCGCTTTCCGGTTTTCGGGCGTCGCGGGAACCATGCCGCCCGGCTTCTCCATCGTCGGGCCTGCGGTCCAGAAAAGGATATGAAACTGCTGCTCTGCCGCAAGCTGCTCGATGGTCTGCTTCAGGACCGTCCTGGCGTCTTCCATCGAGTCGGTCATGCTGCCGGCCCGGCTGATGGCGAAGACCACGCGACGACCCGTCACCGGAAGACCGAAGAATGTGGCCGCCCTGGGGCGCCTCCGGAGTTGGGCGAGGAGTTCCTCCTCGCTCACGGCCGTGTACGTGCCGTTGTGGGCCGAGGCAATCTCGCGGAGACGGTCGGCCCCGAGCGGATCGCGCAGGCCAATGGTATGCACTCGGACTCGGTGGTCGGCATTCAGCCGCGCCACCTGGTGCGGCACCGCGACATCAATGTCGGAGGAACTGATGAGGAAAAGCACATCGGGCTTCTCCTGGAAGGCTCGCTCCAAGGCGCCGACCGGCGAGACCTGGCCCAGCGGAATCAGGCCATCCAGAAACTCCCCGGCAGCGCCCTTGGCCGATGCGTCGGCAACGGTCATCCCCTTGGCAGGAATCTCGTGCGCCCCGCTGACCCTGGACCAGGCCAGGTAGAACCTCTGGCGGGGCGAGAGCCCCTCGATGGCTTGGCGGAGCCCGCACTTCACAGGGGCAATGATGTCCGAGTCCGCGGTCGAGACATCGCAGACGAAAGCGACTCGTTCCGCCCGGTCCACGACACCAAAGGCCCCGACGCCGTCGTCGGAATGCTCCGGCATCAGCAGATCGGTGTGCGAGGCCGGTCCGTCCAGATCAATCCACCGATACGTCCCGCCGGTCTCGCGAGCAGCCTTGATCAGAAACGTCGGATCAGACACCAAAGCCGTCACACGGAGGTGAACGGCCGTGGTGCGGTGGCCGTTCAGTTGCGATATCGCCCGCAGAGGGCTCGCGTCCATCTCGCCATCGGTGATCAGGTACAACGCATCGGGTCTCAGCGCGAAGGCTCGGCGCAATGCCCGCTCGGGCACGGTCTGCCCTTTCGGCTTGACGCTCTCGATCAAGCGGCAGGCGGCTTCCTTGTTGGCGTCGGTCGCCGGAATGAGCGGGTTGCCCGTCAGTGCCTGCGGCTCGCCCTGCGAGAAGAAGCCGATGTAGAACCACGCATCGGTTCGCAGGTGTCGAATCGCAGCCGTCAGGCGGGGTTTCAGCGACACCATGAAGTCAGTCATCGAGCCGGACGCATCGACCAGGAACACGACGCGCGGTCCCGCATCGCCGGACGGCGGCAGGGTCGTATCCTCCGACGGTTCGGCCACGCCAGGGGCCGCCGCAATGATGTCGTCTCCGGCGCCCGTTGCCGCAACGCCAAGAACCAACACGCCCGCCGCCAGCGCGCTCAGAAGGACATACCGTGGCCCCATGGCAACGCCTCCCATGGACGGACCGCCGCCCGGACCGAGCCAACGGCGGCCCCCGCGAAGGAGGAACGCATCGCGAGCGAGCAAGTTCGGCGGAAACCCCCGGACCCGGTCGCCTGAGCATGCCGGGCCGAACGCCAGAAACCCGTAGGGTGGCTGCTCCGCAGCCACGCGGAAGTCGTAGGGGGCAGATCACAAGCCGCCCCGAACCCTCAACTGTTCTCTCCGCGCGTCACCCGGCCCTGCGGGCCACCCGCTGCCCTCAAGGCAGAGGAGGCAACGTCCTTCTCCACGAACTCCCCGAAGAACCGAAAAAGAGGCCCACGGTCGCTGGGGCCGCGGGCCTGTCTGAAAGGAGGAGACTCTTGCGCGGCGTCCGGCCGCGCCAACGTGCATCCGCTACTGCGATCGCTTCGGCATCCGGGCGACGGCGCCGTGCGGCCGCAACGTCTCGATCAGCGCCTGCGCCTGGCGGCGCGTCCTGAACAGCCGCGTGATCATCTGGGCGTGCATCGGCGACACCGACTCGAAAAACGCCTGCTTGTCGGTCACCTGGTCGTACGCCGCCAACTCGCTGTCGATTCGGAATTTCATCTGTTCGGCCAGGTCCAGCGCCCCGGCCGGATCGGCCCGAGCCGTCACCTCCAGCACCTGGCACGGCCGCGTCAACGCCAGCAGCGCCGGGTCGTACAGCGGCCCCAGCAACCGATCCCACAGCCACACGTGGCACAGCCGCGCGTTGCCGGCCAACCGGTCGCACACTCCGTCGTACGCCTCGCGCCCCAACTGGTTGGGGTCGAACCGCGAACTGATCGCAAGATGCAGATCACCCTCGACCGCTGCCGCTCGCGCGGCCAGACGACCATGGATCGGCCACGCCGCGGCCGACGGCCCCAACGTTCCAGACGCTTCCGTTTTATGATCAATGGCGAACATCGCACCGTCCTCCCCCCAGGGCACCTCTATCGGCACAATCCTTCCAGCCGCCCCACCCGGATTCGGCCGTGTGCCTGTCGTATTAAACGTATCACGCATGAAGCCTATTCCCGCAAAACCGTGAGGATTCCGTGAATCCTCCACCCTGTGGGTGCATCAACGTTGCGGGGAAAGCAGGGGCAAGATGCCCGTGCCACGGCACAGCCCCCAAAACGTGGATGCCCCCTGTTGCTGCCTTGACAAATACGCCCAACGCCTTATCCTGAGGTCCGGTCAACCATGAGCTCTTCTTAAGGGGACGGTGCATGAGAATGCTTGCTGTTGCCATGACGCTGGTCGGCTTGATGGCCTTGGCGGGTTGCGGATCGAGCGACGACGGCGCCGCCGTCCCCACGACGCCCGCCGACCTCGTCCGCGCCATGAACCGCGCCGCCTACCTCGGCCAGCCCGAAGCCATGATCGAGTTCCTCGACACCGAGGCCCAGGCCCAGAAGGGCAAACAGTGGATCGCCCTGATCCAGCGCGTCGGCCATCCCCAGGCCCTCGAAGCCATTAACCCCATGCTCAACGTCAAGAAGACCAGGGATGAACTGGAAGCCATGGACACCGCCGCCTTCTTCCAACACCTCCAGGCCAACGCTCCCATCGTCCTGCAGCGCATGCTCGCCGTCTACGTCACGTTCGACTACGAAGAGAACAGCCGCGTCCTCGTCTACGCCACCGGCGAACAGGGGCAACCCGTCTGGCTCGCCATGCAGCGCGACGCCGACGGCGGCCTGCGGCTCATGTCCGAGCAACAGGTGTCGGCCGTGTACGCCGCCCTCGGCAAGAAGCTCCAGGCTGCCTTCAACGAGCAGCGCAAGGCCCAGACCCAACCGTAAGCCCCTCAGTACCCAGTGCGTAGGTCGGGTCAACGGTGCGTAGGTCGGGTCAACAGACCCGACGCCCGCCCGCAGGTGGCCCCCCCGGACCCACGCGCGCACAGTCTCCCAGTGCGTAGGTCGGGTCAACAGACCCGACACCTGCCCGCAGAGTGGGCCCCCCGGACCCACGCGCGCACGGCGTCCCAACTCCCCTCCCCCTGCGCCCTCAAAAGCATCGGGGCGAAACCCCCTTCTGCGGGAGGCTTCGCCCCGGGTGTGTCGCTGCCTGACACTCGCTATTCGATCCACGCCTGCATCACGCGACGCACGGGGATGAACCGCGGGTTCGGCGCCTTCGGGTAAGCGTTGCTGTTGAGTTGCGCATCGGTCGCGGTGCTCAGATCCGGATCGTCCGGCCCGCTGAACCGCATCGGCGGGTACGCCGTCGCCGGAACGCGGTCCAGCACCGCCACGAACCGACGCACGCCCTCCACGCGCCCGCCGTCGGTCTTGATGCTCGCCGTGCCGTACACCGCGTAGCTGTCGCTCTGCACCGTCGCGAAGTTGCTCATGAACGTGTACAGGTAACACTGCTCGGCGAAGTCATCCGGAGCGCCGTTGTCGTCGTCGTCCCACTTGTCCGCCTGCGGCGAGAAATACGACCCGCTCTTCGTGAAGATCTGGCTGCCGTTCCAGTAGTCCGGGTGGGCCTGCTTGCGAAGGAGCACGCCCGGGTGCGTGTAGTTGTACGACAACCGCGCGATGCAGTCCGCCACGTCCCACGGGCCCTTGTCCCGCCGCGCCAACTGCATCGGCATCATGCCGCGGATCACTTCCGGCGGCGCCGTGCGCAGGTTGATCCGGCCGTGCAGGTACAGCTCCGGCCCCATCGAGTCGATCGGATTCTTCCCGGCATCCTCCTGGAACCCCGTGTCGTCCTCGTCGAACACCGCCTCGTTCACGTCGATGGCGTTGTTGGCGTTCTTGTCGTCGAAGTCCCCGTCGTTGTCCACCCCGTCGTAGTACGGATTGTTCGGCATGATCACGCTGAACAGCCGCTGGAGCAGCTTCTCCTCGCGCGCGGAGGCGGATGTGCCGTCGGCCCCCATCGGACTGACGTACCCCTTCACGTCGCTCGTATCGGTCGGCCCGAGTTCCTCCATCATCTCCGTGATCGGCTTATAGTCGCTGAAGTCCGCCTGGGCGCCCACCTTCGGCCCCACCCGAAGCACGCGGCACAGATCCCCCACGCGCGGGAACGACAGCTCCTCGCCCGTGTGAAGCCCGCGCTCGCGGTCAGTCTCCTTCACCCAGTCGTCTTTCGTCAGGCTGCGGTTCTCGATGATCCGCACCAGCTTCAGCGGGCTCGTCGGATTCAGCAGCTCGTCCGGCCCGACGCCGTCGCACGTCTGGTTGCGCTTCTCATACTTCGTCGTCCACCCCGCGAAGAATGTCTTCGGGGCGCCCGTCCGGTCGAACCCCGACCGATGGATACGCTGCCACGACTGCCCCGCCGTGATGGTCTCGTAGGTCGCCCCCTTCTTCAGCGTCAGCCGATCGATGACGATCTCCTTCGTGTCGTCGCCCTCGGTCTGCGCAAACAGAAGCACCGGCTCGAAGTAGTCCATCGGCTGCGTGGCGCTCTTGGGCACCACGATCGTCCGCGACCGCACCTCGATCGTCGCCGGCTTGTCGTCCGGCGCCGGGGCAATCACCGCAGGCAGCGAAATCGTGCGGACTTCGCTTCCCTTGCCCACCGTCAGACGCGTGTACGAGTCGTTCAGCTTCAGCCCCTCGTCGTTGATCCCGTTCACCGTCCGCTTCTTGTACGGGTTGCTCAACTCCACGAAAACCGTGTACGTGATGTTCGTGTCGTCCTCGGAGTCCTTGCGGATGTAGTACTCCGTGATGAACGGCTGACGGTCCACGCCGTACACCGTGTACGTTCCGCCCGAGCCGTACGTGCCCTTCAGCGCCGTCGGCCGACAGTTCGTGTCGCGGTAGTCCAGCACGTTCACCAGCACCTGGTCCATCAGCTTCCGCTCGGTCGCGTCGTTCTTGAACCCGCACGCCAGGAACGCCTTGCGAATCTCGTCCTTCGTGCAACTGTCCAGGTCCACCCGAGGAACCACACGGTCGCGGCTGTCGTTGCTGATCCGCGGACGAGCCGCACTTACCCAACTGTAACACGTGAACAGCGACTTGTAGAACATCGGATCCGCCGGCCCGCCGCCCGTGGCCGCCTGACCGTTGCGCCCGAAGGTGCGCGGCATGATCTTCTCCAGACGCGTCTCGCGTTGCGTCCCGCGAAGGTCCAGAATCTCCATCATGTCGTCGGCCAGGAACGGCTTGTCCTTGTTCGACGCATCCTTGTTCGGATTGAAGAAGTTCATCGTCATGTCGGCGTTGCCGCTGGCGGGCTTCGCCGGCGTCTGCCACCGGCCGTACCCGCCGGCCACCACCTGCCGATACTGCAACGTCGAGTCCCCGATGGCCAGCCGGGCCCCTCCGTCATACGTCGTCGCGACGTAGTTCGGCGCGATGTCGCTCACATAGTACCCTTCATCGTTGAAGGACTGGCCGCCGTTGGAGGCGTCGTGGATCGCGTCCCCGTGGAAGTTCACGTTGTACCGAGCGCACAGATCCACGATCGTCAACGCCACCTCGATCGTCCGGTTCCGCGTCGTCCGGTACTCCAAGGCCGGAACCACCCAACCGTCCGGAACCATCGTCCCCGTCGTGTCCGACTTGCCCGGAACCGGCAGGTTCGCCCTCAGCGGCAGGTTGTACCACGTCCCCGTCGCCAGGCCGCCGCTGGTCTTCACCAGGCCCGGCGCGTTGTGCGCCCCGGCGGCCAGCCGCCCTTGCTCGTCCGGACGGACCACCGCGATGCGCGTCTTGCTGGTCGAAGTCGCAGGGATGTCCAACACGCCGTCGCCTTTGAAGTCGCCGCTGACGCTCGACCACTCGATCTGGTCCCAATACTGGTTGGTCAGCTCCGTCTCCGCCCACGTCAGCGACCCGTCCACCGCCATGTCCAGCTCGGCCGACTGACGGAAGCCCTGGGCCGCGAACCGGTCGATCCGCGCCACGCTGATCATCGTCGCCCCGATGATCGCCAGCGCCGCCAGGAGCCCCAGCGTCACCACCAGGACCGTACCTCGATGATGTCTTCGCCCGTTCACTGTGTCTGCCTCCCACGCTTCGCCTGCGCCGTCAGTCCATGAATGAGGCCAGAGTCCGTGCTGCGGCTCAAGGCGTCGTCAGGTAACCCGTCGGAATCGTCCGCAGCCCCCCGCGGTGACCCACCACGCGGAACACCTGCCGGAACACGTCGCCCCGGTACTGGTAGCTGCCGTACGGCTTCTCGTAGACCGGCGTCTGGTCGTTGTGCGGATGCACCACCACCGTCACGCGAAGCATCTGCGGCACAAACGGCTGGTTCGCGAACTTCGGATTCGGCCGGTACCCGCACCACAGGTACTTCGTGTCGATCGCGCCCTCCGTCCCCGACGCGCCGCCATAGGAACCCGTCCCCGCGCTGAAATCGCGGCGGCTCGTGTAGTAGGTGCCCGACCCGGGACCCGTATACTTCCGCAGCGGCTGCGTCGGCGCCAACGTCGCCCGCTGCCACTTGTACTGCGACCCGTCCCAGCCCCAGAACTCGACAATGAACTGGCTCACCCGCTCCGACAGCACGTAGTTCACGCTCGGCTGCGGAATGTTGCTGCCGAAGTCCACGTCGATGATCTGCGCGCTGCTGCTGGCGTACGTGCCGCCGGAACCGACGAGTATCGGCGTCAGCCGGTAGCTCGGACTCGCCGAGAACAGGTTCTCCTGCTGCATCGTCAGAAACGTGTGCTGCCCCGTCGTCGGCGTCGAGTTCACGCGCAGCGCCGCCGCCGTCATCGTCGGGCCGCACAGAAACGCCTTGCGAATCAGACACACGCTGCGGCTGTCGGCGTGCTGCATCGACCCCGCCCACGGGCTCACCGTGCCGCCGTCGCTGCGACGAGCCGGCCCGTAGAACACCTCCGCCGCCGCACTGTCCTGCGGGTTGTTCGACCCCGTCCCCATCTCCTGGAACCGGCCCACCGCCGTGAAGTACAGGCAATCGTAGTTGTACCACCGCATCGTATTGGTCGAGGATTTCTTGAGGTAAGCGCCGGTGTTATCCCGCGTGTCCTCCGGGTTCAGCAGCATCGACGGCTGGATGTAGAGGTACCCCTCCGGCGCCATGGCCGCCAGATCCTTCTGGAGCACGCTGAAAATCGCACGCCCCACGCCGTACGTGTCGCTCGTCGCCTCGGCCAGCGACGTCGAGTCCGTCGCCATCTTGAACACCTGGACCACGCCCAGCAGAATGATCACCGACAGGCTCATCGCCGCCATGATCTCCACCAGCGTGAAAGCCGGCCTACAACGCCTCGCGACGCCCTGTCCGTTTGCCGTCTTCATGGTTCGTCCACCTGATCCCTAAAGGTTATCCTCTGTCGGCTCTCAGCCCGACAGCAGCCCGTAGTACACCCCCACCACGTTGCTGAACACCGGACATGTCGTTCCCGACGGAATCGCACCCGGCTTGTCGGCCAGCTCAAACCACGTCATATCGTCCGCGATCTTCGCGACCCGATAGCAGAACCCCGTCTTCGGGTTCAGGATGTAGTTGCCCTCGGCCATGACCTTGATCTCGGCCGACTGCCCACTGCACCGCACCTGGCCCGCCGAGCAGCCGACGTTGCTCACCCGACGCGACGCCGGCCAGGCCTTTGAACAGGGATAAGTCGCACTCGTTGGCGTCCACCTCGTCGGGGCAGCCACCTCGTCCGCCCACGTGCTGCCTTGCACTCTGGCCGTGTTGTCCGCAGGCGTGTACAGTTCCGGCCCGGCATCGGTGTACCGGCACACCACGATCGTCACGCGGAACAGCGGCAGCTCGTTCGCCCCGAAATTCAGCCGCGTCAGAAACGCCCGCCACACCAGGTCGCCCGACACCGGCGGCCACATCATCGAACCGAAGGTCTTGCCCTGGCCGTCCTCGTCCGTCTTGGAGGTGTAGGGGTTGTTGCGCGTATCGTCCTCGGCCAGCACCTCGTCCGAC
>Ga0123328_1004627_pt1 | contig 11126 bp, 11 predicted proteins | sample BioC12SIPDNA_2_FD_89702 | JGI IMG/M metagenome (GOLD analysis project Ga0123328, IMG submission 89702) | Anaerobic biogas reactor microbial communites from Washington, USA - Biogas_R1_A C12 SIP DNA | ecosystem: Engineered > Bioreactor > Anaerobic > Unclassified | place: Washington, USA...
ACGCGGTTTTTCGCGTCCGCGTCGGCCTCGGCGAACGTCGCGCGAAGCTCCGGAGAGAAGAACAGCGGGTCGTAGCCGAAGCCGCCCTCGCCTAGCGGCGCGTCGAGTATCTCGCCCTCGCACGTGCCGAACGCGGTCAGCGGCGCGCGCCCCGGCCGGACGAGCGCGATCGCACACGCAAACCGCGCCGTGCGCGGGTGGGGGACGCCCTCGAGGTCCTTCAGGAGCAGCCGATTGTTCGCCTCGTCGTCGCCGTGCACGCCCGCGTAGCGCGCCGAGTGGACGCCCGGTCGGCCGTTGAGGTGGTCGACGATCAGCCCCGAGTCGTCCGCGAGCGCCGCGCAACCCGTCAATTGCATCAGCGCCTCGGCCTTGATCCGCGCGTTTTCCTCGAAGGTCTCGCCGGTTTCCTCGGCGTCGGAGGTCACGCCCATCTCGCGCATCGAGACGACGTCGAACCGGTCGCGGAGCAATTGGCGCAGCTCCTTGATCTTCCCGAAGTTGTTGCTCGCGATGACGAGCTTCGGCTTCTTGCCGATCACGCCGGCGGCGTCCCCGAGCGCCTCGAGCTGCGCGCGCATGAGCTCTGCAACGCCCTTTTCGGCGAGCGCGAGCAATTTGTCCAGTTCCTCGCGGGAGTACGCGCGCTTTTCCCCGGTTCCCTGCACCTCGACGAAGCCGAGCTTGCCCTCTCGAAGCTCCATGACGACATTCATGTCGGCCTCGGCGCGGCTGTCCTGCGAATAGTCGAGGTCGAGCGCGCACTCGCCGCCGACGATCCCGGCCGACACCGCCGCGACCTGCCCGACGACCGGGGAATCGGCGAGCACGCCGTCCTTCATCAATCTGTCGACCGCGAGGCACAGCGCGACAAAGCCGCCGGTGACGGCGGCGGTGCGCGTGCCGCCGTCGGCCTGCAGCACGTCGCAATCGATCGTGACCGTGCGCTCGCCGAGCCTGGACAGATCGCACGCGGCGCGGAGCGAGCGGCCGATCAGCCGTCCGATCTCCACGCCGCGCCCATCCCGCTTGATGCCGTCGCGGGGCTTGCGGGTCGGGGTCGAGCCGGGGAGCATGCCGTACTCCGCCGTCAGCCAGCCGCGGCCCGTGCCCCGCAAAAACGGCGGCACGCCCTCCTCGACGGAGGCCGTGCACACCACGCGCGTCCTGCCCGCTGTGATCAGCGCGCTCCCCGGCGCCATTTCCGTATACCCGGCGCGAATTTCCAAGGGCCTGAGTTCGTCCAACGCTCTTTCGTTCATGGGACCTCCGTGTTATTCGAAGTTGAAGATCATCGCGGACTGCGCCTGTATGTGGTCGTAGATGATTTCCTCGGCGACGTTCGCACAGGCGGGCACCGCGAGCGTGTCCTGGCCGGGGTCGTACGGCTCGCCGTCGATCAAAATGTCCACCTTCTCGACGCCCTCGAACTGCGTGCAGGTCAAGACCAGCGCCTTCAAGGCGAGCCTTCCACCGTCGGAGTTCTCCGCGAGCTTGATGAACTCGTTCGTGAAGTTCAGCTTCGCAACGCCGTCGACGACCGTCACGTCGATCAGCCCGCAGCCGGCCGGCAGCACTTCCTCGAGGGGGCTCGACGCGCTCGGGCCCTTCGTGAGCTCAAGGACCGCGGTGTTGATGTCGGGGTTCGAGTACACCATGCGCGTGACCGGCACGAGCACCGAGCCGGAGTCGCCGGGGAAATAGAGCGTCACCGGCTTCGCGTCCTCCACGGACAGCGTCGAGGAGGCGAGCTCGGGGTTGATGTCTTCGCGGGTGAACTGCTTCGAGACGTCGGTGCCGTGCTTGAGCGCCTTCATCTCCTGTCCGCCGATCAGGAACTCCACGCGCTCGACGGTCGGGAACTCGGTCAAGGTCTGCACGACCGCGGTCACCATGTTGCTCTCGGCCGCAGCGTCCGCGAGCGACAGCACTTCCTTGCCGAGGTCGATGCGCGCGAGGCCGTTTGTGATGTCGAGGTCGATCGACACGTTTTCCGGGAGCACGGTGCGAAGCCCGAGCCTCGCGGCCTGCATGTCGTTTGCGGTGCTCTTGACCATCATCGAGAGCGTCGCCTTCGCGATCCCCTGCTCCGCCGGCACCTTTAGCATGACCGGAACGAGGTAGCCGTAGTTGTCCTGATAGTAGACGACGGTGTTGACCGTGCCCGCGGGCTTCGTTTCGCCGGCCGCCGCCCCGGTCGAGGCATTCGGCTCGGGGGATGTATCCGGCGAGAACGTCAGCCCCGGCTCGACCGTCGTCCCCGGCGCTTCCGAGGGCGCTATCGTGGGCGTCCCGCCGGGCTGGGAGGTTTCGCTCGACGGCGCCTCCCACAGTGTCCATGTACATGCCAGCGCGATCGCCACCACCAGCAGCGTCAGCGCCAGCAGGTATAGCTTTCGCTGGTTTCCGGTGAATTTCATAGAGCACCCTCCTCACGCAAGTCCTTGTCAATCCAATGTATTCGGGGTGAGGGGGGGCTATTCCTCGGTATTTTATCACAAACGGCGCGGTTGCGCAATCGCCTCGTTTCCGATATAATGGTATCCGGCCAAGCTCCCATGCGGAGGGCCTCGGGAGGATACGGGCATGCCGATGGACGGACTCACGCTTTCCTTCGTCGTTCGGGAATTGAACGACCAGCTCGCGGGCGGGCGAGTGGATAAAGTCATGCAGCCGGAGCGCGACGAACTGAACATTTTGGTGCGCAGCCGCGGGAAAAACCAGCTTCTGCTGCTCTCCGCGAGCGCAGGCTGCGCGCGCGCACACATCGCGGCCGTGAAGAAGATAAACCCGCTGGAACCCCCGATGCTGTGCATGCTGTTGCGCAAGCACGTCGTCGGCGGGCGGATCGTGGGATTCCGGCAGGCGGACGGGGACCGCATCTTGGAGATCGCGTTCGAGCACGTGGACGAATTGGGCGAGCGCGCGGAAAAGACGCTGATCTGCGAGTTCATGGGCAGGCACTCGAACCTGATCTTCGTCGGCGCCGACGGGCGGATACTCGACAGCGCCAGGCGCGTGACCGAGCAGATGTCCTCGGTGCGCGAGGTGCTGCCGGGGCTTCGCTACGAGCGGCCGCCGGGGCACGGAAAGGTCAAGTTCGACGCGCCGGAGGAGGAGATCGCGCGCGCGGTCGCGGCGGGAAGCGGCGCGCTCCATAAGGCGATTGCCGGGGCAATCAGCGGACTGTCGGTGCAGACGGCGCGCGAGCTCGCGTTCCGCGCCGCGGGCGACGAGGACGCGCACACGACGGAAATCGACATGGCCGCCGCCGCCGTTCGCGTCGCGCGCGCAATCCGCGAGGCGATGCAGTCTCCGGAGCCCGCGGTGCTCTGCGGGGAGGACGGGGAGCCGATCGACGTCGTCGCGTTCCGCTACGAGAGCCGCGCGCACCTGCGGGCGGAGAAATTCGACACGCTCTCGGAGGCGATGGACGCGTTCTACCGCGCGCGCGACGGCGCCGAGCGCATGAAGCAGAAGTCCGCGGCGATCCACCGCGCGCTCAAGAACAACATCGAGCGGTGCGGGAAGAAGCTGCAGCTGCAGAGGGAGGCGCTGCTCGGCAGCGAGCGGATGGAGGAATTCCGGATCAAGGGCGAGCTCCTGACCGCGAGCCTGCACCTCGCGAAGAAGGGCATGCGCGAGGTCTCGATTCCGAACTACTACGAGGAGGGCATGCCGGAGCTTCCGATACCGCTCGACGAGAAGCTGTCGCCCGGGCAGAACGCGCAGCGGTACTTCAAGCTCTACCAGAAGGCGCGCTCGGCAAAGCTCCTCGCCGCGGAGCAGATCGAGAAGACCGGGGAGGAGCTTTCTTACCTCGAGGGGCTGCTCGTGAGCCTCGAGGCGTGCGAGGAGGAGGCGGAGCTCTCGGAGATTCGCGAGGAGCTCGAGAGGTTCGGCTACCTGCGCGCGAGCCACAACCGGCGGCAGATGAAGAAGCTCGAGCCGTCGAAGCCTCTCCGGTTCGACGGACCCGGCGGGATTGCGATACTCGTCGGCAAGAACAATTTGCAGAACGACAAGCTGACGTTTACCGCGGAGCCGGAGGACTGGTGGCTGCACGCGAAGGACATGCCCGGCTCGCATGTGATCGTCGCGAGCCCGAGCGCGGGCGACGACGCGCTGCTCATGGCCGCGCGGCTCGCGGCGAAATACTCGTCCGGGGCGTCCGCGGGCAAGGTGCCGGTCGACATCACGCGGCGGAAATACGTGAAAAAGCCGTCGGGCGCGAAGCCGGGCTTCGTCGTCTATACGAACCAGAGGACGGTGCTCGTCGCGCCGTGGGAGGGGTAGGCAATGAATATTCGGAACATGGAGATCGCGGACTACGAGGGCGTGCTCGCGCTGTGGAAGGCGACGCCCGGCATGGGGCTCAACGACTTCGACGACTCGCCCGACGGCATCGCGAAGTACCTCAGGCGCAACCCGACGTCGTGCTTCGTCGCGGAGGACGGGGACATCGTCGGCGCGATCCTCTCCGGCCACGACGGGCGCCGGGGGTTCATCTACCACACCGCGGTCAGGGAGGATTTGCGGGGGCGGGGCGTCGGGAGCGCGCTGCTCGACGCGGCGATCGCGGCGCTCAAGAAGGAGGGCATCCGCAAGGTCGCGCTCGTCGTGTTCGGGAAAAATGCGGGCGGGAACGCGTTCTGGGAGAGGCGGGGGTTTGCGCAGCGGCCGGATCTCACGTACCGGAATAAGTTCATCGCGGACATGTAAAAAAAGCCGGGGCTCGCGCCCCGGCTCAATTCTTCCGGCGCTGACGGCTAGACTTCCTCCGGAAAGACGATTTCGCGCAGAAGTTCGAGATCGTCCCCGTCGATCTGGCGCCGGCAGAAACCGATGTCGTCCTCGATGCGATACCCTCGGGCCTCGAACCATTCGATGACGGCGGCGGTGTATTTGCTGCCTTGCACCGACTCGAATGTGCGCAGAAGGCCCAATCGGTACAGCCTGTCCCTGATGTAGCGAGAGATTGCGCGCTCGGCCTCGGAAAAGCCGCGCGGCTCCTCCGACGGGGGGAAGAACGGCTCCCAACCGACCTCCGCGCCCATGCCGAACGCCTCCAATTCCTCGCGCGCGATGCCGTGGCTGAGCGCGTGCTCCGCCTCCGGCGCGCAGCCGTTGAGGATGGGCATGGGCTCGAAGCGCCCGGGATTTTCCCGGAAGCGGAGGTAGTCCTCGTCGCCATATCCGTTGTCGTTTTCCGGGCACTGTCGGGCGAACCAGCGCGGGCGGATGTATTCGCCGGTCTCCCTGTCCACATAGCCGCCGTTCGACAGCGCGTCGAGCGCGTCCGAGAGGCGAATGGCCATAGGCGTTCCTCCCTTGCGAGAACGGAGCCGGCCCGCGGCTGCGGACCGGCCCTCGGTTCATCCCTTCCGCCGCTTGTTCAGCATGTACTCGAGAAAGTCGAGGTCGGAGGGGTAGGTCATCTTCAGATTGTCGATGAAGTCGAAGTACAGGTAGCTGTTCGCGTCGGGCGGCAGGTGGTTCAAAAGGCACGTCGCCTTCGCGTCGACTTCGAAATGCCGGTCGAACAGGTCGAACCGGAAGCACTCCGGCGTCTGCACGATGTAGTACTCGGCGCGGTTCACGTCCTGCTGGCCGTAGCGAGCGAGGCTGTCCGAGATGCGCCGCGCCTGGATCGACGCCTCGTACTCGCCGAGCTTCTCCATCAGATGGTCGATCAGCTCGGACGTCGTCAGCGGCCTGGCGGAGTCGATGACCGCGATGTTCTCGCAGGCGTAATTCCGCTTGATGTAGTCGAGCCCGAGGCGTATCGTGTCGTTGCGCTCCTTGCCGGAGGGCGTCAACTCGAAGCCGTATTTGTCCTTGAGCGAAAGCAGGAACTCGTACGGCGGCGAGGCCGCGACGACGACTTTGTCGACGGACCTCGCTTTGGCGGCGGCCTCGATCACGTACTCGACGATCATGCGCCCGGCGACCTCGAGGTACTGCTTGGGCACGCCGCCGCCGAAGCGGTTTCCGACGCCGCCGGAGAGGATCAGCGCGGCGTTCATGCCTCCGCCCTCCAGTACGCGCGGAAGCTGTGCGCGGCGAGGTCGGCCTCCTTGGGGATCGTCATGTAGTCCCTGTAGAGCTGCGTGAGGTACGCGTCGTGCCCGACCGGGGCCGGGAACTCGCGCCCGCAGAACTCGACCGGCACATACGAGGAAAACACGTCCGCGGGGAACATGTCCTTCCACTGGTTCGGCCACGCGACGTTTCCGACGATGTAGTGCTTGAGCCTGCGCCGTCCGGCGGCGATGCGGTCGACGTGCGCGAGCACCTTCTCGTAGCGCCAGCAAGCGGCGACCGGCTTCAGAAGCAGCATCACCATGTTTCGCAGCCGCTTCTTGATCGAGTCGCGCTCCGGGCGGATCATCCTCGCGCCGGTCTTCGCGATCTGGATCAGCAGTTTTACGCGCGCGAGCAAAAGCCGGTTCCGGAGCGCGCCCGCGTACATCTTGTCGAGCGGGAAGATGTCGAGCGCGAGGCCCTCCCGCTGCCGGTCGTCGGTGATGTTTCGCTCGTAGACGATCGTCTGCGCGTCCATGACCTTCATGAACGCGTAGGGAAAATGGGCGTCTCCGGGGTAGACGACGCCGAGCGTCTTCGACACCGCCGCCTCCCGCGCGAGCGAGCGCAGCCGCTCGTAGTCCTCGCGGGGCATCATCAGGTCGATGTCGTCGTCCCACGGGATGAAGCCCTTGTGCCGGATCGCCCCGAGCAGCGTGCCGCCGCACAGGCAGTAGGTCAGGGCGTGCGCGCGGCAGTAGTCGTCAAACGCGCACAGCATATCAAACTCCCGGCGCTGTATGTCCTGAAGCGTCAGCTCTTTTGTATCCATCCCGGACTATTCCTCGTCCGCCTCGGCGATCTCGAGGTATTTTTCGAACACGTCGTCCAGCTCTTCGTCGTCGTCGATGGTCACGTACGCGTCGTTGCCGCTCTCGTCGGTGTCGATGCGCAGGATCACGAGCTCGTCGTCGCCGATCTCGTCGTCCGGCTCGACCGGCGCGAGGCAGACGTAGGTCTTGCCGTTGTGCTCGAGCGTCATCAGATGCTCGAAGCTGACTTCCTTGCCGTTTTCGTCGATCAGTTCCACGATGTCGTCCTGCTCCATGTTGAATTCCTTGCCGTCGCTCATCTTGAAGACCTTCTTTCTGGGTTGTTCGTATTGTTCCTCGGGCCAGCCGCCCGCGTCGAGAAACGTCTGGAGAATCAATGTCGCGGCGAGCATGTCCACGACCTCCTTGCGCTTTTCGCGGCGCATGTTCCCCTCGATAAGCGCCCGCGTCGCGCTCCGGGTCGTAAGCCGCTCGTCCTGAAAGCGCACGTTCAGGTTAAACAGCGAAAGCCTCCCGGCGAAGTCGCGCACGCGCCCGGCCTGGAAGCCCTCGGTGCCGTCCATCGAGCGCGGGAGCCCGACGAGCACGCGGTCGGTCAGGTACTCGCCGCAGAGCTGCTTGACGCGCAGCGCGTCCCTCTCCGGGCCCTTCGTGAAGATCGTCTCCACGCCCTGCGCGGTGATCGACAGCGGATCGGACACCGCGACGCCGATGCGCTTTTCGCCGACGTCCAGACACAATACGCGCACGGTCACACCACCTTTATCGAAAACTGCGGACACGCGCCCGCGCAGTAGCCGCAGAGGACGCACTTCTCCATGTCGACCGCCGCGCGGCCGTTCTCGACCCGGATCGCGCCCTGTCCGCATCGCTCGGCGCACCGGCCGCAGCCCTCGCACCAGTCGTGCACCATCACGCGCCGCTGCCGCTTCGAAAGCGGCGCGAGGACGCCGAAATCCCCGTCGAACGCCCGCACGTTCGCGTCGATTTCCGCAAACGACTGCATGCCGACCGCGACCGCGTCGATCCACGGCAGCGAGAGGATGTACTTTAGCGCCGCCGCGGAGTCCCCGATCAGGTGGCCGCCGCCGAGCGCCTTCATCGCGAAGATGCCTGTCCCCCGCCCGTGCGCGCGCTCGATCGCGCCCTCCATGTCCGAAAGCGTCCCGCCCCGTATGCCGAGCCCGCGCGCGTTGATCAGCGGGTGGACGATCTCGATCTCCGGGAAGCGCCCGGCGGCGTCGACGGCCCCGACATAGTGCGTGCTGATTCCGACCGCGCCGACCCTGCCGAGCGACTTCTGCTTCGACAGATATTCCAGCGCCTCGTAGTGCCCGCGGAGCGTGTGCAGCGACTCCTGCTCGTGCAGGAGAAAGATGTCGACAAACTCGCGCTCGAGCCCCCGGAACGCGCGCTCGAGCGCCTCGGAGGCGGTTTTCCCGTCATAACAGTATGCCTTCGTGCTGACGATATAATCCGGCGCTTCCTTGAGGGCGCGCCGGATGTGAGGGTAGGTTCCGTATAGGTCCGCCGTATCCAGAAAGCGGACGCCCCGCGCGTAGGCGTAGACCAGAAGGTCCGCGCCGGCTTCCGCGGGCAGGTCCGCCTGCAGCGGCGACATCGTCAACGTGCCGAAGCACAGCCTCGTCACCGTCGGACCGGAGGCGCCGAGCCTTGAAACGCGCATAATTTTCTAGTGCTCGTGCTCCGTGATATAATAGCGCACGAATTCCTCGAGGATCTCGTCCCGCTCCAGCCTCCGAATCAGCGACCGGGCATTGTTGTGGCTCGTTATGTACGTCGGGTCGCCGGAGATGATGTACCCGACCAACTGCATGATCGGGTCGTGCCCCTTCGCCTTCAGCGCCTGATAGACGACGTGAATAATGTCCGCGGCCGACTCCGGCGCCTCGGAGGAGAGGCTGAAATGCCTCGTTTCGCCCATTTTGTTGTTCATAAAGCACCGCCCTTCCGATAAGGCATTGCGGAAGTAACCGCGTATAAAGCATTATAGCACAGTTTTGTCGAAAGATCAAATGTTTTCGGTGCGTTGAACAAAAACTCTAACGCATGTTCGAAAGATCATCAAGACCGGCAGCGCGACGAGCATGCCGAGGATTCCCTTGAAGCAGCCGCCGACGAACACCGCGATCAATACGGCGGCGGGGCTCAGGCCCGTGATGTTTCCCATGATGCGCGGCGAGATGATCATGCCGTCGAGCTGCTGCACGACGATCAGCACGAGCCCGGCAAACAGCGCCGTCTGCCAGCCGGACGTCAGCGCGGCCGCGACCGACGGGATCGAGCCCAGCGCCGGGCCGAAGTACGGGATCAGGTTCAAAATGCCGACGACGAGCCCGAGGATCAGCGACGAGCGCACGCCCGCGAGCCACAGCCCGAACGCGGCGAGCGCGCCGACCGCGAGCGAGATCGTCGCCTGCCCGCGCAGGTACAGCCGCAGTTCGCGCTTGACCGCGTTTCCCATCTTGACGGCGAGCGCGCGGTGCTTAGGCGGGATCAGGAGCTCCAGCCGGAGCAGGAGCCACTCGCGGTCGATCAGGAAGAACACGCCGAGCACCGCGACCATCGTGATCCTGGTGAACAGGTTTGCGATGCTGCCGGCGAGGTTTACGGTGCCCGCCGCGACGCGCATCAGGCTGCCGCTCAGTTCCGACAGGTCGAACTTCGGGAGCGCGAGCGCGCCGAGCCCGTTCGCCTCCGTCCACGCGCTCAGTCGCGCGACGAGCCCGCGCAATTCGTCGAGGGACGCCGGGAGCGCGAGCGCGAGGTCGGTCGCCTGCCGTATCAGCGGCGGGACGAGGATGTACACGATCAGCGCCAGCGCGACGACCGCGGCGAGGAGGCTCAGCACCGCCGAAATCGACCGCTTCAGGAAACGCTCGAAGCGCCGGGCGAGCGGCTCCAGCAAAAACGCGAGCGCCGCGCCGCCCAGCACCAGAAGGAGCGCCGGCGCGATGCAGCGCCAAAAAAGCACGACGGCCGCCGCGCCTGCCGCGAGGGCAAGCGCGGGCTTCAGCCACGTCGGTTGCGCGGGCCTTCCCATCAGCGCCCGAACAGATCGTCGGCTCTTCTAACCATTTTGTTGCTTATTCGCTGCGCCTGCTGGTACCATTTGCGCTCCGTCCTCCAGTTCATGATGCCGAAGACCGTCGCCGCCGCGCTGCCCACCAGCGCGCCCGTAATCAGTCCCTTGATCATTCCGCCCCTCATAGAAGTCTCCCTCCCTTATCTTCGTGTCGACGATGACCTCGCCGTCGGCGAGGCTCGCCTGAAAGCGACGGATTTTCAACCTTCCGCGGAACAGGTCGTCGAAGAGACCGGTGGAGACGATCAGGGAACAGATTTGAAAGCTCATGTCGTCCACCGTCGCCCCGACGACCGCGCCGAGCCTCGCGCCGTCGGTGGTTACCACGCGCCGGAACAGCGGGCGCTCGCGCATGCGCAGGCGCTTCCCTGGCGAATCAACCGTTACGGAAACCTCACCCAGGACCTGTATCGCCTCTGAGGGAATAAACCGCGTTCCGGAAAGTCCGGCGTCGACCCAAATCCCCTCCATCTGCATGAAGTCCTCGGAGACCGACGCCTGCACGACGCGGCCCAGCTTCCTGCCGGAGAGAACCACCGGAAGGCCGTTCAGCGACCGAAGATTTTTTTCCATGGCGCTCACGCTCCGGTTGAAAATCCGTCGAGCGTATTTTGTGCCGCGATGCGCAAAGTATGAATGGAAAATTGCGCATGCCGCGTTTGTGTGGTATAATGGAAGCAAGCGGTCAAAAAGGCGCTGTTTTTCTGGAAAGCGGAATTTTGCCACGGATTTGCCAAGGAAAGATGCTATCCTTTTTTCACCAACGCCAAGGGAGGGTGCTCGCATGGAGGAATACCGCTCGGGATACAGAATACTCGTGGCGGACGACGACATCAACGTCCACCAGTCGCTCAATACGTATTTCCGCAGGGAAGGCTACCAGATGATCTCGGCCTACGACGGGCAGGAGGCGATCGAGCACGTGCGCAAGGCGCGGCCGGACATCGTGCTGCTCGACATCATGATGCCCAAGATGGACGGCTTGATGGTGTGCCGCGAGATCCGCAAGGAGACGAACCTGCCGATCATCATGCTGACGGCAAAGGGCGAGGAGTTCGACAAGCTGTTGGGCCTTGAATTGGGCGCGGACGACTACATCACAAAGCCCTTCAGCCCCCGCGAGGTGCTCGCGCGCGTGAAGGCGGTGCTTCGCCGGATGCACG